>Ga0105048_10014221_pt1 | contig 12403 bp, 11 predicted proteins | sample MAT05_FD_78382 | JGI IMG/M metagenome (GOLD analysis project Ga0105048, IMG submission 78382) | Freshwater microbial communities from Lake Fryxell liftoff mats and glacier meltwater in Antarctica - MAT-05 | ecosystem: Environmental > Aquatic > Freshwater > Ice > Liftoff microbial mat | place... | reverse complement strand
AAGCTGATGGTGTCGAGCCGAAGCAGAAAGTCGACCGCGACGTTCTGACCCCAGCCGTTGAAGTTGATCTCGGTGAGCGAGAGCCGCAGCGCCTGGAGCAGGGTGCCGATCAGGGTGAACGAGTTGCTCAGCCGCAGGCTCCAGCGATCTTTGGTGACGATCAGCACGCCCACCCCGCCGGCAGGGCTCTTCACCGGCACCACCTTGACCACCGCGAGCAGAAAGAGCCGCCTCAGGTTGCGCTCGGTCTCCATCACGCGAGCCGCATTCCAGGTGTCGCCGGGGGTGAGGAGCACCTCGCGCCGCACCACCGACTCGCGGGTGCGCACGTGCAGAATGTTGAGAATCGAGGGCCACGGGTCTGAAGGCGCGAAGATGTTCTCGATAGAGATCAACACCTCGTCGATGCGCTTGCCTTCGGGCTGCGGCTCGAGCGTGCGCTCCTGTTGCTCGAGACCCCAGGCGACGAGGCGGTCTTCATACCCTTGCTCCGCCGGCGTTTGCGCGAGCAGGAGGCAGACCAGAAACGTCGACACGTCGGGTACCTTCGCACACCAGCCAGGCCCGCGCGTGCGCCAAACGTCACTGCGCCGCGCCTGCACCGCGCGGTACCATCGCGCAATGCCTGACGCCCGCCTGAGGCTCGAAGACCTGATCGCTCCGCTCACCGTTGCCGAGTTCAGGGCCAGGCACTGGTCGGCGGGCGTGCCCTTCGTGAGCCAACCCACGCCCTCGGTGATTGAGAAGATCAAGGCCATCGACGGCTTGCAGAACGTGGAGACGTTGGTCGGGCGGCTGAACCGCGACGTGATGCTCTTCGGGCCGAAGCACTTTCGCTCGTCGGCCTCACCGAAGGAGGCGCTGACGTTTTTGCACGCCGGGTTCAACCTCTACATCTCGCAAGTCGAGAGCGCGCTGCCCCACGCCATCTCGCACTTCAGCGACGTGGCTGAGGCGCTCGGGCTGCCCCCGTGGCAGGTGTCGGTCGAGGCCTTTGCCGGCCGGGCGGGTGGCATCTCGACCCGGCACTACGACCACGACATCAACTTTCAAATTCTGCTCGAGGGCGAGAAGGTGTGGCGGCTCGAGGCAAACCGTCACCTCACGAACCCCCTGCGGCCGTATCACCCGAAGCGCACCCTCGACGGGTCGATCGGCGGCTTCTCAGAGGCCGCGCATGCCTCGGCGCCCGAGCTGCCGCTCGAGTTCGACCCAGCGCACACCCTCACCATCAAGGCCACCCCCGGCACCGTGGTGTTCTTGCCCCGGGGCCATTGGCACGAGGTCGATTCGCTGAGCACCACCTGGGGCGTGAACCTGGTGCTCAAGGGCATCACCTGGGCGCAAGCGATGGGGGCAGCGCTGACGGCGCGGCTCCAGACCAGCCCGGAGTTTCGCGAGTACTGTGAGCGGGTCTCGTACGGAGAGGGCCTGAGCGAGGCCGAAGTGGCCCTCGGCGCCGAGCACTTCGAGCTGCTGCGCACCGCGACCTCGACCGCGCTGCGGGAGTTGACTCGCACCGAGGTGGCGCTGGCCCCCTTGGCGACCTTCTACTCGTGGGTCTCTCCGCCCGAGTCGAGGCGAATTTTCGCGCAGGGCGAGGCGTGGTTTCTCTCGTTGCCGGGCCTCGCGGAGCCCATCGAGGTCGAGCAGGTGATAGTCGCTCCGCTCGAGCGGCTGCTGGCGTTTCGCGCGCCGTTCTCGTGGACCGATGCGCTCAACGTCGCCCGCTCGCTGCAGGCCACCGGGCTCTACAACCTGTTCACGGATCTGACTGCGCTCGGCGTGCTCAAGCGCTCCGACCCGCCACCCGCCCCGCGGTGAGCGTTCAGGTCGGCCGCGCGTCGACCAGCTGTTGGTTGATCAAGCGACGAAGCTCGACCATGTCGAGCGGCTTCGAGACCACCCGCTTGGGGAAGCGCTCGACGAACGAGGCCGCCTGCTCGGTGAAGGCGCCGCCGGTCATGAAGATCATCTTTTGCGCCTGCTCGGGCACGGTGCGCGAGAGCTGCTCGTAAAAATCCATACCCGTCATGTCGGGCATCATCAGGTCTGAGAGCACCACATCGAAGCGCTCGCCCGCTTCGAACAAGGCGAGCGCGGCCTTGGCGTTGGTCACCGAGCGCACCTCCTGCGTCGACGAGAGCACTCGCACGATGGCGGCCGCCAGTGGCGCCTCGTCGTCGACGACCAACACCCGACCGTGACGTGCCGGTGCGACCGCCACCGCCGCGATGCTGGGCAGCGTCTCGAGGTGGTCTCTCTGGTCACTGGGCAGCGTCACGGTGAAGATGCTGCCCTCGCCGGGAGCGCTCTTCACGCCGATGATGCCGCCCATGCTCGAGACCAGCCCATGGCAGATGGCCAGCCCCAGGCCTGAGCCGCCCAGCGACTTGGTGGTGAAGAACGGGTCGAAGATGCGCGACTGAACCTCGGGCGACATGCCCGAGCCGGTGTCGCTGATCTCGATGCACACCGCGGTGGTGTCAGGGGCGAAGACCCGCACCCTCACTTCGTTGGCGGTGACGTTGCCGACCGGTATCGACTGCGCGGCGTTGATCATCAGGTTCAGCACCACCTGCCCGAGCCGCGACTCCTGACCCGACACCGTGGGCACGTCGTCGATGGTGCGCACCAGGGTCGCGCGGTGGCGAATCTCGTTGGCCGCCATGCTACACGCCAGGTTCACCGTCTTCGCTACGTCGATTCGCACCGGCGACAGATCTTGATCTGAGCGAGAGAAGGTTCGCAGGTCTTTGACGATGGTCGCGATGCGCTTGACTCCCGAGAGAGAGTCGCGCAGCACGTTGATCAGCTCGGCCTTCTCGGTCGTGCCGGCGATCAGCTCCTCTTCGAGGAAGCTGAGGTTGGCCATCACGAACGAGAGCGGGTTGTTGATCTCATGGCCCACGCCGGCTGCCAGGGTGCCGAGGCTCGCCAAGCGGTCGGCGAAGATCAGCTGGGCTTGCAGCTTGGTGCGCTCGGTGACGTCGCGCAGCACCATCACGTACCCGATCGCCAGCTCAGAGGCGTCGCGCAGCTGCACCACCACCACTTCGCAGGTGATCGGCGTGGCGTGCGAGAGAGTGACCTCTGTCGTCCACCGGCCCGCGTCGGCGACTGCGCGAAGGCAGGTCTCGAACAGCTCGTCGGCATCACCGGGAAAGAGGCTGAACGCCAGGTCGCCTCGCATCTCGGGCTTGGTGCGCGGCATCAAGCGGTCGGCCGACGCATTCCAGTCGAGGATCTTGCCTTCGAGGTCGACGAGCACCACCCCGTCGTAGAGCGACTCGAAGAGCAGCGATTGCCGGCGCAGCTCGGCCTCGTGCTGCTTGCGGGCGGCGATGCCCATCACCGTGCCGGTGATGCGATGGGGGTGACCGGTGCCGTCGCGAATCACGTCACCTTGAAAGGCGACCCACACGTAGCCGCGGGTCGGCACGTCGAGGCGAAGCTCGATCTCCAGACGGTCACCGCTGATGGCAGCCGCGATCGCAGCCTCGAGGCGAGGGCGATCGTCGACCCAGACCTGATCGACCAGTCGCCCATGTCGCTCGCTCAGCGCGCCCACGGGAGCAGAGAGGGCTCGATCGGCCTGCTCTGACCAGCTGATGCGCCCGGTGAGCACGGTGAGATCCCACACGCCGACATGGGCGGCGACCAGGGCCTGTCGAAGCGCGGCGTCGGCGCGGTCGGCGTGTTCGCGGCTCGAGAAGCGGAGCACGGTGGCCGCTCCGACCTGAACGATGTCACCGTCGCGTAACAGCTGGTGGGTGATGCGCTCACCGTTGACGAAGGTGCCGTTGGTCGACCCTGCGTCGATGAGCTCGAACCTGCTCCCGGCGCGCACCACCCGGGCGTGCACGCGTGAGAGCCCGTGCTCGTCGATGAACAGCGTGCTCTCGGGGGCTCGCCCGATGGTCACCTCGTCGAGGTCGAGCAGCACCACCTTCCCGATGACGCTGGAGTGGGAGCTGTGCGTGACGATCAGCGACGGCTGCGCTTTGGCATCGGGCGCAATGGGGGTCAGGGCAGTGGAAGTGACCTCGTGGCTCACAGGAACGGAATCCGCATCGCAGACAAGCGTAACCGAGTGCGTTGCAGGGCCGCAGGCGGGTTCAAACTGACCGCGCGCGTGGCACGCCTGCGACCGGCGACCATTGGAGCGCACCAGGCTCCCATGAGCTGACCTCCGGGCCGAGTGCCGAGAGACTGTAGGCAAAGCGCGAGGCGAGCTCGCCGCGCGTGCCTTCGAAGGCCGAGTGCCACGCGCTCAAGAAGTCGTACAGCCCCGTGCCCGGCTTCACTGAGCGGCGCAGGTCGCGGGGCAGATGATCTCGAAACTGCCAGGGCGCGAAGCCGTAGGTGAAGGTGGTGTGAAAGAGCAGACGCTCGCGCAGCAGCTCGGCGCCGCGCTTGCGCAGCACGTGTGCGACGGTGAGGTCGCCGGCCAGGTCGGTGCTGCCCTCGATGACGATGCCGCCCTCGCTGAGCGGAGCCGCCAGCGCCTGCTGTGCCGTTAACACCTGTTCGGGCGGGTAGGCACGCAACACATTCATCGCTCGAACCACTGTCACCGGTGCGAGCCGTGGCAAGGCTTCGAAGCCGCCGTGCACCAGGGTGAGCCGGCCGCCGTGCTCGCGAGCGGCCTCGACTCGCGAAGCGTCGCGCTCCACGGCGATGACCGTGACGTGCGGGCCGAGCGCGTCGGCCCACTCCAGGCTGGTGATGGGGCTCTCGCCGAAGCCGAAGTCGATGACCCGGGCGCCTGCGCTGAGCAACGCCGGCTCGTGGAGCGCCAGCCATCGCTCGGTGACCGCCAGGCGCCGAGAGCGGGTGCGCGCGCGAACCGGGCGGTCGTCGAGAGTCATTCGCTCCTCCGAGTGATCGTTCGGGGTGGCGCGGACAATGACCGCTGTCTTGTGCCTTGTCACGGCGTTCGACGACCGCATGTCGGGCCCGGGGAGCCACTCGCCAAAGCGTTCTTAGGTCTTCGTGACTTGCACCGGCACCGCGAGGTTCTCGAATCGCAACACGAGCGCGCTGCCCTGAATCTCGTACATGAGCGCCTCGGTCATCTCGGCGGCTTTCGGAGTGACCTTCACCACCAGCGCGTCTTGCTTGGAGTCATACGAGTACGCGCCCCACTGCTTCACAGTCTTGTTGAAGATGATGGCCCACTGATCTTTCGCCGGGTCTTTGCCGGGCTTCACGAAGAACGCGTACGCACCTGCGGGCAACTTCTGCCCCTCGACGAGAACCGGGCTATCGAACGCAACGACCGTTGCTTCATCAGCACCCGCGCGCCACACCTCGCCGCCTTTGATCAGCCCGCCCCACACCTTGCGGCCCTTCACTTGAGGACGGCCGTAGGTGACGACGATTTTGGTGCCGCCGAGATCTGCCGACAGCTTGCCGTTCTTCGAGGCGCGATCTCCATCGGCCGCGCGCGCAGGGAGCGAATCACTCGGAGCGGCAAAGGCGTGAACTGCAGCAACGACGATTCCGAGGCTGATCATTCGATTGAGCATGCGCGCTCAGTACTCAATGAAGCGGGCTTTGGCCACTTCGATGCGAGGTTCCTCCGACTTCAAGCGCGCGAGAGTGCCAGGGCACCGTTTGCCGTCGGCCTGGTCTTGACCCAGGTCGCCTCGAGCTGCCCGAGCAGTGCGTGGAGCACGATCGGCTTCTCGGCCCACTCCGTCGCCTTGTAGCTGCGCGCGAGGCGCGGCGAGTCGATCTTGCCCGAGATGACGATGACGGGAATCTTGGAGAGTGCACTGTCAACCTTGCGGTGCTCGAGAAACTGCACGCCTCCCATCACCGGCATGATTAGATCGAGCAAGATGACGAAGGGGTCTGGCTCGAGGCCGCGCAGGCAATCGAGGGCCGCCTGGCCGTTCTTGGCGGTGGTGACCTGGTACCCCTCTGCTTCGAGGAGTTGGGCGAGCGATTCGCGGGCCCCGTCGTTGTCATCGATGAGCAGGATCTTGCGCTTGTTGTTCATTGGCGAGAGCGAAGGGCTCGGCTTGGAGGGCAGCGGGTCGGGCGGGAGGTCGCTGCCAGGCAGGGTGAAGAAGAATGAGCTGCCCTTGCCAGGCTCGCTCTCGGCCCAAATCTGCCCGCCGTGGCGCTCGACGATGACCTTGGCGATAGAGAGCCCCAGACCGGTGCCGATCTTCACCGTCTTGTCGGCCTGCCAGTAGGGCCTGAACAGGGTGGGCAGCTGATCCGCCGAGATGCCGATGCCGGTGTTGTGAACGGCGATGACCACTCCGGCGGGGTGAGGGTGCGATTCGATGGTAACGGTGCCCTCATCGCCAGCGAACTTGATCGCGTTGGTCACCAGATTGAGCAACACCTGAATGGTGCGCTCGCGATCTGAAGAAACCACCAACGGGGTCGCATTTCTCCGATGTACCAGGGTGATGTTCTTCTCGGCGACCTGCGGTGCGACCAGCTCGAGCACCGAGCCGATCAACGCGTCAGAGTCGTTGCGGCGCGGCTCGATCAGCAAGTGCCCCGCGTCCATACTCGAGAGGTCGAGCAGGTCGGCCAGCAGCCGGGTCATTCGGCGCGAGGAGTCTTTGATGGTCTGCAGCTGCTTGCGGCCCACGGAGCGACGCTCATCGGTCGGCAGCCGGCGCATCAGCACCTCGGACGCCATCAAGATCGCGTTGAGCGGGTTTCGAAGGTCGTGAGAGATGATCGACAAGAATTCTTCGCGCATTCGCTCCGAGGCGCGCACGGCGGCCTCATTCTTTTTGCGGCTGGTGATGTCGGTGATGACCGTGCGATAGCCCAGAGAGCCCTGACGGAGGGGGCTGCTGACCAACTCGACGACCAGCGGTGCTCGGAGACGCAGGGTCAAATTTAACTCGGTCGTGACTTCGTTCGAGCCCGACTCGCAGCCGCTCAAATGATTCATGAGCGAGCGAAGGTCGTCACCGGAGACGAACTGCTGCAGCGGCTGGCCGATCAACCTGGTGCGGTCGACCCCCAAGAACCGGGCGCAGACCAGGTTCGCTTCGAGCAGCTCCCCGGTGGGGGAGAGGTTGCAGTACGCCACCGGCGCAAACTCATAGAGATCGGAGTATCGGGCGGCGGACTCCTCGAGGCGTTGCTGAGCCAGCTGCAACTGATGGTTCTGAAACTCCAGCGGGGTCTGGTGCTCTTCGAGCTCTCGAACCAGACCCTGACCTTTGTCGGTACCCGCCCCGATGCTCATTCACGCCCCCGATGACCGCGGCCAGCACGCTCGACTGAATTGATCACGACAAGCAACCCCTTCTCGTCGCGCGAGCGATTCGAGCCAGTGGTGTGGCGAAGATGCCGTTGAACTGACCGCCGGGCACGAGTGCTGCACGAGCCGTGCTCACGAGTCGGCTCCCGGCTCTCAAGAAAGTTGCGGTGGCTGGTCTACCGGTTGTTGGGCTCTGGGCGCTAAGCCTTGTGCGGCTCGCTGACCATTGCCTTGCGCCTTGTCACGTATGGCTTCACCACCTCGAATTACAGCGTGGGGAACGTCGCCTTCACTCTGGCGCTGCGGAGATCTCCCGGTCGGGCCTGCTCCAGGCGCTCGCCTCGGGCCGCGGCGGAGATGATCTCCGAGAGCTGCGCCACGCCGTCGGTGAGCGCGGCCGGCCCTGGCTGGAGCACGTACGCGCTCTTGATCTCGTACAGCTGATCGTCGCGCACCGCCGGCACCTCGCTCCACCCGGGTCGGCCGATGATCTTCTCGCGCTTGGCCTTTCTTCCGCACCAGCTGGCGATGACCACCTCAGGCGCACGGCGGGCAATCTCTGCGGGCTCATAGATGCGGCCCTTGGCGCCTTGTTGGGTGCGACTCTCGACGCAGACGTCGTCGCCGCCGCACAGCTCGATCAGCTCCGAGCACCAGCGAATGCCGCAGATCAGAGGCTCGTGCCACTCTTCGAAGAACACGCTGGGCCGCCGGGGCAGGGTCGCCGCAGCGGCCGCGACCGCTCGCAGGTTCTGCTCGAGCTCGTCGGCGAGGGCGATGCTGCGGTCAGCGCACCCGACCAGTGAAGCCGCTCACGCCGACGATCAGCGACTCACAGCCGATGCGATAGAGCGTCTCGGTGGTCTCTTCAGTCAAGCACACGATGCGCTGTGGAAAGCGGGGGGCCTGACCCAGGAGCGTCTCGACGTTCACGGCAGGGTCAGCTGCAGCTTGGTCAGCTTGTTGGGTGAGATCTCCACCACCCGGGTGACGTGAATGTTCTCTCCCTCGTTGATCAGCTCGAGCGTGTGCTTGCCGCTCGAGAGGCGCTTGCGCGACAGAGGCACCACCCCGAATGGGTCTCCGTCGATGTTCACCTTGGTCCACGGCTTGGTGTCGAGGGTCAAGAAGCCCGGGGCGTTCGCCGGGTTCGGCCCCACCACCGGAGCCACCGGAGCGCTGGTGGGCGAGGTGCGCTCGATGGCCACCAGCTTCACCGTCACCTCTTTGGTCTCTGACGGCGCCGCGCTGACCTCTTGCTCGGTGCGGCGAAAGCCCGGCTTCTCGACTTGCAGGTAGTGCACGGTGTCGGCCGAGATCTCGGCGGTCTGCGGCGAGGCGCCGAGCGGCTTACCGTCGAGCCGAACGGTGGCGCCCGAGGGCACGGTCTCGATTCGCAGCTGGGCGGGCTTCACCGCGTCGACCACCGCCAGCGCCGCACCGGCATCGTCATCGCCTGCCTTCGGGTCGGTGATCACCACCGCGATGGGGGCAGGGTCGGCGACGGGCATCGGGGTTGGGTCTGTGCCCGGGGTTCGCGCGGCCACCACGCCAACCACCAGACCGAGCAGCGCGAGCGCACCCACGATCGCGAACAGCCGGGGGCGAGAAGTCGGCGGCGGCACCGGCGGAGGCAGCGCGATCGGCCCGGTCGTCATCAACGCCCGCGGGTCGACCCTCGCGCCGATGGGCGTTCGGGTCGAGAGGTCGACCTCCACCGGCTGCGCGCCATCGACGTTCTGTTTGAGCGAGATGACGAAGTTGTTCGCCGGCGACTGCGAGGCCGAGCGCACCTTCACGGTGAGATCTTCGGTGCCGAGGCGACGCATGAAGGCGGTGATCGGCGAGGGGCCCGAGGGGGTCATGCCCATCAGCGCGGTGTCGATGGCCGCCGCGGCGTCGGCGCACGAGGCGTAGCGCTTGGTGGTGTTGCGCTCGAGCATCTTCATCACCACCGCCTCGACCGCCGGCGGCACGTCTTTGACCACCGACGACGGAGGCGGGATGAGCTCCTCCATCACCTTTCGCGCGATGAGAATGTCGCTTTCGGCCTTGAACAGGCGCCGGCTGGCGAGCAGCTCCCAGAACACGATGCCCAGGGCGAATTGATCAACCAGCGCCGAGGTCTGGCCGATGATCTGCTCGGGCGCCATGTACGCCAGCTTGCCCTTGAGCGCGCCGGTGGCAGTGCGGCTCGCCGCGCGGTTCGAGGCGTGGGCGATGCCGAAGTCGACCACCTTGGTCACGCCGTCTTCGCGCACCATGATGTTCTGCGGGCTGATGTCTCGGTGAACGATGTTCAGCGAGTTGCCGTTGCCGTCGGTGGCCACGTGCGCGTGGTGCAACCCGGCGGCGGCGTCGTGAATGATGCGGCCCGCGACGTGCGCCGGCACCTGCACCTGCTGCTCAATCGACCTCCGCAACAGCTGCGAGAGGTTGCGGCCGCGAATGTATTCCATCGCGATGTAGTAGGTGCCGTTCCACAAGCCGACCTCGTAGATCGACACCACGTTGGGGTGGTTGAGGGTGGCGGCCACCCGCGCCTCGTCGAGAAACTGATCGATGAAGCCTTCTTGCAACGCGAGATCAGGCAGCAGTGACTTCAAGATCACCGGCCGTTCGAACCCGGGCACGCCCTTCTGCACCGAGAAAAACACCTCACCCATGCCGCCGATGGCGAGCCGATGCTGAATCTCGTATTTGCCGAAGATCAGGTCAGACATCTAAGGCGCATCACGGGTCGGGGGAGAAATTGGTCAGGGTCGAGAGCACGATGGTGGTCAAGAGCGCGGCGCCGCCGGAGATCAGCACCACGTTGGTGGCGGTCGCCAAGTTGTCGCCCTGCCTGGCGGCCGCGACCAGCTTCGAGCCGTCGACCTGGCCCTGGGCCATGGTGCGGTAGTTGGCTTGCGAGATGTTGAACCAGATGGCCAGGCCTCCGCCGAGCAGACCGAGCACACCGGTGGTCGCGGCGCTGGCGATGAAGACGCCTCGCGGCACCGGCTTGGGCCGCTCGGTGAACAGCGCGCCGGCGGTAATGGGCAAGGTCTTGGGGAGCAGCGCGGTGCCGATCGACAGCAGTGGGCCCTCGTCGTCGGCGGTCTCGACGTAGTACTCGAGAATGAACCCGCGCTCGTCGGCAGTGAACTCACCGGGTATCGCGCCGCGCCAGTCGCCCGCTTCAGTGCGCTCGAGCGCCAGCGACGAGAATACCTTCTGGCCTTGCCGACGGTAGGGCAGGCGAATGGCTTCGACTGCGCCGGTCGGGTCTTTGAGGCGGTACGAGAGGTTGAGGGGTCGGCCACCCTTGAACTCGAGCGGCGGCTCGCCGACCAACCGCATGTTGGCGATGATGCGCGAGCGGTCGACCTCGCGCAGCTGGTTGGCCAACGCCTGCTCTTCGGTCTGCACCTTGCGAAACACCGAGAGAATCTTCGGAGTGGTGTCTTTGGGCAAGTCGTAGTCGGGCCGCACACGCAGCAGCAGGCGAAACGGTTTCTCGGCGTCGACGGGGTCTTCGACGATCGCCTTGGCGCAGCCCTGCAGGCGGTACGCTTCGAGCCGCTGATCGATGGTGAGGTTGTCGCGCGCGAGCAACGCGGTCGACAGCGGTATCACCTGGTCGTACTCGAGCGAGGCGTAGAGCTCCTGGGTCTTGGCGAGCAGCGCTGGCGAGGGCAACTTCAGCTCGGCGCTGGAGGCCTTCGGTGCAGTCGGCGCTGACCTGCTGCTCTCGGTCGACGTGCCCGTCGTCGTCGGTGCGGCTGCCTTCGGTGCCGTCTTTGGCGAAGTCTTGGGTGCCTTGGGGGGCTTCGCGGCCAACACCTGGCTCGAAAGCACGACCCACAGCAGTGCAGAGAGTCTCATCGGGCCACAAGACTACCGGATCATGTGAGTGCACATGAAACTACCGACCCGAGGGGTGTGTGCGCATGTCAGCGCGAAGCGAGCGCGGTCGACTGGGTGGTGGCGCTGCAGGTGAAGCCCACTCCGGGTCGCAGCCAGCACGACGACTGTGGGTCTTCTGACGACATGAACATCAGCTCGTTGAACGACTGGAGCAGCTCATCGCTCGAGGGGTTCTCGCTCATCGCGCTGCCCTCGGCGGGTGAGTGGAGGCCGACGCGACCGACGCCGAGCACCACCAACAACGCGGCGGCCATCGCGACCAGCAGGCGGTTGAGGGTCGAGCTGCGCAGCACCGGCGCGCGCTGCTCGACGCCTCGCCACAGCTGCTGCACTTCATCGCGGCCGGCGCGCTGGCGAAACAGGCGCTGCTCCGACTCGAGCCAGCTCAGCTCGTGGTGGCAACGCGCGCAGCCGCTCGCGTGCGCGCGCAGCTCGGTTTCAAGGGGCCCAGGCACTTCGCCTGCGGTCATCGCTTCGAGCAGATGGGTGCGCCCGCACTTACTCATGGGAGCCTCCGAGGTGTGGCAACAGGAGCGAGCGCAGCTTGAGGCGTGCGCGGTGAATCTCGTTCTTCACGGTGGGTATCGACCAACCGAAGTTGGCGGCGATGTCGTCGTACGAGAGGCCGTGGTCGAGCCGCATCAACAGGGCGGCGCGGCGGTTGGGTGAGAGGGCAGAGAGCGCCGAGTTGAAGTGCTTCTCGAGCTCCTGGTTGAGGAGCAGCGCTTCGGGGTTGGGAGAGGGGATGACGGCGTCGGGCACGTCGCTCTCGTCGCCGTCATGATCGTAGACATCGTGCACTCGCACCCGCCGGGCCTCGAAGGCAACGTTGCGGGCGATGCCGAGGAGCCAGGGCTTGAAGCGGTCTCGCTCGGTCAGCTTGGGGAGCTGGGCGTGAGCGCGGGCGAAGGCTTCTTGCGTGGCATCGTCGGCCGCATGTGGGTCGCGCAGCAGGTCGCGCAAGAAGCGGCGAACCGAGACCACGTGCCGCTCGAAGAGGGCCCGAAAGGCGGCCGACTCACCGGCCTGAGCGCGGGTGACGAGGGCATCGTCGAGCGTCTCGGGGGTAATCGCCGGAGGTCTTTTGAGCAGTCGCAGCACGCAAAGGCGACAATGACCTCAAGGCCGCGAGAGTTTCAAGGCGAAGGCGCGTTCGGCCTAAGCCCCGAACCTCACTCGCGAATTTCCTGAAAGCCCGGCTCAGGCCGCGACGGCCGCAGCGCCGTCGTCTCGCATGTACGACTGCTCTTT
>Ga0105048_10014219_pt1 | contig 12404 bp, 9 predicted proteins | sample MAT05_FD_78382 | JGI IMG/M metagenome (GOLD analysis project Ga0105048, IMG submission 78382) | Freshwater microbial communities from Lake Fryxell liftoff mats and glacier meltwater in Antarctica - MAT-05 | ecosystem: Environmental > Aquatic > Freshwater > Ice > Liftoff microbial mat | place... | reverse complement strand
TGACTCTAGCGATTCACCACGCCCTTCGTACCTCAGAGCGTGCCACCCGTGCCACCCGTGCCACCCGTGCCACCCGTGCCACCCAGTTTATAGGTAGATTTCAAACTGCCCCTCGCCTAAAAGCTGAACGCTGTTGCGTCGATGCCCTACCCCCTTCCAACTGGATGGGGTCGTCGGGTATTTTGTATGGGGTCATTGCTCACGTTTTTTGTATCCTCAATCCCTGGTTTTCATGTTCCGATCGAAGGCAGCCGTTGTTGGTACAGGATTCATTGGGCCAGTTCATATGGAAGGCCTGATGCGAACTGGAGTGCAAGTCCAAGGGGTGCTCGGAACCAGCTTCGAAAAATCCAAGCGAACCGCGGATTTGTTTGGTATCAAAAAAGCTTATCGAGATCTCGATGAGCTAGTTGGCGATGACGAAGTGAACGTCGTTCATCTTACGAGCCCAAATCGGTTTCATTTCGAACAGACGATACGATGCTTAGACGCGGGCAAGCATGTCCTGTGTGAAAAGCCGCTTGCCATGAACTCGGACGAGAGCGGAGAGCTTGTACGACGGTCGAAGTTGGCAAGTGTCCTTACCGGGGTCAACTACAACGTTCGCTTCTATCCACTTTGTATAGAGGCAGCCGAACGGATTCGACGGGGAGACGTCGGTGACGTATTTCATATTTCTGGTAGCTATGTGCAGGATTGGTTGCACAAGCCAACCGACTTCAATTGGCGCGTTTTATCCGACGATGGCGGTCCGCTCCGTGCGCTGGCCGATATTGGAACGCACTGGCTCGATCTGGTTCAATCCATCAGCCACTTGGAGATTCAATCGGTTTGTGCGGACTTGCAGACGGTCTACCCGATTCGACAACGGCCTCTCGGAGGCGTTGAGACTTTTTCCAGCAAAGTAAATCGGCAAGAGCAAAAATTAGTCGATGTCCCAGTCGACACTGAGGACTACGGTGGAGTCATGCTTCGATTCAAAAACGGTGCTCGTGGCCTGATGCACGTCTCGCAGGTAACCGCCGGCCACAAGAATTGCATTCGGTGGGAAATCGCCGGTTCGAAACAAAGCCTTGCATGGAACAGCCAGCGGCCAGATGAACTGTGGTTGGGAAATCGCGACTGCGCCAACCAAACACTCCTTCGCGATCCCGGCTTGTTATCGGACACCGCTAGATCACACGCTCAGTATCCGGGGGGCCACAACGAAGGCTTCCCGGACACGTTTAAGCAACTGTTCCGATCTTTCTATACGGCAATTGAAAAACACGAGACCAGCGGCAAGATCCCCTTTGCGGACTACCCTACTTTCGCGGACGGGCATCGAGAAATCTTGCTGTGCGAAGCCATTCTCCGGAGTGCCCGCGAACAACGATGGATAGAATTGGGGACTCATGCCACTTAGCGATTCTACACTCATCGGTCTTTTAACCCACGAATCGGTCGGTGTCCGCTCGGCATCGTTAGAACTGCTCAGCGGTAGCTTTTCAACGGATGCTCGCTGGCTGCCACAGATCTTTGCGGCGTGGGATCGTTATGGCGCACAGGACGCATTTCCTGAATTCCCGCTTCTGACTCACTTTGCGATTCCGATTGAGCTGGTGAACGAGTGCATCGAGCGAGCGCAACGCATGTCGTCAGGAAGAGCCCTTACCGATCGCGTTTGCCGATGCGCAGGTAAACTCATTGAGGCGATATCGGTTGCACCCCCAGTGACTTTTGTAAATCATGTGGCTGCAATACATGATCTCAAACTACAGTCCAAAATTTTCTTTCGAGTCAACGATCAGAAGATGCACGCTCGCTGCGGTTGGATCGATCGAGAGTTTACCGATTTGGCGGAGACGTTGGCTCACAATCCTGGTAGCATCCTGAATCTCTACGAAGTGCTCGAGAGTCAATTCTTGCAAGGCCGAGCGGACGAAGTGCTCAAGTCGGCTTTCCAGTCGCTTCGATCCGATTTGCATGGCCAACATGATTTGCATGAACGAACGTTAGAGCAAGTGTCTCATGTTTGCCTGGAACTAGCTACGCGATATCGCATGGTTGGGTACGAATCCTGGTTTGTGGACCTCCTGGATCACAGTGAATCCTCAATCGCTGACGCGGCATCGGTTGGACTGGCCCGATGCCGAACCGACACTTTCCTTTCGCTGATTGCGGATCGATTTGCCGATTATTCCAAATCGGGCCAATTGCGATCGATCGACGTATTAAGACGAGGTAGAATCCCCAAGACATCGGAGTTACTTCGGTTCTTGCGAGCTCATGGACATGGTACACAGGTTCAAAATGCATTGCGTGCGGCTGAAGTTCTGCAGTTCGACTTTACGTCTTTGGAAGATTGGCTTGAAGCCTTGGTCGTCGTCGATGAACCCAGTTTCGAGCGATTGAAGGGGGCGTTAGGTATCGTCGAGCCCCTGACGGATTCGTTGTCAGTGGCTGACAAAACGAGAACCATGCAGCTTTTGCGGAGCCGATTCAAAGAATGACACGCTGCATACTAGCCATTGAATCGACCTGCGATGAGACCGCCGCTGCCATCATCACCGAGAACGGTAGCATCCTTGGCGAGTGCATTGCAACCCAAACCGAGCTTCATGAGCAGTTCCAAGGGGTTGTGCCCGAGATCGCCGCACGCGCTCACTTGGATCGTATTTTGCCAGTCATCGATACCGCCATGCGGCACTCGAATACGACACCGGAGGACTTGATTGCTATTGCCGTCGCAACCTTTCCAGGATTGCCTGGTTCGCTTCTGGTTGGGCTGTCGGCAGCCAAAGGTTTGGCGCTAGCTTGGCGTAAGCCACTCGTTGGTATTAATCACGTGCAGGCTCACATCTACGCATGTGGGATGGGCAAGCAGGAAAGTGTCTTTCCGTGTGTTGGATTTGTGGTCAGCGGCGGCCACACGAGTTTGTATCATTGCATTTCGCCTACAGAATGGATCTATATTGCTGGCACGATCGATGATGCGGCGGGCGAAGCGTTTGATAAAGTAGCCGTCATGTTAGGTCTGCCATTTCCTGGCGGCCCAGCCCTTTCCAAATTGGCCGAGCAAGGAGATCCGAAAGCGATCCCGTTTCCGCGGCCAATGCTGAATGACAAGGTTCGATTGGACTTTAGCTTTTCAGGGCTAAAGACAGCGGTCAGGTACCGGATTGCTGGAACTGGAAAACAAAGTTGGAATGCATTGGCTTTGGCGCCTCAATTGAGAGCGGACATCGCCGCATCGTTTCAACAAGCGATCATCGATTGCTTAGTCGGCAAGAGTTTGCAAGCGGTTAAGAAATTGGGAGTCAAACGCCTTTGCGTGGGTGGTGGGGTTGCAGCCAACCGAGAATTTAGACGTCAATTGTCTCTGGTATGCGGTTGTTCGAAGATCGAGTTGCACATCGCTGCCCCGGAGCTTTGCACCGATAACGCAGTGATGGGTGCGTTGGCTTGGGAGAAGATCAAACTTGGGGAATTCGATACGCTGGAGCTTGATGCGAAGCCAGGTCTGCTAAGACGATGTTGACCCGATTCCATGCGAACATGTTCACATCGACTCTACTCGCCTATCCGCGTGTGGCACGCGAGTTGTTAGTGTGTGGCACGCCAGTTATTAGCGTGTGGCACGCCAGTTATTAGTGTGTGGCACGTTAAGCGTGTGGCACGCCCTGAGTTTGCGAAGGGCGTGGTGAGTCGCTAGATACATTTTCCTAACTTCCCACGCCCATCGCTATCGCGCTATCGCTTTGGGCGTGCCACACGCGTTCAGCTTTGGGCGTGCCACACGCGTTCAGCTTTGGGCGTGCCACACTATGGCAATGGGCAGATGCTCAGGCTGTCGAACCGAACTTTGCAGTCGGCATCGTGGGCTTGCAACATGATCGTTCCCGCTTCCGTGCGAAGCCCCTTGCGAGGATTTTCGTTCGGCGCGCGGGTGTCTTGGAAGTCCACGACTTGAACACCGTTCACCCAAGTGCTCATCAAGGGACCATCCGCCACGACAGTTAGAAATGTCTTCTCGGCGGAATCGGAAAGGACAGCCCTTGCATTTTGCCTTCGAAAGATTGCACCCATACCGCCATCAACCGGTCTACGGCGGTCCTCTTTGAAACCGTGATGAACTTGGCATTCATAGCCGTTCATGTCTTCGCCAGGAATACAACGGAAGAGAAGCCCTGAGTTGACGTTTTCGGCCAGCGTCTGTACCGAAATCTGCAAGCAACAGTTGGCATGCGGTTGCAGCAATTCGATGTGACCCTTTCCGCCGATCAAGGTCAATGATCCTTCCTCGCTGAGTTCGGTCTTTACGCTACCAGCTGGCGTATTGAAATCCTTCAAGTCTTTGCTTGGTAGGATCGCGTAGGTGATGGGGCGTACCTTGACATTGCGAAAACGGATAGTGCCCTCTCGGAATTGCAATCCAATGTAGCCCGCAATTAATCCTGTTGTATCCATATAATCTGCAGACAACTGGCCATTGACCCAGGCTTGCACATGCTCCCGATCCACCATCGCATGCAACGAATGCCATTCGCCTGACTCCGGCTCATCTACTTGATTGCTTACCTTGACTCGTCCTACCAAGGAACCTGTTGGAAATGGATTGTCGTGCGGAGCGATATTTAATTCGAAGCAGTCTTGTGCCGGGTCGATTGGATTCAAGGGAGTTCGAAGAAAGACACCACTGTTCGTTTTGTCAGTCCCTTTGTATTCCAGCATCAATTCGAAATCGGAAAATCGAACAGAGGTGCACAACAAGCCCGCGTCGCCTGAGTTCGCAATCAAAACGCCATCTTCGACTTTCCAATTTGCGTCGTTGGATTTTCGCCAGCCCATCAGCGATTGCCCATCGAAGAGCCGGATCCAACCCACACTTAATTCGTCCGTCGGCAATCGAGCAGCCAGCAATTTCTCGACATCCACAGATGGATCCAGAGGAGGATCAACAGGATTGGCATCGGCCTGTGGAGCAATCGCCTTTGCCGGAGTCGTAACTTTTGGTTCTGAGCCTCGTCCGACTGCAGGCTTTCTATTTTCATTGGCATCCGCCACCGATTGTTGCGTCACCTCATTTACAGGAGTTGTCGCATTGGTATCGGATGAAGTTGAATTCCAGCATCCTGTTTGGATGGCAAGCATGCAAACAATGCAAAGGAACGGGGCAATTGCTACGAGTCTAAAGGGTTGTCGTCCGAAATTTCTAGCCATGCTGCGAAATGCTCAGGTAATTGAGGTTTTTCCAATGGTGCACCGCGCCATCGAAGTTCCACACGATTGAAGGATTCCAACATATCGGTGATCGGCACCGTCGCCAAACCTTTCATAATACTCAAAGGCTGCTGGATGTCGTTTATCGAAAAGTCAAGTTCCGTCGAAGCGGGTTCAAAACAAAAGCGAATAACCTGTTTATTCGATACGCCCGTCGGACGGTGAAACGTGCGAACGGAGCTAATTTCCAACTGACTCTGGTCATTTGGGTCGAGTCGGCCATCGACTTTCCATTGGGTATTTAGCGAAATTCGGTGTGGACTATTCACATTCCTGCTCGCGAAGCTCATGACTTGGGTAAACACCAGGTCCGTCGAAGCGGTACCAACGATCGAGTGCCGCAGACCATTCGGCAAGGTTTTTCACGCGAGCAAAACTCTCTCGCACCTCGAGTGACTGCGGATGAAGTGCTGAGTATTTGATGCCAAACTTACGCATGGGCACTCCTGCTTTGTCCTGGCCGTAGAGTTCTTCCGCCAATTGAAAATGTTCCAAAATGACCTCCCGTTGACGAAAAAGCGTGGGGGGCGGTGGCAGAGGCTGTCCGTGAAAGATCGCTTGACACTGCTCAAAGATCCACGGATTGCCAATGCATCCGCGAGCCACCGTTACGCCGTCGATACCAGTTTCCTGCATCATTCTCCAGCAGTCATCTGCCGTGAACAGATCTCCGCTTCCCAGGATGATTCGGTTGGGGCCGACATGCTGTTTGACCTCCCGTAAGAACTCCCATCGACTCGGTCCAATATAGCGCTGTACAACGGTGCGGCCATGAACCGTAATCGCGTCTATTCCATAGCCGAATGCGCCATCGAGTATTTCAAAAAAATGGTCGCGGCTCTCCTGCGTGTCATCAAGCCCTCGGCGCATCTTGATGGTCACGGGGATATGTTGGGGTACGATATCGCGAGTTTGGCGCACAATCTCCAATGCCACCTTGGGCTGGCTCAAGTGGAATCCACCCCGGCATCGGCCGAGTACCTTCTTGACCGGACAGCCAAAATTGATATCGATGACCGCAAAGCCAGCTTCGACTAACTTCAACGCACCCAATGCAAACTGCTCAGGCTCGGCCCCCATGAGTTGGCCGGCAACTGGCTGTTCCTCGGAAGTGTTATGCAGGAAGTGTTGCGTCCGTTTGCGGTCTTTCAATTCCACCAGAAACTTATCGAGCATAACTTCGCACAGACTATACGAAGCACCATGACGTCTTGCAATGACTCGCATCGGCCAGTCGCTATAGCCACTCAGCGCGGCTTGAACGACAGGAAAGCCTATGTCGACGGCACCGATCTTGAGCGGTCGATACAGCCTTGATGGACTAGATTGCAAGAATTGCGACATACTCTTTGATGTTTCAAGTTTTGTTGCGGCACAGGACTCGCTCCGATCGTAGGGCATTCTTCGAGGATGATCAACCCGCAAGCAGCATATCTCGGCAAACGACTGGAATGGACGCTTCGTCGGGCAGGGCAAATACGGGGATATGATAAGCCACCAGCCTAGCTGCCGAATCCTGCAGACCGTCTTGGTCGTGTTGGTTGACGACAACCGAAACGGCAAAACCCCGACGTCTCAGCATTCCCAAAGTCAAGGCCATGCTCTCGTCCACTTGCTGCACGAACACCAGAACGGAAAGTTGGCGAGACAGACGATTTTCTGTTTCCATCAACAGATCCCCAAGACGCAACCCGTCGGTTCGTTCTAGCCTTGCCAGCGTTCGGTGTATTTCCGCAAACTGCTCGGGCCCACTTCTAGCACCAACGACAACGGGGCGCAGACGATTGCTTTTGGCGTTCATTTCAACGTCGGCACGAACCGAACTGCGATCAGAAAAATCCCGTTCTAAACGCATTTGACGGACACGATCGGCCGCATCACGGCCATTGCTGATCAAACCGAAGGGCTGATTCATTAAGTAAAGGGTGTGGGCCAAAGAAGCAGCCATGGTGACCGCTAAATCGGTACGGATAGGTTCATTGCGGTCTGGGTTCGTTTCGCTGTGCATGTCCAGCACGAGCATGGCACCTTGGATGCAAGTCGGCTGAAAAACGCGGGTATGCAGTTTGCCTGTACGTGCCGTCGCTCGCCAGTGGATACGATTGAGAGAGTCGCCGGCTCGATATTCGCGGATGCCCACCATTTGTGTTGGATCTTCCATTACCCGGTCATTAACTCGTAAATCTCCCATCGGCCGGCGGCTCGAAATATTCATCCCTTGTAGCGGGACTAGCTTCGGTAACACAAGGATGTATTGTGGTTCCGAAGCGACTCGATAGTTGCGATGCAGCCCAAGCAGGTCACCGGTTTCAAGGACAGTTGGGCCCAATTGAAAGTAACCTCTACGTATAGCCTTGATCTGATAGGTCATCAAGGCGATTTGCCGCGGTCGAAAAAAATAGAGCTTTGCAGGGTACCCGGTGACTTCCAAAGCACGGTTGGGTTGCGAAGTAGCTTGCTTGGACAACAGGTCTTCCGCAAAGAGCCATGGGATGAAGTAGCCGGTGCTGTTTTTTAGTCTGAGCCCCACCGCTAGACTTTCACCGATTTGCAACTCGGCCTTCGTGACTTGCCTTTCGACCGTCAAACTGTCAGCCCAACGATCCGCATAGAAGCGAGTTAGTTGGAACACAATCAAAAGCGAGCAAGCACCGAGGGCGAACAAATTGGCGCCAGTTAACATGCCGATCAGCAATACCAACGCGATGATTGGTAAAATGGACATGCCCCCATACCTTAAAAACTAGAAAAAAACGGTTTCAAAAACGAAACAACAGTATGACCAGACGTGGGCAGAATAAAAGTCGCAAGGCAAAAAAATTGGGCAAAGGCGTTGCTAACCAACCTCTGCTACGATCGATTACCTCCGGGTCACGGGACAAATGTGAGGTCGAATGTGGTTCCATTTTCGCGACGGATTTTCAGTTCACCGCCGAGTTGATCGACTAGGATGCTGACTAGTTTCAGCCCTAAGGACTGACTTTGCTCAAGGGAAGTATCGCTTGGCATTCCGATACCGTCATCCGATAGCAGCAGCACCATGCGTCCATCCGATTCGGCGTGCACCACAATTCTAATTGATCCGGTAAGTGGATCAGGAAAAGCATATTTCAGAGAATTCGAAATAATTTCGGTGACTATGAGTCCACACGTAATGGTCTTGTCGAGTGACAGTGCGGCTGGGTGCAGATCTTGTACAAATTGGATGCGGTTTGTGTCGACTCCGTACGCTTGGAATAGGTAGCCGCATAGCTCGTTCAGATACTTCCAGAGATTTACTTTGGCAAAATCATCCGAGCGGTAGAGTGTTTCGTGAACAAGGGCCATGGCGCGAATCCGGTTCTGGCTTTCGCTGAGCACTTCGTTGGCGGCGGAATGGGAATGATGCGACGATTGGAGACTCAATAGACTTGAGATCACTTGCAAGTTGTTCTTCACACGGTGGTGAATCTCTTTCAAAAGCGATTCTTTCTCGCGAAGCGTTGCTCTCACACGTTCGTCCGCTTCCTTTCGATCTGTGATATCCTGGTCCGTGCCATCAACCCGAATCACATTGCCTGCCGCGTCGCGAATCGCTAGCGCACGACTATGCAACCATAAACTTACGCCGTCCGGACGGATGATCCGCACATCATCGGCGAATTCATCTTCACCCGCTAGCATCTCATTGACGCGTTGCATGGCCCTCGGTCGGTCCTTCGGATGCAATAGCGAAAGGAAAGCCTCGAAACTAGGTTTTGCGAGTTCCCGATCCACTCCAAAGAGTTTGCAGAGCGTATCGGACCACCATACCTGGTTCGAGGCGGGGAACCAAACCCAACTACCGATTCGAGCAATTCGCTGAGCTTCGGCCAGCCGTCCCTCGCTCTCTCGAAGCGAATTTTCCACTTGCTTACGCTGAGATATGTCGAGAACAGCCCCAACCGTGCGAATGGGTTTGCGTGCGTTACCTTCTCCTAGGAAAACGACTTGCGAACGCGCGGCAAGCCAACGTACATCGCCATCGCTTCGACGGATGAACCGGTACTCAATATCGAACAGGCCAGTACCATCCGGATCGTGCGACTGCCGAATCGCTTCAACCACTCTCCTCCTATCCTCGGGATGCACCAACTCGATGTATTCGGCCAATGAAACGGAGTCGTTTGCGTTCCAACCATGGATTTCTCGCTGCTCGGGTGACCAGTGACTGGAATCAGTCATGTGGTCGTAATCAAAAATGCCAATTCGCGAAACGCGAATTGCCTGCCGCAAGCGTTCCTCGCTTTCACGAAGTGCTTGCTCTATACTTCGTCGATCCGTGAAATCCCTAATAAATCCATGCCAAAGTATGCTGCCATCGGGCAACCGTTGGGGGGCTGCGTGACCTTCTACCCAGCGAAGGCCTTGTTTGGGTATGTGTACACGACATTCACAACGCCAAAGTTCCATAGTTTCTTCGGAACGCCGTATGCTCGCTTTAACTGCATCGAGATCGTCAGTATGCACGCGTTGAAAGATTTTCTCTCCAGAAGCAAGAACATCTTCAGGGGTCACTCCAAAAATGTCCTGAATACCTTTACTTGCATACGGGAAGCAATTCCGTCCGTCAGGCCATCGCTGGTACTGATAAAGCACTCCAGGCACCTGCTCGGTTAGTTTGCGCAGCAATTCGTCCTTCGCCCTTACCTTGGCCTCCGCAGCGCGCTGCTCCGTGATGTCGAAGGCGGTGAGAACGAGCCTATCAACCTGTCCTCCAAAACGGACCGGCGACATAGTCACCGTGTAAATGCGTGGACTACCCGAGTCGTCAGGTGCAAGAAACTCCCCAGTGAACGACTTCTTTGTGTCGAAAACGTGCTCGAAAATAGGCAGTGCGCGCGAACGTTCCGGTTCGGTTACGAAGTCGGTCACTCGTTTGCCGATCAAGTCGTCCAGGATTCGTCCCTCGGACGTTCGATTAGCGTATCGTATCACTCCCTCTCGATCCACTTCCAAAATGTAGGCGACGCTGCTAGCCGTGAGCGCTTCCAACTTCGCTGATTGCTCCCTCAACTGCGCTTCGACGCGTTTGCGTTGTTCGATCTCCCGCTCCAACCGCATACCCCGCTCGTGCCCATATGCGAGCGCAGTGCGCAAGTCTTCAAAGGTGTCGCGTCGAAACCAAGACGCTAACCACAGAAAGGCAAATCGCACGGGTCGGCGCACCGGCACTCGAATGCGGAACACCGCCCCACGTTCGATTGGCTCCCATGAAACGATCGAGGGTGATAGCCCCACGTTGGTAGTCACCGCCCCGAGTCCGATCGCTTGCGTCTGCCAAAACAGGTCCGGTGGAAGTGAAAATCCTTCTCGAACAACGACTGAAATCTCAACGTCACGACCGTTGACACGCGTAAACTTTGTCTGCAAACATCGGAAGATTTGCAACAACACCCCCTTTTTGGAATTACCAGCCAATTCATAGTATCGGGAGGGCTTAATCCAAAGTCCGGCCGCGGCGAGCAAAGGACGGAGGTAGCGGGAGCGGTTGTAGGAACTGCAAAGTTCCACGATCTGTTCCGGCGAAAGCCCCTCGTGACTATTGCGATAAAAAGTCAGATAGTCGTCCCATGGGATCGACGCCGAGGTTATCTGCAAATCCTCCAGCGTGTAACTCAATCCGCGGGTGAGGTGCTGCGTGGGCAATTTCATTCGCCCTAGATGCTGGATCGTATACTCCGTCACCCGACAGGAAACATCCCCGCTTGGCAATCCTTTTGATTCCTGTATCAAATTTCTTCCATCTCCTTTCGCTTTCGCCGTATTCGCGCCCTTCCGAACAAAAACTAGACCATGGATGGGAAACCGAAGTGTAAAAAGGGGCACAGAGTATATCCTGCTTCACAGCCGTTGCCAAGAATTTAGCATAAAGTCGTTCGGCAGTTCATAATGAAGCGTGTATCTTGACATATTGTCTTGTCCACTGTCGTTTCACGCAAAAGTTCGAACCGCTCAAAATACTCATGGACCGCATTGAACTGGCTGACGGTGGATTGATTCTCCTTGACAAAACATTCCTGCCTAGCAAATTGGCCGATCGTTATTTTGCGGAACTGCAAGACCAATGCGTCTGGGAGCATAAGCCAGGAATCTTTGGTCACATGCAACCAAGGCTGATTGCCTCCTATGGAAACCAGGGCATCACCTATCGATACTCTGGCAAGGTCAACGTCGCTCTCTCATGGATCCCGGTCTTGCTGGAGATCAAAAAAAAGATCGAAGCCGTTCAAGGTGAATACAATTACTGCTTACTAAATCGCTACCGCTCTGGGGCCGATAGCATGGGATGGCATGCTGACGATGAGCCCGAAATGGGCGACATGATTGGTTCCTTATCGCTTGGGGCAACCAGGAAGTTTCGAATTCGGCACAACACCACGAGAGAGACGAGGACTTTCTTGGTAGGTAATGGAACGCTAATCCTAATGGCAGGGACCATGCAACAATTCTGGCAGCACGCAGTCCCCAAAACCAAGCAGCCAGTTGGAGAACGCATCAATCTGACATTTCGGAAGATCAAAAAAGTTCCGAGCCTTGAGATGGTATGAACCCACACTCCAATTCCGACCACGCCCGGCAGAGTCACCTGAGGACCGTGGCGGGCATGCCGCCTTGCATGGGATCCCGGTAATTGTTGCCGGGGGTCATTCCCCAGTTTGGTTGAGGCGCTGCGAATGGACTTGTATTGGGGCGGAAGCTCATTCCGTTCTGGTTGTTATTCCCCCACACGTACGGCTGTGAGACCGGTGTGTTCGATGCGACATAGTTTGTGTTGCGATTGGCACTGAACAAACTATTGTTGAACAGACTACCCGTTCCTGACGCAAAAGTTGGCCAAGTGAAGAGCGGGCGTGATGCCGTGTTCGCATAGGGATTGTAGCCAGCCACTGCATTTGGGGTGTATTGCAAGTTGGGTCGCAATGGAACTGCCGGGATCACGAAATTAGTGTTGGACGTGTTGGGTAAAGACTGCGTTGGGACATTGGTGGACGCAACCATTGGATTTGCAGCATTGTACGGGGTTTGGTTGTACGGTGCTTGGTTGTACGGGGTTTGGTTGTACGGTGCTTGGTTGTACGGTGCTTGTGCGAGTAAATTTCGATTTGGGAAGCCTTGGTATC
>Ga0105048_10014217_pt1 | contig 12405 bp, 13 predicted proteins | sample MAT05_FD_78382 | JGI IMG/M metagenome (GOLD analysis project Ga0105048, IMG submission 78382) | Freshwater microbial communities from Lake Fryxell liftoff mats and glacier meltwater in Antarctica - MAT-05 | ecosystem: Environmental > Aquatic > Freshwater > Ice > Liftoff microbial mat | place... | reverse complement strand
CGATTTTCGGCGAGTTGTCGCTTCGTGTGCTGGACAGATTGCGCCATTGACCACGGGGTGGATGGTCAATGATGTATTCCTATAATGTATGTTCTGTGCTGAAACTGCTTCCGCTTCTCAGCCTGACGCGGCTTCCTTCATGATTTTGACAATCGTGTCCTCGACCTCCTGCGCCACAACGTTCAGCTCCGGTGTATTGAACAGCGCGAGCAGCGTGGTGGGCTTCAATGTCGCCAGAATGGTCTTACCGCCCTCACGGTAAATGGAAATGCGGCAGGGTAGTGCCGTAGAAATGCTCATATTCTCATCGAGAACTTTCTTGGCCTGTTGCGGCTGACAGACTTCAAAAATTAGACACTCGCGAAGGAACTCGACACCCTTCTTCTCCATAGTTTGTTTGAGGTCGTGAACCTGCATGACGCCAAAGTGATTGGCTTCGACGGCGATGTGCAGGGCTTTGGCGACCTCAGTCACTCTTTTGTTGGTGTGCAATTGGAACAACATGATGCGTTAAAAGGTGTGGTTGGAATACCGGCACTGACCCGGGCTTCACGGTCGATTTCAGCCATCCAGCGAGAAGCCGACTTTGAGGGTCACCTGCCAGTGCTGGACCTTCCCTTTTTCAATGTTGCCACGCGTCTCGACCACCTGGAACCAGCTCAGGTTCCTGACGGTCTTGTGTGCGCGTTTGATGGCTTTATTGATTGCGTCTTCGATGGACGTGGTGGAGGTGCCGGTGAGTTCGATGAGTTTGTAGACGTGGTCTTTCATAGTTTTTTGGTGATTAAATTAAATGGGTCGTTTTTTCAAAATGTCCGAGTAGCTCGTTCGGATCGGTTTTCGCGAGATTGGAGGCGAGGATCTGGTGAATCTTGTCACGGGCCTTCGGCTCCAACGCGTCGAGCAGTTGTTTATGAATCGGCGCGCTGGCCGCAAGGGCGCAATGAGTCACTTCAGCGTCCGCCAGTAGCTCGTTGATTTTCTCCGCCAAATTCTGGATCAGCCGATGGTCCTGTTCGGTCTCCTGCTGTAACTGTTCGCCGGCGGACAGGTCGCCAGGAATACTACCGGCGCCGCTGCCGCGTGGAAAGCGTCCGGCCTGGTCGGTTACCTGATCCGACATTTTTTCATGGGCCGCTGCGGGCTTCAGTTCAGCGATCAATTTCAAGTGCGGTTGACGGTCTGTCGCGCTCTGAGTCTGTCGATAGGCGCGGAGCAAACCGAGGTCTGTCACGATGACGAGTTTTGCAAATTTTGTGTTCATAAATTTTCGGCGTTTCAGTTTCAGTGGTCGTAAGATCAAAGGGAGGCAGTCATCGCCCGAATACCGCTTCGGTTCGCTTGCTAATCACGACGACGAGCAGCCCGCAAAACCACAGCCCACCGCCCGACCATCCACGCATATATCCGTCAGCGTATTTCATCATTATGAGTCTTTCGGTGCGGTGCCCTCTTCGTCTACGGTATATCCTTTATGTCCATGCCGGAGTTACCCACAGCAGCATCCAGAAGCACCCTCCGGTTTGGTATCGTTGGGCGTGGTTAGAAATTTTTGGCGACAACCGTCACAGCAAAAGTAGAACGTCTCTCCATCGCGCTCGGCGTGGAGCGCGGTCGTCGTATCCACGGTCATTCCGCAAATGGGATCTTTGGTCACGGCTATTGGTTCCTTTAGGGGTGTTTTCATAAGATTGAATCTATTGTTGAACTTATATCGCATTCCGGGCGCTCTTTGGCCGCATCGCCCCGGGATCATGTGCTGATGAGAGCAGTGCTGAGGCGAACCCGGCGAATGCTTTCATTTTCGTCCCCCTATCGCGTGTTTGCCGCCGCGAGTGGATTTTCTGGCGAGGCTGGATCCCAGGATTCGGCAGACCGATCGGGCGATCATGAGTTCTTCATTCGTGCGGATGACGCGAACCTTCACGCTTGCGGCCTTTGACGAGATCTGCGGCGCATGTGCGTCGTTACGCTTCGCATCAATTTTTACTCCGAGAAATTCGAGCCCAGAGCAGATGCGTTTCCGGATCAGCGATGCGTTCTCGCCGATCCCTCCGGAGAAGACCAACGTATCCAATCCACCCAACGCGGCGGCGAAGGAACCGATCCACTTTTTCACCTGATAACAGAACAACGCAACGGCCTCCGCCGCGCGGACATCCCTGGCTTCGCTCGCAAGCAAGTCCCGGAGATCGGAGCTGGTTTCCGAAACGCCGAGCAGCCCGGATTCATGATTGGCCATGTGGTCAAATTGCACCGCAGACATTTTCTCAGTTCCCGTCAGAAAGCGGACCAACCCAGGATCCAAGTCCCCAGACCTCGTGCTCATCATCAGCCCCGAAGCGGGAGTAAACCCCATACTGGTATCCATGCTCCTTCCATTCTGGACGGCAGCGAGACTGGCTCCGTTGCCGAGATGTGCAAGGATCACCCGGCCCTTTGCGGCGGCGGGATCAACTTTGCGAAGCTCCTCCATCAAATAGGCGTAGGACAAGCCGTGAAAGCCGTAGCGCTCAATCCCCTTGGCTTCATAGCGACGAGGGATCGGCACTAACCTCGCAACTCGCGGCATCGTGCGATGAAACGCGGTATCAAAGCAGGCGACCTGCGGAAGCTTGGGATGTCGCTGACTGAGAGCTTCGATCAACTCGATTTCGCGCGGCAAATGATTGGGATCATACGGCGTGATCCGGCGCAGTTCGGCGAGCAGCTTTGCCGTGATCCGTTCCGGCTCGGCGTGCTTCATGCCATGCACTACGCGATGGCCAACGGCTTTGATCAAGGTGAAGATCGGCTGCGTTGCGAGCCAGTTCAACAGGAACTGCACCGGCTCCTGGCGAGTGGCTATTTCCAAAGACTCCGCGCCAGTCGGCTCAGTGATTACGAGGCTCGTTCCGCTCAATCCGATGCGATCCACTTTCCCCGCAAGCCGCAGTCGCGGCTTTTTGTCGGCCTCATAAATCGCGAAGCGGATGCTCGAAGAGCCGCCGTTGATTGTTAGGATGCAGGGTGCTGAGGATTTCATAAAATCAGGCACGCGCCGTATCCGCGCAGCTGGTGATCTGACATGTGCTCAAATTTTTCCCATCAAGAGCAGAATAATAAGTATGACCAACACTATGCCCAGTCCTCCGCTCGGACCGTAGCCCCAGCTTTTACTGTGAGCCCAAGTGGGAATAGCGCCGAGCAACAGAAGAACGAGCACAATGAATAGGATGGTTCCCATATAGATATGGTTTTTTTGTTTAGTGAGAGCGGAGAGTTTTCCTCCTATCCTCTCTATCTCCTCAGAGTCTAGGCTCGCGTCCCTAATTCGGCCAATACTTCGCCCGTGCCAAGGGTATAGCCAGAGGTTATGGGCCCGAATACGATCACAAGGTGCTCGGCATTACCCACAAGTTTCCGTGCTCTGCGTTGGGGCTCAATTGCATAAACCTGAAAGCGTGAATGGGCCCGCTAATTTCAAAGTATAAGGCCGATTTTCAGCATCCTATAGAAAGCGCTGGCCACCCGTTGGATGGCTGCTCATCGTTCATAATTGTTTTTCTTTCGGCGTATTTCGCGGATTCCAATACCGGATTCAGGCTAATCATTTCTGTTGTTTGGTTTCTGTGTCATTCCATTTATTCTGCGGACCCATTTCGTGCCTTTGGTGTCTGGCTTTCGTGGATCAGTTCTGAATTGTTACGGCTTCGCGCGCTGGCCCGCCTCAGGCCAATGGCAAAGGAGAGCTTGCCGGGGATCAGAAGTTTCGTGGTTTGGTTGCGGTCTTGTCGCGGACGCGGATCGCGCCGTCTTCCACGTCGAGGATGCGGTCGAAGACATCGAGGGTACGGGGGTCGTGCGTGACGACGAGCACGCCAGCGTGGCGTTCGTGGGCGACTTTGCGGAACAGCTCCATGACTTGACGACCAAGAGCGCTGTCGAGTGAAGCGGTGGGTTCGTCGGCGAGGATGAGGCTGGGGTCGTTGGCCAAGGCGCGGGCGATGGCGACGCGCTGCTGTTCGCCGCCTGAGAGCGCATCGGGGAGGTTGTGGGCACGTGGGCCGACGACGAGATAGTCGAGAAGTTCGAGTGCGTGTTTGCGAGCCTCGCGCGGAGCGGTGTCGTTGATCTCCAGCGCGATTTGGACGTTTTCCAACGCGGTCAAAAACGGGATGAGGTTGGGCTTTTGAAAGACGAAGCCGATGTTCTGTCGGCGGAATGCGCGAGCATCGACCATGGCGCGGGGGCCGTCCATGACGGACTGGCCGCTGATGACGATGAGGCCCGAGGTGGGCGGATTGATGAGTGCCATTGCCGTAAGTAGCGTGGACTTGCCCGAGCCGCTGGGACCGAGCAGGCCGACGATTTCGCCGCGCGCGACTTGCAGCGTGGCATCGCGAATAGCGACGACTTCGGTGTGTCCGCGACCATAGACTTTACGGAGGTTGGTGACCTCAATGGCAGGCGCTTGCGTGGCGGGCGCGATCATGCGGCGAGCACGGTGTTGGGCTCGACGCGCAGCGCTTTCCAAATGCCGAGCAGGCTGGCGAGCGTGGAGATGACGACGACGATTAGGCCGAGCGAAACGAGATCGGCTTTCTCGATGAGCACGAGCCGGGGGAAGTAGGGAAAGAGATACAGGCCAATCCACCACGCCAGTCCGAAGCCGCACGCGCCCATGAGCAACGCCTGCTGGAGGATGAGACCGCCGATGACGGTATTGCGCGCGCCGATAAGCTTGAGCAGCGCGATGTCACGGATCTTATCGAGCGTGAGGGTGTAGATGATGAGCGCGATAATGATGGTGGAGATGACGATGAGTAGGGCGCGGAAAAGGCCCAGTTGTCGGCGCGCTTTGTCCACCATGCCGGCGAGCAGTAGGTCTTTTTGCTCCTGCGTGGAATAGACGGTGATGTCCGGCCAATTAGCGAGCGTGGCGCGGACAGTGGATTCATCCGCACCTGGCTGGAGGCTGACGAGCACGGCGCTGACCTGCGGCTTGGCGAACGCGGGAATGCCGCTGGCGAGACCGACGGCACGATCAAGGAGCAAGGGCTGAAGGCGTCCGAGGTCGATCGCTTCCACGCGGGCGCGCCGGGCAGCGCGCTCCAGGCGTACGGCTTCGCCTGGCACGTCAAACTGGATCGCCATTGCGTCGCTGACAGTGAAGAACGCGAGGCCGTCGCCGCTCGTGCCGACCAGGCCGCGTGTCTGGCCGACGACTTCATAAACATCCTTGCCGAGCTGGATTTTCTCGCCCAGCGGGAGGCGGAGCGATTGATCGGCGATCATTTCATAGTGCGCCTGGCGCAGCGGACGACCGGCGACGATTGGCACCCATTCACCTTTGTCGTCGGGCCAAGCGAGCCCTTGCACGACCATGCGCAAGGGCTGACCGCGGTGCTCGCGCTGGATGGTGTGCGAGACGAATTGACGGGCGCGTTCCACGCCCGGGACGGCGAGAACGCGGTCTTCGAGATTGGCGGGAATGCGGGAAATTTCCGCGAAGGGTCCGCGCGTGTTGCCCTGCACAACCCAGAGGTCAGCGCCCACGCGATCGACGAGCAGCGTAGCTTCGTAAATGAGGCCGCGATAGATGCCGCCCATGCCCATAACGATCATGAGCAAAAGGCCAACGCCCAAGGTGGTGAAGGTGAAGCGGCCTGCGTTGTGACGGACATCGCGGTAGGCGAGATTCACGGCAGGGCGAGGCGCTGACCTTCCGCCAGTGGTGTTTTCTGGCCGTCTGGCGGACGCACCACGGTTGCTCCTGCGTCCAGACCTTTCGTCACGGCGACCTGTCCGCTGCCGGTCAGGCCAAGCGTGATCTCCTGCCAATGCGCGCGACCGTTTTGATTCACAAAGACTCCGGCGCGGCCTTGCTTGCGCAGAAGGAATACAGACGGTAGCAACACCGCATCGGATTGTCGTCCCGTCTCGATGAAGGCTTCGGCGCGCTGGCCAATGGTCCAGTTTTTCGGCATCTCCGCGACACGGACATCGACGAGAAATTCGCGCGTCTCGCGGTCGGTCTCGCGTCCGAGACGCGACACGGTGGCGGGATAGCTGCGACCCGGCTCGGAGCGGAAAACGATGCGTGCGGACTGGCCTGTGGCGAGTACGGGCATGGCGGTTTCATCCACCCATGCGCTGACCCAGATTTCGCCGAGGGAGATGATCTGCATGAGCGACGCGCCCGGCACGAGCACGTCGCCAGGATCGCGGTCGCGGCGTATGATGAGCCCGTCGTAAGGCGCGTGGATTTCCGTGAAAGCGCGTTGTTCTTTGCGGTAGAGAAGATTTTTCTCAGCCATGAGCACCTGGCCCTGCGCCTCGGCGATGGCGGCAGTGGAGCGCTTGATGTCGGCCTCGGCAACACGGAGTCCCTCGGCGGTTTTGTCCGTCTCGGACTTTGAAACGGCCTTGGTCGCCAGCAGCTCAGCCGTCCGCTCGTGATCGAGTCGAGCTAATGCAAGCACCGCTTCGGAACGGGCCAGATCTGCGGTGACGCGCTCGGCCGTGCTGCGCGCCGCAGTCAGCGTGGCCTCGGCGACGGCGACCTGTTGGGTGATCTCCGCGTCATCAAGCCGGGCGAGCAGCTGATCTTTTTTCACCGTGTCACCCTGATCCGCGAGCACCTCGACCAGTCGTTCCTGAATGCGCGCGCCGATGGTCGTTTGCACGCGTGCCTCCAGCGTGCCCGTACCCATGACTTCCCCGACGATCGCGCCGCGCGCGACCTGGTGCGCAGCCACGGCGACGGGCGAAAATTTCACCCGGTAAACCACGACACCCGCAATGACAATAACGATGAGCCAAGGCAGAACGCGGCGAAGGTTCGGGATTTTCATGAGGAATGCGGTGGAGTGGTGAGGAAAATATCAGGCGACGGTGACGGGTTCGTGCCAGGCGAGGAGCCGCAGGGCGTTTAATACGACGACGATGGTGCTCCCCTCATGAAGGACCACGGCCACACTCAGCGGGATGACGCCAAACCCCGAGGCGATCAGGAGCAGAGCGATCACGCTGATGGCGATTACGAGGTTCTGACGGATGATGCGCGCGCTGGCCCGGCTCAGACCGATGGCGAAGGAGAGCTTGCCGAGATCGTCGCCCATCAACACGACATCGGCGGTCTCCAAGGCGACGGCGGTGCCTCCGGCCCCCATCGCCACACCCACTGTGGCCGCAGCCAGGGCAGGCGCGTCGTTCACGCCGTCGCCGATCATCGCGCTGACGCCATGATCCTGTTCCAGTTCATGAACGATCGTTAGCTTATGTCCGGGCAGCAACTCCGCGCGGACATCGGTGATTCCCAGTTTTTCCGCGACCCGGCGCGCCACGGAGGTGTTGTCTCCGGTGAGCATCACGAAGCGTTCGATGCCCAGTGTCCGCAAGCGTTTCATCACTTCTCCGGCCAAGGGGCGCGGCTCATCGGCGAGGGCGATGATGCCGATGAACTTTCCGGCGCGACGAATGATCACTGTGGTCTGCCCATCGGCTTCCAGCTTGGCGATGGTTTCCGCCAGCGGTTTCCCTTTCTCGGCCTCGGCATCTCCAGCAAAGGCGCGGATAGCTCCGATCAGAATTTCTGCGTCCTCCACCTGTGCCTGAATGCCTTTACCCGCCAGGTTTTCAATGTCAGTGGCAGAGGGGAAAATGATCTTGCGCTCGTGGGCTGTCTTCACGATGGCGGCGGCCAGTGGATGGCTGGATTGCTCCTCGACGGCGGCGGCGATGCGTAGGACTTCGTCCTCGGGCGTGCCACCCAGACCGATGACTTGCGAGACCGCGAACTTGCCGGTGGTGAGCGTGCCGGTTTTGTCGAGCGCCACAGTGTTCAGGCGTCCGAGGCTTTCCAAATGGACACCGCCTTTGATGAGCACGCCCCGGCGGGCCGCCTGGGCGATACCGGCGAGCACGGCGGCTGGCGTGCCGATGGCCAGTGCGCAGGGCGAAGCAGCCACGAGCAATAACATACCCCGGTAAAAACTCGCGCTCCACGTCCACCCAAATACGAGAGCTAGGAGCACGATGACGCCAAGCGTGCCGAAGAGCACTGCCGGAACGAAGCGGCGCGCGAAGGTTTCGGTGAACCGTTGGGTCGGGCTCTTTTGTTCCTGCGCTTCGGCGACGAGCTGCATCACGCGGGCCAGCGTGTTGTCGCGGGCCAGCCGGGTCATGCGCACGTCGAGCGCGTTGTCTTGATTGATCGTGCCTGCAAACACCTCGTCGCCGGGCTGGCGACTCACCGGCACGCTCTCACCGGTGATCGCGCTTTGATCGATGCTGCTCTCGCCTGACGTGATGACGCCATCCACGGGCACGCGTTCGCCAGGTTTGACGACCACGATTTCATCCACGGCGAGTTGTTCGACCGGCACTTCTTCCAGCCGGTCGCCACGCTTCGTGAAGGCCGTGCGGGGCATGAGTTTTCCAAGAACACCGACGGCATTGCGCGCCCGGTCCAGCGCGTAATGTTCCCCGGCATGACCGAGCGAAAAGAGGAACAACAGAAACGCACCTTCCGTCCACTCCCCGAGCACCGCTGCTCCCGCCGCCGCTGCGATCATCAGTAGATCAATATCGAACTTTCCACGGAAGAGCGCAGGCAGGGCCGCGCGGGCGACATCGTAGCCACCCGCCACGTAGGCCAGAATATAGAACGCAAGAGCGACGGACGGGGGCAGGCCAAGGAACTTCTCCCCAAAGAATCCGACGCTGAGCGTCACGCCGGCCACAGCAACCGTCAAAAAAGTCCAACGTTCTTGCATCCAGTGTGGTAGAAACGACGGGGCAAAACCATGATCGTGATCGGGTTCTCGACTCTCGTTGGCTGGTGGATCGGCTGGTGGATGATATTCGGCGCTCATACTTGGGTGGCTATAATGGGGTTTTGTTGATAAGGACGAGTTGATTCTTCCGAATCAAAGCACACACACTTCGTTCAAGAACCTGCTGACGTCTTGCTGGTCTTCCGCTTGATGACGCCGATGAAGATGGTTTTAGACGCGGCGGTTTACTTAGTGTGGCAGGCGCTGACGCCGTGCTGGTTCCAGGGGAGTTTCGAGATCAGCATCCCCATGGCGCATGTGTCCGTTATACCGGCGAACATGAGTCCTGCGCCGACGAACCCGGAGAGCCAGATGAAGGCGGGATCAACGAATTGCGCGAGGAGCGCGCCGGTCAGCCCGATCGCCCCGGCGGCGATGCGGACCTGCCGCTCCAGCGACATGACTTTGCTCGTGCCGCGATTCACCGGCAGCCCAGCCTCGGCCCAGGCCATCGTGCCGCCCTCGACGACACTGCATTGCGTGTAGCCGCTCTTTTCCAGCTTCTCCGCAGCCTGTTTGGCCCGACTCCCGGAGCGGCAAAAAATGAAGAGAGCCTCGTCTTTGGTTAAACCTATTGCGTCGGCGAGTTCGGCCGCATCGAGCCGGTCGAGTGGCGCGAGATGTATGCCGGGGACATGAACCTCCGCATGTTCTGCGGGCGTGCGCACATCAAGAAGGTGGAGTTTTTCGCCGCGCTCAAGACGGACGCTCAGTTCGTGTGGTGTGGTAGTTGTCATAGAGTTGTTTCTTTAATCAGCGATGCTCAGCGGGGATCGCGAATTTTATAAAATCAGGTGCCGACCGTATCCGCGTGGCTAATGGCCGCATTGATCAAGATCATCTCGCTCACGTTTTCGAGCGTCAGCAACCCGACTACGCGCCCCGCCTGGGTGACTGCGAGCGTCGCGCATTGCTTCGCGTGCATGGATTCAACCGTGCGATTCAACGAGTCCGAGCCATCCACCGAATCGCAATCGCGGCACATGAAATCCTCCACTTTGGCGTCGCGCCGATTCTCGGAAAGCGCCTTTACCAGATCATTGCGACGCAGGACGCCCACCGGCATTCCGTCGTTGATCACTGGAAAATCCTGTTGCGAGCCAGCCAGTAGTTCCTCGATTGCTTTACCCAGTGTGTCGGTTGTCGAGAGACTGCGAAAGCGCGTCATCATCGCATCGCGCACGCGGAATTTCCCGAGCGCCGATTGCATCTCCACGACTCCGGCTTCCGCCTGCGCACCGAGGTAAACAAAGATCGCGATGAAGACGAGAAACGGGTTGTGGAAAAAGCCGATGACGCCGAGCCCGATCGCCATAAACTGCCCGACATTGGCCGCAATCGCCGTGGCGCGCCGCCGACCGAGTCGAGTGGAAAGCAGTGCCCGCAAGACGCGTCCTCCATCCATGGGAAACGCGGGCAGCATGTTGAAGACAGCGAGAAGGAGATTCACCGCCATCAGGCGCTGAAGAATCGAGCCGCCACTCAGGGAAACATCCGTCGCGATCACGAAACCGTCGGTCACCACGAGTATGATAAAGAGCAACGCCGCGATCGCGACATTCACCGCTGGCCCGGCCAGCGCGACCCACAATTCCTGAATGGGATTCTCTGGCATACGCTCCAACCGAGCCACCCCGCCGATTGGAAGCAGCGTGATATCGTGGGTTTTGATGCCATAACGGCGCGCCATCAAAGCGTGGCCCAATTCGTGAAGCAGCACGCAGCCAAACAGCGCGAGGATAAAGGCCACGCCAGCCAGAGCGGCACCGATCTGATGCGTGCTCTGCCAATGAGCGAACCCAATAAAAATGAGCAGTAGCACAAAGGTGAAATGCACATGCACCTCGATACCGGAAATTTTACCGATTTTAGGAGACCACTTCATAGAGTTGTTCGGTTCAGTATTGGTAAGTAGCGGCGACGGCGGAGCTACCGAGCGAGTGGCCGTAGTAGCGTTGATGAGTGATTTGTAACATAGGGTGGTTAAGTGATGGGATTTTCATTGGATAGAACCTGACTGTCAGGATGCATTTTACCTAAGAGCAGTATTGGAAAAGTCTGGAGAGTAGAATCCCAAAACTGGGTTGACTAATACTTCCTCGGGCCCCGCGCTATAGGTCCAAAGCATGCGTAAATTTTCAGCCGAAGGAGTGTGCGCAGGAGAGGATGGCGCTTGCAGTGATGGAGCACGGGTTTTTAACCGGTGCTGCCAGCGGGACTCCGATCCCGCTGTTTTCAATGCTTTGGAATGGATGGCAACATGCCATCCAGCACTCAATCCGATGTTCAGCGGCACAGATTGCCGCTAGCCGCACAGGTTTGAAAACCTGTGCTCCTCAGTTGCACTTCTCCGTCCACCCCCGCTCCCTACTTATTTCACAGCCTCTGGGGTATTCAGCCGCACGGCGAAAGCTCTTTTACAATCTGAATGTATTTCTTGAGCGGCTTCGATGGAATGTCCGCACGTCAGACAATGGCGGATTCACGTGTGAGGTGGGTAAAGTGGACGAAACACCACTCCTTCATGAGACAGACCTTTGATTTGCTCTGGCACCAAGGCAACGCCCAGACGGTCGGAAACAAAGCGGATTGCCGTAGGCTCAACGTCGGCCTCCTGTAGGATATTGGCCGCAAATCCAGCGCCCTGGCATGTCTTCGACAGCCATTCAAGCGCACCAGGATGAGTTTCCGGGGACATCCCAATGAAGAACTGCGATTCCAGACTAGCGAGCTTGATCTTGACGCTTTTCGCGAGGGGGTTGTCCTCGGCGAGTGCGAGGAGGATCGTATCATACGCCACGCATTCGGAGAGTAAGTCATGGGTCGAGAGTTCAGGATGCAGCCCGACGAAACCGAGGTCGATTTTGAAACTGTCAAGTGCCTGATATTGTTCAGTGGCGGTCATATCAAAAAGATTTAAGGCCACGCGCGGATAGAGCTTTCGTAAAGCACCCAGAGTGGCGGGCAATAAGCCGTAGTGAATGTTCGCGATGTAGCCGATGTTGAGTTGCCTACTTTTCCCAAGATCCATCTGCTGCACGGTGGCGACCGTTTCCGCGCACATCGCGAGCAATTTTCTGGAGTCGAAAAGAAAGATCCGTCCTTCCTCGGTAAGCGCGATGCGGTTGCTGGAACGGTCGAGCATGCAGCCCACTTCCACACCCCTCTCGCTCATCCCAATGCCTTCCACCAAAACGCCCCAGCGTCCCGCTTCCAATATCAAGACTCTCGTCGTTTTGAAAAAAAATAGTCGGAAGATCCGGGCCGATCGGACGTTTGCCGCAGCGCTGGTCTTTGCCCCCAATCCTCACTGTCTCCCACTTGTGACGGACGTGGCTGAGTCAGTTGAGTGTAAATGGACGGAAAGGAATGCCGTCTCCAATTCCAACAAAAATATCAAACCGATTATCCGGGTACACGCGTTTGAAAAGGAGACACGAGCTTTTCACCAGGAACGGCGCGGCAAATAGCGACCCGATTTCCCTCAATAAAATTTTTAAAACAATTCCCTTATTCATGCCCACCCTTATCTCTTCCCTACGTAATCTCTTCATTGCAACTCTCCTTACTAGTGCGTGTTTCGCTG
>Ga0105048_10014212_pt1 | contig 12405 bp, 5 predicted proteins | sample MAT05_FD_78382 | JGI IMG/M metagenome (GOLD analysis project Ga0105048, IMG submission 78382) | Freshwater microbial communities from Lake Fryxell liftoff mats and glacier meltwater in Antarctica - MAT-05 | ecosystem: Environmental > Aquatic > Freshwater > Ice > Liftoff microbial mat | place... | reverse complement strand
TCGATCACCTTGCCTGATTCGCTGGTCACGCAGCTCCGCGCTTTTGAAGCCCGTCTGCGAAAAATGGAAACGCTCGCCGCCTTCGCCGGCGGGTTCGTCGGACTGTTCGCCACGTTTGTGCTGCTGTTCGTCTTCGACCGTTTCGTCGATACCCCGCGGCTCGCACGCATGATCCTCACGCTCAGCGGCGGCGCGCTAGCCGCGTGGTTTGCGCATGCGTGGGCCGGGCATTGGCTGTGGAACCGGCGCGGGCCGGCGCAGCTCGCGAAGCTGCTCCAGCGGCATTTCAAAACGCTCGGCGACCGGCTGCAGGGTGTCATCGAGCTGACCGAGACGAACGATCTTCCCGCGAACATTTCCCCCGCGCTCATGCGCGCGGCGATCCGGCAGGTGGCGGAAGAATCGGGCCGTTTCGACTTCGCGAATGCCGTGCCCGTCCGGCCCGCGCGGCGCTGGGCGCTCGCGGCGATCGGGCTCGCGGCACTGACCGCGGCACCGTTTGTCTTTGTGCCGAAAGCCGCGACGAACGCGCTCGCCCGCTGGATGATGCCGTGGGCGGAAATCGAGCGCTACACCTTTGCCAGCCTCGAAGCGCTGCCGAGCGAGCTCGTGGTGGCGCACGGCGAGGCCTTTGAAATCGCGTGCGGTTTGAAGAGCGACTCCGCTTGGAAACCGGACACGGCGACGGCGCGGCTGAATCGAACCGAACCTCAGGAGACCCGGCTCGAAAAGGGTCGCGCGGTTTTTAAGATCAACGGACAAACCCAAAACGGCACGCTCGCAGTCCGGGTGGGCGACGCCACGCGCGACATCGTGATCCGTCCGCTGCACCGGCCGGAGATGAAGGAGCTGGCGGCGCGTGTCGAGCTGCCTGCGTATCTCGGGCATCCGACAGCGACGGTGGCGATCCAAGGCACGAGCGCCGAGTTTCTGGAAGGCAGCAGCGTGCGCTTTGCGGGCAAAACGAGCCGGTCACTGAAGGATGCCGCGATGAACAGCGTGAAGCCGGATCGGAGCGAATCCTATGCGGGCCTGCGCGTCCTCTTTCCGAATCTGCCCACGCAGACGCTCGAGACGGCAGCGACATCCGACGTGCAGGGCGAGACTTTCCTGACACCTGCCACGCCCGCCGTCGATCTCGCCGGAGAGACGGTTTTCCGCTGGGCGGATACGCACGGCCTCACGCCCACGCAGCCTTACACGGTCCGCGTGAGCACGGCGAAGGACGCCGAGCCGCGCGTGGAGTTGCAGGGGCTCGAGCAGGAGACGGCGATCCTGCCGAATGAGGTGCTGAAGCTGAACTTCGCTTCGACCGACGACTACGGGTTGAAAGCCGCGTGGCTGGGCTGGACCGTGCGGGCGATGGGTGCCAAGAAGGACGAGACGGGCAAAGGCGAGGCGGCGCGCACGGAGGGGGCGCAGTTGAAAAAGGAGATCGCCGCGGCGGCCGAGTTTTCGCCCGCGTGGCAGAACATTCCCGAGGACAGCGTGGTCGAACTGGCAGCTTACGCGGTGGATTATCTTCCGGAGCGGAAGCCCGTCGAATCGTGGAAGCACATCATCTATGTGCTCAGTCCGGCGAAACATGCGGAGCGCATCCGCGAGCGGATGGACGAGGTGCTGAAGCAGCTCGATGAGCGCATCCGCGACGAGGAGCGGCAGCTTGAGGAAACGAAGGCGATCAAGGAAGCGAAGGACGGGCTGGCGAGCGAAAAGACGGGCGAAGACGTGAAACGGGTTGAGGCGGGAGAGAAGGCGAACGAGGCGGCTTTGCAGAAAATGACCGAGGAGATGGCGTCGGTGATGAAGGACGCGCTGCGCAACAAGGACATCCCCGCAGGCACGCTGGCCGACTGGCAGCAGCTCAAGGACGGGCTGGAACAGAAGGCCAATCCGCCAATGCAGCAGGCCGCCGAAGCGCTCCAACAGGGCGCTCAGAAACCGGCCGAGCGCAGCGAGCAGCTCGCCCAGGCGCAGAAGCAGCAGGAAACCGCGCTGGAGGCGATGCGCGCGGCGGCGAAGAAGATGAACACGACGAACGAGAATCTTTATGCGCGCAATTTCTACAATCGCATGAGGGCGGCGGCGGCGGCGGAGTATAAGATTTCCGACGGCCTCAAAGGGCTGGCAAAAGACACGATCGGTCTGAAGCCGGAGGAAATCGCCGAGGGACAGAAGAAGAATTTCACGCAGGTCGCGAGCAGTCAGGACTCGACGACGAAGGACGTGGACAGCATTGCCAATGACATGGCGGCGTTTGTCAAACGCGTGCCGAACGAGAAATACGAGGCGGTGCAAAAGGACATGCAGGACAAGAAAGTCGTGCCCGAGCTGAACGAGCTGGCGGGTTTCGTCCGGGCGAATCTCGGGCTGAAATCCGTGGGCCGCGCGAAGCTGTGGGGCGCGCAGCTCGACGAATGGGCGACGGCGCTCCAGAGCGAGTGCAAATCGCAGGCCGGCGGCGAGGGGGAGATGGATCCCGACCTCATGGAACTAATCATTGCGATGGTCCGGGCGGCACAGACGCAGGACGGGATCCGAGAGCAAACCGAACTGTTGGACGGCCGGAAAGAGGGCAATCCGCAGCACGGCGAAGACGCCAAGAAGCTCGCCGGCCAGCAGAGTGATTTGAGCGATGTGGTGGGATTGCTGCGTGAAAAGACAAAGTTCGACGACGTCAAACCAACTCTCGAAAAGGTCGAGTTTCTGATGGACGAAACGGCCGGCAAACTGCGCCAGACAAAGACGGATGCGGAAGTGGTCGGCATCGAGGCGGCGATCATCGAACTGCTCGTGCCGCCAGACAAGAAGGGTGGCAAGTCGGAGTCGCAATCGGCGATGCAGAAGATGATGCAGAAAATGATGGCGCAGGTGACGCAATCGAAGAAGGCCGGCGGCAACAACTCGAAGTCGCCGAGCAGCTTTGCGGGGACGGCGACCAGCGGCGCGGCCGTGCAGGGAAAATCCACCGGACGGCAGGTGGAGAAGGCCGGCGGCGCGAGTAACGCTGGCGAATGGCCGGAGGAATTCCGCGACCAGTTGCAGTCGTATTTCCAACAAGTCGAGGGCGGGAAGTGAAGTGACGAATGACAGCAGAAGTCCGAAGAAAAATTCCCGTGCCGGGCGTCTCGCTCGCCAGCCGCATCGTTCCGCGCGTGCCAGAGCGCCTGAGGACTGGCGCAGTCCACAGCCTCGCTGACTCGGCGGGGCGCTTTGGCCTTCGGGTCTGCTGCGCGCTGCTCGTCGCCTCTCCCCTCCACGCGCAGCCCGGGCTGCCACCGGATGCGGACCTCTTTGGCGATGCGATCGTCCGGAAGCTCGACATTGACGGTGGGGCGGTTCGCTTTGATGGCGGAGAGGATGAGAACGGGAAGCCGAAAGCGAGGGTCACCGGTTTTGAGCAAACGCTCATTTTCCACGACGGTCGACAGCTCCGCGGGGGACTGGTCGAGGTCACGAAAGGCGAGGTCGTGTGGCGTCGCCCGGATGTGAATGAGGCGCTCCGGTTTGCGCGCAGGGAAGTGAGGCGGGTGGTGCTGGCCCCCAGTGTCGAAGCGGGCGATTCCGGGAGCCGGCGTTTCAACGAAGCCAACATGGAACTCTACGCCCAGGTAATGCTGCATCAGCTTTCGCATGGAACTGGGGAAATGATCGCGGAAGCGGTGGCCCAGTGCGTGACGATCGATCTCGGCCGGGCCGTAAGAATTCCGAACATCGTCCAGGTCATGGTCCTGAAGATGAACGAGACGATGAAAGAAATGAGGATGGGGAATCCGGGTCCGCCAGAGAGCGCCGGCCCCAAAATAGTCGCAGCGGCGACCGTGAAGCTCCCGGGCGGCGACTGGCTTTTCGGCGAGACGACGAGTGCGGATGGTGAAACCTTCGCGCTGAAACTTGCCGATGGGACGCCGCTGACCATCCCGCGTGGGCCGGTCGAATGGCTTCACTTTGATGAACGGCCCGCGCCGGCCTTTGGTTTCGCGGGTGGCGCGCTCGACCTCGAGAGCTGGGCGGTGCGCACGCCGGGCACGCGGATGGAGGTCGCGGATGGGACGCTGACGCTGCGCGACGGTTGGATGCTCGGCCGCCAGATTGCGCCACAGAAGCGTTTCGAGGTGGCTTTCGAGGTGCCCGCGGAGAGCGAGGAGGGACTGCGGCTGTGGATTCAGCCGTTCGGCCCACAGCCGAACAGCTATGGCACAGGCACCGTCGAGCTGGCGTTTGGGAAAAAAGAAATCACCCGCAACATTTACATCCGGAAGTTTAACCGAAAGGCGACTCCGCTCCCAAAGGAAGCCGCCGATGTGAAAGGGCCGGTCAGCTACCGTGTGCTCTATGACGCCACGGGCAGGCATCTCGTGGTCATCCGCAACGGCGTGCAACTCGGCGATTGGAAATTTGACGACGACGAGGACAAAAAGGCGAAGGACCGGGTGGACGATCACGAGAGGGACATCACGATCACCGGCGTGTGCTTTGACCGGCCAAACCACGACGCCAAACAGCCGCTGAAGTTCAATCGCGTGGCCGTGCAGCCATGGGACGGGACCCTGCCGGAGGCGGGTGAAGCCGGGCACTCAGGGGATCGACTGGCGGTGGGCAAAGAGCGGCCGGTCACGGGCAGGCTGGAGGCGATCTCGGCGACTGAGATCGTCTTTTCTGGAAAGAAAAAGAAGCTGGAGGAGGGGACGTTTCTGCGCCTCGGCAAGGCCGCGCCGTCGCTCGCCGAGGCGGATGCCATGCTCGTCTTCGGGCAGCAGGGCGAGATCAGCGTCGCCGGTCTGGAAATCCGCGACGGACGCGCGCGGGGGTGGACGGGATTTTCCAAGGCACTCGATCTGCCGACGGCGGCGCTCCAGACAGTGGCCTTTCCGAGCCGTGTGGCGGATGCGGAGAAAGCCGCGGACGTGGTGGTTTTCAGAAACGGCGACGAACTGCGCGGCACGCTGCTCTCCGCGACGGGCGGAGTCGGTCTGCGCTGGAAAATGGCGGGTGGGCAGGAGATCGATTTGGCGTCCACGCATCTGGCCGGGGTGCGTTTTCTGCCGGCTGGTGAGACCCGGGGAGCGGCAGCAGAAACGGCGACGGTGGAGCTGCGCAACGGCGACCGGCTGCAGGGGCAATTCGTGGGGCTCGATGAGAAGCAGCTCCAATTTCAGCATGCGCAGTTCGGGACAGTGCAGATCGCGCGGGAGCGGCTCTGGAACCTGTATCCCAATCCGCGCTTTCCCGTCTGCGATGGGAGCCGCGATGTCGCGTCGTGGATCGTGGCAAGCACCGGCAAAACGGAGTCCTCTGCCGAGTCGCCGGCGGCGAAGTGGACGGTTCTGGATGGCAGCTACATCCAGCGCGGCTCACCCGGCGGCTCGCAGGAGGCGATGTCCCTCCGTGCGCCGCTCAAAAATATTCCCGAGCGCTTCGAGTTCCGCGTCGACGCGACGGATGTGAATGGAAATCCGCCGAACTTCGCGCTCGTGCTGGGGACGAAGGATGGCAAGACCTCGCTCCAGGCCTCGTTCAACTACTTCAATCTCTCGCTAAACATGTACAGCCCCAAGCCTCGACAGCGCCCAAACTACAAAAACGTGCAGATCCGCGACAAAGTCCCCGACGCCAGCTCGCGTCTCGGGTTGCGCGTTTTCGTGGATCGGAATGCGGGCACCGCGGATTTTTTCCTAAATGGCGCCCTCGTTACCCGTGTCGGCCAGTTGGCGAATGAGCGGCTGCCGGGATTGGGCGAGGTGGTCAGCGTGTCCGCCAGCCAGCAGGAAGATTCGCCATCCATTTTGTCGCACCTCTGGATCGGGCCGTGGAATGGTGAGCTGCCGCGCGTGGGCGACAGCGCGCCCTCCGTTACGGCCCTTACGAACGGTGACGCGGCACCGGCGGCACCCGATCGATGGCTGAATGGGAAATTTCTCGTAGAAACGGCAGCGGGCCCGCTCGAGTTGCCGCAGGAGAAAGTGCAGGCCGTGGAGTTTGGCGGGGTGATGGCGCCGGAAAAAGCGTCGGGCCGCATCCGGCTTGCGGATGGCTGCACGTTGAGCGTGGATTCCTTCCGCTGGGATGGCCGCGAACTGACCGCGCACAGCACCGCGCTCGGCGATCTGAGGCTGCCTGCCGCCGCAGTGAGTGAACTGATTTTCAACCCCTCTCCCATCCGTCCGCCCCGCACGCCGATGGCGAAAAAACTGGCGCAAAAAGAGGAACGGGAGGGCGAGGCTGACGAAACCGCAGTATTAAACAACCCGTGAAAACTCCTTCCGTTCTTTCGCCAGCACTGCTGCGCCAGCAATCCACACGCCGTCCTTCTGAGCGGGGTTTGGGGATCCTTCGAAGTGCGTCGCTCGCCATTGCGCTCGCTGCTTTCCTCCCCGCGACCACGCCGCTCTGCGCGCAGGATCTGAATGTCTATCGCGGGACGCAGGTGTCTCCGGAGGTGGAGCGGATCTACGAGCGCGGCTTGCAGTTTCTCGTCAAGGCGCAGACCGCCGAAGGGACGTTTCCGGGCAACTACGGGAATGAGCCGGCCACCGCGGCGCTGGCGATGCTCGCGATCTTCGCGCACGGCGATGACCCGAACCACGGACCGTATGCGAAGACGATCAAGCGGTGCCTCGATCACCTGCTGAAAAGCTCGGATGAAAAGACCGGCTACATCGGCAGCTCGATGTACAACCACGGGTTTGCCGCGCTCGCGCTGGCGGAGGCTTACGGCGCGGTGCAGGACGAGCGGATCGCGCCGGCGCTGAAAAAAGCGATCGCCCTGATCCTGACTTCGCAGGAGAAAAACAAGTTCAAGGCCTGGCGCTACACGCCGGATGCGCAGGATGCGGACTCGACGGTGAGCGGAGCTTGCTTTGTGGCGCTCATCGCCGCGCGGAATGCTGGGCTGCGTGTGCCTGACAATGCCATCGAAGGCGCGCTCAAGTTTTACAGCGACTGCCAGAGCCCGACCGGCGGCGGCATCGGCTACATCCCCGGTTCCGGCGCGCATGGCGGCTCGACGACGGCCATTGGCGTGGCGGCCTACGCGTATGCGAGGAAAAAGGATCAGCCGACTTTCACCAAGGCCTACAAGGCGATGAAGGACGGCGATGAGCAGACCGGCGGGAGCTATCCGTTTTACTACGAATACTATGCTGCGCAGGCGTTCTTTCAGAGCGATGTGAAGGTCTGGGAAAAGTGGAATGAGAAGCGCGTGAAAGAACTCACGGCGGCGCAGAATGATGATGGGAGCTGGGACGGGGGACTGGGCAGCGGCATCTCGACCGGGCTCGGCCTGCTTTCGATCGCTCTCACTTACCGCTACCTGCCGATCTACGAACGATGATGAAAAGCAACATCCCCATTTTCACTGCCGTGCTGCTCGCGCTCGTGCCGTGCAGGGCGGAGGTGCGGATTCAAAATCAGATCATCGTTAATGGGGGTATCACCATTTTTCCGGGTACGTCCGGGGGCGAAGAGCAGAAAAGCGACGAAGCGAGTCCGGCCGCGGCACAGGTGCTGGAATTTTCGGACGGCAGCCGGCTGCACGGTACGCTGGAAGCGCTCGATGGTGCGAAAAAGGAGATCGTCTGGCGCGGCGCGGAAGCTTCGGCGCCCATCGCCTTCCCGCTTTCGCAGGTCAGCCACTGGGAATTTTCGCCAACGGGGAAAGTGGAGGTGAAAGCCCGCGCCACGGTGAAGTTCACGGGAGGAGACTGGCTGGCGGCGGACGTGACCGGCCTGCGCGAGGGAAAGGTCCAACTCAGGCTGGGCGATGGCACGGCACTGGCCGTGGATCGCGCGCACGTTGAGTGGATCTATTTTTCCAAAACAGCCGCTCCTGAATGCTACGACGGCCCGCAAAACCTGTCTGGCTGGGTATCCAACGGCGGATGGACATACCGGGACGGCGCGCTGCGCGCTTCTCAGCCCTCGGTCATCGGCCGACTCTTTGAGGCGCTGCCGGATCAGGTCGAGTATCAATTTGAGTTCGACCAGGGCGCGGGTGTGCGCGCTTTTGCGGTGCTGCTGCACGGCCCGGACCCGGCTGCGCGCGGCTTCGGCCAAGGGATGGTGCGGCTGATGGTCAATGACGCGAATTTGCAACTCTGGGCGCAGCAAGCCGACAACATGAAGCAGGAGCAGGTCGATCTCTCCAAAATCCTCCCGGCACCAACCAAGGCTGCGGACGGTTCGCCCAAACGAAAGCCGATGCGCTGGCGCATTTTTGAGGATCGCCCGACCGGCCGACTGGTTGTTTTCATCGACGGACACAAGGTTGCGGACTGGAACATCGGCAAGGGCAAGGTGGGCGAAAACCGGGGCTGCTTCAGCTTTCAGCCGATGGCGTGGAACGCTAACGCTGAACAGTCTCTGTCGAAAATCCGCGTCATGCCGTGGGATGGATTTGTCCCGGTGGACAACGCGATCGAGGATGCCCGGCCCAAGGCGGATCAGGTGGTGTTGGCGGACGGTGAGACCAAGGACGGTCGTATCGAGAGCATGACCAGCGACACGGTAAAACTCGGAGGCGTGCCGCTGGCGCGTGAAAAGATCGCCATGCTGCGTTTCGCGAGGCCGGCGAATCCGCCGGACGGGGCCCCCTCAATGGCGCGAGTGCGGCTGGCGCAGCGCGGGGAGTTCGATGTCGCGGCGGTTGGTTTTAACGACGGGAAGATGCGCCTGCGGACAAACTTTGGAGGAGAACTGGCGCTTCCGATCGCGGCGTTGCGTGGCGTGGAGTTTGCGCATCTCGCGCCGGTGGGGGGGAAGCCGGTGGACGTGCTCCTTTTCAAAAACGGGGATCAACTCCGGGGCCTGCTGGAATCTGCGGCGAGCGGCCAGAAGCTGCGCTGGCGGGCCGCACCGGGGACCCCACCGGTGGAGATGGAAACGGCACGCGTGGCCGGGGTGGTCATCGCCCCGCGCGGCGACCGGCCACCGGCGAAATCGGGAGTGCTGGCGCGATGCCGGAATGGCGATTTCGTAGCCGGCGATCTCGGCGCGCTGGACAAGGAGCGCCTCACTCTCGAAAGCGCCGCGGCGGGCAGCCTAAGAATCCCGCGCGACCGCGTGCATGCGCTCTATTTTTCGACCGATGGAAAACTCCCGGTGGTCGACGGCGCGTGGGAACACGAGAGATGGGAGGCTGGGCTGGATCTAAATCAGCGGGGGCGGATCGAGGAGGGCAGAAAGAAAGCGGTCGAGGGCAAGCCGGCGCCGAGCCTGTGGACGTATTTTGACGGAGCGTTCACGGTGAAACGCGCGTCTGCCAACCGTTCAAATGCCTACAACAACGGGAACTTCAATCTCGGCCGGGTTATTGAAGAGTTGCCCCAGCGGGTGGACTTCAGTTTCGACGTCATCGGGAAAAAAAATCAGGTTTTTTTCTCGGCCCATCTCTTCTCCGAGCCGGAGCAATCCGGCTATATGATGCAGATCCATCCGGCGGGCCTCTTCATCTACGACACTGGCGGGCAGCAACGCGGGCGGGGGATGTTGCAGCAGCAGCAGATTCAATTTGGCGACAAGGTGAAGGCGGACGCGCCGCAGCATCGCATCCGTGTGCTCGCGGATCGGCCATCGGGAAGGGTGACGCTCGTCGTGGACGGCGTAGTCGTCGGGAATTTCGGACCGAAGGCTGGCGCTCCTCCGCGGAACCTCGGACGCGGTCTCGGGCTGACGGCGCAGCAAAACATGGCCTGCACTTTCGCCAATCTCTGGATCGCGCCGTGGAACGGTCAACTGCCCGGAATAGAACCGGTGGCCGCGACGCCCCTGGACAGCGTGCTCCTGGCGAATGGCGACGAGGCGCAGGGGACGGTCGGCACGGCGACGCCCAACTCGCTGCAACTCGAATCCGAAGTCGGCGTGCTCGACCTGCCGGTGAAGCGGCTGACGACCGTGGAATTTGCCGCCCGTGCATCCGAAAGCGCGAGCGGGGTGCGATTCCGGCTGGCCGATCGCAGCGTCTTCACCGCCACCGCTTATCGCATCGAAAACGCGACCGTGGTCTGCCAGACCGCCGTGGCCGGCGAAGTCACTTTTCCACTGGGCTCGGTGCAGGAAATCGTCTTCGCGCCGGCGGCCACGCCTCCTCCGGCAAAGGTCGGCGAAAAACCGGCGATCTCCCTGCCAGCCGGCGCGGCGTTTCAACGCGGCGGCGTTCGCCTGTTCATCGACTGACGCGTCCGCCCTCGCCCGCCAGACGCTCCGCGGCGAGGAGAATGCCTGCAGCTTTGTCGAGCGTCTCCTCCCATTCCTTTTCGGGGACGGAGTCCGCGACGATGCCCGCGCCGACGTGAAAGTGCGCGCGGTCGCGTTCGGCGACGACGGTGCGGATGGCGATGCTGAACTGGCTCTCGCCATTGAAGCCAAACCAGCCGATGGCGCCGGTGTAATTACCGCGCGGCACCGGTTCGAGTTCCGCGATGATTTCGCGAGCCCGCTTTTTCGGCGCACCGGTGATCGAGCCGCCGGGAAAGCAGGCCCGCAATGCCGAGACGTGATCGACACCGGGACGCAGCCGACCTTCGACCGTAGAAACGAGATGGAAGACCTGCTCGAAAGTTTCGAGCTTGAGCAGTTCGCGCACGGTCACGCTGCCGTATTCGCAGACCTGGCCGAGGTCGTTGCGCTCGAGATCAGTGATCATCACGAGTTCGGCGGCTTCCTTCGCGGAGGTGCAGAGGGCGTAGGCGGAGAGCGTATCGGCGTGAGACTCGGCCCGGCGCGGGCGCGTGCCTTTGATCGGGCGTGTGCGGATAGCGCGGCCCGAAATTTTCAAAAACTGCTCCGGCGAAGCGGAGAGAATCACGCGCTCGCCGAGCGCAAGATAGGCGGCATGCGGCGCCGGCGAGTAGTGGCGCAGCGACTGGTAGAATGCGAAAGGATCGCCATTCCACTTCGTCGTGAAACGGTGCGCGAGATTCACCTGATAGATGTCGCCAGCGGCGATGTACTCCTGCGCGCGCGCGACCATGGCGCAGTAGCTTTCTCGGTTGATCTCGGCGGTGAAATTCCAGCGCTGCTCGCATTCGGAGGGTGACGGGCCGGCGCCGGGGAGGCTGGTCGAGAGATTGCCGCACTCGTGCCAGCTGTGATCCTCGTGGCGGTAGATTAGCGCGTGTTCGTAGAAGCCGAAGCAGAACGTGCCGTCGTACTCCACGAAGCCGGCGGCGAAACCATGTGGGAGTCCGTCGTCGCAGGTCATCCCCGTCTGCTGCCTGGCCACGCAGGCCCGGAGCATCGACCAGTCGGAGTCGGATCGGCCCCGCAGGATTTTGTGCGGGCTTGCGGCGATGATCGAGAGCTGCGCGGCGTCCCCGACCTCGAGCGCGGTGTCAAAAAAAACGCAGCCCTTCAGATACCGGCAGCGGGCCGCGACCTCAAGCGGCGTGAGGTCGAGCGCGAGCGGACGCGGGGTGCGATTGAGCTGCGGCATGGGTTTGGCCTTGCGCGAGGTGTGCGGCCTTTTCAAACGAATTCTTTCCGGTATCGTCGCACCTCGCCATGAAAAGACCGACCACCCTCTTCGCCGCCGCCCTCCTGGCCACGCTCCCGCTTTTCGCCCAGGACCAGGCGCCAGACACCTCGCCGCCGCCGCTCGCGCCTGCCGGGAAGGACGTGGACCGGCTCGAACTGATGCCGGGGAAACCAGCGCAGCTTCTTCCCCCACCGATCGATCTCCCGCTCATCCCCGAGATGCTCGTGCCGCAGGAACGTCCGCGCGGGCGTAGTGTCGAAATCCCCATCCGAAAGCGGGATTCGGCGACAGCGGACGCGGAGGATCAGGTCAAAATCCGCATCCGCCTGCGCGAGGCAAAAACCAAAGCGCAGCGCGACCCTGCGATACAGGCCGAGTGGGAGCGCTCGAACGCGGTGAAAACCGACTACGAAAAGCGGGACGTATTGAAGGGTTACTACAAGTTGCTCGCCGCCCGGATGACGAAGGCCGATCCGACTTTGAAAGGGGCGATCAACATCCAGCTTCAGGAGTCGCTCGGGAGACTGGAGCAAACCCGGATCGCACCCACCCAACCGCCAGCTTCTGTAGCTGTGGGGCCGCGGGCGAGGCGCTGATCTGCTGGGTTATTTTCCGTCTGATCGGCGGACCGGACGGGGCCGAAAAACCATTTGTTCCGCGTCCGAACTCAGCTACTCTCCCGCCCTCCTCGAAAACGGCGCTATCGTCTAGGGGCCTAGGACACTGCCCTCTCAAGGCGGGGACACGGGTTCGAATCCCGTTAGCGCTACTTGGTTTCATGCGGCTTCCCGGTCGATTGGCTTGAAAGCAGGACAAAAGCAGGACAAACTCCTTCCATGAAGCGAGCTGCAATGTCCAAAAATAGTGGTCGGGTGGAGGAGGTCAAGGCGGGCAACGTTACGGTGAAGATCTACCGATCTGAAACGCGGGGA
>Ga0105048_10014211_pt1 | contig 12406 bp, 10 predicted proteins | sample MAT05_FD_78382 | JGI IMG/M metagenome (GOLD analysis project Ga0105048, IMG submission 78382) | Freshwater microbial communities from Lake Fryxell liftoff mats and glacier meltwater in Antarctica - MAT-05 | ecosystem: Environmental > Aquatic > Freshwater > Ice > Liftoff microbial mat | place... | reverse complement strand
CAAAAAGTTGAAGAAGACCGGTGATTGTTGATGAGCCATCAAAAACCCGGTGCCTGATGTTGCCAAGTTCAACCAGCTGCGTTCCTACCTGCGCCATTCAGCTCTAATTCACCAAACCTGCGGAAGAACCATTTTTTCGGGGGAAGCCCAAGCCCGCTGCTTTGCCCCTACGAGGCGTACGACAGACTTTGCATCCTCCATCTGGGATCCGGCAAGCGCTGCGGCTGATAAGCGGGTTGCAGTGATGGTAGAATATTCCCCGCTCAAAAATGGGCAAACAAATTCGCGTGCGTTCCGAATACTCCTGTCTGCTCAGCCGCTGAAAAGCCAAAGTAGCAAACAGATTGGAGCGCAGAGGTAACAAGGAGTTAATTCAATATGTCAGTCGTACCCATGAAGTCATTGCTCGAAACGGGCGTGCACTTCGGCCACCGCACGAAGCGGTGGAACCCCAAGATGAAGCCGTACATCTTCACCGAGCGTAACGGCGTTCACATCATCGATCTTCAGCAGACCATCGTCGCCATCGACAAGGCCGCGGCTCTGATTCGCGACATTGTCTCCAAGGGCGGCAGCGTCATGTTCATCGGCACCAAGCGCCAGGCTCAGGAGCCGATTGCGACCCAGGCCACCCGCGCGGGCCAGCCCTACATCACCGAGCGATTCATGGGTGGCACGCTCAGCAACTGGCGCACCATTCGCGCCCGCCTGGAACGCATGGCCGAGCTGGAAGCCTTGAAAGAGCGCGGTGAGTTTGAGCGCTTCACCAAGAAAGAAGCCCTCATGCGCCAGCGCGAAATCGATCGCTTGAACCGCAAGATGGGCGGCATCAAGAACATGCGCCGGTTGCCGGATGCATTGTTCATCATCGATGTGGGCCGCGAGCACAACGCCGTGAAGGAAGCCAATACCTTGGATCTTCCGGTGATTGCCATGGTCGATACGAATTGTGATCCCGACGGCGTGGACTACATCATCCCAGCCAACGATGACGCCATTCGCGCCATCAAGCTGATTGTGGAAGCCATGGCCAACGCTGCACTGGAAGGTCTGGCGCTGCGCAAGGGCGTGGATGTGAGCGAAGTCACGGCCACGACCACGGCAACCACTGCCGGCGCAACGGGCGAAGCCAGCCTGACCACCGATGATTCGATGTTGCGCACGTTCGACCCCGAGCAGGAAGAAGAGCCGGCACAGTAATAGATTGAAACTTGCAGTTTTAATCTGACTGACGGACACGGATTTTGGACAGAATTTAACAAAATAAGAACGGGTTCCATTCTGTTTCGTTTTGTTCATTCTGTCTAAAATCTGAACGTTTTTAACGAGACAGAAAGGCAGGGAATGTGATGGCATCTGTAACCTCTGAGATGGTAAAAGAACTGCGCGCCAAGACGGGCGCAGGCATGATGGATTGCAAAAAAGCCCTCGATGCTTCAGGTGGCGATGCGGCAAAAGCCGAGGCCTGGTTGAAAGAGAAGGGTCTGGCCGCTGTGGCCAAGAAGGCCAACCGTGAAGCCAGCGACGGCATGATCGAGGTGTACTCCCACATGGGCGGCCGTCTGGCCGTCATAGTGGAGCTCAACTGCGAGACCGACTTTGTGGCGAAGATGCCCGAGTTTCGCGAGCTGGCGCATGAGCTGGCGCTACAAATTGCGGCAACCAGCCCCATTTACGTGAAGCGCGAAGACGTACCGGCCGATGTGCTGAATACCCAGATGGAACAGTTCAAGGCCGATGCCGTGAAAGAGGGCAAAAAGCCCGAAATTGCGGAACGGATTGCGACAGGCCGGCTGGAAAAGTTCTACCTGGACAACTGCCTGATCGAACAGGCTTTCATCAAGGATGACAAGGTGAAGGTCGGCGAACTGGTCAAAAATGCAATCGCCAAAATAGGCGAAAACATAGTGGTGCGAAGATTCGCACGATACCAGTTGGGCGAGACCACACAGGAGTAAAGAAGCGAAAACAAAGGGCATGAAAATGCCCTTTTTGTTTGCCTCACTTAGACTTGCAGCCTGGGCAATTTATTTGCCAGACAACAAGTTGCAAATTGAGTGATGCTTGGTGATTTGGAAGGAGATGATCGATGAGCAAACCTTTGTACAAACGTGTCCTTCTCAAGATCGGTGGCGAGGCATTCGCCGGCCCAGGCGGATTTGGTATTGCGCCACAGTTGGCCGAGGACCTGGCTCGCAAAGTGGACGGCGTCCGCAAGCTGGGCGTGCAGGTGGCGATTGTGTTGGGCGCCGGCAATTTTTGGCGCGGCAAGGATGGCCTGGCGCTGGGAATGGATCGCACCACAGCCGATCATATTGGCATGCTCGCCACGGTGATGAACGCACTGGCCCTGCGCGACGCCTTTGAGCGCATTGGCATTGCCGCGCGCGTGCAGACCGCCATCGAGATACGCTCGGTCGCCGAGCCCTATATTCGGCTGCGCACGATTCGGCATCTCGAAAAGGACCGAGTGGTCATTTTAGGGGCTGGCACGGGCAACCCCTACTTCACCACGGACACGGCCGGCGCGCTGCGAGCCACCGAGATCAATTGCGACATTTTGATTAAAGCGACCAAGGTGGATGGTGTGTATGATTCTGACCCGCGCAAAAATGTCGGGGCCAAGCGTTATGAGCGAATGAGCTACCTGGAAGCGCTGAACAAAAAGGTTGGCGTGATGGATAGCACAGCCATAACGTTGTGCATGGAAAATAACATGCCGATTATGGTTATGGATCTTTGGCAGGATAATAGCCTGATTCGAGCCGTGAAAGGTGAGAGTGTCGGCACTTTCATTACATAAAGCAACTGTCAAAGCCTGCCAAGACATCTTGAGATAGAATTTGACAGCTTTCTTGCGTTCGACGGTAGTTCTCGAACGTTAGTCTTTGAGGTGTTTCCCATGTCAGCTGACGATATCAAAGAAGTTATACGCGATACAGAGCGGGCCATGCAGAAGGCCATTGACGCCATGGAGGGTGATTTCCAAACCATGCGAACGGGGCGGGCTTCACCGGCATTGGTGGAGCGCATCCAGGTTGAGTATTATGGTTCGGAAGTACCCATCATACAAATGGCCTCCATCTCAGTGCCTGAGCCGCAGATCATTATGATCAAGCCATTTGATGCCACAACGATCAAAGCGATCGAGAAGGCGATCAGCGCTTCGGATCTGAAGTTGACGCCCAACAATGACGGCAAGGTCATTCGGCTCAACATCCCTCCCATGACGCAGGAGCGGCGCCGCGAAATCGTCAAACTCGTCCACAAACGTCTGGAAGAATCCAAGGTCTCGATGCGTAATTCGCGCCGCGACGGCATGGATCTGTTCAAGGAATACGAAAACGAGGACATGATCAGTGAGGACGAGCACAAGCGTGGCAAGGAAGAATTGGACGCACTCACCAAACGCATGACCGACAAGGCCGAAGAGGCCAGCACTCGGAAGGAGCGTGAGGTGATGGATATTTAAAGGATTATGGCACTTCAATCAATTGCGACTTACACCCGTTCATTTTTGAACGACCGAACCAAACCGGCCCCTGCCACTTCAACAGTAGCACCGCCTGCCTGCCCTATTACACATCTGGCCATCATTATGGATGGCAATGGGCGCTGGGCAAAAGCGCGCAACCTGCCGCGGCTGGCAGGTCACAAAGCTGGCACCGAGAATGTTCGTCGCATTTTGAAGGCCTGTGTCAAGCAAAATATCAAAGTTCTGACCACCTACGCCTTTTCCACCGAAAATTGGCGACGCCCTGAGGATGAAGTTGGCGGGCTGATGCGCCTGTTTGACTCGGTTCTCGATCACGAGCTGGCCGAGATTCACAAGAATGGCGTTCAGTTGCGCCACCTGGGCCGGCTCGACCGGTTGCCGTCGCACATCCAGAAGAAAATGGAAGCCGCGCTGAAGCTAACCGAGAACAACGATCGACTGATCTGGAACGTGGCGTTGGACTATGGCGGCCGGGCCGAGATTGTGGATGCGATGAAGGAAATGATGGCTGACGGCATCGATCCGCAACATATTACCGAAGAGATGGTGGGCCGCTACCTGTACACCCGCGACCTGCCCGACCCAGATCTCATCATTCGCACCAGCGGCGAGTATCGCACCAGCAACTTTTTGTTGTGGCAGAGCGCGTATGCCGAGTACTACATCACAGACACATTCTGGCCCGACTTCGATGAAACTGAGCTGAAACGCGCCCTGGATCAATTTCAACGGCGTGATCGGCGCTATGGCGGTCTGAAAACGCACTAGCCGGACCGACTCAACCCTCAAGAAGCCTGACACAGTTTTGTGCCAGGCTTTTTTGTGCGGCAACGCTGTCAGCCAATGCGCAAATGGCTACAATGACCAGCACAATTGCTGTGTCAAATACCCCCAACCGTAAAGCCAACGATTTGCCCATTCGCCTTCTGGGCGCGGCCCTCTTTGTCGTCCCTTTTATTGCATTTGCCTGGTTGGGCGGCTGGTGGTTTACCGGCTTCATCCTGTTGGCCGTGGGCATTACCACCCACGAACTCATCGGCCTGCTTCGTCGCTCCAAACACGCGCCCTCACGTGTCATCATGGCCCTGGCCGGGCTGATCGCATTTGCATATGTGCGGATGCCAGGCTTGCCGTTCCTCCTCACTGCAACGGCCCTCAGTCTGCTGGGCAGCCTGGCCTGGCAGCTCAGAAACCCCATCGACAGGCCTTTGTCGGACTGGGCACTGGCTATTGCCGGCGGGGCTTATCTAGGGCTGACGGGTGGACATCTGGCGGCAGTGCGCGAATTCCCCAACGGTTTGTGGTGGCTGACGCTGACCTGTGCTGCCACCTGGATCACGGACAGCGGTGCGTACTTCGTAGGGCGGCGATTTGGGCGGCACAAGCTCTCGCCGCGCATCAGCCCTGGCAAAAGCGTCGAAGGCTATCTCGGTGGGCTGGTGACTGCGACAGTGGCCGGCGCTCTCATTGGTCAGTTTTCTCCACTGGGCATCGTTGTCGGGATTGCAGGGGGCCTCCTGGTAGGCGCACTCAGTGTGCTGGGTGACCTGATCGAATCTCTCTTCAAACGACAGGCCAATATAAAAGATTCGGGCACATTAATACCCGGACACGGTGGTGTTTTTGATCGAATTGACTCCCTATTGTGGGCCGGAGTCATCATTTACCACCTCTACATAGTTACAACATTCTTGCACTAAGATATCACTTAGATGTCAGAAACTTGTAGTTTTGCCCCGAAATCACCCCGTTTTTCCTCCAAAAATTGAATCAGAATAACAATTTCGCCATAAAAACACGTGTTCTCATACTTTTTGAGTATGGAAAAACTTGAATTGGTCAACCCTTCTGTCTAGAATGCAAACGAGATTGATTTAAGGTTGATTTAATACTCAATTTAAGGTTCATTTTAAGTTGATTTAAGGTTGATTAGAGTTCACTTTGAACACGCCGCTGTCCTACATCCTGCAACGCAAAGCCAGACGGGTTCGTCGTAAAGCACGACTGACGCTGCTACATCTCCGCGCTCAGTTGGCCGCGACACCTCTGGGTAGGATGTTGCTGCCTGTAGCCATCCGCGATGACAACGGCGATGTCAACCTAGCCGTCGGCACGTCTGCCAATAACAGCATTCTGGTCGCCATTCGCTCGGTGCATGTGCACGGCGGTCTGGTCGCGGCCACACTTCTGCTCATTGCCGTGGCCGCATTCACCCTCATCACCAGCACGTTTAGCAATCGCCTCGAAACGGTGGGCCGCCCCACTCCAGCTCCACTGACCAAGGGCAGCCCGTTTGCGCTGGATGTGGCGATATTGCCTTTTGCGGCCGTGAACAGTCAGGACGCCGTGTGCGTGCAGTTTGCTGAACAGTTGTCCCAAAGCCTGGCGCAACTGAGTGAGGCAAGTTTGAAATCTCCGACAACCACGCTCATGTCGTCGGGGATCAAGATCTGGCAACCAGCGCAAATCGACTTTCACACGCCGGCACCGTCCGAGGAAGGCCAAAATTGGATGGCGCGTTTTGCGGCGGATCGAAAAGTGGACATTGTGCTGTTTGGTGTGGTCAACTGCCGAAGCGACAACACGGGTGCAGCCGCTGGGACAGGCACCATCTCAGTGGCGCCCCAGTTCTACGTCTCACCGGAATATTTCAAACATGCGCCAGAATTAGTCGGCACCTACGACTTCGGCGCCTTCGAGCGCACCATCAACAAGGCCAGCGACAGCATCGCATTGGATGAGTTCAATCAGGAGCTGCTGAACCGGGCGAAAACCGTGGTGCTATTGGGACAAGGGTTCGAGTACTACGCCCGCGACGATTACAAAAATTATCTGAACGCGGCCCAGATCTTTCAAAACCTGCTGGACTCAAACACATTGACCGATCAACGCGGCCAGGCCGTGTTGCATTACATTCTCGGTAATGCCTACATGCGCGCATCCACCAATGATTGTGAAGATGTGTTGCCAGACATGCTTCGCCAGGCCGAGCATCAGTATGGAATGGCTGTTGCGGCCGAGCCCCAATTTGCCAGCGCCTATGTCGGCCTGGGCAGCATCATGAGCCAGTGGGCCCAGAATGCCAGCTTGAACGCCACTACAGATACCAGCATGCAATCGGCTTTGGTCCAGGACTATCTGTTGCGCGGTCAGGAGTACTACACCAAAGCGCTCAAAGCGCGCATCAATCCGGTGAACGCCAACATCGAGTTTCGGGTAGCCATGGGCAAAGGGCAGTCACTGGTGATCGAACACGACTTGCTTGCGCCTGGGGATGAAACGTTGCTGACCGAAGCCGAGAGCTATCTGAATCTGGTGATCTCGGGTTACATTTCAGGTACCGACAACCAACCTTCGCTCAAGTCCATTGCCGCGCATGCGTATTCGTTGCTTGGGGATGTGTATTTGTCGCAGTCCTACTTTGAGGACGCACTCAATCAATATCAGCACGCTCAAGGTCTGGCCTCGGATGAAAAACTGCGCACAGACATCGCGCTGCGAATTGCGGATATCTCCACAATGAACGGCGATGGGTGTATGGCCGCGCAACAACTTCAAATTGCCATCAACACGGTGTGTGTGGATGACCGCGCAGATTTTGCGGCACGCGCTCTGGATGCCCAACATGTGTGCCGGGCCAGCTTCGATCCCAGGTAACGCTACAGGATTTACCAGACAGGCTGAACGGGATTAACAAGATCAATTTTTAAGCTTGTTAATCCCGTTCAGCCTGACAAAAAACTAGCGGCCCGTTGCACGTGTGGGTTTGAGGCCAGTTTTGGGGCGGGCCTTTGGTTTCGGCTTGGTGCGGTGGGTCGCGGGCTTTGCGACTTTTTTGCGGCGGGGCGCAAGAGGTTTCAGGGGACGCACCATGGCCGTCTGGATCACCTCGTCCATCGAAGAGACCTGCACCAAAGCCATCTCGCGTTGCACTTTCTTCGGCACTTCCTCCAGATCTTTGGCGTTCTTTTTGGGCATGATGAAGGTGCGCAATCCGGCGCGATAGGCAGCCAGCAATTTCTCACGCAGCCCGCCAATCGGCAACACTCGCCCCCGCAACGTAATCTCGCCGGTCATCGCCACATCACGCCGCACTGGCACCTTGACCAGCGCCGAGATCAGCGCCGTTGCGATGGTGATGCCGGCTGAGGGGCCATCCTTGGGCACCGCGCCTTCGGCCACGTGAATGTGAATGTCGTTTTTCTCGAAGATTCTGGGCGTAATGCCGATCATTTTGGCGCGCGAACGGGCATAGCTGAGTGCGGCCTGGGCACTCTCCTGCATCACATCACCCAGGCTGCCCGTGAGAATCAAGCTGCCCTTCCCCTCCACCAGCGTCACCTCAATCGGCAACAAATCGCCACCCCCCTCGCTCCAACTCACGCCGTTCGCCACACCGATCTGGTCCGTCTCTTCGATTCGGCCATAGTCATATTGCGGTGGCCCTAGATGCTTGTGCAACTGATCGGGGTTCACTCGCAGCACGTGCCGCTTGCCCTCGGCCACTGCGCGGGCTGTTTTGCGGCTCACTGTGGCAATCTGGCGGTCCAGTTCGCGCACACCGGCCTCATACGTATATTCACGAATGATGCGCCGGATGGCATCGTCGCTGAAGGTGAGTTGACCTGTCTTGAGACCGTTCTCGCTGATCTGTCGCGGCACCAGATAGCGCCGTGCAATCTCGACCTTCTCCTCTTCCATGTAGCCGGGGAACGCGATGACTTCGACGCGGTCGAGCAAGGCTGGCGGCAATGGGTCGAGCGAGTTGGCCGTCGTCACCCACAACACTTTGGACAGGTCGTACGGCAGGTTGAGGTAGTGATCCTCGAACTCACTGTTTTGTTCTGGGTCGAGAATTTCGAGCAGGGCCGCGCTGGGATCTCCGCGAAAATCCTCGCCAAGCTTGTCAATTTCATCCAGCACGAAAAGTGGATTTATGGTGCCGGCGCGCTTCATGGTTTGCAAAATACGGCCCGGCAGAGAGCCGATATAGGTGCGCCGATGGCCGCGAATCTCAGCCTCGTCGCGCACGCCGCCCACACTCATGCGCACAAATTGCCGGCCCAGTGCATCGGCAATGCTGCGCGCCAATGAGGTCTTGCCGGTGCCCGGCGGCCCCACAAAGCAAATAATGGGGCTGCGCATGCGCTGGTTGTTTTGCTGCGTCAGGCGGCGCACGGCGATGTATTCGAGGATGCGATCCTTGGCCTTGGGCAGGCCGTAATGGCGCTGGCTGAGCACCTGCTCGGCATGCCGCACATCCAGGTTGTCCTCGGTCTGCTCAGTCCACGGCAGATCGAGCAGCCATTCCACATAGTTGCGGGCCGAGCCGGCATCCGGTGCCATCATTGGCATTTGGGCCAGCCGGCTGATCTCTTCCTCGGCTTTGGCGCGGATCGCATCGGGCATGGACTTGGCCGCCACCCGCTCGCGCAACACATTGACATCGCGCATGTCGCCGTCCAGCTCGCCCAACTCAGACTGAATGGCGCGCAATTGTTCGCGCAGATAAAACTCGCGCTGGCTGCGATCCACTTCGTTCTGGGCACTGGCCTGAATGCGATCTTCCAACTCCAGCACGTCCAACTCACGAGCGAGAATGGCGCTGAGCTTTTGCAGCCGCGTATTCGGCTCGACTGCCTCCAACACACTCTGCCGATCCATCAACGAGATGGACATGACCTGGGAGATGAAATCGGCAAACCAGCCCGGCTCGCCAACATTCATGGCGTAGACAAAGGCCTCCTCGGGGATGTTCTGATTCAGCGAGACGACTTTTTCAAACAGCGCCAGGACTGCGCGCATGAGGGCTTCGGTCGCGGCCGATTGCGCCTTGGGTTCGTGAATGAGCTGGACTTTGGCGCGCAAATATGGCGTCGCCTGCGTCCACTCGATGATGCGCACACGCGAGCGGCCCTGCACCAATACGCTGGCGCTACCGTCGGGCAGGCGCAACAGCCGGCCCATGTCGCACACAGTGCCGATGTCATATAAATCACTGGTGCGCGGATCATCCAGCGTCGCATTCTTCTGCGCCACACCCACCACATAGCCCAAACTGGTGGCCACATCGAGCGCGCGCAAACTGCGCTCGCGGCCTACGTTGAGTGGCGCCACCGAGCGCGGGAACACCAACTGGTCGCGCATGGGCAACACCGGCGCCTCAAACACATCGGGAAACGGGGTGCCGATGTCGTCGCTGCGGGGCAATCCATTGCCAAAACTGGCGGCCATCATCCAGCCGCGCATGTCAGGATCAAAAGAAGGTTGAGATTGGGTGTAAAGCATCTTGAGGCGCAAAATGTGCGGGGATGAAAGTGTGAAGATGTGAAAGTGTGGCATTGACCACATTCTTACACTTTCACATCTTCACACTTTCATCCCCGCACAGGGTCATAAGATTAGTCTGTATCCGGCATCATGCTGCCGGTTTTCATCGCCCACTTCAAACGCGCCTCGCCGACAAAAGCCAGGCTACCGGTCACGCACACAGCATCACGACTACCCGTCGACGCATCCAGAGCATCCACCAGCTTGGGCAGGCCGGTGGCTTTCAGGTTTCGCTTTTGTGCGATTTCAAGCAATTGCTCCACCGGCATCGCCCGTGGATTATTTTCGACCTGGGCGAAGATAAATCGCGATGCACGATTAGCCAGTTGCTTCAACATGCCATCGGCATCCTTGTCTTTATAGGTGCCAAAAACAAAGGTCCAACGTTTGCCGGGATATAACTCCACCAGCGTCATGAGCAACTTATTGACACTGTCTACGTTGTGCGCGCCGTCGAGAATGAGCGGCGGATCATTGCGCAACACTTCAAACCGGCCGGGCCAGGTGGCGGCACGCAAGCCATCTCGCACGCCGCGCGCGGTAATCTCGCGAGCGCCGCTGGCGCGCAGACTTTCACGAATCACATCCACAGTCGCAATCACCGTCGTGGCGTTGTCGATCTGGTGTTTGCCGTTGAGATCAATCTCGTACCAGCCTTCGAGATCATTGACAAACGGGCTGTTTTTACTGCGAACCAGCGACACCTGCTTGACCTCGAACACCTGCTTGTTGAGGCCCATCGGCCCCGGTGTCCACCGCCAGTGCCGGCCCAGAAACGTAATCGGCGCGGCGCGCTCGTGCGCAATCTGCTCAATCACTTTGGCCGCTTCCATTGCCTGATTCTGGCAGACCACAGGCACCGACGGCTTGATGATGCCGGCCTTCTCACGCGCAATCTCGGCCAGGGTGTTGCCCAGAATATGGGTGTGGTCGAAGCTGATCGAGGTGATGACACTGGCTTGCGGCGTGATCACATTGGTGGCATCCAACCGGCCCCCCAATCCCACCTCAACCACGGCCCAATCCACGTTTTCACGCGCAAAGTGCAGGAATGCAAGGGCTGTGACCGCCTCAAAAAACGTCACACCTGGGATTTTCGCCTTCTGCACCGGCACGGATTCGCCGGCCTCATTCGGCTCAATCACCGTCTCAAACAGCACATCTTTCAACTTGTCGGCCAGCAGACCCAACACTTCGGGGGAGATGAGGCCGCGATTGATCTGGATGCGCTCGCGAAAGGTGTTGAGGTGCGGCGAGGTAAACAAGCCCACCCGCAGGCCCATGTGTTGCAACACCGAGGCCAGCATCGCGCTGGTAGATCCTTTGCCTTTGGTGCCGGCCACGTGCACACTTTTGAACCGCTCGTGCGGATTACCCAGCGCCGCCAACAAAAGTTGCATCCGCTCCAGATTCAGCGTCTCCGCCGAGTAGCTGGGCATGGGAACCTGTTCGTAATTGGTAAGCGAGTACAGAAAATCGAGGGCTTCTTGATAGAGCATTGCTTTGTGTTATGCATTCTACCCCGCTGGCCGGAACTATTTCGGTGTTAGTGATTTCGGTGTTAGTGATATTGAAGGCATTGTGAGTTTTTCTCGATGAGCGGCAGCGTAAAAAAGTAATGCCACCAGGATCGCCGCGCGATTTCTAAATATCGCGCGGCGATCCTCGCGGCATTCACACACAGCCCACGAACCAATTCCAATGAGTCCGGGGTTGATTTACGGCAGGATAAACGTCGTGGTCACGCCATTGGCGCTGACGATGTAGTTCCCGGCCGCCACATCCGTGGTTTCCAGCGTCACAGCTTCCTCATAGTTCCTGGCCACCTGAGTGCACATGGCATCGGCCGGCCGCTCGGTTTGCAACGTGATATAGAACGTGTTGTCCTCACGGCGCTGCGTCGACTCGCTCAGTTCAGTGCAGCCGTCGCCCAAAATGCCGGACACAAGGGCGCGCACCTGAACCGGCACCGTGTCCGAAATCTGCACAGTCACCGTCTCAACTTGGGCCTCACGAATCAGTGTGGCAGCCTTGGTGGAATCCATATTGGGTGCTCCTAAGGGTGAGTCTAACGGGCCACGATCGGTGGTCGTTAAGGGCGAACCGGCGGCACCGCTGGGCGTGTCGGTGAGTGGGGTTGCCGTGGCAGCGGGAGCTGCAACAACCGGTGCGGCCGTCGGCACTTCTGTCGCGGTGGGCTCGGACGAGCCACAGGCCGATAGCAATAGCAGGGCAGTCCCCATCAGGGTCACAGTCATCTTCTTCAGCAATTCAAACCTCCAAATGTTGATCCATTAATCAAATGTGGCTCTCCCGACTTTGGCGGGAAGGTCATGGTCGTTGTAGGGGCAAAGCAGCGGGCTCGTGTATGGGTTTGATCTGCGATGAGCCCGCTGCTTTGCCCCTACATGGCTATTCCCGTTAAAGTCGGAAGAGTCTCAAATGTATGTATTGGGTGCACGTGGCATGTGTATTCAGACGTGCTGGCGTCACTATAGTTGCACTAAGGGGCTTTTTGCTGATGATAATACTTTGATATCCCGCCGATATAGGCCGCTCAAAGTTTTGTGGCTGAAATAT
>Ga0105048_10014210_pt1 | contig 12406 bp, 10 predicted proteins | sample MAT05_FD_78382 | JGI IMG/M metagenome (GOLD analysis project Ga0105048, IMG submission 78382) | Freshwater microbial communities from Lake Fryxell liftoff mats and glacier meltwater in Antarctica - MAT-05 | ecosystem: Environmental > Aquatic > Freshwater > Ice > Liftoff microbial mat | place... | reverse complement strand
TTCTTCGATATCCGCGGCCGCAGTCAGTGCCTTGGTTTCACAGACTCCGCGCACGGATAAATGAACGACGTAAGCCAGAATCGAGTCGATCTCCGAATCGCTCAGCAGATCGTAGGCCTGCATCTGCGTGCCCTTCACGCCCTCACGCAAAACTCGCTTCAGGACGGCCTTCGAAGGATGCACGGTCCCCAAGGAGGACTTGAAGCCGCCGCTGCGGAAGTCGCGCGGCGGCGGTTCCAGGAACAGTCCCGTCGGGCCGCGACCATCACCGGTCAGCCCGTGGCAATGGGCGCACTGAGAACGGTATAACTTCGATCCGGTCGAAAGTTGCTCGTCGTTCGTGAATTCGAAGCCGGGAAGTTTCGGCGCCGCCGGAGTCCCAAAGGTCTCGTCCAATACGCTCGTCAACGCCGCTCGGAGCGTCGAATCGATCGACTCGGGAATCACGACCTTGCCGCCGGGTTGCCGATCGTAGTCGTTGAAAAAGTCGTCGCGTCGACCGGGCGGGTGAAGTTCCATCGGTTCGGCATAAGGCACACGCAATACGATCGCATCCACGCGCGGAGGATAACGCAACGTTTCATCGTAGCCGCTCGGCGATGCACTGCATCCGGCGAGCAGCAAAAGACTAAAGGCGAAGAGACCAACCCGGGTTCGGGAAGTCGCTTCGCCTTCACTGTACATATGCGTCGCCATGACATCCTGACCGCGAACGGCTTGCCCCCGGCAACGTGAATCTCCGAATGAGCCGAAAGCGTAAGCGACGATCACCGACAAGATCGTCGCTTACGCTTTCGGATCGTTGAGAGAAGGAATTTAATATGCCGCCATGTGCCGCGTGATGAAGTCCGTCAGCGTAAAGGTGAACATGATGAGCACCCAGAACACCGATGCTCCTGCGCACAACCACGTCAGCTTGTCCGCCTGCCGCAAATCCATGAAAAATACGGAGAGCACGAAGACCTGCACGCCGGTAATGGTGAGACTCGCCAGGATCTTCATCGGGCCGAAGTCCGTGAAGCCTACGGAAAGTTGCAGTACGGCCAGCACCGCCAGTACGGCGAACGTGGTCATCGTGCTGCCGAAGGAAGCGACGGTGTGTTCGTCCTTCTCGTGAATCGTATCGCGGACTTCGCTCATGATCGTTCCTTGCTTTAGTGGTGACCGGAAGCGATGCCGAGCGCGAGCTTAAACTGTTCGATCGCCTGATGCAGCGTGTGCGGACCGGCGAAATACAGCAGCGGCAGGAGAAACATCCAAACCATGTCCACGAAGTGCCAGTATAAGCTCATCACTTCGATGTAAACGTAGCGTTCCGAATGCCTGAAGAAATCCATCTGTGCCAGGATCAATTGCCAGGACAACAAGCCGATGCCGATAATCATGTGGAGGACGTGCAGGCCGGTCATCACGTAATAGAATACGAAGAATAACTGTACGCGCGGCATGTAGACGCCGGTCGTATCGTAGCCTTCCTTATGGAGAACCTTCGTCACGTTCTCGGCAAACAGCGACCGCTCCTTGGAGATGAACGTACCGTCCGGCTGTTCTTCCTGGATGACGATGCGCTTGCTCGTGGGAATCAGGCCTTCTTCATAGTCCAGGTGGTACTCGCGACCCTTGAGACTGAGAAACACCGTACCGAGTACGATGGTGGCCAGCAACCACAGCTTGATGCCGAATTGGTTGCCCTTGTACGCCGAGCGTATGGCCAGCGTACACGTCAGACTGCTGGTCAGCAGCAGAAAGGTATTGACGCTCGCAATACCGACGTTCAGAGCGGCACTGCCCGCCTCGAATTCCTTGGGGAACCAGATGCGGTAGCCGGTGTACGCACAGAAGGCGCCGCCGAAAAAGAGCACTTCCGTGACCAGAAACAACCACATGCCCAGCCGCACGGTAGACTGCTGCTGGAGCATATTGTTGAAGTGGTGAGCGACCGGAGCCGGCTCGTCGGCCATCGTATTAGCTGCCACGAATCACCTCGGGTAGGCTCTGGCCCGCATGGGCAATGGTGGATTCTTCGTCCGAGAAGATCATGCCGGCCTTTTCGAGTTGGCCCAAGCCGTTCGGCATCGAGTATTCGTACGGCCCAAAATAGACTACGGGCGTAGAGTCGAAGTTGTGCATCGGCGGGGGCGAGGGCACTTGCCATTCCAGCCCGGTCGCCATCCACGGATTGCCGCCCGCCTTGCGGCCGAGGAACAAACTCGCGGGCAGGTAGAACAGCGGCATCAGATAGCCGATGCCCTGAATCGAGGCACCGGCCGTGCTGAGGATGTTGAGGAACTGGAACTCGGGAGCATAGTTCGGGTAACGCCGCGGCATGCCGTTGTAGCCGAGGATGAACTGCGGAATGAAGGTCATGATGAAGCCGACGATCGCCACCACGGCGGCCAAGCGACTCCAGAAATCCGAGTACATCTTCCCCGTCATCTTCGGCCACCAGAAGTGCAGCCCGGCCAGCCACGCCATCAGCATCCCGCCGACCATCGTGAAGTGGAAGTGCGCGATCACGAAGTAGGTATCGTGCAGGTGAATGTCCGATCCCAACACGCCGAGATACAGCCCGGTGACACCACCGATGGTGAAGAGGACGAGAAATCCCATCGTGTACATCATCGGGGCTTCGAAGCTGATCGAGCCTTTGAAGAGCGTCGCACTCCAGTTGAAGACCTTGATGGCGGACGGCACGGCGACCAGCATCGTCAGGATGCTGAACAACAGCCCGAGGTAGTAGCCTTGCCCCGCGAGGAACATGTGGTGCCCCCAGACGAGGAAGCCGACCACGGCAATCCCGACCGACGACCACGCCACAGCCTTGTAGCCGAAGATGTTCTTGCGGCTGAAGCACGTGATGGTTTCGTTGATGACGCCCATGCCGGGCAGAATCATGATGTACACGGCCGGATGCGAATAGAACCAGAACATGTGTTGGAACAGAATCGGGTCCCCTTCGAGCGCCGGATCGAAGATCCCAACCCCGAAGATCTTTTCGGTCGCGAGCAGAATGATCGTCACCGCGATCACGGGCGTACCGAGCAATTGAATCAGGCTCGTCGCATACATGGCCCAAATGAACAGCGGCAATCGGCTCCACGTCATCCCGGGGCAGCGCATCTTGTGAATGGTCGCGATGATGTTCACCGCCGTCAGGATCGACGAGAATCCGGTGATGAAAATGCCGAGGCCCGCATAAAGCACGTTGGTGTGCGAATATTTCGAGGAGTAGGGCGGGTAAAGCGTCCAGCCCGTGTCGAGTCCGCCGACCGTCAACTGCCAGACGAAGAACATCGCCCCGGCCATCCAAACGTACCAACTCAGCAGGTTCAGCTTCGGGAAGGCCATATCCTTCGCGCCGATCATCATCGGCACGAGAAAGTTCCCCAACACCCCGGGAATCACGGGGATGAGGAACAGGAACAACATGATCGTGCCGTGAGCGGTGAACGCCTTATTGTACTGGTCGAGTTCCAGAATCGCGCCGGTCGGCGTGATCAGGTTCAACCGCACCAAAGCGACCGCCAATCCGCCGAAGAGAAAGAAGACCGAGGCGCTTACGAGGTACAGCAGGCCGATCCGCTTGTGATCGACCGTCAGCAGCCACGAGAAGATGCCGTAGCTGTGGTTGAGGTAGTGAAGCCGATTCGCTTCCTGTTCGGGAGGAAGCTCGGGCATCGGGACCATCTGGGGGGTGTAGTGCAGTTCCGGGACTTTCGTCATGGCTCCGCTCCTTGGTGAAGTAGGATCGCGGCCGTCGCGGCCGGGTGATGATGGTTCGCGTTAAGGTTTTGGAGCGGCCGCGCCGGGCGAGGGTTGCACCGGAGCGCCTACGGGAGCAGGGGCCAGTTCGGTACGGTCCGGCAGTTTGTCGGTGTTTTTGAGGCTCTTGATGTACGCCGTCAGATTTCTCAGTTCGATTTCGTCGACTTTGTCCACCGGGTAGGCAGGCATGATGCTCTTCCAGCCCGCTGCCACCTGGGCAATCGGGTTGCGGATCGACCGCTTGATGTATTCGTCGTCGAACTTCTGCAGCTTGCCGTCCTCAAGCGGGCGGTTCGTTCCGTACATCCCGGACAGTTGTGGTGCACGGGCGCTGGCCTCGTTGTTGTGGCAACTGTTGCACTGCAGCTTCAGGAACAGTTTGCGGCCTTCCCACGCCGGCGAGCCGTCGACCGGGTTCTTGCCGGGCAGGCGGAAGGTGCCTTCCTTCCAGGCGGCATAGTCGGCCTTGGAAAGCACGTGAATCTTGCCGACCATCTGCGAGTGACCCTGACCGCAGTACTGATCGCAGAAGATGTGGTACGTACCGATCAGCGTCGGCTTGTAGCCGACGGTAATCGTCCGGCCGGGGACTACGTCGAACTTGTGGCGGAAGGCAGGGATACCGAAGTCGTGGATCACATCCTCGGAGGTGCCGGACATCTTGATGCCCGGATCCGTCAGCTTGCCGCTCGCGTCGCGCTGATCGCAGACGGGCAGGTGAAGTTCGTTGATCTCCCGTTGACCGTCCGGGTGCTGCATCTTCCACATCCACTGTTTGCCGGCGACGAAGTATTCCGGGGCATCGTCGGGAATGTCCAACTGGTCGTTGTAGATCTTGAAGCCGAACACGAAGAACGACATGAAGAAGACGAACGGGATGCCCGTCCAGAGCATTTCCAGCTTGGTGGAGCCGAGGATCCGCGGCGTGCGGTCGGTCGGGGTTCTGCGGGCGTAGAGGTACGAGAACGCGATCAGCATGGCGAAGACCACGCCCGCACCAGCCAAGATCACGGCGGTGATGTACCAGAAGAACAGGTCGTAGGTCGCCGCAAACTCGGAGGCTTGCGGCGGTACGGTCGGAATTTCGATCGCTGCGAACATCGTCTCACCTCACACGGTATGCAAGCGGGTCATTCACCCGGCGTCTGTCGTATTCGTCTTGGGCTCGGTCTCGGTCGTCGGCACCATCCCGATCGTCAGCGGCTTTTCCTTCAGCCCCCGGCGGATCGTGCGGTAGGCCATGTAGAACATCCCCAGCATCACCGGCACGGCCACGAGGGCGGTCCAGAACATCGTCGACGAATAGTGCCCCTTCACGTCGTCGTAGACGTAGCAGAGCGGGGCGTAAACGTTGCGTTCGAAAGCCCCGCCAATGGTCCCGCCGGAGGCCTGCACCAAACCCAGCCTCAGGTCGGAGGAGGAGTAATTGATGCCGAGCAGGTAGCTCGAAATCTTCCCGTCCGGCGTCAGCAGCACGATGCCGGATGCATGTTGGTAGTCGTAGTTTCGGGGCAGTTCTTCGAGCACTCGACCGTCGATGCGGCCGACCCATTCGCCGCTGTCGGGGTTGAAGTCGAAGTCCTTGTCGCGGGCACGGAGCGTGTACTCGTAACCCACGGCCGAGGCGAGCGTGTGAATCTTCAGGTCCGCCGCCTTGACGTCCGTCCCCTGACCGTGGTTGGCACTGAGGAACCACCAGCCGGGCACATCGGCCGCTGTGCCGTTGTATTCCTTCAGGAATTCCATCCGCTTGGGTCGGGCAATGGTCATCGGCGATTCGCGCGGATCGATGCTCACGACGATGACATTGAACGGTCCGCCGGCAACGAAGGTGGGATCAGCTTTACGCATGTCCTTCAAGCCGTCCAGCACGGCGGTGAGCACTTGGTTGCAGAGCTTCGGGCAGCGGTAGTAAGCCATCACCAAGACCGTCGGCTTACCTTGGGTCAGTTCCGAGAGCTTCACCGGCTTGTTGTCGTGATCGGTGAATTCCAGATCGAGCGGGACTTGATCGCCGAGCCGTTGGACGTACTTGACGCCCTCAGGGTTTGACGGCCCGCTCGGCCCGGACACCGGACGCATGCCGTAGCCCATGCCGCTGCCGCGCTGCGCGACGGCCGTAGCCGAAGTCAGCAAGGTGAAAGTCAGGACTAGGGCGGCAAGTGTCTTAATGGGCATCCTTCTTCGGTTCGGATTTCACTTCAACCTTCGGCATCGACGGGCCGCCGCGACCGCCGTTGGAAATCTTCGCCTTCTCGTCGGACACGAGCACGGCTTTGGGGGCGTCTTTCCGCGTCGGCAGCTTTCTCCCGGCGATGACGGCCTTGATGGCCTCGGCGATCGGGATCGACGCAAACTTCTTGTCCGCCGTGGTCCACGACGATTCGATCAGGATCTTGCGGCGTTGCGTCGGGTCGATGAAGTTCTCCGGCCGAAGGTCTTCCGGACGGATTTCGTAGGTGTTGATCGCGACATCCGACGGCAGCTTCGAGCGGTAATAAGCCGGGTCGCTGTTGTCGGTGAGCTTCAGGTATTCGAGCCGCGGCTGGGCCACGCGGGCATTGGGGTCCGTACTGCTGATCTTCGCAAACCGCTCATTGATGGAACTGTTGGCTTCCGCGGCCGCCATCGGATTCATGCTCGTGTTGGGCGTGCCCGGCTTGTCCTGTCGTTCGACCATCGTGAAGAAGATCGCCGAGATCACCACGATCGCACCGACGACCACAACGGTCACCAACAACGGCACAAACAGAATCGGTTTCACGCGAAAGCGGTCGGCTTCGTGGCCTGCCTTCACGGCCTCCGGTGCGGCGCCTGCCGGACCGGAGTCGTGCTCGTCCGCCCCCATGCCGGAGGCTGCCGTCAGAACTTTACCGAGCGCGTGGTCGTTGTCGCCGCTCGGGTGGTGATTCGCCATTGTCGTTCCTCCCTTGCGGTGTTAGTGGTGCTCGCCCCAGGTCGCCAGAAATTCGCCTTCGTGATTTGCCGGCAGGGCCGCTTTTTTGCTCAGGTTGTTCAGGAAGAAGAAGCCCCAGATTCCGCCCACACCCACGATGGCTGCGACGGCCATCGGCACGTGCAGCACGGCGGTTTCGTGCGGGACGCAGGGGACGATCCACCAGATCACGTCTGCTGCACAAACCGTAAAGAGCAGCACGCACATCACTCGCATCGCGGTCGGATTCGTCTTCACTTCGCGGAACAGGAGCGTGACGAACGGAATCAACCAGTGGAAGGCCATCAGGAAGTAGGCGAGGTACTCCCAGCCGTGGTCGCCGCGTTTGCGGTAATACGTGATTTCCTCAGGCAGGTTGCCGGCCCAGATCAACATGTATTGGCTGAAGGACGCATAAGCCCAGACCATCGTGATCGCCAAGGTGAAGGTCCCGATATCGATCCGAAACTTATCCTTCACGATCGCCATCGTATCCGCTTTGTCGGCGTTCACCGTGTAGAACGTGAAGATGCAGAAGCTTAAGGTCGTCAGAAACGCGTTCATGCCGAATACGATCGGGAACATGCTCGACGCCCACGTCGGCTCGACCGACATCACCCAGAGCGTGCAGGTGATGGTCATGGTCAGCACCCAAATCGCCACGCCCGGCCCGGCGAACTTGCGGAGCGTTTCGTAGGCCTTCAGATCTTTTTCTTCCTCGCTCTTCCGGCTCACGGCCGCAGCGGCATAGCCCATACCGCCGACCGCACCGAACGCGAACAGCGAGATCGCCAGGTACGCATAGGGATTCATGATGTCGTGAATCTTGTGCTGGTTCTCCTGGATCGCCTCGAAGCGCAGCCCCTTCTCCTTGGCGACGACGTTGACGTCGCCCTCCCAAGAAGCATCGGACCACCAATACGGGGATTGCTTCCCTTCCACGACGAACAGACTCACCGCGACGGGGATAAAGAGTAAAGCCAGGATCGGCATGGTCTTGATCGCCGCGAGGAAACACCGCCGCAGCACGACGCCCCAACTGGCCGAGGTGAGGATGCCGACGAGCATCAGGAACACGGCTCCGAACGGGATCGAAGCCCAGAACACAAACCCGCAGAGGTAGGTCAGAAAGAAGTCGCGCAGGCCGAAGTCTCCGGCACTGCCCATGTTCGCGATACCCAACCCGGCAAATGCGGCCAGGCCGACGACGGCAGCGCCGAGGGCGATCTTGGCCAAGCCCCCGGTCTGTACGGTATCGGTGGAGATCTTCAGATCGTGGTGGTGGTCGTGATGGTCGGTCATGACTTGGTCCCACCCTTCGAGAGTTCGGCCTGCACGGCCGGGGGAAGTTCGCCCGCCGGCACACTGCGGCTGTAAATCAGAGTCTTCACGTAAGCGGCCACCCGCCAGCGGTCCGGAACATTGGGAAGTTGCGTCTCGTGCGAACCCATGCCGCCGTAACCCCAGGTGATGACCTGGTAGATGTAGCCGATCGGGGCATCCTTGATGCTCACGCGCAAGCCGTAACGGTCGAAGCCGCGGGAGTGACCGACGGGCAGCGACTTCTCTTTCGATTCGCCGGTGAAGTGGCCCGCGTCGATCTCCTTGCCTACCGGGTCCAGATGATAGCTCGGCGGCTTCAGGTAGCCACGTTCGACGATCTTACCGTTGCCGTAACCTGCACCACCGTGACACAACGCACAGTTTGCGGCATAAAGCGATTGGCCTCGCAAAAGATCGGCTTCCGTCATCTCGAACGGCAGGTCGACGACGAAATTGTCGACGCTCGTCGGTGCCCCAGCGGTCGGAGCGGTGGACCCGTTGGGGTCGACTGCAGCTTTCCAGTCCGCAGAGACTTTCGGGTTCTTGCCCGCGGCCGTCAGCCAACTCACCATCGGATCGTCCGAAGTCGGCTGGTTGCGGTGGATGACGCCTTTTTCCAATGGTCTGGCCGACTGCTTGTCGGGAAAGCCGGGGTGTTGTTCGTAGGGCCGAGGCGCGGGCTGCTCGGCCATCTTCTGCTGGCAGCCGACGAGGCTCAACAGGGCGAGTATCGAAAGAAGGCGGTTCACTCGGGCACCTCCGCAATGCTCGCCGGGTTCATCCCGCCGAGGAAGGCTTTCACGGTCGCAAGGTCGAATTTCGGGTCTTCCGCTTCGATGCATAAAAAGAAGCGGTCGCGGGTCGCACGGGCGAACTGCGGAACATTGAACACGGGGTGATACGGCTGCGGCAAGCCGCACAGGGCAAACAGGCCGATCACGCCTGAAAGCGCCGCCGAGAGCACGAGCAGTTCCCAAGTGATCGGCGCGAATTGCGGCCAACTGAAGAACGGCTTGCCGGCGACGTTGAGCGGATAGTCGATACCGTTGAGGTAGTACTGCATGAGGAAGCCGAAGCCGGCCCCGCACAGCCCGCCGATGAACATCACCGCCCCGATCTCGGAGCGTGGGAAGCCTAGGGCATCCGCCACTTCGCCGACCGGATACGGCGAGTAGCCGTCCATCACGGTGTACCCCTCGGCCGCGGCCGCACGGGTTGCGTCGATGAGCTGGTCGGCCGTCTCGAACTCGGCCATGACGCCGAAGATCTTCGGCGTTTCGTCGTGGTCGTGTGTCGCACTCACTTGGCGTTCTCCATGACGGCGTGGCCATCGCGGCCGCCTTGGGCTTTGGGAAGGAATTCCCGCATTTCCGTGATCGACAACATCGGCACAAAGCGGACGAACAGGCTGAACAAGGTGATGAACATGCCGATGGTGCCCAGGAACAGCAGGTAGTCCCATTCGGTCGGGGCATACCGGCCCCAGCTCGAGGGCAGGTTATCCCGGCTCAGAGTGATGATGATCACGTAGCGTTCGAACCACATGCCGATGTGGACCGAGAAGGCGATCAGGAAGAGAGCCATCATGTTCTTGCGGATGCGGTCGATCCACAGGAACTGCGGAATGATCGTGTTGGTCAGGATCAGCACCCAGTAGGCCCACCAGTACGGCCCGGTCCAGATGCGCTGCATGGTCGTGTCCCACTCGATCTGCGAGTGGGAATACCACGCCATCCAGACTTCGCAGAAGTAGCCGTAGCTCACGAGCAGGCCGGTGCCGAGCATGACCTTGGCGCAGAAGTCCATGTGCTTGTTGGTGATGAAGTCCGACATGCCGTAGAACTGCCGCAACGGCACGGCGAGCCAGATCACCATCGCGAAGCCCGCGAAGATGGCCCCGGCCACGAAGAACGGCGGGAAGATGGTCGCGTGCCAGAGCGGCACGATCGACACGGCGAAGTCGAACGAGACGATCGTGTGCACGCTGAACACCAGCGGGGTGCCGAGACCGGCCAAGAGCAGATAGAGCTTTTCATAGCGGCGCCAGTGGATGGCACTGCCGCGCCACCCCATCGCAAGCATCCCGTAGATGCCGCGTTGGAGCTTGTTGCGGGCGATGTCCCTCAGGACGGCAAAGTCCGGAATCAGGCCGACGTACCAGAACACGGCCGAAACGGTGAAGTAAGTCGTCACGGCGAACACGTCCCAGCACAGCGGGCTGCGGAACTGCGGCCAGGCGGCGAAGTTCACCGGCACCGGATAGAGCCAGTAGGCAAGCCACGGCCGGCCCATGTGCAGAATCGGGAACAGTCCGGCGCACATGACCGCGAAGATCGTCATCGCCTCGGCGAAACGGTTCAGGCTGGTCCGCCATTTCTGGTGCATCAGGAGCAGAATCGCGGAGATCAGCGTCCCAGCGTGGCCGATGCCGATCCACCAGACGAAGTTGACGATCGCCAAGCCCCAGGCGACGGGCTGGTTGATGCCCCACACGCCGGTGCCGAGATAAAACAAGTAGCCGACCCCGGCCACGAGGCCCTGAGCCAGCGTCAGGCCGACCAGGAAGAAGAGCCACCACGCCTTGGGCGTGGGTGTGATCTGAATCGAGACGTCGGCGATCTTGTCGCCGAGGGTGGCGAGGTTGTGGTTGCCCTCGACCAGCCCTTCCGGGTGCGGGGGAAACTTGGTGTCCGCTTCGTAAAGTTTGGTACCGAGGTTGGTGCTCGGAGTCATGGTGGCCATGGTTTAGGCTCCCCCCTTCGGCATGGCCGGATTCGGATTGCGAATCGCGGCGAGATAACTGGTCCGCGGCATCACGTTGAGCTCCGCAAGCAGGCCATAGTTGTGATCCTCGGCCTTAGCGCGAAGCACGGCCGAGTCGTGGTCGTTCAGGTCCCCGAAGGAGATCGCGTTGGCTGGGCAGGCCGCCTGGCACGCGGTCACGATTTCGCCGTCCATGATCTTCGGCCGGCCGAACTGGTCGATCTTCCCGGCGGCCTTCCGCTTGTCGAACTCGCGTTCGGTTTCCATCTCGGCGTTGCGGATCCGCTGCACGCAGTATGTGCACTTCTCCATGACGCCGCGGGTGCGGACGCTCACTTCCGGGTTGTTCACGAGCTTGAGGGAATCGGTGGCGTAGTCCGCATACTGGATGAAGTTGAAGCGGCGAACCTTGTACGGGCAGTTGTTCGAGCAGTATCGCGTGCCGACGCAGCGGTTGTAGGCCATGTCGTTGAGGCCATCGGCCGAGTGGACCGTGGCACCAACGGGGCAGACCACTTCGCACGGGGCCTTCTCGCATTGCTGGCAAAGCACGGGCTGGAAGTGCGTCCGAATCCGATCGGACTTCTTCACCATCTCGGACCGCTTCGCCCCTTGCACCTTGGCGGAACCCATGTCGTCCGACATCGGCTCGTCGTTGGGCATCGAGAAGTAGCGGTCGACGCGGATCCAGTGCATCGCTCGGCCGCGGGTCACCGTATCCTTGCCGACCACGGGAATGTTGTTCTCGGAGACGCAGGCGGTCACGCAAACGCTGCATCCGGTGCAGGCCCCGAGATCGACCACCAAAGCCCAGCGACGGTAGGCCGTGCTGGCATCCTTACCGTTCACCTTGGAGGGATTCTCCGGATACAGCGACAGCGGAATGATCCGCTTGTCGTGCCCGGCGTGGTGCTCCTCGCCCGCCGCATGATCGTGGCCGTGCGAGTCGTGCCCCTTGGCGTGCGGATGCTTGAGACCCAGTCGCTCGAAATCCTCCGGCGTACCGGGGGTCAAGGCCCGGAGTTCTTTATACTCCGCGGCGGACTGGGCTGGGACTTGTGCGAATTCCTTGTCCTTCCTGAACTCTTCAACCGTTGCATGCCGAACCGGACGCCGACTTTCCATGGCGTATTGGCCCTGGGTGCAGGCGAGGAAGTACTTCTCGGTCGGCTTGCCGACTTCGACATTGCCCGCGATCCACAAACCCATGGTGGCCCGGAGCTTGTACGCGGCGAAACCGGTGCCGTAGCCTTGGGCGACCGCGACCTTACCGCCGCGGGTGCGGCCGTGGCCGAGGTGCAGGGTGATCGCATCGTCCGCGTGGCCGGGAAGAATGAAGACCGCGACCTTGTCCAAAGTCCGACCGTTGACGGTGAGGGACACCATATCCGCCACGGTTCGGCCGTTCTCGCCACCCGTAAATCCGAAGGCGTTGACGATGCCGAGGCGGGCCGCCGTGCCGGGGCTGACGATCGCAGCGTTATCCCAGGTCAGCTTCGTGATCGGCTTCGGGGTTTCCTGCAGCCAGCCGTTGTTGGCGTAGCGGCCGTAGCAGAGCATCGGGTCGGGCAGGAACTGAAGCTGCAGGCCGTCGGCTTGGATCGCAGGCGTCTGAAACGA
>Ga0105048_10014209_pt1 | contig 12407 bp, 12 predicted proteins | sample MAT05_FD_78382 | JGI IMG/M metagenome (GOLD analysis project Ga0105048, IMG submission 78382) | Freshwater microbial communities from Lake Fryxell liftoff mats and glacier meltwater in Antarctica - MAT-05 | ecosystem: Environmental > Aquatic > Freshwater > Ice > Liftoff microbial mat | place... | reverse complement strand
CACTTTACCTGTAATCGTATCAGCAAGCACCCCTTCACGACGAGCGCGAAAACTGACCAGCAAGAATAGTTGTTCAACTCTGGAGGCAAGAGCTTGGGGGGACAGGTTAGGACTAAATTGCAACTTTGCAATTTCATCGCCGCGCGCAAATATCTGGCGATTAACTGTGACATCGGCGGCGATCGCCACCCTAGTCTCACGTTTTAGAAAGTTTCCTGCAGAAAGAATTCTAATTACATAGCTCTGTCCATCTTTGATCCGATTTAACAGCCCTTCGATTTGGACATCGTTAATATTAATAACTGGCTCTTTTGGTGCTTGATCAGGTAAGAAATCTAGTAGTTGACGCGCATTACGTTCAGCTTGCTGAATTAATTGAATACTAGCTTGACGCAACTCAGCAGGACTGAGATTAGGACGCACGACCCCAATCGATAAAATTTGATCGGAAAAAATGGCAACGTTACCTTTGCGTAAGGCTTCAAGACTAATGATCAGTTGTTCACGGGCTGTTTCTAAGGAAGCAATCTCGGAAGTGAGTTCGCTCCGTTGCTTGTCGATCGCCAGCAACCGCTGTTCTGATTCATCGACTTTTTGGATCAGAGTTTCGCGATCGCGTGAGATAGTCGCTAATTCAGTAGAAATACGTTCTTTTTCACTAGAGATGAGATCTTTTTCATTGCGAAGTTGACTACTTTCTGATTGGAGATTTTCTTGTTCTTTGGTCAGGGCTTGAATGCGATCACGTAAATCCGCTTCTTGTTTTGAGGCTTTTTGAAGTTCTTCGTCAGCTTTTTCAAACTTGCTTTCAACTGTTTGTAGCAAAGCTTGAGTTTCTGATTGTTTACGCACAGCATCAGCGAGCGACTTATTAATAATTTTTAGGTTTTGTTCAGCTTTTTCTTGTTCAGCTTTGGCAGAATTTAGCTCTGTTTCAATTTTTTGCTTTTGCTGCTGGCTGCTTGATAGCTCTGAGCGAATGCTTTCTAGGCGAAATAGTCCATCTCTTAACTGTCCACTTAATAGCAATAAAATCCCCAAGGTGGATGCGGAAATCATGCCGCCTGTAGCGATCGTGACCACAGTCGCGGTGTCACGCGGTCTTAAGTTAAATATGCTAAGTCGTGCTTTTCCAACCTTAGTGCCAATGCGATCGCCTAACGTCGCAATAATGCCACCTAAAATCAAAATCGCTAAAATCAGCGTATATCCAGCCATACAACTCACTATTCCTCATGGTGTTGATCTTAGCAGACAAACATGGGACTAGTAGTAACGCATTACCATAAGGCTTTTGAACTATTTGTCTATAAAAAATCGACGCAAAGCGCCGATTTTTTATGATGAGTTTTTTTGATACTCCCTTCCCACCAAATAATTAGCGTTGTGGCGCTTCGCGCCACAACGCTAATTATTTGGTTTTAATGTCTAATCTTTCACTGGGAAGGGAGTATGTCTTATTTATCCTATGCGGTCAGAGATGGCATCACTCTAGGAAGTTCTAAGCGTTGTTGAGTAGATGGTCGGCGAGTGCGTCCTGATAGACGGAAGCTGAGGCTTTGTAGTTCGATATGCAACTGGCGGTTTTCTTTTTGGAGAGCCTCGATTTTTTGTTTGATGGGGACAATCCGTTCTGCAAACTTAGCCCGATAAATATTTGGCAACTCCTGAACGACTTGCTGTAGCATCCGATTGCGATCGCTCATTTCTTGAATTGTTTCACGTAATTCTACGGCTTCGTGATCGCGCTCTTGGATTTGAACTTGGGTCGCAACTAGTTGATTTTCAACGCTGGCTAATTTCTGAGCCAAAAAACGCATGTCTTCTGAATGTTGCTCGTGCTCCTCAGGATTTGGCAAAAAGGCGGTGTTCCCCTTCACCAAGCGAAAAAGTTCTTCAGAAAGCTGCTGCACTAGCAGATCTTTTTGTTCTAGCTCGACCTTAAGTAAATTGATCTCTTGTTGAAGATTTGTCGTCATATTTTCGGCGGGATTCGCTAAGGTATTTACTGTGGCATTCATAGGTGCGATTGGTTGGGGGATTTAGGCTAAGATTTATAGCACACAAGTTATGAATTGGCAATTTGTTAAAACGCAATCTAAAAATTCTGATTATAAAAATCGATTTATACTTTCTTAAGCTATTAAGTTTTAAGCTGTAAGTAAAAATCGCGCATGAACCTTAAAAAGATTAATTCAGACGAGCAGCCGATCCTTGATCGCTTAAATGTAATTTCTTCTCTAGGAAATTTGGAAGGAAATTTAGAAAGAAATTTAGAAGGAAATTTGGAAGAGCATGTGCTATTGGTTGTTGCCCAATCTGCGATCAAGCTACAAACAACTTTGCTTAAAAACTCGATTTCCTATGCTCAGTCTGTAAGCGGGAACCTAATCCTCAAAACCACTCTCAAAAATACATTAGAAACCCTCATCAAATATACGGATGCGGATGAGGGTAGTATTTTTTTGCTTGATGAAGATGGGGTAATTAAAGAGAGTATTTTGGCTCGAGGTCCTGTGAATCGCGATCTCAAAGATTCAGTAATTTCTAAAGTTTTGGATGATGGATTGGCAGGTTGGGCATTTCGCCATCGCCAAATGGGCATTATTCATGATGCGCTCACGGATGATCGCTGGGTACAATTGCCCGATCAACCTTACACAGCCCGATCTGCGCTGGCAGCTCCTTTGATGTATGGGATCGATGCAATCGGAATTATTACGCTGACACATTCTCAAACAAACCATTTTGATGATGCGATCGCGACGATGATGCAATACATCATGGAAAGCATCACCGCAATTATCCTCAACGCGCAATTACACTCTGCATACAGACCTTTGGGGGTATAAATAGGCATTATAAATAGGCGCTAAAAACATTAAACATTAGTGTGTAAGCGTTAAGGCAGTATAAATCGTCCAACTATCCATCAATAACAGTAATAGCGTGAACACAAGTAAAATCAAATACATCCAAGGCTGAGCTAGAGGACGTACATCGCGTGTATCAATCCCTGTATGTTCTTCAATTTGCTTAACTAATCGCGCAAAGCCGACTATACGCATCGGTAATAGATAAGCCTGCTCTGAATCTTTGCTAACAAAGTAATAAACAATACCGCCTTGTCCTGTAATACTAGGCTTGAGGGCTGTGATATCTTGCCAAGCTAATGACCAACCCTTGCGAAAAAAGGTCGGAAACCAGCGCGGATATTCTAGTCTGATGCCTTCATCGTTAAGGATTACGCGATCGCTTAGCGCCCCATATAAAAATACAAAACCGATTACCAAGCCGATACTTAGCCATGAGGCAGGAATTGCCGCGTGAGTAAAGTTACTAAGAAATGGCAAGGGAACAGTTAGGGCAAGATATAGCAGTAGCAAAGTAATCCGAATCAGTGGCGAGATGCGAAAAATATCAGTCATGGTAAATCCAGAAATGTAAACCCAAAAAAATAATATAAACTCAAAAAAATGATCAAGGTGATTCTAACTTTCCTCTATTTTCTGGTTTTTAGGGCTTGTGCGATCGCGATTTATTAAACGATTTATTAAAATAGAGACGACGATTTTCACCTCCTCTACTTTCTGGGTTGATTGCTATATGATTAACAATCAAGAACACTTACATACAGTACGGATGGTGTAAAACGTGGGTTGGCGTGTACGTGGCATTCGTGGTGCAACCACAGTTGAGGCAAATACATACGCAGCCCTAGAGAGGGCTGTAATAGAGCTTATGGAGGAGATCGAAATCCAAAATGATATCGATCCGCGAGAAATAGTTAGTGCCACTTTTTCAGTAACAATAGATATTGATGTAGTCTTTCCTGCCAAAATCGCCCGATCGCGATCGCAATGGGAAAATGTACCGCTTTTAGATGTTCAGCAAATGTATGTCAAGGGCAGTTTAGAGAGATGTATCAGGGTATTAATCCATGTGAATACACCCCTTGAGCAACATCAGATTAAGCACATTTATTTAAATGGAGCGCGAGATTTGCGCCCCGATCTTGTCTACGTTCAGGTTTAAACTATTAGTAGTACGAATGGGTAAGCAAAACGATGACAGCGACTTTCGCCATTTCTAAGCATTGCAACAGCCTTGCTGAAGTTAGGACTAGGTTTAGAGTAGAACTTGCCAGTGATGAGAGTTTCTTCACGGAATGGCATAAAGATTTGCCAGATCTGACTGAAACTGAAAAAGAAAGATGCGATCGCATTAAGCATCAATATTTCTATCATCGAGACAATGGAAATATTGCTGAAGGGTTGATTAATCAAATTGCGATCGCGCCATTGCTAGAGATGGCAAAATTCTATGACCCACCTTTTGATATCAGAGCTGAGTATCCCGTTGAAATTGAACGTATCGAATTTACTGAAGATAGTGAAAATTTAGAAATATTAGAAACTGTTTATAGAGGCAGAATCGATACGCTAGTCATTCACAAAAAACTCTGGGTACTGGTAATCGAATCCAAGGAGACATCTTTTAACGTTGAGGAGGGTATGGCGCAAGCCCTAACCTATATGCTCGATAGCCCAAATCAATCGCAACCGACCTACGGATTAATTAGCAATGGTGGTTTTTCGATTTTTGTGAAGGTCTTAAAAAGTGAAATTTATCGGTATCAATTTTCTAATGACTTTTCGTTATATAACAGAAACTTTAATGAACTGTATGATGTGCTGCGTGTCCTGAAAAAACTCGCTCAGCAGTTTCAAGGGAAAATATAGAATCATTCAGATATAGATATAAAATCAGCTAGAGTAAGCTTCACAAGCTGTAGCATAATAGCCATATGGTCACAAGAATTTTCCTGTGTAACGAGCAGACAGAGCCAGAGATTCGCGATTTTATTCGTGAAGCGATCGCCGATATCGCTGAGGGGGAGCAGTATATCGTGACGTGGAACTGCGGCAATATTCAAACTCTCAAGGTTGGCGATCGCGCTTATTTCAAACGCATTGGTAGTGCTAACCAAGGCTATTTCGCATCGGGGACGATAGTTCCTGCTGATCGCGAATATCAGCTCAAGCAGAGATCAGCGCGTTATCGGGAACTGAGTGAGGCTTATGACATTGACTCCTCGGCTAGCAATTTTAGAGTATGGGTGGCTTGGGATGCCTGTGTGACTTTTGATGAACCGCTTCGGTCTGATTATTTACGTCAGTTACCAAGTTTTCAGGGAATGCCCCTTGAGCCACAAACTGATGCGGGGGTATTTCGGGAAGAATATGTGCAGATGCTTGATCGTGAGTGGGAGCGCCAGACTCAAAAGGCATTTCGGGCGGGCAAGGGGATTAGTCTAGTTGATGTGTATTACCGATGGGGCTTAGAAGATATTCAGCAGGGATTTCCGCAGGATGCTCTTGAGTCATTTAAGCAAGCACTCAAACTCAATCCTAATTTCATCAAAGCTTATTTAGGCTTGGGCGATGCTCATGTCAGTTTGCGCGAATATGCCAAAGCCGCAGGTGGCTACGGTAAAGTGATTTCGATGCGTCCTGACAAGGCACGACTGGCTTATTTCAAGCGCGGCGAAATTAATTTTTTGTTAGGGCAACTTCAGCAAGCAATGGCTGATTTTCAAGCCGCAATCGAGATCGATCCTAACTATGCTGATGCTCATATGTCGTTAGGAAACACGTTCTTTAAGCTCAAGAGTTACGAACAGGCGATCACTTATTATGATCGTACTCTGGAAGCAAATCCTGATCGCGACTTAGCAGCATTTCGGCGGGGTCGCTCCTATTACATTCTTAAAGAATTTCCCGAAGCGATTCGTGACTTTAGTTATGCGATCGATTTACAACCTAGTAATGTCGATGCCTACTATTATCGAGGCTTAGCCTATTCTCAGCCTAGCATTGCCGACGAAACTTTAGCAGGTGATGATTTACGAAAGGCGATCGTCCTCTATCAGACTCAAGGCAAACCCGAAAAGGCTCGAAAAGCTAAAGAATTTCTAGAAACCCTTGCGATCGATTCTTTGCCCAAAGCAAGACCAAGAAGCAGCTATGCGATCGCCCCTGCACAACAACCTGTCGAAATTACTACACCACCTCCATCAATGCTAATTGATGAGGATGAAGAAACTAGCAATTTAATTATTGAAACTCAATCGATTGAAACTCAAGCGATCGGTCTTCCAATTCCTGATCTAATTCCTGATCTAATTCCTGGTGAAGATGCAATTATTGCATTCTCTAACTCTGAAGTAGTCGAAAAAATTATTGAGATTGAGAAACTAGTCGAGGTCGAAAAAATTATTGAAGTTGAGAGAATTGTTGAGATTGAGAAGCTTGTTGAAGTCGAAAAGATCGTTGAAGTTGAGAGAGTTGTTGAGAAATTTGTAGATCGTATTGTTGAGAGGGTGATCGAAAAACCAATTCCTTTCTCCATTGAAGACCCTAGTACTGCTGAGAAGCTAGCCATGATCTCGGTGATGGCACAATATATGCGCGACGGTTGGCTGGTGCGATCAGTTGACAAGTCTCAATTTGGATATGATCTTGAATGTTCTAAAGATGATCTTTGCGAAGCCGTAGTAATCAAGAGTTTTACTAGCGATCGCGAATCCTTTGCAATATCAGCGATCGAGATCGAGAATGCACGGAGTAACAAAGATTTTGTACTGTGGGTAGTAAGCGGTGCTGCTGAAAGCCCTGAGTTGAGATGCTTGCGCGGACGTGAACTATTTGAACAATTTGACCTCGATCCTCTCGCCTTCGCCGCCAAAGTTAGACAAGCCGCAGTTCAGCTAGAGTTTGCCCCAGTCTCCTTAGAGTTATCTCAATTTGAGTAGTAATAGTAAAGATGACAATGTTTTTAGTGAAATTAAAAACATTAGAGTAACCCCAAATGAAAACTATTGAGGAGATAAGAAAACAACTACAATTAATACGGTTTGACTTAACAAGACACGCTTTAAAACGTCAAGTTGAACGAAATATTAGTAGAAATGATATTAGTGAAATAGGTGAAAATGCAGTAATAATTGAGGATTATCCAGATGATAAATATTCACCAAGTTGTCTTCTATTAGGATTTACAAAAACAAAGAGAGCTTTACATATTCAGGTTTCAAGAATTGAATTAGATACTGTCAAAATTATTACTTTATACGAACCAAATCAAAATGAGTGGATAGATTATAAAATTCGGAGAAATTAACTAATGTTTAAGTGTCATATTTGTAGCTCAAATGAGTCTCATGTCGAATATGTGAATGAGGTTTTTGAGATTGATGGGAAGTTTTATCTTGTTGAGAATATTCCTGCCACAGTTTGTTCTCGCTGTGGAGAAGAAATTTTTAGTGGTCAGACATCTGAAGATATCAGAGTTATGTTGCACGGTAAATCCAAACCAATTAAATCAGTTATTTTAGATGTTTTTGCATATCAACAAGAAGTAAAGGCTTCTTGATAGTAGAACAACTAAATATTTGTAGTTGATATAATATGGGGAAATCAAAGTCAGTGTTAGAGATCAAGTTTTATGACGCACAAATCTTGGGATAGCTATTTAGAATTAGGATTTTGGGATGGAGAAAATGACAAATCGAAGAAGCATAAGTCTTTTCAATTGCCAGGCGCAAAGCCACATTACAATCCCGATCGCCCTGGTCAAGTTGAGCATATTGCCCTAGATTTGGTTCTCGATATTACGCATCAGGCGATCGCAGGTACTTGCAAAATTCGGCTCAGACCTGTGCGTGATGGCATCACTGATCTGACTTTGGATGCTGTGGATTTGCGGATAGATTCTGTAGCTATTAGCGATCGCATTGAAGCTAAACCTAATCCAGACAAAGCTAATAGCAAATTTGATTATGATGGCGAGTTTCTGAAGATTTATCTCAATGAGCCAACCAAGGCAGATGTCCCAATTGAAATCGCGATCGCCTATGCCGCAGAGCAACCACAACGCGGTATCTATTTTGTAAAGCCGACCGAGCATCAACCCGATAAACCCACACAAGTTTGGACACAGGGAGAAGATGAGGACTCGCGTTATTGGTTCCCTTGTTTTGATTATCCTGGGCAACTTGCCACTTCTGAGATTCGTATTCGTGTGCCAAAGGAAATGATGGTAATTTCTAATGGAGAACTGATTGATGTCAGCGACCACAAGAAAGAGAAGACTTATCATTGGTCTCAAAAAGAAATTCATCCTAGCTATTTGATGACTTTAGCGATCGGCGATTTTATAGAAGTGAAAGACGAATGGAAGGGGAAACCAGTAACTTATTATGTGGATAAGTCGCGCACTGCCGAAGAAGCAATCTTGACGATGGGCAAAACACCACGCATGATTGAGTTCTTTAGTGAGAAATATGGCTATGACTATGCTTTCCCTAAATATGCACAAGTTTGCGTAGCTGATTTTATCTTTGGTGGAATGGAAAATACTTCTACTACTCTATTAACCGATCGCTGTGTATTGGATAAACGTGCAGCGATTGATAATCGCTCTAGCGAAAGTCTCGTTGCTCATGAATTGGCGCATCAATGGTTTGGCGATCTCTTGGTAATTAAGCACTGGTCGCACGCATGGATCAAGGAAGGCGCAGCAACTTATGCGGAAGTGCTATGGACAGATCATGAATATGGAGCGGAAGAAGCTGCCTATTATCGTCTCGGTGAGGCTCGCAACTATATTTCTGAAGATCGCGATCGCTATCGCCGTCCGATGGTAACTCATGTTTATCGTGAAGCGATCGAGCTATATGATCGCCATATCTATGAGAAAGGCGGGTGTGTTTATCATATGCTCCGTTCTGAGCTAGGCGATAATCTCTTCTGGAAAGCAATTCATCATTTTGTGCGTACTAATGCTCATAAGACAGTCGAGACAATCGATTTGCTAAGAGCGATCGAAGAAGCAACTGGCAAAAATTGTATGTTTCTTTTCGATCAATATGTATTTCGGGGCGGACATCCTGAATACAAGATTGGCTATAGCTGGGACGGCGATAACAATCTTGCTAAAGTCACTGTTTCCCAAACTCAAGATGAACTTTTTGATTTGAAGATTCCCATCGGCTTTGGCTTTGAAGAATTATCGGAAGCTAAAGCTTTTCCAGTGCGAGTGTTTGAAAAAGAGCAAGCTTTTTACTTTCCATTGAAACAGAAGCCCAAATATATCAGCTTTGATCGCGGTAATAATTATCTCAAACAAGTCACCCTTGAATATGGCATCGCCGAACTTAAAGCCAGCTTGCAGTATGACCCTGATCCCCTTGCGCGGATTCAAGCTGCTGAGGCACTAGCGAAAAAAGGCGGTTTAGAGTCGGTAAAAGCTCTTGGCAAGGCCCTTTTAGAAGAATCATTCTGGGGTGTGCGTGTAGAGATTGCCGAAAATCTTGCCTCAATTAAACTCGATCAAGCTTTTGAGGCTTTGGCTAAGGGATTAGAAGATGAGAATGCGAAGGTGCGATCAGCCGTACTCAGTGGTCTGGCTCAGAACAAGGTGCAGAAGAGCTTAGACCTAATCAAACCATTTATCAAGAAAGGCGATCCTAGCTACGTTGTCGAAGCAACGGCGGCGAGACTGGTAGGCGATCTCGCGGCAACGTTGAGTACTGAACGCGAACCTTCTAAAGTGGTGAAGCTATTACAGACAGTTCTTAAAGAGCGATCAGGATGGAATGAAGTAGTCCGATCTGGCGCGATCGCTGGTTTAGCTAAAATCAAAGACTCTGATGAAGCACTAGAAACCGTTCTCAAATATACTGAGTCTGATGTGCCGCAACCTCTGCGGCTAGCTGCAATCAGGGCTTTGGGCGCAATGGGTAAATCGCAATCAAAACCAAAAACTGAACAGATTCTCAACCGATTGCAAGTAATCGCTCAAGAGACATTTTTCTTGACCCAAATGTCATCAGTTGCGGCGCTTAGTCAAGTCGATAGTGCTACTGCGATCAGTATATTGCGATCGCTGTCTGATTCGACTCCTGATGGTCGAGTCCGCCGTGCTGCCGATGAAGCAGTGCAACGTGTGCAGAAAGCGATCGGCAAGGATGCTGGGCTCAAACAACTCCGCGAAGAACTCGATCAGGTTCGTAAAGATAATCAAGAGCTTAAGAGTCGATTGGAAGCGATCGAGGCAAAAGCTAATCCATAACAGAGGGTTTGAGAAATCCCTCTAGCTTCTCTAAATCATCCTAAAAAGGGGAAAGAATAAATTCTTTCCCCTTTTTAGCAGATCTAAAAAATTCTTAATCCACATTTCGCTCGTAATGGAAGACAAAAAACAATTAAGAAACAGTTACAGGGAGGAGATAGTAGCGTTGACAAGCAGGAGAAAAGAAATTTAAAATATGGCTGCGAGGAGGAGACAAATTGACAATTTGAGTAACCCCATGATAAGTAACTACAGCAAATCCCGAACAAACCCACCACTGGATTTTTTTAAAAGCCCCGCTTCGCGGGGCTTTTAAAAAATCTGGGTTTGGTTTGTTCTCAATCTGCTGTAAGTTAGCAATCCTCGGTAGGGGTTTTGCATTTGCGCCACAATTTCTAAACTCCTTATAAAAATCTCGATCCGCAAATGTAAAACTCTCTCTGTTATGAATTTGTATCTGGTGGGAGTAAGAGTTCTGCTTCAATCGCCTCCCATGTTGCGGGAGATAGCCTAGCTGCTTCTTGCTTACATTTGAGAAGTAAGTCAATGCTATTCAGGTAATAATTCTTAACCATTAATTCTTCTTCATTGTAAGTAATCAGTTCTTCTTACCTTTTTTCCCTTTAAAAGATTCCAAGCCGATTTTGCGAAGAAAAGTAGACTTCCCTGCCCCCGCAGCGCCCAACACCATCAGAAATTGCTTTTGACTAGCGACAGTAATGCCTTCCCGTCTTTCCTTTGAGCGATATCTCAGCAATCGTTGACCTGCTTCACGGTAAAGTTTCTCTAAATCATCAATAGTCGCAAATTGCTGAACCTCTTCCTCTCCCAATAACTGAACCGTCGTGAATACATCTTCTAATTTGACAGGCTCACGCATCCCTAAAACCTTGAGTTTGCCATGACGTTTAGAGTAATTCTCAATATACTTACCCGCCGCCTTAAATACGACATCCTGCAAATCCTTGCCAACATCGCGGTTGACCAAACGAGTCAGTAGATTTCCACCTTCCGACTTGCCCTTGTCCTTGAGTATATCCAGCGCGATCGCCACTAGCGGAGCAATCAACGGTTCTAAGCCAGTCATAAGATTTAGTAATTGCAGTAGCTAGATCTTAGAAGACTTAAGCTAGCTTGTAAATGAAAATTTCCTGTCGCTAATTATTGAAAATATCCCCAATCAAATCGCCGCAATACAATCATCCTAATTATTGGTCGGCTTTTTTTGCGCTCGGTAATGGACTTTAGACTTAGTTCTTGTTTCAAAATTTGTAACCTTGATTTGTTTGCCTATAGAGTTGTCTTACACTGGTCAACAATCAACTTTTACACCAACAAATTTTAAAGCCATGAAAGTCAAAACTTGGAAAGTTGTCTTAGGTCTAGCGATCGCTTGCCTACATAACCCTGCCGCCGTTAATGCTCAGTCCCTTTCAGGATTGCTACCAAAAAATGCGATCGCACCTACGCAAATCAATAATCTTAAGGATATGACTTCTGATTTTGATGGCTTTGTCCCGAAGAAATTGCAAGAATCAGAGTCGCCAATGGGTAGCAATCGGGCGATCATTGGCGAAGATCAACGCTTGCCAATGACCAGTCGAGCCTATCCTTGGTCAACCATAGGCAAGATTGTGATGATCGGCAAGGATGGGAAAGAATATTCTTGCACAGGAACTTTGATCGGGAAATCGCTGGTACTAACCAATGCTCATTGTGTGTACGAGAAAGACAAACTGTTTCAGAAGATGTTCTTTTTGCCGAATCTAGTTAATGGGCGATTACGGACAAAGACAGATGTGGCTAGTGTAACAAGGGTTTTCGCAGGGACAAATCGACCTGATATTCATGCTGCCGATGATTGGGCGATTTTGTCGTTGGATAAACCTTTGGGAGAGAAGTATGGCTTTCTCAAATGGCGATCGGTTCCTTTGGCACTATTGCAAAGATACAAAAATCGTCTGGCTGTTGCTGGCTACTCTGGTGACTACCCAGACCCGAAAGCCTTTCAAGAGCTTGGCGCAGGTCGAAGCATGACCGCAGGAGTGCATTTGAAATGTAGTGTACTGGGCGAAAGTGAAGGTATGTTAGTGCATGATTGCGACACTAACCCGGGTGCTTCTGGCTCGGCTTTGATTAGCAAAATTGATGGTGTTTATCAGATTGTGGGACTTCATGCGGCTGGACTTAGGGATCGCGATGGTCGTGGTATCGAAAACTATGCGGTGCGGATTGGGCGCATTGAAGCGGCGTTAAGCAATGGTAACTGATGT
>Ga0105048_10014208_pt1 | contig 12407 bp, 12 predicted proteins | sample MAT05_FD_78382 | JGI IMG/M metagenome (GOLD analysis project Ga0105048, IMG submission 78382) | Freshwater microbial communities from Lake Fryxell liftoff mats and glacier meltwater in Antarctica - MAT-05 | ecosystem: Environmental > Aquatic > Freshwater > Ice > Liftoff microbial mat | place... | reverse complement strand
GCCGCGGCGAGGGTCGTCTTGCCGACACCGCCTTTGCCCATCAGCATCAGTAGGCCGTGACCTCCCGCGGCGATCTCGTCGACGAGGTCCGCGAGCGGGGCGACCTGCGGCGCGAGAGGGGACTCGCCTCTGGAGATCGGTCGGTCGCCGGTCTGCAGCAGGCCTCGAAGCGCCGCCACGCCGACCATGTTGTTGCTCCTCAGGTCGACTCGGTCGGTCGGCAGGGCCGCCAGCGTGTCGGGCATGTCGGCCAGCGCGCGGCTCTCGCGGTCGCAGATGGATGCGGCCAGCGGGTCGCCGTCGGCGGCCTCGTCGGGAAGGATGCCGTTCACGACGAGGTGCTGACTGGCCACGCCGATCGCGGAGAGCTCCGCGTGGGTGCGGGCGGCCTCGGCCAGGGTCGATGGCTGCGCCCTGGCGACGAGCACGAGGCGGGTGCGCGCGGGGTCGGCGAGGGACGCGACGGCCTCGGCATAGGTCGCCCGCTGCTTCTCGAGGCCCGACAGCGGGCCGAGCCACGAGGGGTCGCCCTTGCCCTCGTTGAGGAAGTCGGTCCACGATCCTGGCAGCTGGAGCAGTCGAATGGTGTGGCCGGTCGGCGCGGTGTCGAGGATGATGTGGTCGTAGGCGGCCGTCCAGGCGGCGTCCGTGAGCAGGTCGGTGAACTCGTTGAACGAGGCGATCTCGGTCGTGCAGGCCTCGGAGAGCTGCTCCTGAATCGCGGCGACCTCGGCCGCGGGGAGCAGGTCCCGCACCGGACCGACGATGCGTTCGCGGTACTCCTCCACCGCCTGCGCCGGGTCGAGCTCGAGCGCGGACAGGCCGGGAATCGCGTCGATGGGAGTGACCGTGTTGCCGACCTCCAACCCGACCACCTGGCCGACCTTGGAGGCCGGTTCGGTGCTGACGAGCAGAACGGTGGCGCCGGCATCCGCGAGCCGGACGGCGGAGGCGCAGGCGATCGAGGTCTTGCCGACCCCGCCCTTGCCGGTGAACAAGAGGAACGGCGGGGGAGTGTCGAGGAAGCTGAGCGAGGTCATCGGGGTCAGCAGCAGCCGGGTCCGGTGCAGCAGGCCGAGTCATCGTCGGTGCTCGCCGTCTGCGCGTTCGACATGGGGGCGTTCGCCCTCTGGTCGTTCGCAGCCTGGGCGCGTGCTGTGGGGGTGCTCGCCATCGGCAGGAGCCGTCGCGAGGTCCCCGGTCGCAGAGGGGCGGCACCGAGCGGTGCGGCGTCGAGCGGTGCGGCGTCGGGCGGTGCGGCCGCGCTCGCCACCCCTAGTCCGGCCCAGCGAGCCATCTCGACGCGCGACGGGTAGCGGCCGGTGAGCACCGTCGCGCCCTCGACGAGCACGACGGGGAGGCCCCCGCTGCCAGCCGTGTGCAGGAACGCCCGGGCGACGTCGTTCTCGGCAGCCGCGAGCGGTTCCTGCGCGAGATTGAACCGGACGACGTCACCGCTCGCGGCGCGCGCCCACTCGAAATCGGCCGAGAACGTGACGAGTTTTCTGGTCGACGTCGACGTCGCAGGGTCCGGGTCCGCAGCACAGCTCGGGTTCGAAGATCTGGATCTTCGTCACGGCGCACCGTCTCTGGTCGCGCACCGCGGGCGGTGTGCGCGTGGAGTGCGCGCCTACAGCATATCGATGTTTATCGATATGTGAACCGAGTGGTCAGCGGGAGAAGAGACGCGAGAAGAAGTTCCCGGCGGCGGGGGCGTCGTTCTCGTGGCCGCGACACCGCTGGGTGCTCGACACGCCGCGCATCACCTGGTCGACGTGCTGTCCGCAGCCCGCCCATGTCGTCTTTCCGCACTTCTTGCAGGCAACCTGTCGGCACATCTGTTTCTCCTCGTTGGATCGTCTTCGACCATGATACCCCTAGGGGTATACCAAAGTGCAACCGGGGACGCCACTGCGGGCGCGGATGTCATCCCATGACCATCGCCGTGGCGAGCACGGGGTGGCGAGGATGGCGATGACGACGAAGAGGGTGGCGAGGATGGCGATGACGACGAAGAGGGTGGCGAGGAAGGCGTCGACGACGACGAAGAGGTGCCGCGACGGGGGAGTGGCGGCGGCGACGGAATGGCGTCTACGGGGTGGCGGTCCTGGCGTAGGCGAACTCCCAGAACTTCGGTCCGTGGCCGGTCTCGACCCACCCGTCGGCCTCAATCTCGCGGCGGAGCACGAGAAGGCTGTCTTTCATGCCCGGCGCCCACTCCTCGCTCGGATCGACGGGGTTGATTGCGCGCGGCGAGGAGAAGGTCTCTCCCCGGTATCTGCTGGTGCCGTCGACCCGCCCCACGAACCGCAGGGTCTGGTTGCCGGCCTGCGACGAGAGGGTTGTGAGCAGCCCGGCCCACCACGAGGTGCCGGCGACGTCTTCGAGGTCGATCTCGAGCAGATCTTCTGAGCTGGTCATTCCCCCAGCGTGCTGGCGCGCGCCGAGGCGTGTAAACCGCTTGACGGGCCTGCATACAGACACCGCCCGCGACTGCTCGCGTGTGACTGCTTGCCCGCGACTGCTCACCCGCGACTGCTCACCCGCGATAATGGGCAGGTGACAGATTCCGGGGGCAGCGTCGCCGAATCCGCCCGCTGCCCGTGCCTCAGTGGTGAGCAGTACGGGCAGTGTTGCGCCCCCCTGCATCGCGGCGACGCCATCGCGCCGACGGCCGAACGCCTCATGCGGTCGCGGTACAGCGCGTTCGTGGTCGGCGACCCGGAGTACCTGCTCGAGACATGGCATCCGACCACCAGGCCCCCCTCACTCGAGCTCGACCCGGCCGCGCGCTTCTTCCGGCTCGACATCCTGGCCGCGACCCGCGGTGGGATGCTCGACACCGAGGGGGAGGTCGAGTTCGTCGCCTTCTCCCGAGCGTCCGGTGCCGTGCAGCAACAGCACGAGGTGAGCCGGTTCGTGCGCGAGCGACGGCGCTGGTACTACGTCGGCGTGGTCTGACGCGGCGTCGTCCGACGCGGCATGGTCCGACGCGGCGTGGTCTAACCGACGTGGCCTACTCGGCGTGGTTTGACCCGGCGTGGCTGACCCACCGCGCCCGGAGTCGGCGCGGTGTGGATCGGCACACTCTGAAGCTGCGGGCTCTGAAGCTGCGGGCTCTGATGCGGTGCAGTCTGGACCGAGCCGGAATGTGTCGCAACGACAGTCGCGGCGGCGCCTGCATCCAGGCCGCCGCCACGACGATCGCGGTGGGTGTCAACTGTCGTACTTCGCCAGCGGAAGCGCCCGGACAGGGCGCTCGGGGCGGGGACCGGTGCATCCGGCGGCGTCCCGGGAAAGTGCCGTCGTCATCGTCGGTCCTCCCCTCGGTGGCGTGTCGAGCACTAACGCCCACGTCCATTATCGGAGGGCCGCGAATCAGCCGCCAGAGACGAAGGTCCCGCGCGCGTCCACGGCGGCCGCGTCGCACTTGCTGCCTATGATGTGCAAGGCGAGGGGATGCACAAAGTGGGCGCGAAATCAGACGGCGAAGGACAGAGACTCCTTCACGGTCGCTACCGCCTCGGCAGGCTGCTCGGACAGGGCGGCATGGCCAAGGTGTACAAGGCCCACGACGAATTTCTCGGCCGCGATGTCGCCGTCAAGATGTTCCGCTCTCACACGGTGGCCGCGAACGACCTGCGCCGCCAGAAGTCCGAGATCACCGTGCTCGCCGGGCTCAACCACCACAGCCTCGTGACGCTGCTCGACGTCGCCGTCGACAAGACGGTGCCGCGCGAACCCCGCATCTTTTTCGTGCTGGAGCTGGTCGAGGGGATCGACCTGAAGGAGCGCCTCGCCGCAGGGCCGCTGTCGGCCAGGCACGTGGCGCAGATCGGCTGCGACCTCGCCGAGGGGCTCGAGTTCGTGCACAACCGCGGCATCGTGCACCGCGACATCAAGCCAGCGAACATCCTCATGGTCAAGTACCACGACGGCGACAAGGCGGCCAGGGCGAAGCTCACCGATTTCGGTATCGCGATGAGGCCGGGCGCCACGCACATCACCGCCGAGAATGCGGTCACCGGTTCGGTCGCCTACCTCAGCCCCGAGCAGGCGCTCGGGGAGCCGATGGGCACCTCGAGCGACATCTACTCGTTCGGACTCGTGCTGCTGGAATGCTTCACGGGGGTGATGGAGTACCCCGGCGCCGCCGTCGTCTCGGCGGTTGCGCGCCTCATCCGCCCGCCGCACATTCCCGCGAGCCTCTCGCCCGGCTGGCACGAGATCCTCTCGGCGATGACTGCTCGTGACCCTGGGGATCGCCCCAGCGCGAGCGACCTCGTCAAGGCCCTGCGGCAGAGGGTGTCGGCCGAGTCCGGCAAGCACGCCGTGCGGCTGACCGCGCCGAGCTTCGGGAGGGCGCTGCGGGCCGCCGCGGCGCCGGCGGAGCGTTCCGTGCTCGATGCGTCGGATGCCCGAGCCGAGCGGGCGCGCCTCGAGGCGGTGCGGCGCTACGACCTGCTCGACACGCCCCCGGATCGCATCTTCGACCGCATTACGGCCATGGCGGCGCGCGTGTTCGGGGTGGCGGTCGCGACCGTGAGCGTGGTCGACAGCGACCGGGTGTGGTTCAAGTCGCGGCACGGGCTCGAGGTGCAGCAGGTCGCTCGTGTGGAGGGGCTGTGCGCGTCGGCGATCCTGCACGATGCGCCGTGGATCGTTCAGGATGCCCGCGCCGACCCTCGTGCGCTCGCGAATCCGCTCGTCGCCGGCGAGACGGGCATGCAGTTCTATGCCGGGGTGCCGCTGACGACACACGACGGCTTCAATCTCGGCGCGCTCAGCGTGATGGACCGGAGCCCCCGCACCGTGACGGCGGACGAGATCAGCACCCTCACCGACCTCGCGGCCATGGTGATGCGCGAACTCGACCTGCGGCGGTCGGGGCAGAGGCTCGCGCGGGCGTAGTGGGCCGTGCGGCCCCCGCGCATCCTCCTCGGCCGGTCTGGGGAAGGATGGCTTCGCGCATCCGCCCCCGGTCCGGGGAAGGATGGCGCATATCCGCCCCTACCGGTCTGGGGAAGGATGGCTTCGCGCATCCGCCCGCACCAGCAGGGGGCGGACCGAACGGGTTAGGGGCCTGATCGACGCCCGGCCAATCCGTTGCGGGATATCCGGCGGGGCTGCGTGTGTGCGTCCCTCAGTCCGCCGGCAGCTGGCTGAACTCGTCGACCTCGAATCCCCAGTCCCGCAGCAGCGACGCCGCCCGGGTGTCGAGCGACGGGCGCTCCTCGAGCCGCACGATCCCGATGCGGCACTGCGCCGACAGCGAGTCCGTGCAGGTGAGGAGCAGGTCGTCGGGAAGCAGCCAGGGGTCGGAGATCGCCATCCGGTGCTCGTCGAGTTCGACGTTGCCGGCATCCACAAGCTGCGACCTCAACGGCTCATCGCCGATCGATGCGGCGATGAGCAGCACAAGTGACCGGGCCACGAGGTCGGCCTCGGTGCCGTCGATGAGCATGGACTCCGGGGCCACGCCCTCGTCGTGGTGCCCGCCGGGCGAGGTCATCCAGACCGGGCCGGAGCTGCCACCCTCGATCAGCTGCGCGGTCATGCTGACCCGCCAGTCCGGGGTGCGCAGCGGGCCCACCCCGGCGGGACCGACCATGACGAGTGCGGTGGTGTGCTTGGACATCCGTCTCCCCCCGGTTCGTGCTCGCCTTCACCGTCACCCTATGGCACCGCTCCGATCCGGACCCGGTGCGAAACGCGGTCCCGCCTACTCCCGCGCCTGTTCGCCCACGGCGTGAGCTGCCCCGTACCCCGACCGCCCGTCCGGGGTCAATCTCGACGGGAACGAGGTCGTTCAGACACTCAGGAGGAAGCGACCATGCAGGAGAACGATCCGCTGGACGCGTACTCGCGAATCGTCACGCACGTCGCCGCGACCGTCACGCATCAGGTTGCGGCGATCACCATGACAGGCGAGACGGCCGTCGGCTCCGCCGCGCGCGGCTCCGGGTCGGCGGTGCTCATCTCCGATTCGGGGGCCTCCTCGCCAACGCGCACGTCGTCAGGGGGGGCAGGGCAGGGCAGGGCAGGGCAGGGCCCGGTTCGCCGACGGCTCCTCGACGGCATTTACGGTCATCGGGTCTGATCCGCTCTCCGACCCGGCCGTGCTACACGCCCGGTCGGCCGAGCTGTCGGAGCCGGCAACGCTCGGGAACGCCGAGAACCCGCGGTCGGACAGCTCGTCGTCGCCGTCGGCAATCCGATGGGGCTCGCTGGATCGGTCACTGCCGGGGTGGTCAGCGCCCTCGGGTGCTCACTGCCGACTCGCTCGGTCGCGGCCGATCGCGTCATCGAGAACGTCATCCAGACCGACGAGGCTCTCAACCCGGGCAACTCCGGCGGCGCGCTCGCCGACTCGCGCGGGGACGTGGTCGGCATCAACACCGCCGTCGCGGGGATCGGCCTCGGGCTCGCGGTGCCGATCAACCCGACGTCGCCTCGCATCATCGACACGCTCACCCCCGACGGCCGGGTGCGCCGGGCCCACCGCGGGCTCATCAGCACGCCGACGCCGCTGCGTCCGGATGTCGCCGCGCACGCCGGGCGGGACGTCGCGCTGCGCGTCGCCGAGGCCGTCCCCGGGTCGCGGGCGGCGAGGGCAGGGCTGAAGCTCGGCGAGCTGATCCTCGCCGCCGGGCGCCAGAGCGTGACGGATGCCCAGAGCCTGCAGCGGCTGCCCTTCGACGAGGCGATCGGCAGGCCGCTCGAGGTGACGGTGCTGCGCGGGGCCGCCATGGTCGATGTGATCGCCGAGCCGGTGGAGCTGTCGCCGGTGCTGTAGCCGGGACCATTGATGGACGCTCGGCGATCCTCCCCGTAGTGGGGCTGCCGCTGATACGCGAGCAATCGGTAGGTTTCGCTGGACCCCACAAGGAGACCAGTGAACAGCGCGGCGACACCCATGAGAGACAGAGCGGCCGGCGAGAACGTGATCGAGAACCTGCTCGAGGCGCAGAGCGAGGTGCCGGCGCGCGGCGTGGTCGCGAAGCTGTTTGGCCGCACCCCTCTCGGCGAGGACAGCCACTCCTGGTACGAGGACGCGCTCGGCGAGATCGCGGTCGGCCGGGCGCTCGAGCAGCTGCCCTCCGAATGGACCGCGTTCCACGCCCTCCCGGTCGGCACGAAGGGATCCGCCATCGACCACCTCGTGGTCGGACCCGGCGGTATCTTCACGATCAAGACCAGGCGTCACCGCGGCGACTCGGTCCTCGTCTCCGACCGCTCCGTCATGGTGTCGGGCCAGCACCGCCCCTACCTCCGCGACGCCGAGCACGACGCGGACAGCGTCGCGCGGATCCTCAAGGAGCGCACGACGCTGCTCACGCCGATCCAGCCGATCGTGGCGCTCGTCGGACCGAAGCAGATCACGATCCGCCAGGCACCGGACCGGGTGAAGGTGCTCGATTCGCGGCAGTTGCAGTGGTGGCTCGCGAAGCGACCCGTGATCCTTCCGCCGGCCGATGTGCTCGACGTCGCCGCCATCGTCGACGACCCGGCCACCTGGCGCGAGGGTACGGTGTCGCTGCCCGGACTGGTGCCCCGATTCGAGCAGCTCGACAGGGAGGTGCGGTCGGCGCAGAGGCGGCGGCAGGCTTGGGCGATCGGGCTGTTGGCCGCGTTCCTCGCGGCATTCGCCGCCCTGCTACTGGCGCTGCCCGGGCTCGTCGGCGATTTGGGGCTCGCGTTGCTGTTCTGAGTGGCTTTCGGTGGGCGGGTGGTGGGGGAATAGCGACCGCGTGAGTGCTGACCGCGCGAGTGCCGACCGCGCGAGTGCTGACCGCGTGAGCGAGCTGTGGCCGCGTGGGTGTACACCTACCGCGTGAGCCGGGTCCGAGGGGGCGGCTGGTGCTGGCGCGCATGTTGTTCGCTCGCGCTGCGGTAATCGCATGCGCGCCAGTGAACAGTGGCCGCGTGGGCGGGTGGTGGGTGAATAGCGACCGCGCGAGTGCTGACCGCGCGGGCGAGCTGTGGCCGCGTGGGTGAACACCGACCGCGTGGGCCGGGTCCGAGGGGGCGGCTGGTGCTGGCGCGCATGTTGTTCGCTCGCGCTGCGGTAATCGCATGCGCGCCAGTGAACAGTGGCCGCGTGGGCGCACGGTCGCCCGCACCTACGCCCGCCGGAGCGTTGGCAACGCCCTCATCGCCCGCCCGGCCACCCTCTGAGCGTCCCGCGCGGGCGCGATGATCGTGCCACGGCGGCCGGCGGCATCCACCGCATCGTCCCGCCCGAGTACCTGAACCCGGGCCTCCCCGTGGTGGTGCCAGATCGCCGCGGTCCACGCGCAGAGCAGCGCGTCGAGCATGTCCTCGCGCCGCTTGTACGCCGCATCGACCAGTGGCGACGGCGTGAGAAGCGAACGCGACACCTCGTGCGAGGCGAGAACGAGCGGGGGAGCGGCCGTGTCGAGCGCGGCCATCCGTCGGATGAGCTCGTCGCAGGCATCCGCCCGGGCCTGACGCGCGAGCGCGACGGCCAGCGACTTGTCGAGCCGCTTGTAGCGCGGCCGCTTGTGCTCGTAACCGAGCTCGGCCATGCCGACGATGGTCGTGTACGGATAGCACTCGAACATCGTGCGCTCGGCCGGATCGGGCGGACGGATGCCGTCGCTGTAGAGAAAGCCGCGGCGCTCGAGCGCCCTCCGCAGCGCCACCCCGCCCTGCCAGGCCACCCCAGTGTTGCTGGCGTTGGCGGCGACGTGCCAGCGTCCATACCCCATGCCGACCTGTCGTTCACAGAGGCGCATTCCGGATGCGTTCTCCACAACGAGGGGCGCGTCGATCGCGACGACCGCGCCCGGCTTCGCGACGTCGATGATCCACTCGGCGACGGCGTCGATGCCGCGCGCCCAGCCCGCATGCAGCACCGCGCCGGTTTCGTCGACGAGCGCGAGCCCGGTGTCCTTCGCGGGGCGGGTCGCCGTGCCCTCGCCCCAGGCCAGGTCGATGCCGAGGTACTGGGTCATGGTGCTCTCCGTGGGAGGGGGCGGGCGCCCGTCATCCAACCTGAGAGCACCCTGGTACCTTCTAATGGTCAGCGCAGACGCCCTGAAACCACAACGTCGTAGTCATTCTGGGGGACACCCATGTCAGCAAGCACAGAGAAACGCGCCACCGGTCCGGTCGCCGCGTTCATGAGGCCGATCAACTCGCTCGTCGAGAAGTTCATCCCCAGTGCTCTCGTCTTCGTCATCGTGCTCACCGTGATCGTGGCGATCCTCGCGCTCACCCTCACCGACACCGGCCCGGTCGATGTGCTCCGCAGCTGGGGCGACGGCCTCGCCGGGCTCCTCGCATTCATGACGCAGATGGCGCTTGTTCTGCTGCTCGGCCACACGCTCGCCAACACCCGCCTCGTGCGCCGACTGCTCACCTTGCTCGGCGGACTGCCCCGCAACGCGCTGCAGGCCTACGCGTTCGTGTTCGTCGTCGCCTCTATCGCCTCGCTCATCACCTGGGGGCTCGGACTCGTCGTGGGCGGACTGCTCGCCAAGGAGGTCGCCGCCCAGCTGAGGGCGCGCGGCGTCGCGCTGCACTTCCCCCTGCTCGTCGCGGCCGGCTACTCGGGCTTCGTCGTGTGGCACATGGGGTACTCCGGATCGGGGCCGCTGACCGCCGCGACCGAGGGATCCTTCCTCGCCGAGCAGATCGGACGCACGATCCCGCTGAGCGAGACCACGTTCTCGCTGTGGAATATTCTCGCCGCCGTTGCCACCATCGTCGTTGTCGCGCTTGCCCTCACCCTCGTCGCCCCGCGCAAGAATGCCCCGATCTTCGAGCTCGCGTTCGACGCCCGCGAGAAGGATGCCGCGCCCGACGACGTCGTGACGCCCGCCGACCGGATGGACGCGAGCCGCATCCCGACCCTGATCATCGGGCTGGCGCTTGTGGCGTACCTCGTCGTGCACTTCGTCGGCGGCGGCACCCCCACCCTCGACATCGTGAACTGGACGTTCCTCGGCCTCATCTTCCTGCTCGTGCGCAACCCGTTCGAACTGATTCGGCTCGTGAAGGATGCTGCCTCGAACGTCGGCGACATCCTGCTGCAGTTCCCGCTCTACGCGGGGATCCTCGGCATGATGACCGGCTCGGGCCTGATCGTCGTCTTCTCGGATTTCTTCGTCGGCATCTCGACGCCGGCCACGTTCGGCCTGCTCGCGCTGCTCTCCGCGGGGCTCGTGAACTTTTTCGTGCCCTCCGGCGGCGGCCAGTTCGCGGTGCAGGGCCCGATCATGCTGGATGCCGCCGAGCGCCTCGGGGTCGATCCCTCCGTCGCGATCATGGCCGTCTCCTACGGCGACCAGTGGACCAACATGATCCAGCCGTTCTGGGCGCTGCCGCTGCTGGCGATCGCGGGGCTGAAGATCCGCGACATCCTCGGTTACACGACCGTCACGTTTCTGGCCGCCGGGGTCGTGTTCGCCGCGACGCTGCTGATCGTCGGGGCCGGGTAGAGCGCGTCGCGCTGGCGTGGGGGGCGCTCGGCCGCGCGGGTTCTATTGTCGCGCGCGGGGTGCTACCGCGTAACCCCGCTCGCGCGCATGTTGTTCGCTCGCGCGGCGGTAATCGCATGCGCGGGAGTGAACAGTGACCGCGTGGGCGACCAGTGACCGCGTGGGCGACCAGTGACCGCGTGGCCGAAGAGCGACCGCCCGAGCGGACAGCGTGCGCGTGGGTGCCCGACATCCCACACCCGACAGCGGACCGGACCGGTGAGGGCAGGCGCCGGCCTCCGCGCTGCAGCCGCCCGCATCGGCGAGCACGTGCCGGCTCCAACGCCCCACTTGTGGGACTGCCGCGACGCCGCGCGCCATCAGTAGGTTGTGGGAAACCCGAGGAGCACAATGACCATTCCGATAACTTCTATGCGCGCCCGGCCGCCAGGCGAGCTTGTGATCGAGCAGCTGCTCGAGCTGCAGGGCGGAGCGCGTCCGCGCTCGGGGATCGCCCGATTCCTGGGGAGCTCGCCGCTCACCGAGGACAACCTGTCGTGGTACCTCGGCGCGCTGGGAGAGATTGCCGTCGGTCGCGTGCTCGCGGCGCTGCCCGCCGAGTGGACGGTCTTCCACGCTCTTCCGGTCGGCAAGCGGGACTCCGACATCGATCACGTCGTCGTCGGACCCGCCGGCGTCTTCGTCATCAACACCAAGCACCACAACAACAAGCCGGTCTGGATCGCCGGCGGCACGTTTATGGCGTCCGGGCACTCGAAACCTCACCTGCGCAATTCGGCGTTCGACGCCGACAGGGTCGAGCGGCTTCTGTCCGAGCGGGGTCTCGCCTCGCCCGTGGTCCCCATGATCGTTCTGGTCGACCCGAAGTCGATCACCATCAAGCGGGCGCCCAAGCGCGTGCAGGTCGTGGATGCGCGCCGTCTCACCCGGTGGCTCACGCGGCGCGCGGCCGTGCTGTCACCCGAGGTTGTGCTCGACGTCGTGGCGGTGCTCGACGACCCCGCGAACTGGCGCGTGGCGACGGCGTCCGATCCCGAGCTGCTGGTGCGATTCGCGCGCCTCGACCGTGAGGTGCGCGCGGCGCGCGGGCGGCGGATGCTGTGGGTCGCCGCGCTCACCGCGGCGATGTTCGCGGGGATCTTCGCGCTGGTCCAGTACACACCGGAGCTGACCGCTGGGTACATCGAGTTGCTCACGCCGTAGGTCGCGCACGGGCGCGACGTGTGGCGGGACGTGCACTGCGCTCGGCGAGACGCGTGGCGCACGCGCGCGGCCTGCGACCTGCGCACCGCGGGACGTGTGGCGCGCGGGGCGCGACCCGCGTCCGGCGACCCGCGCCCTGCGGCCCGCGGCCCGCGCCCCGCGACCGGCGACCTGCGGCCCGCGCCCCGCGACCGGCGACCTGCGACCTGCGCCCCGCGCCCCGTGCACCGCGCACCGTGCGACGTGTGGCGCACGCGCGCAGCCCGCGCTACGGTGGCGAGATGACTCCCGACGAGCTCCGTCACCTCTGCCTGTCGCTGCCGCAGGCGGTCGAGACATTCCCCTTCGGGGAGGAGACGTCCGTGTTCAAGACCTCGGGCAATGAGAAGATATTCGCCCTTTCCGGACTGGATGCCGCTCACCTCACCGTCTCGGTCAAGTGCGACCCGGAGGAGGCCCTCGCGCACCGGGCCACCCACCGCGACATCACGCCCGGCTACCACCTCAACAAGAAGCACTGGATCACGATCGTGATCGGCGGCGACGTAACGGATGAGCTTGTCGAGCAGCTGGTGCGGGACAGCCACGCGCTGGTGCGTCCCCGGGCGGGGCGCGCGCCGCGCTGAGCGGATGGCGGCGCCGATCGCGGTGCCGCGTCGTGCCTCGTGGACACTGTTCGCTCGCGCGGCGTGGCTCGGGCGGTGTGGGGTGGCTCAGGCGGTGTCGGGTTGCCCGGAT
>Ga0105048_10014206_pt1 | contig 12408 bp, 13 predicted proteins | sample MAT05_FD_78382 | JGI IMG/M metagenome (GOLD analysis project Ga0105048, IMG submission 78382) | Freshwater microbial communities from Lake Fryxell liftoff mats and glacier meltwater in Antarctica - MAT-05 | ecosystem: Environmental > Aquatic > Freshwater > Ice > Liftoff microbial mat | place... | reverse complement strand
GGTTGTCAATTCTTGACAAGCTGTCTGAGAGTGGAACCAACGAAAGGCCAATTATGTCAAGAATTGACAACCGACCCTTTTTCCTGCGTGGATGCAACTTAAAAAGTCGCGCGACATTTGAGAGCTGGTATCAGAGATCTGTCTTCACCGCCTCGATGAATGCGCGGATGTTCTCCATGGAAACATCGGGTTCGAGAACGTGTGTCGGGGAGACAATCACGCGTGCGCCACCCTCGTGGAGATTACGGCATCGGGCGACGGCTGCGCGCACGTCGTCCGGAGTTCCGAACGGCATAGTGGTTTGGGTGCCGATCATTCCGGAAAACGCGATGCGGGATTGGAATCTTGCGGCGATAGCCTCCAGATCCATGCACTCAGGTTGCACCGGATTCAAAATATCCAGGCCGATTTCTATAAGGTCGTCGACGAGCGGGGAGACCTCGCCATCCGAGTGGTATTGGATCCAGATTTTACGTCCGTCCGAGGCCTCGCGAATCGCGTTGACCACACGATGGAGTCGCGGCTTGAGGCGCTCTCTCCACATTTCCAAGGAGAGGAGGAGAGAGTTTTGTGTGCCGACATCGTCTCCGAGTCGGATGATATCGCAACCGGATTTCGCCAGGGCCCTGCATGTGTTGACCGAGCGCTCGGTGAAATAATCGAGCAACCATTCGGTGATGGGGTTCTCTTCGGCCCAGTCGCAGAAGACATTGTCCATGCCGCGTAGATACCATGTGTGCTCGAAGATTGTGCATTCGTTAGCCCCGGAGGCCACTTTTCCGGCGGAGTGGATCGCTGCGCACTGTCTCGCGAGGTCCGTGTAATTTGCGGGATCCGACGTATCCGGCCAGGGCAGCGATTTGAGGGATTCCAAGTCATCGATGTCGGCAAGGGGATGCAGCATCTCGAGGAGATGAACCGCTACTCCCAGCGTCTCGACGGGCGGGCGCACCCAGGAAATGCCGTAGGCCCCGACCACGCTGCGTTCGGGAAAACGAAATCCGGTGGATTCGATTGCAGCCCTCCAAGTCGCGGGATCGTCGTCCCTCATGGTAGCGGTGAGGTTTTGAAAATCCGTGTCAAACGCCTCCTCGGGAGAGAGACCGGTCTCCCTCGCGATGGCCTTGGCGACAGGTTCGGTGGTCGGGAGGTCGAATGGGATCCATTGAGGACGCCCACCCTCGAGCATTTGAAGGAAATTTTCCCGGGAGTTCATGATTGGAGACGCCGTTCAGCAAATGCGTCCGCGTTTCCCGGCGAGCGAATGGCCGATCGGGTTTTTTCCAATCCAGCGTTCGTCGGCAGGTTCGGAGGCCGGTTGATAGCGGGAGTCCGAGGAGAGGCGGATGCGGTTGGACGGGTTGTCGAGGCTGGCGTGGACGGTCTGCATCGAAAAGGTGAGGAGATCGCCCGCGCGGAAGTTTGTTGTGAGCCAGCGTCCGCCGAGTTTTTCGCGAAGCGAGGCGGGGTCGTTGGCTAGGTGTCCATCCCATTCCCAGGACTTGCTGCCCGATTCGATTTCGGGAGCGTGGCGGCCGTTGGTGCAGTAGGCGTCCACATCGCGACTGAGGTAACTCCGCAAGCGGTCCTGCTGGTTGTTTGAGCCTTCCAGGATCATCAGACCTCCGACATCGATTGGGATATCACCAATCGGAATCCACGCGGTGAAAAGCCTGTCGCGGGTTCCGCGGCCCATATAAACGACATCGCAGTGCGGCTTGGTCCCCATGCCGTGGGCCACTGAGCGGAACCAGGTGAAGTCGAAATGCAGCGCTGGTTCGCCGAAGAGGGTGGCGTAAAAATCCATGGTGCGATCTCCATAGAGGACAGCATCCAGCTCGGGGTTATTGACCGCGAGATCGGGACGGAATTTAAGATCCACGCCCTGCCGGGCCACGGCGTCGTCCGGGTTGGAGCCGGGTTGGAGCATTCCATCACCTTCCAGACGCCCGGTCACGATGCGGCGGGCGGCCAGCACATCTTCACGATCCAAAAATCCGCGGAGAAAAAGATACCCGTCGGAATTCAATTTCCGCCGGAGTGCCTCCGCGTCCCCGAGGAGGTGAGTGGACGATTCCAGTTCGCCGAACGACTCCGGGCAGGTGTCGAGTTCGCGCCCTTGGGATCGGGGATGAAATGAAGGGAGTTTGGTGGTCTGCATGGTTAACTTAAATTGGCTCCGATGAGCGCGTTTGAGAATGGACGCTCTGGGAAAAAACATGTAGATATTGGTAAAATGAATTCACCGAGCCGACGTCACATTGCCTCGTCTCGTCTTCAAGAAAACAAGCTGGGAGCTATTACAATGAGTGGATCGCTTCGGGGCAACGCTGGGGTTTCTTTTTCAAAGATGCGTGTTTTGGGAAGCTACGCGCTCGTTTTTCTCACGCGCGGATCCGGGCGTTATCAGATTCGTGGTTACGAAGCGAGGACCTGCCAAGCTGGCGAGCTTCTGGTCGTATTTCCCGACCTCGCCCATGGCTATGGTCCCGGGCCGGGGGAAGTCTGGGACGAGATCTACCTCGTTTTCCAAGGGGCCGTGTTCGATCTTTGGCGGCATTGCGGCATCCTCTCGCCGGAGCGTGCGATTTTGAGACTTCCCTCCGTGCGGCGGACGGTGGGTGAACTGCGGAAAATCAGTGCGGCCAAGGGCGGGCATGGACTTTCCCGCAACCTCGATGCGGTTTGTCGGCTCCAAATGTTCCTGGCCGATGCGTTATCCCGTCAGCACGACAATGGGAGCGGCGCATGGCAGGCTGCATGGCCGGCGTGGATGGAGGACGCGGTGTCGAAAATGGAAGCCGATCCGTCAGCGTCTCTCGAACGGGTGGCTCGTGCTGTCGGCTTGTCCTACGAATCGTTCCGGAAAAAATTTCGCGCGATAGCCGGACGCTCTCCGGCGGCCTTCCAGAGCGGCATCGCGATGGACCACGCCCGGAGGTGGATGTATGAAGAGCGCCTCTCCAACAAAGAGATCGCGGAACGGCTGGGCTTTTGCGACGAGTTCCATTTTTCTCGCCGTTTCGGGCAAATTACCGGCCAGACCCCACGGGACTTCCGACGCTCGCTGCCCGGCTCCGGCTTGTGAGGTTCATCCTGCGAGGATGAAACCGCGTATCTGAGTCATCTGCGGTTCATTTCTCCGTTTTCTCCCACGGGTTCAGGACTTGAACTCCGGTTGGGGCGAAGTCGCTGGCATTTCGTGTGCCGAGGGTCAACCCGTGAACTTTGGCAGTAGCGGCGATGAGCGAGTCGTTGATGGATGTGGAATGCCCTGAGCGAAAATCGGCTGCCTGCTCTGCGACCGGGAGGTCAACAGGGAGGACACGGAAGCGGTCTGGTTGTCACAGCAGGCAGGCATGCCAAGCGGCAAGGATTTCCGCAAACGGCGGGTCACAGTTTTTCACTTTTCGGATGCCGTAACGAATCTCATTGAGAGTGATCACGCTGATCCATATTTCCCGACTAAGCTGCTGCGCTACAGTCGGAGTCGATGCGCGGGAAGCGCCCGCAGCTTTTCGATTTGCGCCGGGTAGGGATTCTGGCGGATGCTATCTGTTCATGTTTGCGCCTGAAGATTATCTGGACCTGGATCACACCGAGCATCGGATGCTGTTTGAAAACATCACCCAGGTGTGGGAGGCCCTGCGCCAGATTCCCAGCTACCTGCAGTTCCGGCTTAAACCTTCGATTCACGGCAAGCTGATCGGTAAACCGTTCATCAGCGGTGCAGTGTTCATCGGCAAGGGCACCGTCATCGAACAGGGCGCGATGATCAAAGGCCCGGCCTGGATCGGCGAAAATTGCGAGATCCGCAACGGCTGTTACATCCGCGAAAACGTGATCGTCGGCGACGGTGCGGTGCTCGGCAATTCCTGCGAATTTAAAAACTGCATCCTGTTCGACGAAGCTGAAGTTCCGCACTTCAATTACGTGGGCGATTCGATCATCGGCTACAAGGGGCACCTCGGCGCGGGTGTGATTTTATCCAATGTGCGCCTCGACCGCATGGAAATCACCATCCCGCAGGGCAAAGACAAACCGCCTCTCCCGACGGGTTTAAAAAAATTCGGTGCCGTGATTGGTGATCGTGCGGAAATCGGGTGTAACTCGGTGATCAGCCCGGGCTCGCTCATTGGGCGCAACACGATTCTTTATCCCTGCGCGCAATGGCGCGGCGTGGCCCCGGCCGACAGCATCATCAAGGTGCGAACCACCACGGAAATCGCGTCACGCCGCTGAGGCAGCGCATCCCCGGCCCGGCTCAGAATAGCATCGCGTCGATTTTCGCTTTGATCGCCGGATCCATCGTCGCCAGCTCCGGCCATGGACGCGTGTACCCTTCGCTCGGCAATTTCCGCGTCGCGTCGAAACCCATGTGCGTCCCGAGCGTCGGAATCGTCGGCGCGTGATCCAGGGCGTCGGCCGGATTTTTTATAATCGTGCTGTCGCGCTGCGGATCGGTGTTTGCGCACAACCGGAAAAGCACTTCGCTCGTGTTGTGCACGTCGCAATCGTCATCCACCACGACGATGTACTTCGTGAACATCATCTGTCCCATGCCCCATAGGCCGTGCATGATTTTATAGGCCTGCCACGCGTACTGTTTTTTGATGCTGACGAAGACGAGGTTGTGAAAAACTCCCTCTGCCGGAAGCGCCATGTCGCGGATCTCCGGGAAGTTCATTTGAAATACGGGCAGGAAAATTTTCACGCTTGCGGTGCCCATGTAGAAATCCTCCATCGGCGGCGGCCCGACAATCGTCGCGGGATACACCGCATCGCGCCGGTGCGTGATCGCCGTGAGATGAAACACCGGGTAATCATCCAGTGGTGTGTAAAAGCCGGTGTGATCGCCAAACGGACCTTCCGGGCGGGTTTCGCCGGGTTGCACAAAACCTTCGAGCACAAAATCCGAATCTGCCGGGACTTCGAGATCGACGGTTTCACACTTCACCAGCGCGACGGATTTTTTTCGTGCAAATCCGGAGAACAGAATTTCGTCGAGTCCGTCGGGAAGCGGCGCGGTTGCTGCAAACGTGTGGGACGGATCGCCCCCGAGCGTCACGGCAACGGGCATCGGTTCGCCGCGTTCGTAGTAGCGTTTACCATGGCGCGCGCCGACTTTGTGGACCTGCCAGTGCATCCCGGTGGACCGGTCGTCAAACACCTGCATGCGGTACATGCCGAGGTTGCGCTCGCCGGTGTCGGGATCGCGTGTGTGGACGTTGGGCAGAGTGATGAAACGTCCGCCATCCTGCGGCCAGCAGTGCAGGATCGGGAGGTCGAGCAGCGTGGGAAGGTTGCGTGACTCGTGGCCCGCGATGCGTGACTCGATTTTTGTGTCGAAGCGGTGGATCACTTCCTTGCATGGTCCGTCGGAAACGCGCTTCGGCCTTGCGTGCAGCAGATCGAAGCCCTGGAGCAGAAGGTTCCACGCCTGTTTGATCGTCGTGGGCGGCTTTGCCTTGAGGATCAGTGTCATTTGCTCGACGAGTTCGTCGATAGAGCCCAGTCCGAGCGCCAACGCCATGCGTTTTTCGGAGCCCATGGTGTTGATCGCGAGCGGAAAGGAGGACGGCACGCCGTGGACGGTGGGTTTTTCAAAAAGCAACGCCTTGCCGCCACCGGGTGATTTCATTTCGCGATCCGCAATTTCCGTGATCTCCAGCTCGGTGGCCACGGGAACGGTGATGCGTTTGAGTTCCCCGGCACGGTCCAGCGCGGAGACAAAATGGGAAAAGGAATCGTAGGCCATGAATCGCGACGGTGACGAATTAGTGAACGCGCGAACGCCACGCAACGACGCGCCCGTTTTCAAAAATCGATTCGCGGATCGGGTAGGTGTGGATGCGGGTCGCAGGTCGATACATCGGATAGTAGCCCCAATACGGCGACGCGAACCATGCGGCGCCGTAGAAGTTCGGATCGGGCGCTTCGTAGGTCGCCAGCCAGGTCCAGGTTTCCATCTTTTTACCGCGTTGCGTTCCCGTTTCCACTTCGTCCGGTCTGCCCCAGGCCAGCACGACGGCATCGCGCGACAGGCCCTCGGCAATTTTTTCATCACGCACCAGGTCTTTCTGTTTCTCTGGGAGCGCGTTGAACACGGCGGGATTTTTGGCGATGCGCGATTCGACCGTCGAACACGCGGAAAGCACGAGTGCGACCAGCGGAAAAAGGGGGATCGCGAAATGACGGAAAGTTTTCATGGCCGCAGCATACGCGAAAAAAGCGATTCGTGAAGGGAGGGAAATGCCCGCTTGATGTTATAACAACTGTGGATACGTTGTGCCTATGGTTCTCGATTTGAAAGTTCGCAAAGTGGGAAACTCACTCGGCATCATTCTGCCAAAGGAAGCCCTCGCACACCTGAATATTGCCGAGGGCGACACGATCTGCGCAACCGAATCGCCCGACGGAACACTTCGCCTGATCACTTCGCGTCCGGCGGTGGTGAAGCAGTTGGAAGCCGCACAGAGCATTCTTAAGCGCTACCGGCACACACTTCAGGAATTGGCGAAGTGAAGGAGCCGGCTTGGATTTTGCGCGAAACCGTGCTCGCGTTGCATGAGCAGTTAATCGCGGAATTTGGAGGTTCTTTGGGGATCCGGGACGACGGCCTCCTGGACTCCGCTCTTAATCGTCCCCAAAATGTTTTTGCCTACGGCCAGCCCGCTTTATCCAAGCTGGCAGCAAGTTACGCCTTCGGACTCGCAAAGAATCACGCGTTCGTGGACGGAAACAAACGCATCGCCTTTGCTGTCACGGTGCTCTTTTTGGAAATCAACGGACGTTCTTTTATGGCTGGTGAAGTCGATGCAACCATCCAGATGCTTGCGCTTGCGGCGGGGGAAAAAAGCGAAACGGAGTTTGCCGAATGGCTTGAAGCCCAGACCGGGCAAACTGAATCATGAACGTTCCCGAATTTTCCCATCTCGATGATGCAGGCGAAATTTCCATGGTGGATATCGCGGCCAAGCCCATTTCCGAACGTGTGGCGGTGGCCACGGGACGGATCCGGCTCACCCCGGACACCATGCGGTGCATCGCGGAAAACGCGATTGCCAAGGGCAACGTGCTCGCCACCGCACGGCTTGCGGGCATCCAGGCCGCCAAACGCACGGCGGACCTCATCCCGCTCTGCCACAACATTCTCATCGAACACGTCGGAGTGGATTTCCATTTCGATGCGGACGGGATCGCCATCCGCGCAAGCGTGCGCACCGTGGGCCGGACCGGCGCCGAAATGGAGGCCCTCACTGCGGTAAGCGTTGCGGCTCTGACGATTTACGACATGTGCAAAGCGGTGGATAAAACGATGGTCATCGAGGCGGTGACGCTCGAATCAAAAACCAAACGCGCCATCGACTCATGAACGACACGTTGATTCAGGTGGGCATTATCACGGTTTCCGATCGCGCTTCCCGCGGTGAATACGACGATCTCGGCGGACCGGCGTTGCGGGCCGATTGCGAGCAACGCGGTTGGCGGGTTCACGCCGAGGCGCTGGTGCCCGACGACATTTCAGCGATCCAACAGACGGTGCGTTCGTTTGTCTCGCAGGGCTGCGGACTGATCCTCACGACCGGAGGCACCGGCATTACCGCGCGCGACGTCACGCCCGAAGCTTTGCGCGGAATCATGCGGGTGGAGTTGCCGGGATTCGGCGAGGTAATGCGCGCGCAATCCATGGCGATCACGCCCAACGCGATTCTCTCCCGCAACCTGGCCGCCGTGGTGGACAGCACGCTGGTGATTGCCCTGCCGGGAAAACCGCAAGGTGCCGTGGAGTGCCTCGGGTTCGTCGCCGGAGCCATCCCGCACGGCGTCAAACTCGCCCGTCGCGAACCAACTTCCTGCTAGAGGCTGATCAACTCCTGTAGCGGCGGTCTGTGACCGTCGGATAAAATTTACGCCGCATTGCGAGGATCACAGTCCGTCGCTACAGCGGGCGTTGAGCCGGCTTTGAAGTCGCGGTGTTCACGAGGCGGAGGATCAGTGCTTCGTGGCTGATGATCCCGAGCGGCTTGGACGGATCCTGAGCCACCAGCGCCATGCGCGAACGCGCGGCGCGCATTTTTCGGATCACGGTAAACCCCGATTCGTTCGGCGCTACAGTGATGAGCCGCCGCTGATGATGACTTACATTGCCGCGCGAAATTTTTTCCAGCAGCACCTCGAAGACGGTGACCAGGCCGGTAATTTCGCCCGACGAACCAATCACCGGAAAGCGGTCGAGCCCGGTTTTATGCGCGAGAAAATACAGCTCATCCACAGACGCCTGGGTGCGGATCGTTTTTACCTGCTCGATCGGCACCATGACTTCCTTCGCGGTCACGGCACGAAAATCCACGACGTTATGGATCATCGTGCGTTCGGTGGCCGTCAGCGTGCCCTCGCGCTCGCTCTCGAACGTGAGGTATTTGAAATCTTCGCGCCCGCAGAACACCTTGCGCTCCTCCGGCACCTGATGGCGCACAATGCGGTAAATCCAGGAACCGAGCGCCAGCACAGGCGTGAGCAGGAGGTTGATTAAAAACAGTGCGCCCGCGAAGGCCGCGAGCAGCCGGTAGGGAAAACGGCGGAACAACGATTTCGAAAGAATCTCCACGCTCATGAAAAACGGCAGGCAGATCAGCAGCGTCAACAGACATCCCCAAGTCGGCCCGAGGTGGACGATGAGCGCGTTGCCCAGCGCGATTACTGCGCAGATATTCAGGAAGTTGGTGACGATGAGCACCGTGACCAGGAGCCGCTCGGGCCGGGCCAGCAACCGGTCCAGTTGACGTGCGGAACGATCGCCCAGATTCAGCCGGTGCCGCAAACGGACGCGGTTCACCGAAAGGATGCCCGCTTCGACTCCCGAGAACAGGAAGGAAATCATCAGGCACAGAAAAAAGAGCGCCAAGGCGATGCCGATCATATCGACACCTCCTCTTCCGGGCTTTGCACCACATCGATCATCACTTCGGCGATCCGGCTGCGCGAAATACGGCGGATTGTGAGTTTGTAGCCCTCGATTTCCAGGCTCATGCCGGGTCGTGGAAGATGGCCGAGGTGATTAAACACCAGTCCACCGATCGTATCGATGCCTTCGGCGTTTTCAAAATGCACTCCCAGCTCGGACAGGTCGTCCAGCCGCGTCAGGCCCGCCGCGAGGATGCGCCCGCCTCCCAGCGCTTCGATGTACAGCTTCTGGTCCGCAGACGGCGCGGCGTCGCTGATGATTTCCTCCACGATGTCGGTGAGCGTCACCACGCCTTCCACGCCGCCGAATTCGTCCACCACGATGGCGATGCCCTGCGGGTGCGTGAGAAAACTTTTCAACAAATCCAAAGCCCGCATCGTCGCCGGAACGAAGGAGGGCGGAACGAGCGCTTCGGTGTAATGCGTTCCGGGTTCCAGCAGCATCCGCCGGACGTCTATGACGCCAATGATGTCGTCCGGAGAATCGCCATAAACCGGGACGCGCCGCTGCCGGTGCGAACGCAGTTCGACCAGCGCATCCTCGTGGGTAAGATCGTCGGGTAGGGAAAATGCATCGACGCGCGGCGTCATGACATCCTTCACCGTCTTGTCGCTGAGCTTGATAATTTCCTGAATCATCTCGCTTTCCGTGGCCTGCAACGCGCCTTCTTCTGCGCTGAGCTGCACGAGCGTTTCGATCTCATCTTCGTTCAGGACCTTGTGCGGCTGCCATTTATGGGGCGTTAACGCGTCGGCGATTTTTTCGCACCGATCCTGCAATCTGCGACTCACCGGCTCAAGCAGTGGCAATATGCCGTTGATCACCGGAATGCCGATCCGGGCGATGCGATACGGAGCACGCAGCGCCACGAGTTTGGGAAGCAGATCGCACACCAGCACGACGATGGCGAAAATGAGCAGCGCCTTGATCGCAAACGGGAACTCGGGAAGAAATTCGCGCATCAAAAACAGGCAGAGGATGATGAGCGGAAGATTCACAAGCACATCCGCAAGAAGGATCGTACTCAGCAGGCTCCGCGGATTTTCCATTAAACGCGAGAGCGCTTCGACCAGGGCCGGATCCTTCGGACGCTCCTCCGATTCCACTTTTTCCATGCTCCGCAACTGATGTGGCTGGAGCGAAAAGAGTGCCGTCTCGATAGCGGAAAACAAAGCCGAGCAAATGACGAGAATGGCAATGACGACAAGAATCGCCGCGATCAGTGCGGTGGTCATGGAGTCATGTGGGCTTCAGTTGCAAAACGGGGAGCTTATTTGCACCACCCCCCACTGCGCCAAGGTAAATCGAATCCCGCACCCGGCAAGGGCCGGGGCTTTTTGTTCCGTGAACGTGGCAACTATCAGGATTTCCAGCTATCCCAACCACCCGAGAGTTCCACCGCACGATGTCCATGTTGCTCGAGCATTCTCGCTGCGTCGTGGGCTCGTTTTCCAGACTGGCAATACACATGCAGTTCGGACGATTTCGTTAGCTCGCCCATACGCCCCCGCAGTTCCGGCAACGGTAAGTTGATCGCCCCGGCCCAATGCCCACCTGCAAATTCTTGGGGACTGCGGACATCCAGCACCACCGCATCCGGCGGGATCGAAGCCCCGGGTGAAATCGATTGCGCCTCGCCTCGCAAGTGGTTCGCCGCGATCATGCCCGCAAGGTTCACTGCGTCCTTGGCTCCGCCAAATTGCGGCGCGTAAGCCATCTCCGCTTCTTCAAGATCAAACACCGTGGCGTTCATTTGCAGAAACGCCGCGAAGACGTCGAGCTTCCGCGCAACATCCGCACGACCCGCCACCTGCGCCCCAAGCAACAACCCGTCAGCCGTGCGGTAGAGCATCTTGATGTGCAAGGTTTCCGCGCCCGGATAATAGCCGGCATGATGTCCGGGATGCAGCCAGACAACTGCGTAATCCGTGCGACCCGCGCGTTTCAGCGCTTTCTCGGTCCATCCCGTACCGCCCACCGCATAGTCGAAAACCCCGACGATCGATGTGCCCTGCACGCCGCGGAAGGTCCGGCTCCGGCCGCTGATCGCATCGGCCGCGACGCGACCCTGACGATTTGCCGGACCCGCCAGCGCCAGCAAGGTCGGCACATCGTCCAGCACGCTGACCACCTCCACGGCGTCGCCGACAGCGTAAATCGCGGGGTCGCTGGTCCGCATCTGAGCATCGACGGAAATACCGCCGCGTGCGCCGATCTTGAGATTTGCGGCCTTGGCCAGCGTCGTGTCTGGACGCACGCCAATACTGAGAATGACCACATCCGCGCTGAACCCGCTACCGGACTTGGTCCTTACGACGAGGCGGTTGTCCGGCGTATTTTCGAATCCCGCAACACCATCGCCCAGAACCAACCGGATGCCATTTTCCGCAAGACACGCTTCGACGGGACGCACGACTTCGGCATCCAGTGGCGGCATGATTTGATCGAGCATCTCCACCACGGTGACTTCCAGACCGAGGTGTCGCAGGTTCTCCGCAGTCTCAAGTCCGATGAATCCGCCGCCGACCACGACGGCTTCTTTTGCCTGATGCACCTCCATCCAGGAGCGGATGGCTTGAATGTCGGGAATGGATCGCACCGTGAAAATGCCCGGCAAATCGACACCGGGAAGCGGCGGACGAATGGGAACGGCACCTGGAGAAAGCACGAGGGCATCGTAGGAAAGATCGAAGGGCTTGCCGTTGCTGAGGTCGATGCCCGACACGGTTTTTGCTGCCGGATCAATGGAACGCACTTCGTGCAGCGTGTGCAGTTCGATGCCGAAGTTTTCGGTAAAGACCGCGGGCTTGGCGACGAGGAGGTTGTCGTCATGCGGGATGACCCCGCCGAGACGATAAGGAAGCCCGCAATTGGCGTAAGAGGCGTGGGGACCTTTTTCGAGAAGGACGATCCGGGTGAACTCCTCGTTCCGGCGAAGGCGCGCGGCACAACTTGCGCCTCCGGCAACGGCGCCGACGATGACGACAGTCTTGGTTGTTTTCATATAAAATAACTATATCGCGATTCAGTAATATTACAAGCCTCTTGTTTGATCCTTGGGCGAATGGCACTAACTTAAGCTGGATTTGGGACGAATTCTGTGGCTGTGGATTTTCATCATTTTGCGCGGTTTGGTGAGGGAAAATATAAGGTCTCTCCGTGTGTCAAACCACAAAGCGGCAGAGGACTGCCGCAGTCCAAGAACTGGCGTAGGACGAAGCGTTTTAGGACTTCGCGATAGCGTCTTGGACTGCGGCTGTCCTCTGCCGCTTTTCCAGAACGCTCCTCGTCGCCAAACAACCCGCGTTCCAACACCGAAAACTCAAATCCGCCTTGCACCTGTGCGGCACAGGCAGAACCGTAGTCATTGATCCCGTTCGGTTTTTAAAAAAGAAAACCCATCACAAGCTTCCCAAAAGCTCCTTAACTTAGTGCCATTC
>Ga0105048_10014204_pt1 | contig 12410 bp, 4 predicted proteins | sample MAT05_FD_78382 | JGI IMG/M metagenome (GOLD analysis project Ga0105048, IMG submission 78382) | Freshwater microbial communities from Lake Fryxell liftoff mats and glacier meltwater in Antarctica - MAT-05 | ecosystem: Environmental > Aquatic > Freshwater > Ice > Liftoff microbial mat | place... | reverse complement strand
TCGGAAACCTCGTCGCGCACAACGCCACCGCGCTCGTCGAGGCGAGCGAGGCGCACGACCGCGAGCTCAGCGACGAGCTACGTCGACAGCAGCGCTGGCTTCGAGCTGGTCAAGCTCTTCATGGCACCGGTGCGCCGTGCGTGGATGTCGACGAGTGCGCGATGGGTACTCCGTGCGGCGACGGTCTGGGCACCTGCGCCAACCTTGGCGGCAGCTACGCATGCACGTGCGACCCGGGCTACATGGCCGCTCCGATGGGCGGCACGTGTCTCGATGTGAACGAATGCGCGCTCGGCACCGACGACTGCGACGAGGACCCCGACGCGTGCGTCAACACCACAGGCAGCTTCCGGTGCACGTGTCCTCCTGGGATCGGCGGGTCGGGCCGCGGTGCGTCTGGCTGTGCGGGCCCGCGCTTCACCGACCTCGGCGACGGCACGGTGCGCGACAACAACGGCAGCGGCCTCGAGTGGCAACAGAGCTTCTCCCCCGGCACGCAGAGCCAGGCGGCGTCGATCGCCTACTGCACCGGCCTCGCACTCGACGGGGGCGGCTGGCGCTTGCCCACCAGCGATGAGCTCGCCTCCATCGTCGACCGCACGCGCACGCCCGCGACCATCGACACCACCTTCTTCCCCAGGACAGGGCCCGACCGCTTCTGGTCGTCGACCGTCACCGGGTCGGCCTCTTTCGGGTGGTCCGTGCTTTTCGACACCGGGGGCTACGGCCTCAGCGACCGGACGTCCGCGTACCGCGCGCGTTGCGTGCGGTGAACGCGGCGAAAAGGCGCGACTTCGCCCGCCGACTCGCCATTCGCTGCGTCCGAACAGACGACTATGTGAATTCGTGCAGCCGGCCGCCTGCGCACGCGAGGGTCGACGGTGCGTGACCATCGGAGTCGGCGTCCTCGAGCGGCTCTGTGCCGCCGCCACTCGAGCAGTCGTTGTCGAGTCGGTCGCAGAGCTCGAGTGCGCCCGCGTGGATCGTGGCGTTCGCGTCGTTGCAGTCGTTCTTCGGGTACGGTCCGCCGGTGCATGTGGCGGCCGGCGAGGTGTAGCCATCGAGGTCCGCGTCCTCCGCGAGCAACCCGCCACCGCCGCTCGAGCAGTCCGTGTCGCGACCGTCGCAGAGTTCAGGAGCGCCTGCGTAGACGGTGGGACGCGCGTCATCACAGTCGTCGCGCGGGTACGTGCCGCCCGCGCACGCCATCGTTCCCAAAGGGCTGTGACCATCGCCGTCGCCGTCCTCTGCCAGATCGACGCCTCCAGCCAGACCGCCCGGGAGCGAGCAATTGTCGTCACGCCCATTGCAGAGTTCGGGCGCGCCTGGATGAACTGCGGTGACCATGTCGTTGCAGTCGGTGTTGTTCGCGACGTAGCCAGTCGGCGCAGTGCACGACATCGTTTCCATCCGCACTGCGTTGTCTCCGAACGTGTCGAGATCCAGGTCGCGGTAGAAGGCGCGCGCACCGGCCTCGTCGATGGAGCCATTGCAGTTGTTGTCGATCCCGTCGCAGAATTCGCTCGTGCTAAAATTCACCGCGCCCCACGTGTCGTCGCAGTCGGTGCTGTTCGCCGAGTAACCCGGTGGGGCGCTGCACGCCATCGTCGTGCCGCTCGCAAGGGCGCCGAAGCCGTCTCCGTCCGCGTCTCGGTAGAACGTCAGACGTACGCCCTCGTCGATGGCCGCGTCGCAGTCGTTGTCGACGCCGTCGCACACCTCCGGCGCTCCCGGGTTTCGCGACGCGAGCGTGTCGTCGCAGTCCGTCGATGTCAGCGCGTAGCCAGCCGGCGCGGTGCAAGCGGACACCGTCGGCGCGCTGGCGCTGCCGAATCCGTCGCCATCCGCGTCACGATAAAACGTGACGAGCACGCCCTCGTCAGCGAACCCGTCGCAATCGTTGTCGACGCCGTCACACACCTCCGAAGCGCTCGGATTTCGGCCCATGAGCGTGTCGTCGCAGTCCGTCGCGTTCACCACGTAACCGGGGGGCGCGCTGCACGCCATCATGGTCGGCGCCGCAACGTTGCCGAACCCATCGCCGTCGGCGTCGCGGTAGTAGGTCAGCAGCACGCCGTCGTCGACCATCCCATCGCAATCGTTGTCGACACGGTCGCAGACCTCCGGCGCGCCGGGGTTGCGAGATGCGTTGGTGTCGTCGCAGTCGGTGCTGTTCGCCGCATAGCCGCCCGGAGTCGTGCACGCCGACGCGACCGGACCGGCCGCGTTCCCGAAGCCGTCTCCGTCTGCGTCACGATAGAACGTGATCGTAACTCCTTCGTCGATGCCGATGTCGCAGTCGTTGTCTAGGCCGTCGCAGACCTCGGGTGCGCTCGGATTTCGCGCGGCGAGCGTGTCGTCGCAGTCCGTCCGATTGGCGACGAAGCCAAAGGGCGGCGCGCACGCCGTCGCGGTCGGGCCGGCCGGATTGCCGAAGCTGTCGCCGTCCGCGTCACGGTAGACCGTCAGCAACACGCCTTCGTCGATGGTCGTGTCGCAGTCGTTGTCGACGCCGTCGCAGACCTCGGGCGCCGCTGGATTGCGGCCTGCTGCGGTGTCTTCGCAGTCTCCGGCGTTGGTGACGCGCCCGGCGATCGGTGCGCAGCTCGTGATCGCGGGCTGAGTCGAGTCGCCATATCCGTCGAGGTCGACGTCGACGTACCAAGGCACGGGCGCCGTCATGTCGTCCACGAGGCCGTTGCAGTCGTTGTCGAGCGTGTCGCAGACCTCGGGGAGGCCTGGATGACGCGTCGGGTCCGCATCGTCGCAGTCACCGCCGACGTCCGAGTATCCGGCCGGCGTCGTGCAGACGACGCCCGTCATCGTGTCGGCGTCGTCACCGTACATGTCGAGATCAGCGTCGCGGTAGATGACGCGCGCCAAGCCTTCGTCGATCGTGGCGTCGCAGTCATTGTCGACCCCGTCGCAGGCTTCGGACTCTCCCGGGTGAACATCGGCGAGCGAGTCGTCGCAGTCATCGCCGCAGGTCGCGCCATTGCAGCAGCGCGCATCGACGCTCCCATCGCCGTCCACGTCCCGCACGCCAAACGTCGAGTCGTTGCAGTCCTCGTCTCTGTCGTTGCAGACCTCGTCATTGCCCGGAAAGCGACTTGCATCCGTGTCGTCGCAGTCGCTGTCACACTGGGACACGCCGTCACCGTCGGCGTCGATGGTCGTGCACGCGGCGCACACATTGGTGTCTTCCGAGCACGACCCACCGGCCGGACACGGAGGCGCGCCGGCGACGCAGCCACGCACGTCGGCGGTCGGCGACGCTGGGAGGCACTGCTCGTCGCCGTTGCAGAAGAGAGCGTCGCTGCAGTCCGCGTCGGACGTGCAGCGCAGAGCCGCATCGCGTCCCCCGAGATCCGCGGTGCCGGCGTCGCGTGTGTCTCCGGCGTCGGTCCCGGGCGGCGGAATGTCATCGTCGCCGCAGGCCGCGATCGAGAGAGCGACGACGACACCGGCGACTGCTGAGCGGAGAGAAAAGCGCATTGGATAGGCCCCCCAAGCGACCGCGCGGCGTCGCTCGTTCGGACAACGCTATCGGCTCGCAGCCCGTTGATCAATCGTCGCGAGCGGACGGCGGAACGCGAGGTGGTCGCTCGGGTCGGTAGCCTGCCCGCGCATTCGCCTCGAGCCCGCCGCGGTACCGTACGGAACATGCGCGAGCTCGTCGTGCAGCACGTCGTTTGTCGATCTCCGCCTCAGTACACGTACGCCGCGCCGCTATCTGCGCTTGCGTTGCTGGTTTGATCGCCGTCGACGCCAGTGGCATTCGAGTCTTCCAAAGGCGCGCCGAACGCGAGCGTGACGCCGTCCGAGGAGAGCTGCACCGAGTTGTTGAGGTCGCTGGCGTCGGTGTTCGACGACTTGACGTACGCCTCCTGAGACCAGACGCCAGCGGTGCGGCGGAACACGTAAACGGCCCCGGCAGAAATGGCGCTGTTGTCCGTCTGGTCGCCACCGACGCCAACGGCGTTCGAGTCTTCGATCCGAGCACCGACAGCGAGCATGTTGCCGTCGACGGAGAGAGCAACGCTCCAGCCGAAATTCTCGAACTCCTCAGTGTTGGAGGCTTTGATGTAAGCTTCCTGGGCCCAGACTCCGGCGATGCGGCGGAACACGTAGGCCGCGCCCGCGGTGAGGAGGCTGTTGTCGGACTGACTCCCTCCGACACCGGTGGCAGCGGAGTCTTCGGCCCAGGCGCCGACTGCCAGTGTGGACCCGTCCGGGGACAGCGCCACGCTGCAGCCGAAGTAGTCATTTGCGTTCGGATTCGAGGCCTTCACATAGGCCTCCGGCGCCCAGGCCGTACCGCTGCGTCGATAGAGGTAGACCGCGCCAGCGTAGGGTGCCGCGTTGTTGCTCTGGTCGCCCCCGACACCCGTGGCATTGGAGCCTTCGTAGCGCGCCCCGACCGCGAGCAGTGCCCCATCGGACGAGAGCGCAATCTGATCGCCGAAGTAGTCCTGTGTCTCGCTGTTGGTTGCCTTGACATACGCCTCCTGGGCCCACGTGGTGCCGGTCCGCAGAAACACGTAGACCGCACCGGCATCGGCGGCGCTATCGTCTGCTTGGCTGCCGCCGACGCCGTTCGCGTCGGAGTCCTCGAGTGGGGCGCCTACCGCGAGTCGCGAGCCATCGGCGGAGAGCGCGAGTGCGCCGCCGAATGAATCGTTTCCCGCGCTGTTGGAGGCCTTCACATAGGCTTCCTGCGCCCAGGTCGTAACGGTGCGTCGAAACACGTATACCGCACCTGTATTGGGCGCGGAGTCGTCGGCTTGATTGCCACCGATCGACGTGGCGTTGGACGCCTCGCCAGTTGCACCCACCACGAGCGTGGCGCCGTCCGACGAGAGCGCAACCGAGGCACCAAAGGTGTCGCGAGCGTCGGTGTTCGATGCCTTCACGTAAGCTTCTTGCGCCCAGGTGCTGCCAGTCCGTCGGAAGACGTAAACGGCGCCCGCCCGATTGGCACTGTCGTCCGATTGAGCGCCGCCCACACCAGTGGCATTGCTGGACTCCGCACGAGCAGCGACGGCCAGGACATTGCCGTCGTGCGACAATGCGAGCGCCCCGCCAAACCCATCGCCGGCTCCGGTGTTGGACGCCTTCAGGAACGATGAACCGCGGCCGACGATCAGCGTATATGTGCGCGTCGCGCCGGTCTCGGTGGTGACGACGACGCTGATCACCGTGGGCGCGAAGCGTGTCAGCGTCACGGGGCGGCTGCCACCCGATGCGAGTGCTGTGCCGCCCGCGGTGATGGTAGTGCGCGAGGGCTGCGCGACGGTGACAGTGAATGCGCCCGACGTCGCCCCTGGCGCGAGCGACAACGTGTAGGTGGTCGTCGCGGGGTTGAACGCGGGGCTGAGGCGTGCACCGGGGCCAAGCGTGAGCGTTGCGAGCGCAGGATCGTTCCAGCGGCAGCTCCCCGCGGCCCGGCCAGTGCCGATGAATCCGGCGCGACAGCCGCAGCTGAAGCTGCTGACCGTGTTGGTACAGACGGAGTTGGCGTCGTCGCAGTCGTCGGTCCCCCGTGTGCACTCGTCGATGTCGGCGCAGCCGGCGACGCCGCGACCGGTCCCCTCGTAGCCGCTCGGGCAGGTGCAGAGATACGTGCCAGCCTGGTTCATGCACGCTGCCACCGGGGCCGAAGTGCACGCATCGGTGCCATCGGCGCACTCGTCGATATCCGTGCAGGTGAGCGCTGGCGACATGGCCAGTCGGTAGCCTGCGGGGCAGGAGCAGAGGTACGATCCGGCGTTGTCCGCACAGGTTCCGACGCCGCACGGATTGCTCGGCGCAGCGCACTCGTCGATGTTGACGCAGAGGCCACCGGTTGGGCTCGCCACGACGTATCCGGTGCTGCACGAGCAGACGAAAGTGCCTGGCAGATTGGTGCACGCGGCGCCGCCGACACCGCAGAATCCGCTGGTCACGCACTCGTCGATGTCGACGCAGTCTCCGTCGAGGCCGGCGTAGCCCGTCGCACAGGGCACACAGACACCGTCTGCCGTATCGGCGAGTCCGTCGCAGTCGTCGTCCACACCCGCGTTGCACCGCTCGCCGGCGGACGGGTTCACGGTATCGAGCGTGTCATTGCAATCGGCGCCGCAGTTGTCTGCACCATTGCAGCACGCCGAATCCTCGAAGCCGTCGGCGTCGGCGTCGGGGCCATACGTCGCGTCGTTGCAGTCCTCGTCGTCTCCGTCGCATTCCTCCGTGGCGCTCGGATAGCGGGTTGCGTCGCCGTCGTCGCAGTCGTCGCCACCGCAATCCGCAGACGCGTGACCGTCGCCGTCGCCGTCCGCGCAGCCGCTCAGATCCGGGGGTGCCGCGTCGGGCGTTGGCGTCGTCGCGTCCGCTGCATCGACGACTTCGGAGGCGTCGGACGCGTCGATCGACGCGTCGCGCGGGCTGGCGTCGGCCCCGGCGTCGGTCGACGGCGACATCACGTCGTCGTCACCGCAGCCGCTCACTGCCACCGCCACCAGGCAAAGACACGCGAAGAACTGCGAAGCGCGATCACGGCGACGAACGCGTTGTCGGGTCGGCGCGGGCTCGGACGGTGAGCGACGGGACGACGACCGAACGTGGGACGAGCGCGACATGGATCTGCTCCGATCTGAGGAGACGCGAGTCTCGAGACTACGTGGGGGTGTCGACGGGAGCGTGGGCGGCCTCAGTAAACGTATGTGGCGCCGCTCTGCGAGGCGGATTCGTTGGTTTGGTCACCACCAATGCCGGTGGCATTGGAGTCCTCCTGCGTGGCTCCCACTGCGAGCGCGGAGCTGTCGGCTGCAAGCGCGACGGATGTTCCGAAAGCATCTGCGGCGTTGGTGTTGGTCGCCTTCACGTAGGCCTCCTGCGACCACGTTGTAGCGACTCTGCGATAGAGGTAAACCGCGCCGCTCCCACCGGCCGCCTCGTCGTTCTGCTCACCGCCGATGCCGACGGCGCGCGAGTCTTCGAGCGGAGCGCCGACTGCCAACCTGAGCCCGTCCGAGGAGAGCGCAAGCGACCGGCCAAACTCGTCGCCCGGCGCCGCGTTGGATGCGGTGATGCGTGCTTCGTGCGCCCACGTGGCGCCCGACCTGCGCAGCACGTAGACGGTCTCGTAGCGCGCTCCCACGGCGAGCGCGATCCCATCGGCGGAGAGTGCGACCGCGGTGCCGAACTGCTCACTCGGCCTGATCATGGGCGCCTGAAGGAAGGCCTCGAACGCCCAGGTGACCGTCCGGCGATAGACCGTCACCGATCCTGCGTAGTTCGCAGCGGTGAAGTCGTCCGGCGCGCCCGCTGCGAGCACAGCCCCATCGCCGGACAACGCAACCGACCAGCCGAACGCGCGCCCGGAGCTGGACTTGAGGTATGCCTCCTGTGCCCACGCGCCCGAGGTGCGCCGAAAGACATAGGTGGCCCCAGCGCCCCAGGCCTCTCCGTCCGCACCGGCCGCAAGCGTGAGTCCGTCTCCCGAGAGCGCGATCGCGTGCGCAAAAGCGTCGCCGGCCTCGGTGTTCGAAGCTTTGATGTACGCCTCCTGCGCCCAAGAGGTTCCCGTCCGCCGAAAGACGTAGGCGGCGCCGGCATTTGTTTCTCCGTCGCTGGTTTGGTCACCGCCAATGCCCGTCGCGTTCGAGTCCTCCGCCGGCGCACCGACTGCCAGCATCGATCCGTCCGACGAGAGGGAGAGCGCTCTGCCGAAGAGGTCTCCTGGGTCGGTGTTCGACGCCTTGACGTACGCCTCTTGCGTCCAGATCCCGGCAGCGCGTCGAAATACGTACACGGCGCCCGCTCCTGCAGCGCTGTCGTTCGCTTGATCACCGCCGATTCCGGTGGCGATCGATGCCTCGGCCGGCGCGCCGACCGCCATCGTGTTGCCATCTCCGGAGAGCGCTATCGCGCCGCCGAACGAGTCGGCAGTGTCGGTGTTCGATGCTTTGACGTAGTGGGCTCCGCGAGTGACGATGACGGTGTATGTGCGGGACACGCCAGTCTCGGTCGTCACGACGACACTCACGAGCGTCGGCGCGTAGCCGACGAGGCTGACTGCTCGACTGGCGCCTGACGCGAGTGGAGTCGATGCTGCCGTCATCGTCGCCCGCGTCGGCTGCGGCAGGGTCGCCGTGAACGTCGTCGACGTTGCGCCGACCGGCAGTGTGACGGTGTACGTCGTGGTTCCCGGTGCGAGAGCCGGACTGAGCGTCGCGCCCGCGCCGACGGCGAGACCAGACAGCGACGGATCGTTCCATCGGCAGCTTCCAGCCACACGCCCGGTGCCGACGAAACCCGCGCGGCAGCCGCAGCCAAAGGTGCCAGGCGTGTTGTTGCAGACCGCATTGGGATCGTCACAATCGTCCGTGCCCGTCGCGCACTCATCGACGTCCGGACAGCCGGCCGCGCCGCGACCACTGCCCGAGTAGCCCGCGGGGCACATGCACGCGTAGTCACCAGACGTGTTGGCGCAGACCGCGACGAGCGGTGCGTCCATGCACATGTCGGTGCGCTCGCCGCACTCATCGACATCGACACAGGTGACGACTGGCGTCATCGCTAGCCGGTACCCCGCGGGACACGTGCACACGTAGGATCCTGCGTTGTCGACGCAGCTGCCCCCGCCGCACGGATCGACCGACGCGGCGCACTCGTTCACGTTCGCGCACAGCCCGCCGGTGGGCGCGCCCGGTGCGTAGCCCGTGGCGCAGGTGCAGACGAAAGTGCCGGTCACGTTGGTGCATGCGACCGCGCCAACGCCACAGAATCCGGTCGTCGCGCACTCGTCCACGTCGGCGCACGCGCCGTCCATGCCGGTGAATCCCGGTGCGCAAGGGACGCACACGCCGTCCGCGCTGTCCGCGAGCCCATCGCAGTCGTCGTCTACCCCTGCGTTGCATACTTCGGAGGCAGTCGGACTGACGGTGCTCAGGGCGTCGTCGCAATCCGGCCCGCAGTTGTCGGCACCGTTGCAGCAAAGCGACGACTGGAAGCCGTCCGCGTCGGCGTCCACGCCGTAGGTCGCGTCGTTGCAGTCTTCGTCGTCGTCGTCGCACTCCTCCGTCGCGCCCGGATATCGCGATGGGTCGCTGTCGTCGCAGTCGTCGCCGCCACAGGTCGACGAGCGATGTCCGTCGCCGTCAGAGTCGCTGCAGCCGGTCAGGTCCGGCGGCCCCAGGTCGGCTGGCGACACCGTGGCGTCGCCCGCGTCGACGCTGGACGCTGCGTCGATGGGTGGGTCGAGCGAGTCATCGTCACCGCAGCCGCTCATCGCGATGCACGCGCCCGCGACGAGCGAGGAGGCGAGCCACACTGGCACTGATCGCAATGAACATTGAGTCGACGACATCGTTCTACTCCACGTTTCAGAAGACGTAGGCCGCGCCGCTGGCGTCCCGGGCGTCGTTGAACTGGTCGCCGCCGATGCCGCGCGCGTTCGACTCCTCGAACATCGCTCCGACGGCGAGGGCGGATCCGTCCGCCGACAGCGCGACGGCGTTGCCGAACTCGTCGGAGTCCGTGTTCGAGGACTTGACGTAGGCGCTGTGCGTCCAAGTGGACCCGGTGCGCCGCAGTACGTAGACGGCGCCAGCGTTTGCCACGCTGTTGTCGGCTTGGCTACCACCCATTCCGGTGGCGCCAGAGTACTCGCGCGCTGCTCCGACGGCGAGGGTCGCACCATCAGAAGACAGCGACACGGCACCCCCGAATCCGTCACCCGAGTCCGTGTTCGACGCCTTGACGTACGCCTCCTGCGCCCAGACACCGGCGGCGCGCCGAAAGACGTAGACGGCGCCGGCGTAGGGCGCGCTATCGTCCACCTGCGAGCCGCCGACGCCGGACGCATTCGAGGACTCTGCACTCGTTCCGACCGCGAAAGTGGCGCCGTCACCCGACACCGCCAGCGCACGGCCAAATTGGTCGGTGGGACCCGTGTTCGACGCCTTAACGTAGGCCTCCTGCGACCAGCTCGTCGCGCCGCGACGGAAGACGTATACGGCACCAGCGAACGGGGACGCGTTGTTGCCCTGGGCGCCACCGACACCAGTCGCGTTCGAGTCCTCGCTTGGCGCCGCAGCGGCGAGCACGCTGCCATCGAAAGAGAGCGCGACCGTCGTCCCGAACGCGTCGTCGTCCTGGGCGTTCGACGCCTTCAGGTACGCATCGCTCGTCCAGGTGACGCCAGCCCGGCGATAGACATAGACAGCGCCCGAGTCGACAGCGAGATCGTTCGACTGGTCGCCGCCGACGCCAATGGCATTCGAGTCTTCGGCACGCGCGCCCACCGCCAGCGTGTTGCCGTCGCCAGAGAGCGACAGTGCGATGCCGAACTGGTCGCCGGCGCCGCTATTCGTCGCCTTCACGTAGGCCTCCTGTGCCCACGCCGTCCCCGTACGCCGAAAGACGTAGGCGGCCCCAGCGCCAACGTTGGCGTTATCGGCCTCCACACCGCCGATCCCGCGTGCGGCGGATGCCTCGCCGTACGCGCCCACCGCGAGCGTCGACCCATCGGCCGACAGCGCGAGCGCATAGCCGAACGCATCGAAAGCGTCTGCGTTCGACGCTTTGATGTATGCCTGTTGTGCCCAGACTCCGGCGCTGCGACGGAACACGTAGACGGCTCCGGTCGCCATCGCGGAGTTGTCGTTCTCGGCGGCGCCGACGCCGCGTGCGGACGAATCCTCGAGATACCCACCGACTGCCATCGTCGTTCCGTCCGCGGAGAGAGCGATCGCGCCGCCAAACTGGTCGAAGGCGTCGGCGTTCGACGCCTTGACGTACGTCGGACCGCGACCAACGACGACGCTGTAGGTGCGGGTCGCGCCGGTCTCGGTGGTGACGACGATCGTGAGCACGGTCGGCGTGAGGCTGGTGACGGTGATCGGGCGGCTGGCACCGGCGACCGCCGCAGCGCCGCCCACTGTGATCGTCGCGCGCGTGGGGTGTGCCAATCCGATCGTGTACGCCCCCGAGGTTGCTCCGGGCGCGAGCGACACGACATAGCTCGTCGTCGTGGGGGAGAAGGCGGGGCTAATTGCGCTCCCTGCTCCGAACACGAGGCTCGCCAGCGCCGGATTGTCCCAACGGCAGCCGCGACCGGGGCCGACGAACCCGCTCGGGCAAACACAGCTGAAGCTGCCCATCGTGTTGGTGCAGGCGCCGGGGAGATCGTCGCAGTCGTCAGTCCCGACGGTGCACTCGTCGATGTCCCCGCATCCTCCCGCGCCGCGCCCGGTGCCGGCGTAGCCGACCGGACATGCGCAGTCGTAGCTACCCGCCGTGTTGGTGCAGGAGGCCGCGGGGGCATTCGTGCACAGGTCCGTCCCCTCGAGGCACTCGTCGACGTCGCGGCACGTGATCGTTGGCGAGGTCGCGAGGCGGTACGCAGGCGGGCACGTGCAGAGATAGGAGCCAGCGTTGTCGACGCAGGTGCCAACGCCGCACGGATTCACCGGGGCCGCGCACTCATCGACGTTGCCGCAGAGTCCACCCGCTGGGCTGGTGGGCGCGTAGCCTGCAGTGCAGCTGCACACGAACGTGCCGGGAACGTTGGTGCACGCGATGGCGCCAAGGCCGCAAAACTCGCTCACGGCGCACTCGTCGACATCGGTGCAATCGCCGTCGAAGCCGACGTAGCCCGACGCGCACGGCACGCACACTCCGTCGGCCGCGTCGGTGAGCCCATCACAGTCGTCGTCGACGCCACCGTTGCAGCTCTCTGCGGCGCTGGGGCTGACGGTCGTCAGCGCGTCGTCGCAGTCGGCGCCGCAGTTGTCGGCTCGATTGCAGCACGCGGACGACTCAAAGCCGTCGGCGTCGGCATCGGCGCCGTAGGTGGTGTCGTTGCAGTCCTCGTCGTCGCCGTCGCAGGTCTCGGTGGCGCCGGGATAGCGGGAGGCGTCAGCGTCGTCGCAGTCGTCGCCGCCGCACGCCGCGGCTCGATGACCGTCGCCATCGTCGTCGGCGCAATTGGTGAGATCGGGAGCGCCTAGGTCGGGGGCCGCAGCGAGATCGGCAGCGTCTGCGGAGGCATCGCTGGCTGATGCGTCCAGCGGGGCAGCGTCGTCATCGCCGCACGCCGCGCCGAGAGCGACGAAATAAACCGCCGCGAGGACGAGCGTCGCGCGAACGACGCGATCGCGAGCTGCCGTTGCGCGAATACGCGAGAGAGTCTGACCCATGAAGATGCGCTCCGACGCGAGAGACGAAGCAGGGTCTCAAGATCGGGGCTCCGTGTCGATACGGAAATGTTTGCGATAGCGAGACGGCCTCCCCGAAGTCCCCTCGCGCGTAGGACATGCGAAGCACCCACGCCCGCTGCCGGACCGCCGTGGCGAAGTCAACGTCGACGTCGCGACGGCTGAGCGCGGCGCGTTTCGCTGAGCCGAACCCGCTCCGCGCGCTCATCG
>Ga0105048_10014203_pt1 | contig 12411 bp, 12 predicted proteins | sample MAT05_FD_78382 | JGI IMG/M metagenome (GOLD analysis project Ga0105048, IMG submission 78382) | Freshwater microbial communities from Lake Fryxell liftoff mats and glacier meltwater in Antarctica - MAT-05 | ecosystem: Environmental > Aquatic > Freshwater > Ice > Liftoff microbial mat | place... | reverse complement strand
TCGGTGGTTGCCGGACATTCCCTGGGCGAATACACGGCACTGGTTGCGGCCGGTGCCTTGACTTTGAAGCAGGCGGCTCCCTTGGTGCGCTTGCGTGCACAGGCCATGCAAGAGGCAGTCCCTGTGGGCGTGGGTGCTATGGCCGCTATTTTGGGCATGGATGCTGCCAAGGTCACGGCGGGCTGCTTGGAAGTGACCCAATCTTTCGGTGCCGGTTCTGCTGAAATCGTGGAGGCGGTCAATTTTAATGACCCGGCCCAGACTGTCATCGCAGGCAGCAAGGCTGCGGTGGACAAGGCCTGCGAAATGCTCAAGGCCAACGGCGCAAAACGTGCTTTGATCCTGCCGGTATCCGCTCCCTTTCACTCCAGTCTGATGCGGCCGGCGGCCGAGAAGCTGAGGGCGTACCTAGAAACTCTGGACATCGCCACGCCGCAAATTGCCCTCATCAACAATATTGAAGTGGCGGTGGAGGTCGATGCGGACCGCATCCGCGATGCCCTGTACCGCCAGGCCTTTGGCCCAGTGCGCTGGGTGGAATGCGTGCAAGCCATCAAGGCGCGGGGTTTGACTACACTGGTGGAATGTGGCCCAGGCAAGGTGCTGGCCGGCATGGTCAAGCGCATTGATGCCGAACTGACAGGACTGGCGGTGTTTGATCCCACCACATTGCAAGATACAAAAGCTGCGTTAGAAGGTGGATTGCTATGACTGAAGTGAAATTTGAAGGCCAAGTGGCTTTGGTGACAGGTGCATCGCGTGGCATCGGTGCAGCCATTGCACTCGAATTGGCACGCAAGGGCGTCAAGGTGATCGGTACGGCGACCACCGATGCAGGCGCATCCAAGATTACCGATGCTTTGTCCGCCTTTCCCGGTTGCGCCGGGCGTACCTTGGATGTGACCCAAAGCGCGGCAGGCGAAGCACTGGTGGATGCGCTGATCAAAGAGCACGGCGGACTGCAGGTGTTGGTCAACAATGCCGGAATCACCCGTGACAACCTTGCCATGCGCATGAAAGACGATGAGTGGGACGCCGTGATGGAGGCCAACCTGAAAGGCGTGTTTCGCATGAGCCGCGCCGTGATGCGCACCATGATGAAACAGCGTTATGGCCGCATCATCAATATCACTTCGGTTGTCGGCGCGTCCGGCAATCCGGGTCAAGCCAATTACGCTGCCGCCAAAGCCGGTGTGGCGGGAATGACGCGTGCGTTGGCGCGCGAGCTCGGCTCGCGCAATATCACCGTCAACTGCGTAGCGCCCGGTTTTATCGAAACAGACATGACCGCGAGCCTGCAGGAAGAGCAGCAAAAAGCCTTGCTGGGCCAGATTCCGCTGGGCCATCTGGGTAAACCTTCCGATGTGGCCCATGCTGTTGCATACTTGGCGTCTCCGCAAGCCAGTTATGTTACGGGCCAGGAGTTGCACGTCAACGGCGGCATGTACATGTGATACTTTGTGGGACAGATCTCTAACTCTGTTCCCAACTGATTAGATAGGCCGATTTTTCCGTTCGGCGACCTTTTTGGAGTTAAGACTCTAAGCACGGGTAAAATTACGGATTCTTTTACAACCCTTAGAGGGAAGCCATGAGTGATATCGAAGTCCGCGTCAAAAAAATTATTGCCGAACAACTCGGTGTGGAAGAGTCTCAAGTCACCAACGAGAAAGCCTTTGTGGCTGATCTCGGTGCAGATTCTCTGGACACCGTCGAGTTGGTGATGGCGTTGGAAGACGAGTTCGGAATTGAAATTCCCGATGAAGACGCAGAAAAGATTACCACCGTGCAAAACGCTGTCGACTACGCTAGCACGCACAAAAAGGCCTGATAGGGCTTTTGCAGCATCCTGATGCTGCGTGGGTCTGCTAGACATCCGTGGCAACTGTGCTGCGGGTGCTGCAGAACCGAAACATGGCCGTTTTTAACGGCCTTTTTTTGACCAAAGTTGAAAACTGATTGCTATGTCTCGTCGTCGCGTTGTTGTCACTGGTTTGGGTTGTGTCAGTCCCGTAGGTAATACGGTGGAGGAAGCGTGGACCAATATTCTTGCCGGCAAGTCCGGCATCGATTTGATCAGTCGTTTTGACGCTTCCACTTTCGCCTGCAAGATCGCCGGGGAAGTTCGCAATTTCGATCTGGAGTCCTACATCAGCGCGAAAGAAGCGCGGACGATGGACTCGTTCATCCATTACGGTATTGCTGCAGCCATGCAGGCCGTTGTCGACGCTGGTTTACCCACGGGGGATGCGCTAGGCGAGGAAGATGCCACCCGTATTGGTTGCGTTATCGGCTCCGGTATCGGTGGACTGCCCTTGATCGAGAGCATGCACACCGAGCTCGTCAACCGTGGCGCGCGACGAATTTCCCCATTTTTCGTACCCGCCACCATCATCAACATGACCGCCGGTCATGTTTCGATGAAATACGGATTCAAAGGCCCCAATATCGCCATCGTGACCGCCTGTACAACCGGTTTGCATTGCATTGGCGAGGCCGGTCGCATGATCGAATACGGTGATGCTGATGTCATGGTCGCAGGTGGTTCCGAAGCGACTGTGTCACCTTTGGGAATTGGTGGTTTTGCCGCCATGCGAGCCTTGAGTACACGCAATGACGATCCCAAGACCGCATCACGTCCGTGGGACAAAGACCGCGATGGTTTTGTGCTGGGCGAGGGTGCTGGTGTTGTTGTGCTCGAAGAATACGAACACGCTGTAGCCCGTGGTGCCAAAATTTATGCCGAATTGGCTGGCTTTGGCATGAGTGGCGACGCCGGTCATATGACGGCTCCGAATATGGATGGCCCGCGCCGCGCCATGCTCAGCGCACTGCGCAATGCAGGTGTCAATGCAGACCAGGTGGATTATTTGAATGCCCACGGTACATCAACGCCCTTGGGCGATCTGAACGAGACCAATGCCATCAAGGCCGCGTTGGGTGACCATGCCAAGAAGATTGTGGTCAATTCCACCAAATCCATGACCGGTCACTTGCTGGGTGGGGCTGGCGGCATTGAGTCCGTGTTTACGGTGCTCGCGGTACACCACCAAAAGAGCCCGCCGACCATCAATATCTTTAACCAAGATCCCGAGTGCGACCTGGACTACTGCGCCAATGTTGCCCGTGACATGCATATAGATGTTGCGGTTAAAAACAACTTTGGCTTCGGCGGAACCAATGGCTCGCTGGTGTTCAAGCGCGTCTAAGCGTCACGGGCGCTTCGTCAGACTCCATGCACCTGGCCCCTGAGGTCAATTTCTCCGTCAAACGTTCGCGCTGGCACGCTCGTCTCATTGTCGGCGCGAGCTTGCTGGGCTTGTTAGTCTTCGCAGCTTTCGCGCGAGATCAAATGCTGTTGGATGTGCGCACTGGAGTTATGGCCTTGGCCATGTTGATTGCCAGTACCACGGCTCTCATCGGGTGGAAGCATTCAGTACAAGGCAACCTACGCTGGGACGGACAGCATTGGTATTGGTCTGGTTTTTCGGGAAACCCGGTGTGTTGCCTGCGCATGGTCATGGATTTTCAAAGCGCTCTGCTGGTCACCGTCAGGGCTGAAGCCCAGGCTTCCATTTTCTTGTGGCTGGAAGCGCCTCCCAGCGATGCAATCTGGAAGGCGTTGCGCCGGGCCATCGTGTCCAGCCAATCCGCATCTAACCCCAACAGCAATGGCAAAGACAAAAAAATTGGGCCAGGCGGGCAAGGGGATCTGGCTTGAGCGAAGACCTTCCAGCGACCCCCCAGGACAGCGACGCCGTATTGGTGCAGCGAACCGTGGCCGGCGACCAGCGCGCCTACGGATTGTTGGTTCTTAAATACCAGCGGCGCATCCAGCGCCTGATTGGCCGCATGGTCCGCGATGTTGACTTGGTGGAAGACATTTGCCAGGAAACTTTTATCCGCGCCTACCGTGCTTTGCACCAGTTTCGGGGCGATGCCCAGTTCTACACCTGGCTATACCGCATTGCCGTCAACACGGCCAAAAAATTCTTGCTGGAAATGAAGAACGACCCCACGGTATCGGAGGGGTTTCTGGCAAATGACGACGACGATGAAACTTCCTGGAAGAAAAACGAACCAATAGCGGATGACGGACCGGAATCCATTCTGGCTGCCAAGGAAATTGCTGCCGTGGTCAATGCTGCGATGGATGATCTGCCGGCCGATTTGAGGCAAGCAGTTGTGTTGAGAGAGATTGAAGGCTTGAGTTATGAAGAAATTGCCGCAGCCATGAATTGCCCCGTTGGAACGGTGCGTTCACGTATCTTCCGTGCCCGGGAAGCTATTTCGGCGCGGGTGCGGCCTCTTTTGGATAAACAAACGGGTAAACGGTGGTGAACGATGGCAAAGGGCGGCGAGGGTTACATATGGAACAAATGAATTTAGTACCCAATGAATGTATCTGTGACTTGGTAGACGGCCAATTGATTAGCGCAGATTGCGCGCAGGCTTTTGATGCATTGCTGTCAGACCGACGGGCGATGCAAACTTGGCATGCTTACCATGTGGTTGGTGATGTGCTGCGCAGTTCCGAGCTGGCGCCATCGGGTAGCGATCTGGCTTTTCTGGAGCGCCTGGAGCGCAGGCTGGCGGACGAGCCTGTGCGCCCAGTCGTCATTCAGGACAACCGAGTGCCTGTTATCACTGGCCTTGCCAGCGCCAATGCCTCCGTGTTTCGCTGGAAGATGCTGGCCGGCTTGGCGGGTTTTGCGCTGGTTGGCGCAGTGGGATTGAACCTTTGGACACCGACAGGCCTACAAGGCGATGCCCAAATCGCTGTGCAAGGCACCGTTGTGGCCCCTGCGCCTAAGTCGCTTGTCGCGGCTGAAACGGCTGCAGGAACCATGCTTCGTGACGAAAGGCTGGACGAGTTGATGGCCGCTCACAGGCAGTTGGGAGGACATTCTGCGCTGCAAGTGCCCGCTGGTTTTCTGCGCAACGCCACGTACGAAGGTGCTGCCAGGTGACGCGATTGAGGGCGTGCTGGATTAGCGTGTTGCTGGTGGTGTGCGGGGTGACAGCGCAGGGCAGTGCCATGGCCCAACCAGTGGTTAACGAGACTCCGTTGAACGCTTGGCTGTTGCGGGTGCACCAGGCAGCGCGGCAAAGCGTTTACACCGGCACATTTGTCGTTTCCTCCAGTGCTGGTATGGCCAGTGCCCGCATCTGGCATGTATGCGATGGCGCACAGCAGATAGAGCGGGTGGAATCCTTGAGTGGTATCCCACGGGCTATTTTTCGGCACAACGACCAAGTTGTCACATTTTTCCCGCAATCCAAGATTGCGGTGGCTGAGGTACGTGAGTCTTTAGGGTTGTTTCCGGATCTGCTCAAGTCCAGCGATTCGTCCATCGGCGATTTTTACCAACTCAAGGCATTGGGCAATGAACGCATCGCTGGCTTTGAGTCAGAAGTCTTCTGGCTGCAGCCCAAGGACATGATGCGCTTTGGCTACCGCGTGTGGAGTGAAAAGAAAACAGGGCTCATCATTCAGTTACAAACACTGGACCTGAAAGGCAAGGTGCTGGAACAGTCTGCCTTCTCCGAACTGCAGCTAGGGGCAGTGGTTAATGTGGCCAAGTTGACCCGCTCGGGCAATACCGATGGATACCGCGTTGTACGCCCCGATTTACAGAAGACCACGGCAGACGCACAGGGCTGGACGCTGCAAAAGCCCGTTGATGGGTTCAAACCGATGGGCTGCTACCAACGTCCTCCGATCGCACCACAGCAGGGTGGCCAGGGCAGTGCTCAAAATACGATGCAGTGGGTGTTCTCTGACGGCGTAGCGACCGTGTCGCTGTTTGTAGAGGCGTTCGATGGGCGGCGGCATACGCGTGAAGGTTCTGCCGATATGGGCGGGGCTACGCATACCCTCATGCGGCGCCTCGACAACTGGTGGGTCACTGCCGTTGGTGAAGTGCCTCTTGCAACCTTAAGTGCATTCGCACTGGCGCTAGAGCGAAAAAAATAAGGTTTTTCGGGAACATGGGCAACGCGAGGCGCTCTATGTATGTACCGCTCTATTTAATGGAAGATATCTGATGAAGATGTATATGCACAAGACTTTGCGCGCTTTTTTGGTCGCTTTAAACCTGACCGCAGGTGCCTTTGTGGTGACCGCACCTTTGCAACCTGCCATGGCACAGGCACGCGCCCTGCCAGACTTTCCAGATTTGGTTGATCAGGTGGGACCCTCAGTTGTCAACATTCGCACGCTGGAGAAAGTCGTTACCCGATCGGCCCAGGGCGGCCCAGGTGATGATGACATGATGGAGTTCTTCCGCCGTTTTGGCATACCCATGCCAAACGTGCCGGGAAACCCGCGCCAATCTCCGCGTCAGAATAAACCGCAGCAAGAAGAAGAGCAGCCCCGCGGCGTGGGATCTGGCTTCATTCTTTCGGCCGATGGCTTCATCATGACCAACGCCCATGTCGTAGAAGGGGCAGATGAAGTCTTGGTAACTTTGACTGACAAACGCGAGTTCAAGGCCAAGATCATTGGTGCTGACAAACGAACGGATGTTGCCGTTGTGAAAATCGAGGCTACAGGTTTGCCCGCGGTCAAGGTCGGTGATGTCAGCCGTTTGCGCGTCGGTGAGTGGGTCATGGCGATCGGCTCACCATTTGGCCTGGAGAACAGTGTGACGGCAGGCATCGTCAGTGCTAAACAACGCGAGACGGGCGACTTCCTGCCCTTCATTCAAACCGACGTCGCCATTAACCCGGGAAATTCTGGTGGCCCATTGATTAATATGCGCGGCGAAGTGGTGGGTATCAACAGCCAGATTTACTCTCGTTCCGGTGGCTTTATGGGGATCTCTTTCGCGATTCCCATGGATGAGGCGGTTCGGGTTAGCGACCAACTGCGCAGTACGGGTCGCGTTACCCGCGGCAGGATTGGAGTGCAGATCGAGCCGATCAACAAAGACGTGGCCGAGTCTTTAGGTCTGGCCAAGTCAATTGGCGTCATGGTGCGCGGTGTTGAAACCGGTTCGCCTGCCGAGAAGGCTGGCATCGAAGCGGGCGACATCATCACGCGCTTTGACGGAAAGAGTATCGAAAGGTCCAGTGATTTGCCCCGTATGGTGGGCGGCACCAAGCCAGGGACCAAGAGCACTATTACTGTTTTTCGCCGTGGAACAACCAAGGACCTGAGCGTTACGATTGCAGAAGTGGAAGCCGACAAGCCAACCGTCAAGACCGCTGCCCGCGAAGAGAAGCCAAAAGCTTCAGCGGCAGGCCAGGTCGTTGGTCTTGCTGTGAGTGAGCTGACGGAAGCACAGAAAAAAGAGCTCAAGGTCAAAGGTGGAGTCAGAGTAGAGAGCGCGGTTGATGCCGCAGCCCGTGCAGGTTTGCGTGAAGGAGACGTCATCCTGGCCCTGGCCAACACTGACGTTGCGTCCGTGAAAGAGTTTGAGGCGGCACTCGCTAAACATGACAAAGCCAAATCATTGCCAGTTCTCGTTCGGCGGGGGGAACTGGCCCAGTTTCTCATCATCAAGCCGGCTCGCTGACCCCAGTAGCCACCAAACAACCCTCAAAGCCGGTGGGTCTTTGAGGGAATTTGGTGGCTGAACCATAGATTTTCTGTATCAAGCAACTTGGCGTCAGGAATGTTTGTATCTACTAACTTGGTCGATGGATCGGTAAATTGGTTAGAATGCGAGCCTTGCATTGCACTTTCTGGGTATATGGATCGTTAAAAATCCATCATATGGGATGACTAGTAGTCCCCCACAGCTGATCCACAGTTCACCCACAAGTTGTACAGACCTTCTCCCTTTGAATTGTTGATAAGCTGTGAATAAAATTACTGTTGTTGAGTCGCAACGACGCCCGTGTGGCGTTTTTGAGGCTTTGCTTTCAGTGCTTTTTGCCTACAATGAAGCTCCAACCTTCGCAGTTGCCAATGATTGTTGGTTTCAGGGCGCGTCAATTTAAGACGCGCCCTTTTTTCTTGCCTGTCCTTTTTAATTCAACCACTTAAGCGTTTTCGTTGATGAATCACATCAGAAATTTTTCGATCATTGCGCACATTGATCATGGCAAATCCACACTTGCAGACCGATTGATTCAACGCTGCGGTGGACTCGAAGCACGCGATATGGAAGCGCAAGTTCTTGACTCGATGGATATCGAAAAAGAGCGTGGGATAACCATCAAGGCGCAGACTGCGGCGCTGCAATACAAGGCCAAAGACGGCAAGGTCTACAACCTCAATTTGATCGACACGCCAGGGCACGTGGACTTCTCCTACGAGGTTAGTCGATCGCTGTCTGCATGTGAAGGCGCGTTGCTGGTCGTGGATGCCAGTCAGGGCGTTGAAGCACAGACAGTTGCCAACTGCTACACGGCACTTGAGCTGGGCGTCGAGGTATTGCCAATACTCAACAAGATCGACCTCCCCAACGCAGACCCGGACAACGCACGGAGTGAAATTGAAGATGTGATCGGCATCGATGCGTCTGACGCGCTTGAATGTTCGGCTAAAACTGGTTTGGGCATTGACGAAATCCTGGAGCTGGTTGTTGCAAGGGTGCCTGCCCCCAAAGGCAACCCTGACGCCGCGCTGCGCGCGATGATCATTGACAGCTGGTTTGATCCGTACGTGGGCGTGGTGATGCTGGTGCGCGTGGTGGACGGACGATTGGGCAAGGGCGATCGGATCAAGATGATGGCATCGGGCGCTATGTATAACGCTGACAACGTGGGCGTGTTCACGCCTGCCAACCAGCCCCGGCAATCGCTGGAAGCGGGTGAGGTGGGCTACATCATTGCTGGCATCAAGGAGCTGCAAGCCGCCAAGGTCGGCGACACCGTTACGCTCATCAAGCAAGGCTCAGGCGGTGCCGCATTTACAGCGACCGAGGCGCTGCCGGGTTTCAAGGAAATTCAGCCGCAGGTGTTTGCTGGCCTGTACCCAACAGAAGCCAGTGAATACGATTCTCTGCGCGACGCGTTGGAAAAACTCAAGCTTAATGACGCCTCGCTGCATTACGAGCCCGAAGTCTCGCAGGCGCTGGGTTTTGGATTCCGCTGCGGCTTTCTGGGCTTGTTGCACATGGAAATTGTGCAAGAGCGCCTGGAGCGCGAGTTCGATCAAGACCTGATTACTACTGCTCCTAGCGTGGTCTACCAAGTGATGAAGAACGATGGCGAAGTCATCATGGTGGAGAACCCCTCCAAGATGCCCGATGTCGGCAAGACCGCCGAGATCCGCGAGCCCATCGTCACCATGCACCTCTACATGCCGCAGGAATATGTCGGCGTGGTCATGACCTTGGCCAACCAGAAGCGTGGAATGCAGATGAACATGGCTTACAAAGGCCGCCAGGTTGTGCTGACCTATGAAATGCCGCTGGCTGAAATCGTCCTCGACTTTTTTGACAAACTCAAGAGTGTGAGCCGAGGTTATGCCTCAATGGACTACGAGTTCAAGGAATACCGTGCTGCGGATGTCGTTAAGGTGGACATTCTGCTCAATGGCGAAAAGGTCGATGCGCTGTCCATCATGCTGCACCGGGCCCAGAGCCAGTACCGTGGCCGTGCCGTGGTGGCCAAAATGCGCGAGATTATTTCGCGCCAGATGTACGACGTTGCGATCCAGGCCGCCATTGGAGCCAACGTTATTGCCCGTGAGACAATTAAAGCGCTACGCAAGAACGTGCTGGCAAAGTGTTACGGTGGCGACATTTCGCGCAAGAAGAAGCTCCTTGAGAAACAAAAAGCAGGCAAGAAACGTATGAAACAAGTCGGATCGGTGGAAGTGCCGCAAGAGGCCTTTCTCGCTATTTTGCAGGTGGAAGATTGAGCGCCGCCGGGGCGTCCCAAGGCGCGAGGGCCCCCTTGGGGGGCAGCGCAGTACGTGCAACGACAAGCGTGGGGGTACATTTCTAATGCAGGCGATTACCTCAGCCGTGCTTGCGGCGTTTGTTTTGTATGCTGGCTCTTGGTATTTTGGCTATGTAGAGGGTAACTTTGCGCTGTTACTTTTTATGGCGACCGTTGTAACGGGCATTTACTGGCTGGCTGAACGCTTTTACTTTTTGCCGCAACGACGAAATGCCGCCGCCGTGCTGGAAGCGGCCGATGTCAAGCGACGCGAAGATCTGGGCAAGATGGGTATCAAACAGGTCGATGGCGATATTGCAGAGGCGAAGAACATTCTGCTGATGCAGCCGTGGTGGCTGGATTGGACCGCAGGTCTGTTCCCCGTCATCATTGCGGTGTTCTTTCTACGCTCTTTTCTGGTGGAGCCTTTCAAAATTCCATCGGGCTCCATGATCCCAACGCTGCTGGTCGGCGATCTGATCTTGGTCAATAAATTTACTTATGGCCTGCGCCTGCCAGTGCTCAATACCAAAGTTACCGAGGGCACACCACCCAAACGGGGTGACGTCATGGTGTTCCGTTACCCACCCAAGCCCAGTCTGGACTACATCAAACGTGTTGTCGGGCTGCCAGGCGACACCGTGGACTACATCAATAAGCGTTTGACGATCAACGGGAAAGTCGTGGCCACAACCAGTGTTCCAGAGTTTTTTGAAGAAGACGCCATGCGTTACTTCAAACAATTTGAAGAAGTCCTGGGCGAAAAAAAGCACGGTGTGCTCAATGATGATGAGCGACCTGCATTTGTGCCAGGCGTGGAAAATTTCCCTGGTCGCGATGCCTGTCTGTATTCTGTTGAAGGTGTCCGTTGCAAGGTACCTGAGGGGCATTACTTCATGATGGGTGACAATCGCGACAATTCGCTGGATTCACGCTACTGGGGATTTGTCCCGGAGAAAAACATCGTTGGCAAAGCCTTCTTCGTTTGGATGAATTTCAGCAATCCCAAGCGTATCGGTTCATTTGATTGAAAGGAAAGTAAACATGAGAGTGCAAAGCAAGTCCAAGCAACGCGGTATTACTTTTTTCGGGTTGGTCTTTGTTGGCGTGGTGTTGGCCGTGACGGGAGTGATCGCCGCCCAAGTTTTTCCTACATTTGTAGAGTTCCAAGCCATTAAAAAGGCGGCCAAGAAGGCTGCCGCTGAAGGCACAACAGTCGTAGAAGTCAGGAACGTTTTTCAGCGAGCGCAGGACATTGATGACTTCAAGTCAGTGAGCGCAAAAGACTTAGAGGTCACCAAAGAGGGTGACAAGATCGTCGTTGGCTTCAGCTATGAACGCGAAATTCACTTGACGGGACCTGCCTGGCTGACGCTCAAGTATTCTGGCAACTCCAAATAACGTGGCATCTGGTTTACGGGAGCTGCAGCGGCGTCTGCAACACGAATTTTCCAATGCTGCGCTGCTGACACAGGCACTGACCCACCGCAGCTTCTCCGCCGATCACTACGAGCGCCTTGAATTTCTGGGTGACTCGGTGCTGAATCTGGCCGTTTCTGATCTTTTGTACATCCGCCTCAGCGACCTGCCAGAGGGCGACTTGTCCCGTGTGCGGGCCAATTTGGTCAAACAGGAAACCTTGCACCAGCTTGCCGTGGGTTTGGATCTTCCAGATGTCATGCGTCTAGGTGAAGGCGAAGTGCGCTCCGGTGGGCAAAAGCGCCCGTCCATCTTGGCCGATACGTTAGAGGCCATCATTGGCGCGGTTTACCTGGACGCCGGATTCGCGGCAGCGCAAGCCCTGGTGCAGCGACTGTTCAAGGATGTAGAGATCAACCCTGGTATGGATGCGATTGGCAAAGATGCCAAAACCGAGTTGCAAGAGTGGCTCCAGGGTCGCAAAATGAAGCTGCCGCTGTACAAGGTGGTTGCCACCATCGGTGCGGCACACAAACAAAGCTTCGACGTGGAGTGTGAGATTCCCGAACTGCGCCTGGCCGAGCGGGGCATAGGCGGTTCCCGCCGATCTGGCGAACAGGCCGCAGCTGCCGCGATGCTGCTAACCATCAAGGCAAAAGTCAAACCATGACATCTAAAAAAAATACTACAAAAACCATAGCGTCTGATCCAATACCCACGGGGGCTACCGACGGAAAAGACGTACAAGCCGATCTGGACAGCATGCTGGAAGGTCTGCTGAAAAGCACACCCAAGCTGGCACAGCCAGGCTCGGCGGCCGAGGGCGATCAACGCTGCGGTCTGGTTGCCATCGTCGGCAAGCCCAATGTGGGCAAGTCCACGTTGCTCAATGCCTTGGTGGGGCAAAAGATCAGCATTACGTCGCGCAAGGCGCAGACCACGCGCCACCGCATCACCGGCATGCACACACGCGGCACCACGCAATTTGTATTCGTCGACACGCCCGGATTCCAGACCCTGCACGCTAACGCGCTGAATAAGTCGCTGAACAAGACGGTTCAGGGCGCCGTGGCCGATGTGGACCTGATTTTGTTTGTGGTTGAGGCGGGCAGTTTCACGCCGGCCGACGCGCGCGTGCTGGCCTTGCTGGGCAAG
>Ga0105048_10014198_pt1 | contig 12414 bp, 10 predicted proteins | sample MAT05_FD_78382 | JGI IMG/M metagenome (GOLD analysis project Ga0105048, IMG submission 78382) | Freshwater microbial communities from Lake Fryxell liftoff mats and glacier meltwater in Antarctica - MAT-05 | ecosystem: Environmental > Aquatic > Freshwater > Ice > Liftoff microbial mat | place... | reverse complement strand
TGAATACGCCGTCATGCTGGCCCTGATCATCGTGGTGTGCATCGCCGCGGTCACCACCCTCGGCTCGAACGCGAACAACACGTTCTCGAACGTCGCGCGCAAGGCCACCCCGGCCGGCGGCAGCTGATCCAGCGGCCCGGCTTGTCCGGGCCAACAGATGTTTGCGTGTGAAGGGTCCCCAACTTCGGGGGCTCTGCACGGTCTGCCTGATGCCGTTCGCCCTGAACGAGTCCGATCACGTGCGAGAGGTTCGCGCCTCTTCCGTGAAGTAATCGCCGATCAACTGTACGACGCTGAAATAGCACTGGTCGGTGGAACGCCCCCGAACACTGAAGCCCCGGCCGCACCCACTGGCGGTCGGGGCTTTATGCATTTCCACGGGCCGCAAAACACGCGCATTCCTCCGGGACGCGCGCTCACAATGCTCAATCTCTCGATCACTGATCGCTACGACCCATCCAACCGCTACTACCTGTCCGCATCGCCCAAATCTCGCGGGTGATACAGGTCTCTTCGTCTATTCATCCGCTTCAATCCCGGGTTCAATTGAATCAGTCACGGCGGGAACATTCGATCCTGCCAAGGTTGATGCAACTGTTTCACACATCGCAACCGGGAGTTCTGTCATGCGTACACTGAGCAAGAAAATCGTCAATTTCCTCAAGAAGGAAGATGGCCCGACGGCGGTTGAATACGCCGTCATGCTGGCACTGATCATCGTGGTGTGCATCGCTGCGGTCACCACCTTGGGCTCGAACGCCAACAACTCGTTCAGCTTCACGGCCAGTCGTCTGACCCCTGTCGCCAGCTGATCCGTCGTATTCGGATTCCGGGCCCCCGATCCGGTTTACTTCACCCCTCGGAGGCGACATGCGGCTCTGCAAGAAACTGGTCGAATTCCTGAAACGGGAAGACGGCCCCACGGCCGTGGAGTATGCCGTGATGCTGGCCCTGATTATCGTGGTCTGCATCGCGGCCGTCACTACGGTCGGTTCGAATGCCAATAACACCTTCAGCTTCACCGCCACCAAGGTGAAAGCTGCCAGCAGTTAGCGACGGATCGACTCGCAGCGGATGGAATCGTGGCCCCGCCGAGCCTCTCGGCGGGGCGTTTTTACTTCGGCGACGCAGCCTTCAGCGTAATCGTGTTCTAGGCTTCAGATGGTTGACTTCCGCCGGAACCGGGGGTCGCCTCGGCCGCAAGGCCGGAATAGAGGAGAGGGATAACCATGAAGATGATGGTGTGTGCGGTCGTCGGCTTTCTGAAGAAGGAAGACGGCGTGACCGCGGTGGAATGTGCCCTGATGCTGGCACTGGTGCTTGTGATCTGCGTGGTGGCGATCAATCAGGTGTCACCCACAGGAACGGTCGGCGAACCGGTCATTGTTCAGACCGTTGATTCGGGTCGATAAGAGCGTTCTTCCCGTCATTGCAACAACTGTTCGAGCCGACCGGCATGCGTGGCCGTCTCCTCCGCTGAGGTTCCTCTCAGTGTGACGTGGCCCAGCTTGCGGTTGGCTCGCGGCATTTTTCCGTACAAGTGGACGTGAGTACCTGGCACGTTCAACATCTCTGTCGCTGTCGGGCAATCCCCGATCAGGTTTATCATGACCGAATGCCCCACCGCCTGCGTCCCGCCCAGCGGTAGACCCGCAATGGCGCGGATGTGGTTCTCGAACTGGCTTGTCTGAGCCCCTTCGGTGGTCCAGTGCCCGGAATTGTGGACGCGAGGGGCCATTTCGTTAACGATCAGCTCGCCGCAGTAGTCAAACAGCTCGATCGCCAGCACGCCGACGTAGTTCATGGCGGCCAAGGCTCTCCCTGCAAGGTCTTCGGCTTTCACCTGCAGCAGTTCGACATTCGGGGCGGGAGCTGTCGTCCGCCGCAGCATGCCGCCGCGATGCACGTTCTGAACCAGCGGGTAAAAGGCTGTCTCCCCGGTGCGGCCACGCACGCAGACGATCGACAGTTCCCGTTCGAACGGGACGAATGCTTCCAGAATCAACGGTCGACCGCCCAGCAGCTCCCATGACTTCCCGGCTTCATCGGGCGTCCGCAGTACCGCCTGGCCTTTGCCGTCGTAACCGAAGCGGGTGGTCTTCAGCACCGCCGGTAGGCCGATCCTCGCAATCGCATCGTCGAACTCTTCGCGGGATTCGATGGCCGCGAAGGCGGGCACGGGAATTCCCAGCGATCGGAAGAACAGCTTCTCCGCGACACGGTCCTGCGCGATAGCCAGCGCGTCAGCAGGCGGGTAGACCGGCAACCGCTCGGCCAGCCAGCGTACCGATTCGACGGGGACGTTCTCGAACTCGTAAGTGACCGCATCCAACCCGCGTGCAAAGTCGAACAACACACGGTAGTCTTCGAACTCGCCCTGAACGCACTCGGCCACCTGGCCGGCCGACGGTTCGTTCGCGGGATCGAGGAAACGACAACGGATGTCGAGCGGATAGGCCGACAGTGCCAGCATGCGCCCGAGTTGTCCGCCGCCGAGGATGCCGATCTTCATTTGGATTTGCGTGCCTTTCGGGGGGTACGCGGGTCGGGCGATGCGAGCACCGCTTCCGTCTGTTGTTCGCGGAATTGGTGGACCGCCTGCCGGATGCGGGGATGTTTGCCGCCGAGGATTGACGCCGCGAGCAGGGCCGCATTGATCGCCCCCGCCTTGCCGATCGCCAGCGTGCCGACCGGAATCCCGGCCGGCATCTGCACGATGGAGAGCAGCGAATCGACCCCGCGCAACATTGCTGATTCGACGGGCACGCCCAGCACTGGCAAGGCGGTCTTGGCCGCGGCCATGCCGGGCAGATGGGCCGCGCCCCCGGCACCGGCAATGATCACTTCCAACCCGCGAGATTCAGCGGTGCCGGCATACTCGAACAACAGGTCAGGCGTGCGATGCGCGGAGACAATGCGCACTTCGTGCGGCACGCCCAGTGTGATGAGCGTGTCGACGGCATGCGACAGCGTATCCCAATCGGAGTGCGACCCCATGATGATGCCGACGAGTGGTTGCATGGAGAGTGATGTAGGAGTCTAGCGAAGGGCCGGCAAATCGGGCTGCCGGGGCAGATGATCGAGAAACGCCAGGAACTGATCGAGCAGCGATGCGGTGGACACCGTCGGCGGGCCGGCGATGACCAATGTTTTCGCGTCGACGCGCATCGTTCCCGGGAAGCCCTTGATCGTCAATTCGCACCACGAGGTGTCGCTGCCGTAGGTCAGTTTCAGGCCAGTCGGGTCTTCGTCTTCCAGGTGGTCGACAAGATCAGCGACATTGATCGGCCGGGCGAATTCGAAGAGCAGAGTAGTGAAGATCGGCCCGAAGACGGCCTTGAACTCGGCAGCGCGAACCAGCAGCGGATCGCTGAGGCCCGACACTTCCCGTCGCCAGATGACGTTGGTGCCGTTCTCGGGATCGACGTCGGTGGTCACGGTATAGGTGAACTGCGGCGTGCGGATCATTCCGCCGTCTTCATCGCGGGATGCTTCAATCTGTTTGCGCTTCAGGTTGTATGCGTCCCGAAGGGCCTGAAAGGTGCGATCAAGGTCGGCCTGCACATCCCCGGCGGCGATGCGGGCGAGGAACTTGCGGGCCGCGACCGCGGAGTAGTCGGGGATACTCTGTCCGCGCGCGTGCCCACTCAGGTCCTTAATGCGCCCGGTCGACTCCGCCCGAAAGGCGACACGCTGCAACTGGCTCAGGTCCGGCATGCCGGGCACGGCTGATTCTCCATGGTTTTCAGAACCCGGCGGTTTAGACTCGGACCACACGCGCGAATCTACTCCGTCATCTTCACTTGTCCGTTGACGAGAATGCCGCGCAGTTTGATCTCGCCCGGACCTGGCGCGTGCAGAACCAGGATTGTCGGGACCTGCTTCGCCGGCATGAACTTCAGGTACTTCTCGGAGATGATGCTGCCGACGCCCGATTTCAGGGCGATGATGATTTCATCCCCCTTCCGCTCGGCTGACAGCGATACCGGCATCGTGTCGACCTCGGTTTTCACTTCGTGCTCGAGACCGTAGAGGTTCAGTTTCAGTGTGCGGCCGTCGGGCACAAAGTTGAACTCCACCCGGCTCTTGTCGAGCATCTTAAATCGCGACGTGGCCGAGGCATTGGCCTTCAGCACGATGTCGTCGGGAGCGTTGCCTTCGCTGTTGACGAAGATCCAGTTGCTTTCGACCGCGGTGCCGGTGCGGATCGAGTTGAAGCTCTTGCGCGTCACCGGTTCGCCCGGTGTCGCCAGCGTGATGGCCCCCAGGCCCTTGATGGCCTTGTTGAGCTCGGTGAGCTTTTGGCCGGCGGGCAGACGCTCCGTGGCCGGCAGCATGGGGATCGCTTTATCGAGCAGTTGCTTGGCGTGGACCAGAATGCCGGCCTTGTACTGGTCTTCCGCCTTGCCGGCATAGTCGAACCAGGCCTTGCCCAGTTCGACGATCGCCTTGGGGTCTTTGTTGTCGGCCAGTTCCTGCTTCGCCAACTGCCGCAGGGCGGCACTGTCGACTTTCACCAGTTTCGGCAGGCCGTCAGCCCATTCGCCGAGCCGGAAACAGAGGTACTGCCCGTAGGCCTCGTTGACTTTCGGGTCATCCGGCATCTTGCTCCATTCAGACGCCAGGGTGCGGCTGGCTTCACGATCGGCGGCTGCGCCGCTCCATCGTTTGCGGGCCGCGGCGATGCGCGCGGTCAGTTCCGGCATGTCGTCCGACTGCGGGAACAATTCGTTCAGACGGAACAGTTCGTCGACGATGTCGAGCCGAACCTGCTTCTCCGCTTCCTCGACGACGCCGATCGACGCCTCGACGACTTCCTTGCTGATCGTCCCGCCGGCAGCGACCTTCAATGCGGCCGCCTTGTCTTCCAGTTCATCCGCCTCGAACCAGAGCGAGCGGGCATCGACCACCTTGAACGCGTCAGCAATTCGGCCGAGCTTTACTGCCTGATCGCGTGCCAGCAGGAACAACGCCAGGCGTACGTTCGCTTCCTCGGGGGCGACCTTGGCACGCATCAACAGCTTGTCCAGCAGGGCGGCCTGATCGTCCGCTTCAGTCTGGGCGAAGTCGTTGGCGTAACGGTCGCGAACGCTCTTGATCGCAGCCTCGATGGCGGCGTTCGAAGGTACCGGCATCGGCGTCTTCGGCGCTTTCACCCAGGCCGGCTTCGGCGGCAGGTCGGGGCGGACGGCCGGCAGAAACAGCAGGTTAACCCCGCCGTCGTTGGTCCCGGCCACCAGGAACTTCCCCTTCGGATCGATCGTGATCGCGCCGACCCGGTCTTCCACCTTGATCGTGCGGACCGGATCACCCGTGACGGCATCCCAGAAGCGGATCGACTTGTCGATGCCGCCGCTGATGATCAGAGAACCATCGTCGCTGAAGCCGACTGCCAGGGGGGCCTCTTCGTGGCCCTTCAGCGTCAACTGCGGAGCACCTGAAACGAGGTCCCATACCTTCACCAGCAGGTCGTCACCCGCGGTGACCAGCCGTTTGCCGTCGGATGAAATGGCCAGCGACGTCACGTTGCTTGTGTGTGCTTTCCACTTCTTGATCTCGGCCCCGGCCGTCGTCCAGACGCCAACCATGCCGTCATTCAGATTGCCCGCAGCGATCAGTTTGCCGTCGCGGTTGACGGTGACACATTCAACGGGGTTGCCCGGCGAGAATTCGATCGACTTGTCCGGTGTGTCCTTGCCCGCTTCCCACCAGCGGATGATGCTGTCCGTCGAGCCTGTGACGAAGTGCTGGCCATCGGCGGCGGGGAACAGCGACGTGAAGCTGCCGCCGGGGGTCATGATCTTTCGGCGGTCGGCATTGGTGGCCAGGTCGATGATGAACAGGGCTCCGGAATCGGCGATGACAGCGTCTTTGCCGTTATTCAGGAAAGCGATGCCGACGGGCGGCTCCGGGCCCGACAATGTTTTGCGGCGGACCGGATTGTCGGTGCCGGGGAACCAGGAGTTGACGACGAAGTCAGCCGCGGCAGACAGCACCTGCCGACCGTCAGCGGCGATTGCCAAGCCGCGCGGCGTGGCCTTGTGGCCCCGGAAGATCTTCGCCTGCTTGAAGTCTTCGTCAATCGGGACAGTGGGGGGCAGGTCGTTCTTAGGAAAGATCTTGGGCGGCAGAATCTTCTTCGTCAGCGGGATGACTTTCTTCGGCGGCTCGGTACTCGTCTCTTTGGGAGACAAAACCTTCGGTGCCGTGTTGTTGCCGGCCGCATCGTTCTTGCTGTCGGTCGCGGGTGTTCCGCCCTGCATGGCGAGGAAGATGCCGCCGCCAATCAGCCCCAGTGCCAGGATGCCGCCGCCCATGAAGAGAATGGCCGAGTTGCCACCGCCTTTTAGCCGGCGCAGCGACCGCGCTTCGGGCAGTGCACCTGGCTCCTCATGTTCAGAATCGACAAACACATTGGCAACCGGCGCAGGCGGAACCGCGGGAGGCGTCACCCTGGGTGCCGGTGGAACCGCTTGAAACGTTGCCTTTGGCGCGGGAGGCGGCGACACCGCAGGCGGCGGGGCCGGCGACGCGTACCACGGGTCCGGCTGACCGCGAACCGCCGGCGGTGGAGAGGGCGGCGGCGCGTACCACGACCCAGTCGACGCATCCGGATTGACAGGAGCCTGTACCGGTGTTGGTGCCGGTGCCGGGTCAGGCACGGAGTCCGCCCACCAGTTGTTGTTCAGGGGCGCCGGGGCGGATGGTGGTGCTGCAGGTGGCGGTACGGATGGCGCGAACCCGAAGATGCTGTTGTAGGCGGCACGCTTGGCGGGGTCGAGCAGGGTAGTCTTCGCCAGGGTGATCTCGTCCACCAGTTGCCAAGCCAGCTTCGATTGCGGGCCGGTCAGGTGCTGCTGCACGCGCGCCAACTGTCGGGCCACGGCCGCGTCGATCGATCGCGCGTCGGCCTCCAGCGGGGAAATTCCGAGCAACTGGTACAGCGTGGGCGGCCGACGATCGTCATTGACGCCAAGCCATTCGCGATAGGGGTCCACCATGTGCGTTCACCGGGCAAGGGGCATCAGGATTCATAACGAATGGAAACTATTCTACCCGATCTTCCCGCAGCGTGACCGTCAACTGGGGTGAAGTTGCTATTTTCTCCCCCGCCGTCTTCCCAAGGTCAGCGGCGACTTCTCGTTGCCCAGGACAGCGACGTGATCAGGAGGATGGAGAAACTTCCATGGCGAGCGGCAGGGGGGGGCGTAAGCTCCCTGCTCATCCAATTGACTCTCGCTTCAGTTCAAACGCCTTGATCTTCCGATCCAGTGTTGAGCGTTCGATCCCCAGAATTTCAGCCGTTCGGCTCTTGTTCCAGTCGCTGTAGTTGAGCGTCGCCAATATCTGCTTTCGTTCCATCTCGTCCAGCGAGATCGGTTTGAACACAGCCGGGACCAGGCCGGAACTGCCCACGTCGATGGTCGAAATCCAGATATCGGGCGCATCGAGTTTGTCGCCGCCGGCGCTGAGGGCGACCGCGCGTTCGATGACATTGCGAAGCTCGCGAACGTTGCCGGGCCAGTGATGCCGCTGAAGCTTCTCGCGGGCCGCCTCGGTGAAGCCGGCAATCCGTCGGCCGGTCTGCTCGACGAAGCGCTTGCGGAAATGTTCTGCAAGGATCAGTACATCGGTCGGCCGATCACGCAACGGCGGCACGCGGATCTCGACTACCTGCAGGCGGTAGAAGAGGTCCTTGCGGAAGTCGCCTGAACGTACCGCTTCTTCGAGGGCGAGGTTTGTCGCCGCGACGACGCGCACGTCGATCTGGATCTTGGTGTTGCCGCCCAGGCGTTCAAACGGATGACCTTCGAGGATGCGCAGGAACTTTGACTGGGTTGACAGCGGCATCTCGCCGATCTCATCGAGAAAGACGGTGCCCTCGCTCGCGGCCTCGAACTTGCCGATCATCTTTTCGGTGGCACCGGTGAAGGCCCCGCGTTCGTGGCCGAACAGTTCGGACTCCAGCAATGACTCGGTGATGGCGGCACAGTTGAGGCAGATGAACGGCCCGTCGCGACGCGGGCTTGACATGTGGATGGCTCGGGCGACCAGTTCCTTTCCCGAGCCACTTTCGCCGCGGATCAGCACCGTGGCCTGCGTGGCGGCCACCCTGCGGATCTGCGATTCGATGACCTGCAACGCAGGGCTTTCGCCCACCAGTTCCGATTCGAGACGCAGCGAATTGGCCAGCGCCTTGTTCGCGCCCGAAAGGGCCCCGCGGCGTTTTAATTGGTTCCATGCCATGCCCAACTGACGAGCGATCAGCAGCGCCAACTCGAGATCGTCGTTGATCAGTGGCGGCTTCAGCGTGGTCGAGTAAAGGTGGATCAGCCCCAGCACCTGCGATTCGAAGATGACCGGTGCGCAAATCAAGCTGCCGACTTTCAGTTCGGCCAGGCTTTCACGGTTGCGCAGGGCCGGGTCAAGCTGCACATTCTCGGCCAGCACCGCTTCCTTCGTGGAGAGTACTTCGGAACTGACGAACTGCGATACCTTGTGGTAGGTCTGCGTCTTGGTGTCGCGGTGACGGTGGGCGAGCAGTTCGGTATCGCGATTTTCCTTCACTGCCAGAACTGCGCCGACTTCGGCGAAGATTCCTTCCATCAGTCCATCGAGAACGATCTCAACGAGTTCTTTCAGCGTCTCCGCGGTGCCCATGTCGAGGCTGAGGCGGTACAACACGCTGGTCATGCGTTCCCAGCGCTTCGACTCGGGCGGAGTCGCGGTCTCTTCAACCGGCACGAGATTCTGCGAGCCGTAGCGCGTGGTCCGCAGGCGCTTGCGGATCTCCATCTTGTCGGCCGCGCCGGCATCGGGCACGCCGGGCAACTGGCGCAGGTCGTTGACGAACATGAACTTGCTGTGGCCTAATTGCAGTTCGTCGTTGCTGTCGAGCGGTTCTTCGCCTTGGATCGGCTGATTGTTGACCTTTGATCCGTTCAGGCTTCCCAGGTCGCGCAGGATCCAATGACCCTCGGCGAAGTAGATCTCGGCATGCTCTCGGCTGCAAAGGTCGTCGGTCAGCACGATCTTGTTCGTGGGAGCCCTGCCGACAGTGCAGCGCTGGCCGCGCTGTAGCGGATAGACCCGGCCGAAGCCGTTCTCGTGGCGGGCAACAACATATGCGTTCGCAGCGGTCGGCATGATTCCATCGCGTTAAGGGACGGGGATACCCCTTCAGGATAGTCGATTCTTGTGCCCGGCAACAGGCGCGGATGGATGGAACGTCAGACGGAACGCCCTCGCTCCAGCCGCAGGCAACGCGTCACGCAGGCGGGGATTTCGCTCAGATGATGCGTGACGAAGATCAACGCCTGTTCAGGTGTCAACTCGTCGGCCATATACTGCTGCAATCGGCCGATCAGGAAGTCGTCGAGGCCCTGAAACGGCTCATCGAGAATCAGCAGCGGGGGTCGCTTCACCAGGGCACGCATCAGCAGTATCATGCGTTGCTCGCCGGTCGACAGACGGTTGAACAGACGAGCCGCGAGCGGAAGCAGGTCGAAGTAAGCAAGGAGTTCATTGATGCACAGACTCTGCGCGGTTGAGATCGGTCGACGTGCCAGAACATCAAAGAAGCCGGTGGCAATCGTCTCCGTGGCCGTCAGCGGTTCGGAGAAGTACAGGTGCATCTCGGGCGATACCAGTCCGATGCCGCGTTTTACGTCCCAGATGCTTTCACCCGTGCCGCGTTGCCTGCCGAACAAATGCACGTGATTGCTGTAAACCCGCGGATGGTCGGCAGCGATCATGCTCAGCAGAGTCGACTTGCCCGACCCGTTCGGCCCCAGCAGTGCCCAGCGTTCCCCGGCCCGGACGGTCCACGTGATGCCGTCGAGCAGGATGCGGTCGCCGTAGGCGACATGCACATCGCGCAAGTCAATGACCGGTCGCCCGCCGGACCGTACGCGTTCAAATGTACGTGTAGAAACTTCTTCCACCGGTTGAGGTCGCCACGGCCCTTTCCGCACGACGTGCAGATCATCAAGTTCCAGTACGTGCGTCACCCAGGCGGGAATCGCATCGGGTCGAGTGACGAGGATCAGGTGCAGGCCTTCGCGCACCAGTCGGCCCAGCAGGTCCGACAGTTCATCGCGGCCAACGGCATCAAGCCCCATGAAGGGGTCGTCGAGAATCAGCATGTGCGGTCGTTGCAGCAGGGCCTTCACCAGCCGACCCCGCCGGGTCTGCCCGTTGGAGAGTGTGATGAGCGACTGCGGCCGCAGATGGCCGATATGGAACTGTTCACACAATTGCGCCAAGTGTACTTCGTCGACGGGCTTGCCGCCGGTCAGGAACTGATCGAGCGACAGGTCATCGTCCTTCTCGATGAAGTTGAAGCGCTGCTGGTAGTAGTGGCGAGAGTACGAAAACAGCCGCGATTCTTCCTTGAAGGAAACACGTGTGATGGCATCGGACGGATATTCGACCGGCCGGCCCGCGGCCACAAGCCGGTCAACGAGCGGATAGCTGATACCATCGGCATGGATTCGCCCGACAATCGCCTCAACGAGCATCGACTTCCCGGAAGCGACCGGCCCGGTGACCGCCCAGGTTTCGCCTTCGCGGATGGCCCAGCTCAGATCAGTGAACGTGCGCTCGCCGCGGCGGACGGTGGCGTGAGTGAACTGGAGAAGGGGTGCATCGGACATGTGGCACTTTCGAATCAACGGCCGGTGGCGATTCGAGACGTCGCAACAGGCGGCCTGATGTATGACTTATCCGATCTCGAACAAGGAACCGCCCGCTGTTCGTCCGTGTGGCGGTTTGACCGGAATTCTCCGCCCCCAGGCGCAATCTCACTGTGATATTCGCGTGAACTTAATGATTCGCGCATCGAACCGAATGCGATTTCACGTAGCATGGTTGGGCAAACCCGAATCTCGCCCTTCACTGAGATGTTCGCGATGACGGCCAGAAGGCTTCTTTCTCTTTTTCCGTTGTTGCTGCTGTGCTGCGGCGGCTGCATCAAGGTCGGTCCGCGCAGCGACGAGGATGTTTACAAGGACCTGATCCGACAATTCGACGATCTAAGCGGGTCGATGACCCGGGTGATGGATGAACGCAGCGCCCAGGAGGCAAAGCCCCGCATTCAAAAGACGGGTGAGCGGATCCTGAGCCTGGTGGAAGCGAAATCAGAGAACGCCCGTCGCAGCTACCAGTCCCCGAATGCGGCCGAGATCAAGGCGAAGTACGAGCCGATCCTGTCCGCGACGATCGCCCGATCGATGAACCAGTTTCAGCGGATTCGCCAGCAGGTGCAGGCACCCGCGGCCAAAGAACTGGCCGGCGAAGTGGCGAAGATCTACCAGCAGTGCGGCGTGCAGATCAAGTAGTAAGGGTGCGATGACCGTGAGCTTCTCAGCTCGCGGGCATCGCTGGAATCATTTCACTTCTGCCACTTCGCTCGGGATCTCGAAGCCGAGCGTGTAGAGCAGGAAAGTCAGCCGCTGGGCGAGGCAGCGCTTCTCGATCATCTTCATCTCGTCGTGCGTCTCGAAATTGTTGAGTGAGTTCAGCAGTTGCCTGGCGTGGTCCGGCACGCTCGGGACGCGCTTCAGTGCTTCACGCATCGGGTTGATGACGCCGTCCTTCTGACGTTCGATTGCCGTCTCGACGGCGTCCATCAGTTCGCTGGACAGGTCTTCACGGACGATCGCCTCGCGCAACCGCACGCCGACCGGATGTTCCCACGGCTGCACCGGCTTCTCGCGCGGAATGTGCGGCAGGTCGGGCCGGACGGGGATGGTGTCGTGCCGGGCTTCTTCGGTGTCGCCGTCCTTGTTCGCGGGGAAGCGGGTCAGCGTCACCATCACGTCGTCGCTTTCTTCGTCGGGCTTCTCGACCCTCCAGTCCGGCTTCCAGCCGGCGATGCTGGAAATCACCAGGCCAAGCATCCCCAGTCCGATCAGGGCAAGCGAAATCGGGAACGGCCACATTGTCATCAGCGGCGGCCGCCAGCTGAAGTGCAATTTGATCGCCTTACCCTCGGCCAGCGAGGCGACCGTTTCTGGCGGGGCCTGGCAGTCGAGGTCGACCATCGCCATGCCCGGTTCGCGGGTCAACGGCACGGCCGAGAGAAATTTCGCGGGGAACCGCTGTTCGACGTGCTGGCCGTTCTCTTCAAGATCCACGGTCACGGTGCCGGCCTTGGCCAGCGCGTCGGTCTGGTTCTCCGGCACGCGGAAGCGGCCACGCATGCTGTCGGGACGGCTGAGCACCAGTACGGTCCCCTGATTCAGAGCCGTGCCCGGCGATGCATGCCGATAGATTACGTTCCCGCTGAACGGAGCCTTGTGTTCAAGCCTGTTCTGTTTGCCCTGCAGGGCGACCTCGGCTTGGCGGATCAGGATCTCCTGATTGGATTTATCCCACTCGTGCCGCTTGAAGGCGGTCGCCTGATCTTCGTTC
>Ga0105048_10014197_pt1 | contig 12415 bp, 17 predicted proteins | sample MAT05_FD_78382 | JGI IMG/M metagenome (GOLD analysis project Ga0105048, IMG submission 78382) | Freshwater microbial communities from Lake Fryxell liftoff mats and glacier meltwater in Antarctica - MAT-05 | ecosystem: Environmental > Aquatic > Freshwater > Ice > Liftoff microbial mat | place... | reverse complement strand
GACTTCATCGACCAGCGTACGATTGGTTGCCGCAATGACGCGGACATCAACTCTGCGTTCACGATGTGATCCGACACGACGAATAGAACCGTCTTCCAGTGCCCGCAGAAGTTTTGGTTGCAGTGCTCCGGGAAGTTCACCAATCTCGTCGATGAACAGCGTTCCGTTGTCAGCGACTTCAAACAACCCGGCGCGATCTTCGTTGGCACCGGTGAACGCGCCTTTGCGATGACCGAACAATTCGCTTTCGACAAGTTGTTCCGGGAGAGCCGCGCAGTTGATCGTCACAAACGGTCGGTTGGCGCGGTGACTCTTCTGCTGTAACGCACGAGCCACAAGTTCCTTTCCAGTACCGCTTTCGCCCTGTATGAGAACTGGCTTGTCGGTCGGAGCGACACGTTCAATCAGGCGAAACACCTCCCGCATGCGAATGGAATCGCCAATGATTCGAACGGCAGGTTGAGATCGTTCGATGATGGCTCGCAACTGGCGGTTTTCCTTGTTCAGCCGCGCCCGCTCCCATGACATCATGCAGCGTTGTTCGAGTTCATCCAGGGGAAATGGCTTAGTCAGATAATCTGACGCACCCAGCTTCATCGCGTTGACGGCGCTTTCGATGGTGCCCTGCCCTGTCAGAATGATCACTTCGGTCTCAATTTGCGTGGATTTCATGCGCTCGAGCAGTTCCAATCCGGAAAGGCCAGGCATGTTCATATCGACGATCGCGACATCGAAAACTCTTCGGTCGCAGATTTCCAAAGCTTCATGGCCATTGGCTGCTGCCTCGACACGATGACCTTTTCGCGTCATCCAGCGGACGCACGTCTCGCGAAAATCCGGGTCGTCTTCCACCACGAGCAAATTCATAGCGTTTGGGGATGACATCTGTGGCTCCGAACGGTCTGATCATGATCAACCACTATGGACGATTGGACTCACACACACCGGACAGTTGACGGTGCTGGTGTGAGTGTGCGAAATCGCACGGTAATGTGCCGTTTTGTCCAATTGCACAGCCTCAAAACCTGAATTCATGAGAAAAGACTGGCAGAGCGGCTAAGAGCGAACCGCATTCCGAATTGCTGCTGTTCGCGGAAATAGCAGCACGATCTGCGATCCGCCCTTTTCGAGAGGTCGAGCCATGACTGATCCTCCATGAGCCATCATGATGCGGTGAACGATTGCCATACCCAGTCCCGTACCCTTTTGTTTTGTCGTGAAAAAAGGCTCGAAGATCTGATCTGCGACTTCCGGGGTCATGCCACATCCGTCGTCTTCAATCGTGATCTTCGCGGCGGGATCTGTGCCGCACTGCGCTTCCTGGCAGGAAATTGTAATGGTGCCTTCACCGCCACACGCATAGATGGCGTTTTCGAGAAGATTTCGCATGACCTGTTCGATTCGGTGCACGTCCACTTCGCAGTTCAAACGCTGAGAGTCTGCGGCATCGACAAGCTTGATGAGTTTACCTTTACGAGAGGCGGCAAGGTTGTCCCATTCTTTGTGCCAGATTGTCGCGAGATCGCATTCCCTGAATTCCAGATGAATGGGTGCCGCGTAGCCCCGCACTTCTTCGTACAGCCGATACAGATCCTGAAGCGCCGCGGTCGCTCGCCGCGCCAGATCGAGCTGTTCCTTGTTTTCCTGCAGATCCAGTGAGAGCATGTCCAGGCAGGCCTGAGCACGCTGCAACGCGTTGCGACTTTCATGAGCCAGGCCCGTGACCATCTGCCCAATCGCCGCCAGCCGTTCTGACTGCATCAGTTGCTTTTGAACGCGTTCCAATTCCGTCAGATCGCGCACAATTCCCGTGAAATATTGTTGTCCGCGCGCAGCGAATTCGCTCACGGCCAGATGGACGGGGAATTCTGATCCGTCTTTTCGGCGGCCAGTGACGCGTCGTCCGCTGCCGATGATGGATGGTTTTCGTGTCTGAATGTAATCGGCAACATACGAATCGTGCTGACTGCGATACGGCTCCGCCATGAGCAAGCTGATATTGCTGCCAAGCAGTTCCTGAGCCGCGAAACCAAACATGCGTTCGGTTGCCGGATTGTGGGAGCAGATGAGACATTTGTGATCAATGGTAATAATCGAATCGACAGCCGTGTTGAGGACCGCGCGACTTCGCGCAACTTCGTCAGGGCCCGAGGAAACCGGCCAAAATCCGGAAAACAGTGTAACGAGAAATCGTCCCTCATCGAGCCCAAAGTGCAACGCCATTGCATGTAACAGCATCGACACCGGCAAACTGTCAGACGTCAATGCAACATCAACTTCTGCGTGGATGCTGAAGCCGTTCCTCGACAAATCATGCCACAGTTCTGTAATTTTGGAATCATTGTTGGATGAGACGGCATCCAGCAGGAGGCTGCCTTCGGCGAGATCGAAACAACTGCCTTTCATTGTTGCTGACGAAAGAATCCGGGAATCCGCTCCACAGACAAACGCAAGAAGTCTGGGGTCTTCGTGATCGATGGGTGCGTTGTTGGTCATTCGTGGCACGCAGAGTGAAGGAAGGGTTTTTAGGGCGAGCGGCAGATTTCTGGTTACCGTCGAAAACCGGGGGTTAGAGCCCTGCGGCTGATAAAATCAGCCGCCACGCGATAGCGTCCGGTTGTTCGGCTTGGTAGTTCCTAATCTTCCGCTCGTCTAGTTGCGTTCTATTGTGGAATTGGGAGGGAGAGGCTACTGCCGAGCCGTGCGTTTCGGCATCTGAATTCCTGTGTACATTGGTGCTTTCGTTCCTGCAACTTGCCTTATCCCCCGGAGACCTCAATGCGTCGAGGTTTGGCGCGTGCCGCGCGGGGGAGTTCCACGCGAAGAACTCCGTTTGTCAGTTTCGCCTGGATACGGTCATGATCCACTTCGTCACTGAGAATGAACGAACGCAGGAAGTCGCCGATGTGGTACTCCTGATGCAGCATCTGAGCTGACTCGGGTACGTCGGTGGTGACACGTCCAAACAGAGTCAGTCGATTGTTCTGAACCTGCAGATCGAGTCCTTCAGAATCGACGCCGGGGAGATCAGCATACAATACCAGCCCGTCCGGCGTCTCATAGATATCGATCGGCGGATTGAACAGCAATCGCGGCTCGCCGGGCGCATTTTCTGGTGCCGGGATCATGGACGTGGATTCGTGCGATTCTTTGCGTTCCGGAGATTCAGTCATAAGAAACACCATTTCTGCAGCAGAGTTCGCTACGGTCCTTCATTCACTTTGATCTGGCGCGCTGCTGCCGAAGGAGCCTTCGGCAGAGTGACACGCAAAACGCCCGCGCTGTAATCGGCTCGCATGCCATCTTCATTGATGCGATCGGGGAGCTGAACCTTTCGCTGCCATGGTCCGTGGAATCTTTCCTGTCGGCGAAAGGCATCTTCCCCGGCCTCTCCTGGTGGCAATCGCGTGCCCTTAATCGTCAGGCAATTGGACGCGATCGTGACATCCAGTTGACTGATATCGATGCCGGGAATTTCCGCTGTCAAAACGTAGCTATCGTCAAGTTCCAATAGATTGACTTGTGGAAACCGGCGGCTGAACCGAACGCCATGCAGCGTCAGGTTGACGCCCTGTAACAGACGATCGACCTCTCTTTCAAGGTCTCGAAAGGGATCCCATGGCTGACCCCAGCGAAAAATCGGCATTGGAAACTCCACCCTCCGTGGTCAGGCAGCGCCGCCACGTCTCAACTGTCAAATACGACGAACTCCGCCGCAGCCGGATTCAGGCTGCACACCATGTTCCAATTCCCCAGAAGGCGTATGCGACCGTATATTCTGTTTTCTGACCCCGATGTAAGCTATTGCTACACAGCAGTTTACTGAGTTTTGCTGGATTTGTCGCGACCATTAAAGGAACTTGGGCGGCCTCTGCCATTTTGCCAGCACTCCGATCCGGAAATTTTCCAGACGAGAACTTCACAACCTCGGGTGAAATGTCGTCAGGTTTGCTACCCTGTAGTTGAGTGTTACCAGGATCTGAACAACGGACATTCAATCCATGACCCCCAAACACAATCCGTTTTCTGCAGTTTACGTCGGCAGTTTTGACCCGATTTCGCTGGGGCATCTGGACATCATTCGCCGCGCGTCGAGAATTTTTGAACATGTGACCGTGGGTATTGGTGTCAATCCGGACAAGACGCTTTTGTTTTCTGCCGAAGAACGAATGCAGATGTGCCAGGTCTCGGTCTCCGAATTCTCCAATGTCGATGTTTGTACTTTTGACGGACTCACTGTCGAATTCGTACGCCACTGCAACAGCCGCATTCTGCTCCGCGGCGTCCGCACGTTGACGGACATGGAACAGGAATTCACGATGACACTGGCAAATCGTGTGCTGGACGAAGAAATTGAATCCGTGTTTCTGATGTCCGCCGAACGATATGCTCACATTTCCAGTTCACTTATAAAACAGATTGCCAGAATGGCGCGGGGCGATGTCAGCCTCCGATTGAAGGATTTCGTGCAACGCCCGATCATCAATGCTTTGATCAAAAAACTGCGCGAGCTGGAAACATCACACAAGGAACAACATCCCAATGGTTAAGACCGCTTCCACAATGCTCAGCCTGGGGACTCAGGCACCGGACTTTTCGCTGGTCAACATCGACGGCAGGATCGTCTCTCGCAAGGACTTTGCAGGGAAGCCGCTGTTAGTTGTCTTCATGTGCAACCACTGTCCGTTTGTCGTACACATTCGCGGGGCTCTGCAGGAATTTGCTGCGGAGTATCTGGCGAAGGGCATAGCCATCGTCGGGATCAGCAGCAATGACATCGTGGCCTATCCGCAGGATGGCCCGGAAAAAATGAAGGACGAAGCAAGAACGGCGGGTTACACTTTCCCATATTTGTTTGATGGGACTCAGGAAATTGCCAGGGCTTATTGTGCCGCCTGCACGCCCGACATTTTCCTGTTCGATAAGAATCACGGTTTGGTTTATCGCGGGCAGTTTGATTCCAGTCGGCCAGGAAACGGGTTGCCTGTGACCGGAAAGGATTTACGAGGCGCAGCTGGCGCCGTGCTGGCCGGCAAACCCGTCTCTCAAGAACAACGGCCAAGTATCGGATGCAACATCAAATGGAAAGTGGGCACCGAGCCAGCATATTTTACCGGAATGTCCGCAGGCTAAGGCGGCTGTGATTTGTCAGTAGAGTCGGATTGCGCCGATCTTTGGTTTCAGCAGAACAGGGAATGGAATGGCATCGGATCTGTCGATTGCTTTAAGTCAACTTCATAGATTACTGGTCCGTCTTGCCGAAGCCGAAGCAGCGTTTGCCGATGGGCCGCGGTCGATCACTGTCGCCGACAAGCAGGTTGCGCAAGCTGAACAGAAGATTGAAGTACAAAAGGCTGCGGTCAAGCAGACTCGAAAAACCGCCGACGACCTGAATCTCAAACTGAAGACGAAAGAAGCGGAACTCAAAAAGCTTCAGGGACAACTCAACGCCGCAACATCCAACAAAGAATTTGACATCTTCAAAAGTCAAATCGCCAGCATCGGCAGTGAACGTGCAGAATTGGAAAATACTGCGTTCGAAGCGATGGAAGAAATCGATGTGACTCAGGCGAGGTTGAAGGAACTGGAAGCCGAATTGAAGTTCCGTCGTCAGGCGGTTCAGACATTACGAGCGGAAGTGGAAGCAAACCGACCCGGTCTGGAAACAACGCTGGAAGAGTTGAAGTCGCAGATTGACGTCGCAGAAAAAGTCATCCCGTCAGGTGAAGGATTATCGGCCTATCGCCGCCTCCGAATTGCAAATGGTGCCGGTGCTCTGGCAGGAATTGAAGATGACTTCTGTGAAGGTTGCAACTGCCGCGTGACCAATCAGGATCTCGTCCGCATTCGCACGGGCGAATTCTTCCGCTGTCGCGAATGCAATCGCGGGCTGTATGTCGTGTAGACAAGTGTAAGGTTTCTGCAGAATGAAAAGCGAACATTGTACTTTAGTGGACAAGTAGAATGTCCTCTTTGCGCCCTTTGTGCGCCGATGAACCTCAGTCACCTGAGCTGACACTTGAAAGTCGTATACGGTCCGTCGCGTACCGAGCATGGTGTTGTGTGTCGCTCGCGGAGCGGGCATGTTGTTGTGTATCGCTCGCGGAGCGAGCAAAGCGCGTAGCCCCAGGCTTCAGCCTGGGGACGTCGTGTATCCAATTCAATCCGCCGTGAAACGGCGGAAGCAAGCAGAATTCAACATAATCTTTCTGGACCACGGATTTTTCGTCATGGACAGATCTGTTCGCCACCACTCAATTTCTGGAGGTCGATTTGGTCCCTGCGTCAACCAGCACCACTCCACTCGCTGATCAGCGTTGCCAGATGATAGCCTCAAGCGATAAGTATCAAAGGGGTCAGCGACGGTCTTGAAAAGAGTCAACAGGAGATTCGAAAAAAGATTTTCGAATTCGATGTTTTGTTGTTCGCGGCGGCGGAATTCGGCACAAAGCATCAGGCGTCAGGTCTCTTTGATATGTCTGATCTGACCCTTTTGATCTTACAAAACAACAATGCCTGACCCTTTTGATCTTCTCTTTTGATCTTCTCTTTTGATCTTCTATGCGTCTTGCGTGTGATTGAGTGAATACTTTATCGAAGCTTTACTGCGTGAATCGTGACGCAGCAGATTTTCCTTCGATGGGCAGAAACAAGACGTTGGGTTGAGACGCGAAACGATGGAAACCATGGTGCTCATAAAACTGGATTGCCAAATCATATTTGGCATCGACCAGCAGGGCATAGACTGCGATGTCCGACTCTGTCGATCGCTGCACGGCGTCGTACAACAACGCACCACCCAGCCCGCGCGGTCGGAATCGAACGTCGATCGCCAATCGGCCCATGCGAGCGGCGGGAACATTCTGATAACGCGGAAGTCGATTCGAAAGTCGCTCTGGCAGTTCAGGCAGCGGAATACCGCACGCAGACAATGTGTAATAGCCCGCAATCGATTCCGTGGCACTTTCGATCAGCAGAAAACAAACGGCAAAGTGCCGACGCATTTCCTGACCGGCGTGTTGGGCGAGGTAGCGATTCAACGCTTCGACGCCACAATCAAAGCCCTTTCGAACATGCTTGTGCAATCGTTCAATGCGAAACTCACTCACTTAAGTCGCTGCCCGACGTCGGACTTGACAAGCGCGGCATGCGTCTTCGCGGCTCGACGCATCGCCGGTGCGACCTTCTGCGGGCCAAGCATGGACTTTGCAAACCGGACCTGGTCATCAAGCGACAATTCCAGGCTGGCCTGCTTTTGCAGTGTCCGTTCAGCCGCTTCACGGGCTGATCCAATCACAAACTCGGACAACGAACGACCTTGCGAATCTGCTGCAATCCTGATCAGATCCAATACAGACTGCGGCAATCGAGCATCAAGCCGGGCCGTTCTTCCTGGTTCGCCATTCATGATACGACTTTCAAAGGGACAGTGAACTCAATGTTGAGTGTACGGTGGAATTCCGTACGTGTCAATTCCTGCAATTGGGATCGGTGTCAGTCGGACGTGCCTGCAGGTCAGACTCGCGGCAGTGAAAGTTCGGAGTCGGGTTCACGATCGGCTAAGAGCTTTGTCAACGGGGTTGCTTCCGGTCGAAGACGACGATAGCGATTCCCCCGAGTATCGCGGCGGCGGCACACAGAAGTCTCGGCGTCACGTGATCGCCGAGAAAAACAATTCCTCCCGCAGCCGCGATGACTGGCACGCTGAGTTGCACGGTAGCCGCCTCAGTGACTCTCAGCGATTTTAGAGCAGTGTACCAAATGGCATATCCAACTCCGGAAGCCAATGCACCCGAGAATATCGCGTATCCAATGCCCCAGTTGTCGAACGAAGCCCAGCGCGCCATCACGATGCTTAATGCGATGGCAAAAGGCACCGCCCGCAGGAAATTTTCCGCCGTGGCACGGGTCGGCTCGCGCGAGTACTTTCCGCGCAAAGAATAGATGCCCCAGGCAACACCGGCTCCTGATATCAATCCGGAACCGAGCAAGGGCGGTGCTGAGAGGCCTGGCAAAAAAAGACAGATCAGGCCACCGAGTGCGAGGATAAAGCCAATGGCCTGACGCATCCGCAGGGACTCACCTGCCCAAATGCCGTAGCTGATCATCGTTGCCTGCACGGCACCAAAGAGCAACAGGGCACCCGTACTCGTGGGCAGGCTGACATAGGCGAACGAAAAGCCAGCCGCATATGCAAAAAGCGCGAATGCAGAAATCCAGCTGCCCGATTCCGTATGAATGCCGCCGCGCACGCGCACAATCAGCCAAAGCATGACCGCGCCAGAGATGAGGCGAACTGATGTGAAGGTGGCTGCATCAATCAGAGTGGTTTTCAACGCCAATCGGCACAGCAGCGAATTGGCCGCGAAAGCGATCATGGCGACCAGCGTGAGGAATAAAACCCGCGTGCGCGACATCAAATAATCCGCTCATTTACCGGAAACCTGTCCATCCATCATTCCCAGCGAAAAACGCGGATGGCAACAACGAACGTCACGGCTCCCCAGAGCGTGATTAAGCCCAGCTCGGGCAGAATCTGAAGCACGCCGGCTCCTTCCTGCATCACGTGTCGTAACGCGGCAATCAGCGGAGTCAAAGGCAGCAGTTCAATCAGCGGCTGAGCAAACGCCGGAAAGCGCTTTGCCGAAAAGAAAATCCCTGAACCGATCCACATGGGCACCATCGACAGATTCATCAGCCCGGAGACGGCTTCCAGTGTCTTCGCACGACTGGCGATCAGCAGGCCGATTCCGGCAAACTCAAACGCTCCCAGCGCGATGAGCAGCAACACGTTCAGATAGCTGCCGTGATTCACGACGCCAAATGCAATTCGCGAAACCAGCAGCACGATGATGATTTCCGGGATCATGAACACCATGCGACTGAACATCATCGCGGCCACGAAATGGGATTTCTTCATCGGTGTCCCGAGAAACCGCTTTAACACCTGCCGAATTCTCATATCGACAATCGCAAAGCCGACTCCCCAGATGCCGCCGGCCATCAGGCCCATGCCGATCAGGCCTGGCACCAGAAAATCGATGTAGCGGCTGCCTGGTTCTGTCACCGCCAGATCGGTGGTAGCAACAGGATCCTGCCGACCGGCTGCTCGCTGCAGAACATCGTTGACCGCGTCACGCGCATGCACGCTGCCAGGTCGAGTGGGATCGAAGACGAATCGATATCCGGAAACTCCGTCCATTGACTCCGCCACCGCAATCAGTTCACTCTGACCGGCTCGAAGCTGCTGCCGACATTCCGCTTCAGTGCCAGTCGATACAATCAACATGCGACTTTCACGCAAAGTGGCCTTCAACACCTCCGAACCAGGTCCGTCCTGAACCACGATGGAAATCGCTTCCATCGGCTCACTGCGAAACGCCAGACCCAGTGCGATCATCATCACCAGCGGGAACACATACGACCAAAACACGGCCTCAGGCTCACGCATAAACTCTCGGAACCGCGCGAGGAACAGCTGGGTCACAGGATGCATTTTCCATGACGAACTCATCGTACGGCTCCTGTTTCGTCGTCGTTCAAGGCATGTCCGGCGAAGTGGACAAAGACGTCTTCCAGAGTCGCCTGCCGTGTTGCCAGCGAAGTCAGCCGCAGCTTGCGTTCGTTGATCAGGGCGAGCAAGGCAGGAATCGCCATGTGTGGTTCGCGGACCGACAGGCATCGATGCTCACTTTCCACTCGCGCTGAATTCACGCCCGGCAGATTTGCACCGAAATCTTCCGGCAGTGACGACATCGAGTCTCCGCTCACAGCAAACACGACGACATGCTGGGCACCAAGATTGGCGATCAGTTTTTGAGGCGAATCAATGGCCAGGATCCTGCCATGATCAAAAATCGCGACGCGGTCGCAGAGTCGTTCGGCTTCGTCCATATAATGTGTTGTCAGCAGAACCGTACCGCCGCCTTCACGGAACTCGGTGATGATCCGCCACAGGTCACGACGCGATTGAGGATCCAGGCCCGTGGTTGGTTCGTCCAGAAACAGCAGCTTCGGATTGCCCACGAGAGCTGTTGCCACGGCAACTCGCTGCCGCTGGCCTCCAGACAGCGCTTTGATCCGAGCGTTCGCTTTCTCCTGCAGCGACACTTTGGCGATGGCTTCAGATGGTTCCATGCCCGATCGGTAAAAGCTGCGAAACAGTGTCAGAGTTTCAAGAACTGTGAGTTTTTCCGACAACCGCGTTTCCTGGAGTGAGATGCCGATCTCCTGACGAATCTCGTCTCCCTGAGTTGCCCAGTTCTTCCCCAGCACAAAGGCATCGCCGCTGGTCGCCCGCAGCAGCCCTTCGCAGATTTCGATCGTCGTCGTTTTGCCCGCACCATTTGGCCCGAGCACACCAAAGCACGTGCCCTGCTCCACCTGCAAATCAATCCCCCGCACGGCCTCCACCGGCGGCTTCCCCGGCCAGGTCTTCGTCAACTGACGACATTCAATTGCATAGGTCATGCAGTGCCAATCTCTTCATATCGCAATCGCCGGATCTTCCCGTAGCCGGATTCGTCAGAATTTGGTGCGCCGCGCAATGACGCAACCATTTCACACTCTCCGACGAAACCCTCGAGCCCGTGCCTATGCGTATTTGAAGTGCCAAGGCAGTCGGCGTCAATTCATCGGAGTCATGGTGTAGAATTCCAGCTCACATAATGACTGCGACAGTTTCGCGGTGCCTGAGACAGTTTCGCGGTGTCTGACACCAGACAGCATGGTTTGCGGCCTTGCGTTCATGCAATGATGATTCGCTGTCGGTGAGTCAATAAGAAGACCCAATTTGACGCCCTATAGGGAGAGCCGGTATCATGATTCCGGTATCGGGTTATCTTCATGACGACACCCTTTGCAACAGCTTCATCATAGGATCAGGAGCAACGTTATGTTCGCCTTTGGGATGCCCGGTCCAGTGGAACTGATCATCATTGGCATCATCTTATTGATCCTCCTTCGTCAGCGTCCTGGAAATCCATCCGGTCCGTCAGCGATCGGTTAGTTGCCCCGACTGCGGCCCAGTATCGATTTGTGTGGAAAACAGCCCGATTGTTCCACGAATGGATCCAACAAGACGTTGGCCCGTTTCACGCATCGTTAGTTGTTCAAAATTCGCGGGCAAGGAAGCGGCTTCACGTCGTTGTTTCCTTGTCGAAATGACTTCGTATGTCTGAACTTGAATCAAAAGGGAAATTCGTTCCACCGTTCTGCATGTATAGCGGTTTTGCACTCTGTTTTGTGATTGCCGCATGGCAAACGTTTCAAGCGTTGACAACCCCCAGTCGATGGTCTCGTGGATGGTCTGATTCAACCAGCTGACCAAAATTACTTGTTAGTGGTGGTCGCGCTGCGCCTGTTCGTGGTGGCCGTCATCATTGGGGTTGCCAGCGCATTTTCACTTTGGGTCACAGTGTCAATCATTCTTGCCATCAAACTCTTGAGCAGGACTCGGCGACAGCTCGTCAAAAAGGAACTCATCGAATGGTGCAAGATCTACGCCTTGGCCACGGTATTGGCGATATATGCGTTATTATCTCCTGATTGATACAACGACTGGATACGAAAGTCGCAAGGCGCGTAAAAGCGGACTTACTTATGCGAGTTGAGATCGGCTTGCAAATCGCACAACAACTGGCCGGTGACAGATTGACAGACACCTGGAGGCGCTTCCAGCATCTGCGTATCTGCAGTTCAGCAGAGGCAAATGTGTCGCATCATTGCAGAACGCTAACATATTCCGGGTGGGCGCGAACGTAGGACTGACAAGTCGCACCCAAGGCATCGACTGAATGATGACAAATTCCCCAAACCCGCAGAGTGACGGTGAGCAGGCCATCGCTGAGTGTGGGTCAATGTCAGCCATCCGACAAATTTCGACAGTTGGCAGTCTTCTTCGGGCCCGACGACGAGGTGCCAATAATTCCCCATCACACAATCACTTCATTGCGTGCGTGCGAAATCACGTCTTGCAACGCAAGTGCCTCGTCCGAGCCCGGTTCGGGGAGCACCCATTTCACGGCGATAGAACTGTCGAGTACGAATAGGCTCATTGGTCGCGAAGTTCACGGATAAAATCGACGGCCACTTCCACCGTCCCGACGCGTCGTCTGGTCGCTTCCCGCATCACGTCCATGCGTTCACGCGATTTCCTTGCCGCCTCCGGATCCCGTTCGCCTTTCAATAGTTTGGCGATGAGGTCTTCCAGCCGATCTACAGCAAACCGTTGGAATCTTGTATTGCTGAGAAGATTTTTATTCGTCGAGGTGTCGCATTTGGGCATTCGGGCACAACCTTGGCCTGGGCTGTTAAAAATCCGGGGTTGACGCAGTTATTTGATTGCGCCAGTTTTGTTCCCATCTTTTCTGTCGCCCCGTGCCAGCTTGCCTGGCACGAGCGAACGTTTTGGGGT
>Ga0105048_10014196_pt1 | contig 12415 bp, 9 predicted proteins | sample MAT05_FD_78382 | JGI IMG/M metagenome (GOLD analysis project Ga0105048, IMG submission 78382) | Freshwater microbial communities from Lake Fryxell liftoff mats and glacier meltwater in Antarctica - MAT-05 | ecosystem: Environmental > Aquatic > Freshwater > Ice > Liftoff microbial mat | place... | reverse complement strand
TTGTAGAATACGGATAGTCGAGGAGAATGTAACAACATGGGATTCTGTACCTCTTGCGGTACTCAGTTGGCGGAAGGTGCGCGCTTTTGTCCAAAGTGCGGGACGGCTCAGGCCGGGGCGGGAACTGCACCGCCACCGATGATGCCGCCACAGATGCCGGTATCGTCGTCGCCGCTCGATTACACCATCCAGGGCGACAACCTGCAGGTAGTCCGCGTGCGGCTCACTCCGGGGCAGGAACTGTTTGCCGAGGCCGGAAAAATGCTCTACAAGACGCCTTCGGTAAACTGGGAGACGCGCATGAGCGGCAACTCCATCGGCGAAAAGCTATTGGGCGCCCTAAAGCGTAAAGTGATGGGCGAGAGCCTTTTCCTGACGTATTTCCGGGCCAACGCCGCCGGCGAGGTGGGCTTTGCCGGTAGCTATCCGGGCCGCATCCAGCCTTTTGACCTGCGCGCGGGTCAGTCGATCCTCGTGCAGCGCGATAGCTTTCTGGCCGCGCAGACTGGCGTCGCTTTGAATATCGCTTTCACCAAGAAACTGGGCGCGGGCTTCTTCGGCGGCGAGGGCTTCATCCTTGAGAAGCTCACCGGCCCCGGCATCGTCTTCATCCACGGCGGCGGCGACTTCATCGAGTTCGACCTCAAGCCCGGCGAAATGCTGCAAGTCGACACCGGCTGCATTGTGGCCTTCGACGAAAGCGTTTCGTACGACATTCAATTTGTGGGCGGCATCAAGACGGCGATCTTCGGCGGGGAAGGCCTGTTCTTGGCTACACTTACCGGCCCCGGCCGCGCAATTGTGCAGAGTATGACGCTGGAGAAGATGCGCCGCGAACTCGCCCCTTCGGTGAGCGGCGGCGGCGACGAACGCAGCGGCTTGGGTGCCATCACCGGCTTGTTCAAGAGCGATGACTAAGGGTTTTCGCTAAACTTTTGCCGATCCTGGCCGATCTTCCTTACTTAGGGAGCAATCTGCGGAAGGAGCCATGGAAGGCATACAGCCAGCTTACATTGACGATGCCCGCGCTTGGGAAGCCAGCGGGGGCACTTCGATGGTAGACCGGCCAGCCGAATTGCCAGCCCAACTGCCAGCCCAACTGGCAGCCCAACTGGCAGCAGACCAGCTAGCCCCTCCGTGGACCATGCGAAACGCCTCGGCTCCGGTCCGTCAGTCGAGCCCAGCGGAAGAGGTGCAATATCTCAAGGGCCAGTTCCTCATCAGCCTGAACCATGAAATCCGCACGCCACTCACCGGCATTCTTGGCATGACGGATCTGATGGCTGAGACGCCGCTCACCGCCGAGCAGCGTGAGTATCTCGAAATTACGCGCTCCTGTGCCGACACCCTGTACGACACGCTCAGTGCGACGCTCGAATTCGCCGCGTTGAGCGCCGGTGACGCCCGCGCCGAGCAATCGCCCTTCCAGGTGATTCGGGCCTTGGACGCGATGGCTGCGGAGTTCGAAACCAAAACCCGCGCAAAAGGACTCGATTTCGAATTACGGCTGGATCGCAGTTTGCCGGAGTTGATTGCGGGTGACGAGGTCCGCTTCCGCCGCTTGATCTCGCAGTTGCTCTCCAATGCCATCAAATTCACCAATCAGGGCCGGGTCACCTTCACCGTGCGGCGCAGCCGTGAGTTGGACGCCTCCCACGAACAATTGGAAGTGATCGTGGCCGATACCGGCATCGGCATCGCGCCCGAAATGGTGGAGCGCGTTTTTGAGAGCTTTGAGCAACTCGAAGGTGGCTTGGCGCGGCAGTATCAGGGCTTGGGCCTGGGTCTGTCCCTGGTGCGCGAACTCACCCGGCTCCTGGGCGGCGAAATCGAGGTCGAAAGCGCGGTGGGCAAAGGCAGCACCTTCACCGTCCGCCTGCCGCTGATTCCGGCTGACGAGGCTCTCGGCACCCCGGCCACGCGCAATCTACGTCAAGGCAAGCCCCGCATTCTGCTGGTGGAAGATAACAAGGTCTCCCAGATGATCGTAGTGCACATGCTCGAACGCAACGAGTTCGAAGCCGACTGCGCCGACAGCGGCATGGCCGCGCTGAAAGCGGCGTCGTCCTATCGCTACGACTTGGTGCTGATGGACTTGCAGATGCCCGGCATGGACGGCTTTGAAGCTACCCACCGCCTGCGCCGTTTACCCGGCTACGAATCTGTTCCCATCCTGGCCCTCACCGCAAATTCTTCCAGCGAGTTCTACGAGCTATGCCGCCAGCACGGCATGCAGGCCTTCCTCTCGAAGCCTGTACAGCCACAGGAACTCATACAGACCGTCAATCAGTACCTAGCCGTCGCCTAACCGTCGCCTAACCAAAGACTTCGCTCCCGTGATTGTTGTCTGACTTCCTTTGATCGCCAAGGAAGCGCTCACCTCACTGAGGCTTCGTTTGCAACGCCAGATTGAGCTTCGCGGCGAAAGGTGACCCGTTCGTCGGCTTGGGCGCGTTGGCGGGCGTTACCGGTGCGGGCCCAGCTGGCGGCGCAGGCGCGAGCACCCCCTCGTCACTCAAGAAGCGCTCCTTCTTCAATGCCGACCGCTCCAGCGCCGGGCTAAATCCCGTCCAGTGTCCCGCGATGCGGACGTCCTTCTCGATCAACCCGCGCATCGTCTCCATCTTCGAATCCAGGTTGTCGAGGTGGTGCAACAGCAGCGCCTCCGGAAACGACGGTACCTTAGGCGAGCCGAACTCGAGCGTCCCGTGGTGCGAAGCGATCAGGTGTTGCACCAGCAGCAGCAGCTTCGGTGGAAACCCCGGCACCAGCCGCACCTTTTCATCCACCATCCGCATCGCCATCACGATATGGCCCAGCAACTGCCCTTCGGTGGTGTAGGCGAAGGACCGGTCGTAGCTCAGCTCGTAAATCTTGCCGATGTCATGTAAAATGACGCCCGTCAGCAACAAGTCCTCATCGATGTCCGCGTAGTGCTTGGCGGTCACTTTAGCCAGCGCGCATAAGGACAGCACGTGCTCCATCAACCCGCTCAACCAGGCATGGTGAATGCTCTTGCCGGCCGGGGCGATCTTGTAGCGCCGGGCGATCTCCGGGTCATCGAGGAAGGCCCGCAGCAGCGCCCGTAGATGCGGATTCCCGATCGCGTTCACGTGGGCTTGCAACTCGGCAAACATTTCGCCCGCATCGCGTTTCGATGCCGGAAAAAAGTCGCCCAGCTCCACTTCGCTATCGGGCAGCGGCTGTATCTTATGCACCGTCAGTTGCAGCTTGTTCTGGAAGATCTGCGGCAGACCGCGCACGCGGACAAAGGCATCGCGTTCGAAGCTGTCCATCACCTCGACGACGTTGTCCCACATCTTAGCGTCGATCTCGCCGGTCTTGTCCGCCAGGATCAGCGACAGAAACGGGTCACCGGACTTCTTCTGGCGAATGTCCTTCGCCGCCACCAGAAACACACCCGTCGCCATCTGGTCGGGCTGCAGGTCGGAAATATAGGGGTTTTTCAAATGGATCTACTGCTCAACGGCCTTTGACTTGGAGGTGCCCGTATCGGCGGTCTTCTTGCTCATCGACGTGGAAGTGCCGGGGATCGGCAGGGCCCAAAGCAAACGGCGGCGGCGCGTACGGGCTTCGAGTTCAGCTTTGGTAACGGTTTCGGGCTTCAACGACGCCGGCTCGCTCCAAGCGGTGCTTTTGCCGGGCGAGGGCGCCGAGTCAATCCAACCTTCGCGGATTTCGAGAAAGGCGTTAGTCCGTAGTTCGGTTAGATATTTGCGAATCTCAGGCTGCATACGCTCCCCGTAGAGTTTGTCGCGAATGTCGCCTTCCACCTCTTCGAGCGTTGCCTGGCCGGCCTTGAAGCGCTCTTCCACCCGCAGGATCAGAAACCCATTCGGACGGCGCACCGGATCGGTGACGAAGCCTTTGTTTTGTTCCCATACCAGGGTCTCCAGTGCCGGGTCGAGTTGCCCTTTTTCATACCCGCCAATATCGCCGCCGCCCTGGGCGCTTTCGGCTTCGGAATTGTCGCGGACCAGGTCGCCGAACTTCTCATTCTTCCGCGCCCGGGCCACCAGGTCATTGGCCTTCTTGGCGATAGCCGTCTCCTCGGCTGGCGTCTTGCCGACGGTCGTCAGGAAGAGTTCGCGCAAAAAGACTTGATCCTTGCGCAGGAACTTGTCTTTGTTCTCGTTGTAAACTTTTTCGATCTCCGCCTTCGCGACGTTGATCTTGCGATTTACCTCTTGCCCGATCACTCGCTGCGTCATCATCTGGTTCTTGGTTTCGTTCTTCCAGTCCTCAAACGATTGACCGGTTTGCCCGCGGACGATGGCCGCGAACTTGTCGGGGTCCACTTCTTTGGTCTGCTTCATCAGGTCAGCGACGTACTTACTCACCTCGCCATCGATGTTAATGTTGAGCTCTTTGCCGCGGTTCACCAGCAGCAAGGAATCAATGCGGTCCCGCAGGGCATTCTGCAGGGCCTCTTCGCGGACCCGGTCGGCTTCCGCGGCCGTCACCTTGCGGGCCTTTAGCATCTCTTCTACTTGGCGTTTGGTGCGCTCAATTTCGCCGCGCGTGACGATGTCGCCATTCACTTTGGCGATAATCTCTTCCACCGTCTGCACATCGGCGGCCACTAGCAGAGTGGCCAAGCCAGCGAACGTCATCAGGAACTTTGAGGGCATAAGCACCCATTGTATCGGAAGGCGCACGAATTCGACAAATGGGGTGTGAAGTTTCAGCATCGTTGTTATCCTGGGTCTTCGCGTCTGCACGCGCATTGCCATGGTCACCGGTTCAATGTTTTCAAACCCTAGATCCGCCTCCCTTGTGCCATGGCTTCACGCCTGTCGTCGCTTCTATCCCCTGGCGAGGTAACTTGTGTCATCCCATATCAAAGTCGGCGTTTTCGATCTCGACGGTATCCTCCGCGGCAAGTATCTGAGCCGCGATAAATTTGAGTCCGCCGCCCAATCCGGCATGGGCTTCTGCGACGTCATCTTCGGCTGGGACTGCGCCGACGCCGTCTACGACAACGTCCGCTACACCGGCCCCCACACCGGCTTCCCCGACGCCTTCGCCCGCATTGACCTCGCCACCAAACGCAACGTGCCCTGGGAGGAATCCACCGAACTCTACCTCCTTGACATGTTCACCGCCACCGGCGACCGGCTACCGGTCGCGCCCCGTAGCGTTTTGCAACGCGTCATCGACTCCGTCACGCGCCAAGGCTACGAAGCCCGCCTCTCCGGCGAGTACGAGTTTTGGCTCTTCGAAGAGACGCCCCACACCTTAGCCGACAAGAACTTCACCGGCCTCAAGAACCTCTCGCCCGGCATGTTCGGCTACAGCGTCCTCCGCGCCTCGTCGCAAGCACCCCTGATGCATGACCTGCTCGATCAAATGGCCGCCTTCGACGTCGAACTCGAAGGCCTGCACACCGAGACCGGCCCCGGCGTCTACGAAGCCGCCATCGCCGTCGACACAGCCCTCGCCGCCGCCGACAAAGCCGCCCTCTTCAAGACTGCTGCTAAAGAGATCGCCCTCCGCCACGGTCTGATGGCCTGCTTTATGGCCAAGTGGAACGCCACCATGCCGGGCTCCGGCGGCCATATCCACCAAAGCCTCTGGGACGCCACCACCCACCAGAACATCTTCGTCAAGCCCGATGGCTCCATGGCCGACGCCATGCGCCACTACATCGCCGGCTTGCTGGAGCATCTGCCCGAGCTGATGGTGCTCTACTGCCCCACGGTGAACTCTTATAAACGCATGGTGCCCGGCGCCTGGGCCCCCATTAACGCCACCTGGGGGGTGGACAACCGCACGGTGGCGGTGCGAGCCTTGCCCGGCGGGGTGAAGTCCGGCCGGGTAGAGATGCGCGTTCCCGGTGCCGACCTGAACCCGTACCTCGCCATGGCCGCCTCGCTCGCCTCCGGCCTCGACGGCGTCACCCGTCGGCTGTCACCCCCGGAGCCCGTGATCAACGGCTACCAGCCCGGCGTCGCCCGCCCGCTGCCCTCGAATCTGCTGGAAGCCACCTGGCTTTTCCGCGAAAGCGCCTTCGCCCGCAAAGCCTTCGGCTCCGAGTTTGTCGACCACTACGCCGCCACCCGCGAGTGGGAATGGCGGCAATATGAGAAATCGGTCACCACGTGGGAGCTCGAGCGCTATTTCGAGGCCATTTAGAAGGGCAGTCTGTCGGAGTGATCCCTCAGGAAATCGGACACCCTTGGGGTGGCCCCCCTAACGCCAATAGTCCTCTAGGCGGCGGAGTCGATACGAGAGACCGACACGCGGACCCGGTAATCCAATGCGCTCACCAAGCGGATCAGTCGATGGCGGGGTCCGCATTTGGATTGATGAACGGTTCTTCACTCGCCATCCAACTTGACCGAATTCAATGCCGGCACCGGAGATAAACGGGCAATGATTGGAATGAGACTCGCCTCAAGCTGCTGGAATGAGGGTAGTACACGAAGGGGGGCAAAGTCGGAAGCCAAATCGCTGATCCGAGCGCGTGCGGCCAATGCGTTGAATCGTGCCAGCCGGCGCCCGGTAAGTCCACTGGCTTCACGGAGCGCGGCGATCAGGATCGATTTGGGATCCGGCAGAGATTCCAGCTTTTTGAGCGGCGGGAGGAGGAGCGGAAGGTTCCCATTCTCGTTGCCCGCCGCCGCCCGTATCAGCCTCTCGTCGAACAAAAGCCACGCTTCCAACCGACTCCACCGCATTTTCGGCGAGTGAGCGGAGGGTTCGAAAAGCATCGCCATGATTCAGAAATACTCGGGCGCGGCCCGAGCGTGAGAAGATCCAGTCAGGGGAGACGGAGCTCCCTTGCATGAGGAAAGGGTCTACACGAATACCGCCGGCGGACGAGCCCACCACTCAAAGTAAGAACTACATCACGCCGGGCGGCCTACTCCGCCTCCGAGAGGAGCACCGTTTTCTGCTGACGAGGGAACGCCGGGCCGTGACCGAGGTAGTAGCGTGGGCTGCCAGCAATGGCGATCGCAGTGAAAACGCCGACTATCAGTACGGAAAACGACGACTCCGCCAGATCGATGGACGGATTCGCTTTCTCACCAAGCGAATCGAAGCCGCGGAGGTCGTTGACCCGGAAACTCCGAGAACGGGGCAGGCGGCCACGAGGGCGTTCTTCGGAGCGACCGTGCGCTACGCAACGGACGACGGAACGGAACGGGTGGTGAGCATTGTAGGCGCCGACGAAGTCGATCTCGACCGCAACCACGTCAGTTGGGTGTCGCCTTTGGGACGCGCGCTGATGAAGTCGGCAGCGGACGATGAAGTAGTTCTCCAGGCGCCCAGCGGTACCACACACCTCACCGTGCTGGAGGTGTGGTACGAGCGCATTTCCGTGGAACCCTTCCGTGAACCACTAGGTGCCGAGGCCAAACGGCCCTTCAAGCCATCCACTTGACTAGTACCGCGACCGCGTAAAAACTTCCTTTATTATTCGGTTCCCGAGCATCTCCTCAACGTCGGAGTCCGTCAGCCCAACAGAACCCCGACCGTCAGGCAGGGAACATCTTTACCCGGTCGCAGGCACGAGAAGGACCTTAGACCGCACAGAAAATCTGTCTCGAGAATTGCGCACGGCAAAGCTGGCCGTGTTGTCGACGCGCTGGGGCCCGGGGCGGCTCCCTTTAGAACCAGTGTTGAATCGCACGTAGGCGCGGGCCAGCCGGATCGACCCGATCAGCCCGGAGCGAGAGTCAAGCTGGAGCTAGGCCTTGGCGGCGCGCGCCGCAGTATGAAGCGCGGCGGTCTGAAGCGCGGCGGTGTCGGACAACTTCATGGGAACGATGCCGGCCTGCTCCTCGCCGCCGACCTCCAGCACTTCGCGGAAGGATTCTTCCATGGTCCGGACGGCGCTGCTCAACTGGTGCAGCCATCCACCCCAGAACTGGGGAATGGGGGGTACCTGACGGGTTTCGCGGATTTCACGCAGGATATCCTTCTTGTGCGAGGCCATGTCGAAGCCGCGCAACATGGCCGCACCGACCTCGGTGAGGTTGATGCGGTCGTTTAGATCGAAACGGGCGATATCGCGGCGAATATTGCGCTCGCCTCCGCTCTTGGTTGCGACGGTGGCGCTTTCCTGAAGGGTGAGGGCGCCGGTGACGATGCCGGTGCCGTCGCTCAGATTCAGCAGGGCGGTGGCCATGGCTGGGTTGCGGACGGCAACGGGCGGGGCAGCGTCGGTGAGACGGATGCGCGCGGGGCCGGAGATGCCGGCCGAGATGCCATTGGGCAACTCGGTCATGGAGAAGAACTTGGAGACGATACCTTCCATCTCCCGGTCTTCCAGCTTTTCGATCTCGTTCGCATTGAACCGCTTGGCCTCTTCGGCGCGCTTATTGAATTCGTCTCGGAACTGGGTGCGTTCGTAGAGCCGGTTCAGGATTGCCTCCGTCCAGTCGGAGACCGGGTAGTTCCACGCAACGGGCAGGATCTCCGCGCCGAGCCGGTTGAGACTGGCGATTACCGACTGAATCTGCTTCTTATTGGCACTTTCGATATAGACGCGGCCCTCGTGGAAGTCGAGGAGAACGGGCACCTGGGTGCGGGCGACGGCGGTGGCATCAAGGGCTTTGTCGTCAACCGTGCGTTTATCGGTGGGCTGAAGGAACTTGTAGGGGCGCTCCAGCATGACGTAGGATTGCTGCTCCTTGATGGAGGGCAGATCCTGGGCATTCTTCTTCTCGTTGGAGACGGCCCAGAGGCCGAACCAGGGGAGCTCGGAGTGGATCCGGAACGTTTCGACGGTGCGGCCATAGCCGGGGCCTTCAAGGATTTCCGCCGGCAGGGCGTCGGCGGCGCCTGCCTCGTTTTCGATGGCCCCTTGCTGGACGGCAGCATGGCGGGCCAGTGCGGCCTGCTGCTCGATGTCCAGTTCCTGTTCCTCATCCAGGCGGGGGGCGTCAAAGGGATTGATGCCCATCGCGTCACTGTCGTAGACGCGAGCCACGGCAGCGGCCGCGAGTTGAGAGGCCGCCGCCATGCGCCCGGGATCCGCCAGGTTGATCGAAAAGGCTTCGAGCGACTCTTTCACCAGACCGACGATCGCCCAATTACCACGTCCAAACATTCTTTACTCCTGCTTTCTGACTACGAGATTTCATCCGGCGCCGGGGCACACGGAAGGCCGCTATCGGGGACAATCGGGGACCGACCCGGCGCTCCTGCGCGGTGGATTCCGCTTGCGGGCACCACCGCTATCGGGAGGCCAACGGACAGCGTCTGTCCGCCGATTCGCGGCTAAGGAACAGACCCTCTATGATACCGTCCCGTTCCGCCTGGCGGGCTGTGGTCTATCTTGCCGCGGTAGAATTCGCGGAAAGGAAAACCACCCCCCTCCGCTGCGCCGGATTTGACTTTCCGCATCCGGGCGGAGTCTCCTACTATTGATGACCCTGCTCCGTTGGCTCACCCTCGCGCTCTGCGCCCTGCCCACGCTTCCCGCGCGCGATGTCGACTTTCGAGACGGCTTCGCGCTCGCCGAAATCGGTGAAAGTGCCATCTCCCCCGATGGCCGCACGGTGCTCTTTACGGTTACCCGGCGCTACCTGATCGAGAATCGCACCGAGTCTCGGCTGATGGAGATCCCCGCCGTGGGCGGCGAGCCCCGGCTGGTGCGCGGCGCGCCCGAAGGCGCCAGCCACATCCGCTGGTCAGCCGACTCCCAACGCATTGCCTTCACTGCAGCCAAAGCCCTCTGGGTTCTCCACCCCGCCACCGGCCAGTCACAGCGCCTTTGCGCCTACGCCCGCAGCAATGCCTTCCTGTCGAAGACCGGCAATGAACTCGCCTGGTCCCCCGACGGCCGCTCCATCGCCTTCGCCGGCACCACTGAGCCGGAGCCCCCCGCCGCCGATCCCGTCGTCGTCACCCGTACCCAGTACAAGACGCGCACCGCGCTCTGGGATGGCCGCCGCACGCATCTCTACGTCGTACCCGCCGCTGGCGGCTCGCCGCGCCTGCTCACGCCCGGCCACGCCGACGAACACTCGCTCGCCTGGGGCGGCGACGGCTCGGAGATCGTCTTTCTTTCTGACCGCGCCGCCGATCCCGATGTTGCCTTCAACTACGACATTTTCGCCGTCAATGTGGCCACCGGCGCCGTGCGCCAGATTACGCGCACGCCCGGCGTGGAGATGAATCCCGTCGTGTCGCCCGATGGCCGGTCCATTGCTTTCACCTCCACGCGGCGCTCGCTCACCACCATCGATAGCGTCGCCGAAGATGCGCACCTGTGGGTGGTGCCGATGGCAGGCCCCCTCGCAGGAAGCGACGCCCGCGAACTCAACGCCGCGCTTGACCGCCGCACGAACAGCGCTCCCGCCTGGTCGCCCAAAGGACTCGTCTACCTGGCCGCCGACCGCGGGCGCCAGAGCCTCTATCGCGTCGCGGCGAACGGCGGCCCCTCCGAACGCCTCTTAGACCACGACGCCCAAGCCGCGGCGCTCTCCGTCGCCCGCGACGGCACCGTCGTCTTCACGCTTTCTACCCCCTCGGCCCCCGTGGAACTCTATCGCCTCGACGCCGGCTCCCCGCGCCGCTTAACCTCGCTCAACACTGCCGCCGTCCAAGACTGGACGTTGAGCCAACCCGAACGACTTGCCTTCAACAGCTTCGATGGCACCCCCGTCGAAGGCTGGCTCTATCCGCCGCTCCATTCCACCGGCGGCGCCGGCCTCATTCTCAACGGCCTCATTCTCAACATTCATGGCGGCCCCCACGGCATGCACGGCTACGCCTTCAACGCCGCCCTGCACGCCTGGGCCGCGCGCGGCTATGCCGTGCTGCTCGTCAATCCGCGCGGCAGTTCGGGCTATGGGCAAAAGTTCGCCGACGGCTGCGTCGACAACTGGGGCGGCGGCGACTATCAAGACCTGATGGCCGGCGTCGACTACGTCCTCAAAACCCACCCGAACCTCAGCCCGCAACGCCTCGGCGTCACCGGTGGCAGCTACGGCGGCTTCATGACCAACTGGATCGTCACCCAAACCCAGCGTTTCCGCGCCGCCGTCGCCTCCGCCAGCCTGTCCAATCTCGTCAGCTTTTATGCCACCTCTCTCTACCAGGACCTCGTGCACGCCGAGTTCCGCGGCTTTCCCTGGGATGGCGACAACTTCGCCCGCCTCTGGCGCTGGAGTCCGCTCGCCCACATCAAGAACGTCACCACGCCCACCCTGCTGCTGCACGGCGAGCAGGACAACGATGTCCATATCACCCAAGCCGAAGAGATGTACACCGCCCTCCGCCGCCGCCGGGTGGGCTCCGCGCTCGTCCGCTACCCCCGCGAAGGCCACGGCCTCCAGGAGCCCCAGCACCAACTCGACGCCCTCGAGCGCACCTTTACCTGGATGCACCGCCACCTCGCGCCCCAATAGCGTTAAAAACAAAAGTTTCGCCATCTTGGTTCCGGTCCCTCCGTATGGGACACCGAACCCCGTATGGGACACCGAACCCCGTATGGCACACCGAACCCCAAACCCTAAGGCTAGCGAGATTTCAGCTTTCGCGAGTCCGCGGGTGCGGCCAGGCGCGAGTGGACGGGGCCGCGGTCCGCGCTGAGGGCGTCCACGTCCTTCAAAATGGCGAGCGACGCGGTCTGTTCCTCCACCGGTTGCGGGCGCTTCTCGAGCGCCGGCTCGTCAGCCGCACCGGACAGCGTGGCCCGCAGCGTACCGGTGACGCGGGTATTGAGCGTGAAGACGGCCAAGGAGACATAGTAAGTTCCGGGGCGCAAAGGCGGGATGCTGCCGTTGGTGATGGTGACGAACTCGCTCCCGGTGGGCGAATTCCCCAGGTGGTCATACACCGAGCCGGTGGGCGGCTGGCCGTAGCGAACGTAGAGGTCGACGTCCACGCCGGGCGTTGTCGTCACCAGGCTGAGGTCGATTCGGCCAAAGCCCGGCGCCACATTGAGAAGGTACGTGCCGGCAAACGAAGGGGAGGTAACCGGCGCGAAGTTGAAGGTGGACGCCGTGCCAGACGAAAGGACGGGGAAGTCAACGGCGGGTCCGGCTGCGGCCAGCGTGAAGTTGAGCGCAAACAGCTCGGAGCCGTCCCAGGAGGCGCGCACCGTCCAGCGGCCCAGGCGCTGGGCATTGGGCGTGCCGGCGATGTCGAGCGCCGCGCTAAAGCAGCCGGTGCCATCCACCGAGAACGGCGTAAAGGTGACGTTGCGCTGCACGGTGCCGGAGGGGTCGAGAAACTGGATCGTGGCGATGCCGCCGCGGTTACCGGTGCCCGCGAAGTAGAGCGCGGCGCGGGGATCGGTGACCAGGAAGGTATCGGCGGCGGCCGGGGTGACGCAGTTGGTGGGTGAAGTGCGCGACATGACGCGCTCGCTGACGGTAAAGCTACCAGGCGTCGAGAAGGTGGCGGTAACCGTGCCTTGGACGCTGACGCCGGTGGA
>Ga0105048_10014195_pt1 | contig 12415 bp, 6 predicted proteins | sample MAT05_FD_78382 | JGI IMG/M metagenome (GOLD analysis project Ga0105048, IMG submission 78382) | Freshwater microbial communities from Lake Fryxell liftoff mats and glacier meltwater in Antarctica - MAT-05 | ecosystem: Environmental > Aquatic > Freshwater > Ice > Liftoff microbial mat | place... | reverse complement strand
TGGCGCAGCTGGTCCAGGCAGGCCCCCACCACCTGCGGCTGACAGCGCAGGCAGTACGGGTCCTGCACGCGGTCATCTCCCTGCTGGTGGGATTGGCGAATGGCACTGCCCGCCAACAACGCGCGGTAGTAGCGCGCCACATCGATCTGCCCAGGTTGGCCGCGCAGGGCGTGGATGCGCGGGTCGAAAGGGCCGTCGCTGCCCCGCGCAGCGTCCACGGTCATGGCGCCAACGACGATGGCGGCTTCCAACACGGGTTCGAAGCTGAACAAGGCGTGCAGGGCCAACGCCGTGCTCGTCTGTGTGCCGTTGATCAGCGCCAAGCCCTCTTTGGCGCCCAACACCAGCGGCGTGATGCCATGGGCCTGCAGCACCGCAGCAGCAGGCTTGCGTGCGCCGTCGACCCAGAACTCGCCCTCGCCGAGCAGCGCCAGTGTCATGTGCGACAAGGGCGCCAGGTCGCCGCTGGCGCCCACGCTGCCCTGGCAGGGAACGCAAGGCACCAGGCCGGCGTTGTGCACGGCCAGCAGGGTGTCGATGACGATCGGCCGCACACCGGAATACCCGCGTGCCAGGCTGGCCGCTTTCAAAGCCAGCATCAGACGCACCACCTCGGGTTGCAGTGGCGCACCCACGCCCACGCTGTGGCTGCGGATCAGGTTGAGTTGCAGGGTGGCCAGGTCGCCCGCGCTGATGCGGGTGCCCGCCAGCTTGCCAAAGCCCGTGTTGACGCCATACACGGCGGTGTCGCCCTCGGCCGCGCGGCGCACCACGGCCGCACTGGCCAGGATATTCGGCAGCGCTTGTTCGTCGAGCGCAAGCAGTTGTGGCCAGGCGTGGATGGCTTGCAGTTCTTCCAGCGTCAAACGGCCAGGGTTCAGCTGCATCAGGCGCGCACCATCGGCAAGTTCAAACCCTGCTCTCGCGCGCAAGTTGCGGCCAACGTGTACCCCGCGTCGGCGTGGCGCATCACGCCGGTGGCGGGGTCGTTCCACAACACACGGCCAATGCGTTCGGCCGCGGCTTCGGTGCCATCGCAAACCACCACCACGCCGCTGTGTTGGCTGTAGCCCATGCCCACCCCGCCGCCATGGTGCAGGCTGACCCAGCTGGCACCGCTGGCGGTGTTGAGCAAGGCGTTGAGAAGGGGCCAGTCGCTGACCGCATCACTGCCATCCAGCATGCCCTCAGTTTCGCGGTTAGGGCTGGCCACACTGCCGCTGTCCAGGTGGTCGCGGCCGATCACGATGGGGGCTTTGAGCTCACCGCTTTTGACCATCTCGTTGAAGGCCAGGCCGGCACGGTGGCGCTCGCCCAGACCGATCCAGCAAATGCGCGCCGGCAGTCCCTGGAAGGCAATCCGCTCACCCGCCATGTCCAGCCAGCGGTGCAGGTGGGGGTTGTCGGGGAACAGCTCTTTGATCTTGCGGTCCGTTTGGTAGATGTCTTCGGGGTCACCACTCAAAGCCACCCAGCGGAACGGCCCCACGCCACGGCAAAACAGGGGGCGGATGTAAGCCGGCACAAAGCCTGGAAAGTCGAACGCGTTTTTCACCCCGGCATCGAAAGCCACTTGGCGGATGTTGTTGCCGTAGTCCACCGTGTGCACGCCCAGGGCCTGGAAATCGAGCATGGCTTGCACGTGCACAGCGCAGCTTTGCGCCGCGGCTTGGCGCAGGGTGGCGTGCTGGCTTTCGTCGGCCTGCGCCGCACGCCAGCGGGCCACGCTCCACCCCGCAGGCAGGTAGCCGTTGACGAGATCGTGCGCGCTGGTTTGGTCGGTGACGAGATCGGGTTTGACGCCCCTTCTGACGAGCTCCGGCAACAGCTCGGCTGCGTTGCCCAACAGCGCAATCGACACCGCTTTCTTCTCAGCCGTGTAGCGGGCGATGCGCGCCAGGGCATCGTCCAAGTCGGCTGCCTGTTCGTCGACATAGCGGCTGCGCAAGCGGAAGTCGATGCGGCTTTGTTGGCACTCGATGTTCAGCGACACCGCGCCGGCAAACGTGGCGGCCAGCGGCTGCGCGCCGCCCATGCCGCCCAGGCCGGATGTCAATAACCACCGCCCCGCCCATGGGACGCCTCGGTCAGCGGGTACGGCGTCCGATCCCCCGAGGGAACGCTCCCCTGCACCCGGGCCGCCACCACCAAAGTGCTGTCTGCCAGCCTCCACGAACGTTTCGTAAGTGCCCTGCACGATGCCCTGGCTGCCGATGTAGATCCAGCTGCCTGCGGTCATCTGCCCGTACATCATCAGGCCCTTGCGGTCGAGCTCATCGAAGTGCTCCCAGGTCGCCCATCTGGGCACCAGGTTGCTGTTGGCCAGCAGCACACGCGGGGCGTTTTCATGCGTGCGGAACACGCCCACGGGCTTGCCGCTTTGAATGAGCAGGGTCTCGTCCACACGCAGGCTGCGCAGGGCCGTCACGATGGCCTCGAAGCAGTCCCAATTGCGCGCGGCTTTGCCGATGCCGCCGTACACCACCAAAGCGTCGGGGTTCTCGGCGACCTCGGGGTCGAGGTTGTTGTGCAGCATGCGCAAGGCTGCTTCGATGACCCAGTTGGCGCAGGTGATGGTGCTGCCGCGGGGTGACCGCACAGGGCGTGGGCCGGCGCGTTGGTGGATGGCGCTGAGGTCGGTCATGGTGGGCCTTTCGAGCACGGCGCAGTTCGGGCTGCCATGCAGACTCTACCGGCCCGCTCGGCCACCCCGGCGCGGACCCGTCCGCAGACCAGAGCACACACCGCAGCGCACATCGATTCGCGCAGCAACCCGCCCAGGGCAAGCCCGGGGCTTTACGATGAATCACATGGCCACAAGCGACCCCCTCGCCCTGCACCGCGTTCAGCTGGCCGACGTGGCGCCGCAACCCTGGCGCAACGGCGGGGGCATCACGCGCGAGCTGTTGGCATGGCCGCAAGGCGACGCCTGGCAACTGCGCGCTACCGTGGCCAGCATCGAGCGCAGTGGGGCGTTTTCAGCATTCCCCAATGTGCAGCGCTGGTTTGCGGTGTTGCAGGGCGCGGGAGTCACGCTGCACCTGCCCGGTGGCGCTGTCACCCTGCGGCCCGGCGATGCGGCCGTCCACTTTGACGGCGCCGCCGCCCCGCATTGCGAGCTGGTCGAAGGCGCCACGCTGGACCTGAACCTGATGGCCCGTGACGACGCTGGCAGTGCCACGCTGCGCGCAGCGAGCCCGGGCGACACGCTGGCCCATGCCACGCGGTGGCGCGGCCTGTTCTGCACCGAAGCCGCCACGCTGGCCGTGGACGGTGTGCACCACCGGGCCTGCGCGGGCGAACTGCTGTGGTCCGATTCCGGCAACCCGGCCAGTACCTGGCGCGTGGTGGCCGCCGCCCGGGCCTGGTGGCTGGACTTGCGCTGATGAAGACCGACCACCACACGCTGTGGCGCAACGCCCGCCTGGCGACGATGCAAGATGGCCAGCCCTGGGGTTGGGTCGAGAACGGCGCCCTGCTGGTTGCCAGTGGCGAATTCGTGTGGGTGGGCGCGGTGGCAGACCTTCCACCGGGTCTGCCTGTCGACGCTGAACACGACTTGCACGGTGCACTCGTCACGCCCGGTCTGGTCGATTGCCACACCCATTTGGTCTACGGCGGCCACCGCGCCCTGGAATTCGAGTCTCGCCTGCAAGGCGCCAGTTATGCCGACATCGCCCGCGCTGGCGGTGGCATCCGCAGCACGGTGGCGGCCACGCGCGCTACCAGTGATGAGGTGCTCTTCGACAGCGCCCTGCGACGCGCCCGCTGCTGGACAGCCGAGGGCGTGACGACGCTGGAAATCAAGTCGGGCTACGGCCTGAGCGAAGCGCACGAGGCGCGCTGCCTGCAAGTCGCTCGCCGACTGGGCCAGGCACTGCCGCTGACCGTGCGCACCACCTCGCTGGGTGCGCACGCCCTGCCGCCAGAGTTTGATGGCCGGGCCGACGAGTACATCGCACAGGTCTGTCGCTGGCTGTCGGCCCAACGCGCAGCGGGACTGGTCGACGCGGTCGATGTGTTCTGCGACAACATCGGCTTCACCCCCGCCCAGACCCGCCGTGTGTTCGAAGCCGCGCGCGCCTTGGGCCTGCCCGTGAAGCTGCATGCCGAGCAGTTGAGCGACCAACACGGCGCCGCGCTCGCCGCCGAATTCAAAGCACTCAGCTGCGACCACCTGGAACACCTCTCGGCCGGCGGCGTGGCCGCCATGGCCGCGGCCGGCACGGTGGCCGTGCTGCTGCCCGGCGCGTACTACTTTCTGCGCGAAACACAACTGCCGCCGGTGCAGGCCCTGCGCGATGCAGGCGTGCCCATCGCCATCGCCAGCGACCACAACCCGGGCTCGTCGCCCACGCTGTCGCTGCTGCTGATGCTGAACATGGCCTGCACGTTGTTCGGTTTGACGCCGGAGGAGGCACTGCGTGGCGTGACCGTGCAGGGCGCGCGAGCACTTGGCCTGAACGACCGCGGCAGGCTTGCCGCAGGGCAGCGCGCTGACTTTGTGGTGTGGGATGTGGGCCACCCCAGCGAGCTGGCTTACCGCTTCGGCTACAACCCTTGCCAGCAGGTCGTTGTTGCAGGCAAGGTTGCACATGTCGCGCGCTGAGCCTGCGCTGTTGTGGGCTCCGCAAGCCTGGCTCGGTGGGCGCTGGCTGGACAGCGTCGTGCTGCAAGCAGCTGCCAACGGCCACTGGCTGCACATCAGCCCCCACACGCCCTGCCCTGCCAACGCCACGCGCCTGCCAGGCCCGGTCTTGCCGGGCGTCGTCAACGCCCACAGCCACGCGTTTCAACGCGCCTTTGTCGGCCTGGCCGAGCGCCGCGACGGCGAGCGCGACGACTTCTGGAGTTGGCGCGACCGCATGTACGGCGTGGCCGCGCGCATCACGCCCGAGCAGCTGCAAGCGGTTGCCACGCACCTGTACGCCGAGCTGCTGGCCGGTGGCTACACGCAGGTGTGCGAATTCCACTACCTGCACCACCAACCCAACGGTCAGCCCTATGCAGAACCCGCTGCCATGGCGAATGCCCTGGTGGCTGCGGCCCATCACGTCGGTTTGGGGCTGACACTGCTGCCTGTGCTGTACGAACGTTCGGGCTTTGATGCGACCGGCCTGCGCGACGACCAGCAACGCTTTGCCAGCCGCGTGCCGCAGGTGCTGGCCATGCAACGTGCGGCCCGCGGGCCGCTGGTCAACAGCGGGCTGGCGGTGCATTCGTTGCGGGCGGCGCGGGCGCGCTCGATCCAGCGCCTGGTTGGGTCGGCTGCCGCGGGGCCCCTGCACATCCACGTCAGCGAACAAACCGCCGAAGTCGACGACTGCATGGCCAACACCGGCCTGCGCCCGATTGAATGGTTGGCCCAACACGCTGGCCTGGACGCACGCTGGCAACTGATACACGCCACCCACGCCACACCGCAAGAGATCGATGTCGTGGCCGCCAGCGGCGCTGGCGTCGTGTTGTGCCCGGGTACCGAGGCCAACCTCGGTGACGGCCTGTGCGACCTGCCGCGCTGGCTGGCTGCGGGCGTGCCTTTGTCAGTCGGATCTGACAGCCAGGTCACACGCGACTGGCCGCAAGAACTGCGCTGGCTCGACTACGGTCAGCGTCTGGCCCTGCGCCGGCGCAATGTGGCTGCGGCGCCCGCCACGCAGCCTTCAACTGCAGCCCGTTTGTTTGACGCCGTACAACGCGGCGGCGCCGGGGCCGCCGGCTTCCCGCATTGGGGCTTGCAGGCGGGCGCACGTGCCGATTTACTGGTGGTGAACATGGCGGATGCCGCCCTGCTGGGCCTGCCCACCAGCCATGTCCTGGACGCGCTGGTGTTTGCATCGCCCGCCCTGCCCTTCACCGCGGTGATGGTGGCCGGGCGCTGGGTGCACCCGGTTGCCCGAATGCCCGCCGCCACGGCTTTCAAGGCCACGATGCGCGACCTGTGGCCTGGCTCGGCCTGAACAAGCAGTCTCTGCAATCGCGTACGCCAGGGGTTGCGGTCGCAAGCCTGCATCCGTGCTGCTGGCCCTTCATGCTTTCGTCAAGAAAACGCAGCAGACGCCCCATCACGAACTGCCAACAGCAAGAAGACGCCCGCCGCTGCGCAGATCGGGCGAAGCCTGGGAAGTCGACTCGTCTGAGCGCGCCGATGGGCGCGTGAGATCCCGCCGCTGCCCAGGCGGCGGGAACTGCCTCACGCCCGCCCGTGCTTGGCAATCAGCGCCTTGGCGCTGTCCAGCAGCGCACGGCCCTTGAAGCCGCGCTTGTCCATGTCGGCTACCCATTCGTCGTCGATGGCGCTGGACAGTTTGATGAACTCTGCCGTCTCAGCCGCGCTGAAGCTGTAGATGGTGTTGTTGCGGTCGGCGGCACTCTTGCGGCCGTTGGGGTCGTTGCTCTGCTGGGTCTTGCCCAGCCAGGCGCTGGCGGCCATGCCGGAGTTGGCGTCGATGACTTTCTTCAGGTCGGGCGCCAGGCCGTCGTACCTGGGCTTGTTCATGGCCATCACAAAGGTCGTGGTGTACAGCGCCGGGCTGGTCGATGGAAACTCGCTGTGGAACTTGGTCAGCTCGTGCACCTTGACCGACGGAACCACTTCCCAGGGGATCACGCAGCCGTCGATCGTGCCCTTGCTCAGCGCATCGGGGATGCTCGGCAGCGGCATGCCGACTGGCGTAGCACCCAGCGAGGCCAGCATCTTCGTCACCTGCCGGGTGGGGCCGCGCATCTTCAAACCCCGCAGATCGGCAGCGCTCTTGATGGCTTTGTTGGCGGTGTGGATGACCCCCGGGCCGTGAACTTGCACGGCGATGACGTGCGTCTCCTTGAACTCATCCGGGGCTTGGGTTTGAAAGTACTCCCAGTAAGCCTTGGACGTGGCCTCGGCGTTGTTCATCATGAACGGCAACTCGAAGACTTCGACCCGCGGGAAACGGCCGGCGTTGTTGCCCGGCAGCGTCCACACGATGTCGACCACACCGTCACGGGCCTGGTCGTACAACTGCACGGGCGTGCCGCCAAGTTGCATGGCGGGGAAGGCCTCGAACTTGATTCGGCCGCCGCTCTCTTTTTCGACCTTGTCCATCCACGGCTTGTGCATCGTCAACCAGACGTTGGACATCGGTGACATGAACGTGTGGAACTTCAGCGTGACGCTCTGCTGGGCCAGGCCTGACAGATGCGGCAAACCCAATGCGGCGGCAGCGGCAGAGGCTTTGATCAAGGAACGGCGTTTCATGGGCGGATCTCCGGTAAGTTGGGTGAAGTGGGGGTGAACGGCCAGCGCCGGAACTTAACGGCCACGGCGGCACAGCGCGGTCGCGGTTTACCCTGAGCGCCTGGCCGCCGGTCATATCTACCGGGTCGTAGAGGCTGCCGCAGGCCTTACCGACCTGCAATCCCGCCATCTGTCTTGTCCAGGGGCGGAAGGTCAATCGACGGCTGGGCGGCCGCGGGCACGCGGCGTGCCCGTGGGGATTGGCAATGCTTCGATTTGTCAGCCACTTCTCACAACCGGTCGCCGACCAAGCCACTGCCGGGGGGCACGGCGGGCAATTACAGGTTGTAGCCGTTCATTGATCTGCCCTGCACCGCGGCGTACGTTTCGCAGCGGCCAACTGAAACTCCATTTGTCGAATGCCATGAACGCCAATCCCCTTCTGATTTCCGCTCACCTGCCGGCCGGCCCCGACGCTTCGGTTCTTGGTGCTCATCTCGAAGACTGCCAGCGTGCGCTGGGTCGCTCTTTCGGTCTGCGCTGCATCGGCGAGAGCTTGCACGCCGTGATCGGCGCGCGCCTGGTCACGACGGTGGCTGGCGCCGTCGGCTTGATGGTCTTGCTGTTCGCGCTGGTGTGACGGCGCCGTGGCGCGCCTGCAAGAACCCCACGCCTCCCTGATCCACGGTGCCGCAGCCGCGCGGCTGCTGTCTCCCGCCCAAGGCCCGCTGGAACCGGCCGTGCGTTCAGTGCTTTTCGGCGCGGCGCGCTTCAGCGAGCACGGGCGCAGCCTGGCCCTGGTGCAGAACGTGGCCGCGCCAGGCGAGTCGCGCGGCAGCTTCTTTCCGCGCCTGGAACAGAACTTGTCGGTGCTGCGCGACGCGCGGCAGGTGCTCGAGGAGCATGCGGCCAAGGGCCATCATCTGGCGCCGGCGGCCGGCTGGCTGATCGACAACGGCCATCTGCTGGATGGCCAGCTGGAGACGGTGCGCAAAAACCTGCAGCGGCGCTATTTCCAGAAGCTGCCACGCCTGCGCGACCCACCGCTGGCCGGTTTGCCGCGCATCTACGAACTGGCCTGGGCCTGGGTGGCGCACAGCGACAGCGGCCTGGACGAGGACCTGCTGCAACTGTTCCTGGGTGCCTACCAAAGCCAGCGCGAGCTGACGCTGGCCGAGGTATGGGCCATTCCCACGACCCTGCGCGTGGTGCTGATCGAAAACCTGCGCCGCCTGGCCGAACGCGCCGCTACCACCCAGGCCGCGCGCGATGTCGCGCACCGCTGGGTCGAGCACACACCGTCGCCTGAGAGTGCGGCGCAGTTGGCCAGCCTGGGCCAGGCGCTGGGCACGCGCGGCGTGCTGGAGGCCTTCGCGCTGCAACTCCACAGCCGCTGCGAAGACGCGGCGAGCGAGGCGCTGCCGGCGTTGCGCCAATGGTTGGCCGTCAACTTGCCAGACCCCGTCGGCGCGCTGCAACGGCAGCAGCAGCAGGCCGCCGAGGACCACCAGAGTGTGAGCAATGCCGTCACCTCCCTGCGCGGCCTGGACCGCGTCGACTGGCGCGAAGTGCTGCTGCGCAGCAGTGCGGCGCTGGCGGCACTGCAGCGGCTGCCGGTGTTCGTGGCCGAGTCTGAAGCCACTCAAGACCTGACCCTGCACGACATCGAACGGCTGGCGCGGCGCGCGGCGGTGCCCGAATCGCAGGTCAGTGCGGCGCTGGCACAGCTGGCCGGCAGTGCGGCAACCGGCAGCGCGGCCTCGGCCCCGCAGCATTGGCTGCGCGGCCCTGGTCGGCAGGCGTTGCTGCAGGCGCTGAACCTGTCAGCGGGTTGGGCGCGCTGGCAGCCGGGGTTGCAGAAACTGGCCACTCCGGCCTATCTGCTGACCTTGGCTGCCGGGACCTGGGCCGTGGTCGGCGCGGTGATGCAACTGGCTGCTGCGCCAGGGCTGTCACTGTGGGTTGCAGTGGTCACCGTGCTGTTGCTCGTGTGGCCAGCCAGCGAAGCCGTGCTGGCGGTGCTGCACCGGCTGATCAGCGAATCGCTGCCGCCGCAACGGCTGCCGCGGCTGGCGTTGGACGGTGGCATTCCCGCCGCGCGCCGGGTGCTGGTGGTGGTGCCGGCGCTGTTGACCAGCGTACCAACCGCACGGGCCCTGGCCACGCAGCTGGAGCAGCACTATCTGGCCAACCCCGAACACCATGCTCAGTTCGCCCTGCTGACCGACTATGCCGATGCGCCGCAGCAGCAGCGCGCCACTGACGTGGCGCTGCTGCAAGCCGCGCGGGAGTCGATCGAGGATCTGAACCGCCGCTACCCGCTGCCCGTTGGCGCCGCGCAGCGCTTCCTGCTGCTGCACCGCTCGCGCAGCTACAGCACGTCTGAACGGTGCTGGATGGGTTGGGAACGCAAACGCGGCAAGCTGGAGCAGTTGCTGGCCTGGCTGGTGGCCGACAGCCCCGAAGCGTCCACGCCGTTTCTGGCCCTGGGCTCACTCTCCGGCCCGGCAGCGGGCGTGTGCAGCGTGTTGACGCTGGACAGCGACACCGACATGCCGCCGGGCCGCCTGCGCGAACTGGTGGCCGTGGCCGCCCATCCACTGAACCTGCCCGTGCTGAATTCAGCCCGGAGAGATGTGCAGCGGGTCATTGCCGGCTACGCCATCCTGCAGCCGCGGGTGGTCGCACCCCTGCCCCGCGCCAGCACCAACACCGCCTTCCATTGGCTGTTCAGCGGCCAGTCGGGCGTCGACGCCTACAGCGCCGCCAGCTCCGAGATCTACCAGGACCTGTTCAGCGAGGGCACCTTCACCGGCAAGGGCCTGCTCGACGTGGCTGCCGTGCACACCGTTCTGGGCGGCCGCCTGCCCGATGCCCAGGTGCTCAGCCACGACCTGCTGGAAGGCGCGTTGACCCGCTGCGCCACCCTCAGCGACGTCACCTTGGTCGAAGACTCCCCCGCCCACCCTGACGTGGCCGCTTCGCGCCTGCACCGCTGGACCCGCGGTGACTGGCAGCTGTTGCCCTTCCTGCTGCACCCCGGGCGTTGGCCGATGGCCGGGATCAACCGTTGGAAGCTGCTGGACAACCTGCGCCGCTCACTCGTGGCCCCGGCCTCGCTGGCCTTGCTGGTATGGGCGACCGTCAGCGGCGCGCTGCCCGTGGGTGTCGCGCTGTGGCTGGTGGCCGCGGCCTACGGCGCCGGGCCGTTGCTGGGCGCGGTGGCCGCACTGGCACCACCGCGCGACGACATTGCGCTGCCCCTGTTTTTTCGCCGTGCCGTGCCCGATGTGGTGCGCGCGCTGGCCGGGGCTGGCTGGCACTTGGTCCAGCTGCTGGACCACGCGCTGCTCTCACTGGACGCGATGGGGCGCGCACTGGCGCGACAGTTCTTCAGCCACCGTCTGCTGCTGCAATGGACCACCGCTGCCGCCGCGCAAGCCGCTGCCCACAGCGAACTGCAGGACTTGCTGCGACGCCACCGCCGCAGCGTCATCGCCGCCGGCGTGTTGCTGCTGGGGATGCTGGCCTGGCAGGCCTGGCGGCCGCCCAGCCCTGACTCTGCGCCCGGGCTCTGGCTCTGGCCATGGCTGTTGTGCGCGGCGTGGGCGGCCACGCCGCTGTGGACTTGGGCCGCCGCCTGGCGCTGGCCGCGGCCCACCGAGCGGCTGGAGGCTGCCAGCCGCGACCACCTGCGCAACGTTGCGCAAGACACCTGGCGCTTCTATGAAAGCTACGTCACTGCGGCCGATCATCACCTGCCACCCGACAACGTGCAGTTCAGTGAGGCAACGCCCATGGTGGCGCACCGCACCTCGCCCACCAACATCGGTCTGTACCTGCTGGCCACGGCGACCGCGCACGACTTGGGCTTCATCAGCGAAGAGGCCCTGGTCGAACGCCTGGAAGCGACGCTGGCCACGCTGGAGTCGCTGCCAAAGTGGCGCGGCCACTGCTTCAACTGGTACGACACCCAGACCCTGGCCGTGCTGCCGCCGGCCTATGTTTCCACCGTGGACAGCGGCAACCTCAGCGGTCACCTGCTGGTGGTGGCCGCGGCCTGCCGACAGTTCGCGGCGGCGGCTGAGGGCGGTGTCGCTGACAACGGAGCGGCGCGCGGCAGCGCTGTGCTGCGGCCGCGCCTGCTGCAACTGGCCGAGCACATGCAGGCGCTGGCCCTGCAGCCCGACTTTGCAGTGCTGTACGACCCGCGCCGGCGCTTGTTGCACATCGGCCGCGACACCGACAGCGACCGCAACGACGCCGCGCATTACGACCTGCTGGCCAGCGAGGCCCGACTGGCCAGCCTGGTGGCCATCGCCAAGGGCGACGTGCCGCCGCGCCACTGGTCGGCGCTGGGCAGGCCGCTGTTCGGGGCGCGTCAGCGCATTGCCGGTGTGTGGGGGGGTGCGGTCGGGCTGAAGTCGTGGTCGGGCTCGATGTTCGAGTACCTGATGCCCAGCCTGGTGCTGGAAGAACCGCAGGGCAGCCTGCTGGCCGCCGCCACGCGCATGGCGGTGGCGCTACAGCGCGCCGACGGGCAGGCGCGCGGCGCGCCGTGGGGCAGTTCGGAATCGGCCATCGCCGCGCAAGACCACACGCTGGCCTACCAGTACGGCCCCCAGGGCCTGGCCAGCCTGGCGCTGCGCCGCACCCCGGGCGACGAGCGCGTGATCGCGCCCTACGCCACGTTGATGGCGCTGGTGGTCGCGCCACGGGCCGCCGTCGACAACCTGCTGGCGCTGGAAGCACTGGGAGCGCGCCACGAGTTTGGTTTCATCGAGGCGCTGGACTACACGCCGCACCGCCAGCCGACCGGCACCAAGCAGGACCACACGCCCGTGCTGACCTTCATGGCCCACCACCAGGCCATGGGCCTGCTGGGCTGCGCCCATGTACTCAGCGGCGGACGCGTGCAGCGTTGGGCAAATGCGTCACCCCACCTGCGCGCGGTGATGCCGCTGCTGCAAGAACGCGCGCCGCACGTTGCACCGCGCCTGCGCATCTTGCCGCCCGTGCCCGCGCGGCGTGCGCTGGCCAGCCAGCGGTGGCGGCAGGACACCTTGCCGCGGCGCAGCGCGCTGCAACCGACCCAGCTGCTGGGCAACGGCCGCTACGCGGTGGTGCTGCGCGCCGGGGGCGCCGGCTACAGCCAGTGGCAAGGCCAGGGGCTGACACGCTGGCGCGACGACGCGCTGC
>Ga0105048_10014194_pt1 | contig 12415 bp, 9 predicted proteins | sample MAT05_FD_78382 | JGI IMG/M metagenome (GOLD analysis project Ga0105048, IMG submission 78382) | Freshwater microbial communities from Lake Fryxell liftoff mats and glacier meltwater in Antarctica - MAT-05 | ecosystem: Environmental > Aquatic > Freshwater > Ice > Liftoff microbial mat | place... | reverse complement strand
TCAGGAACGAAAAGTGGATCGTCTTCCGTGTGCACCACTCCGGAGTCTTCTTGTTTGATTAGTCTCACTCCACCGAGAGTGACGACGAGTGCCTCAAACATGGAATGGGTGCGCTGGCCATGTAGAAACGTTGGTGACGCAAGTGAGTCAACAAGCTTTGATCGTGCATTCGCAAAGAAGCCTTCGATTGCGTCTCCATCATGAATTGACAACTTGCTCGAATGGCCGTACTCCGCCAACGCATTGAAGATATCGAATTTCATCGTGTTACGAGGAATTTGACGCAGAATCGCACGGCCGGAAGAATCAGCGTTCAGTGGCTTCGAGTTTCCGTCATTGTAAGCATCATTTGATCCTACCATCTCATTCGAAAGTTGACGGTCTTTCACGAATCACCTCCGACTCGATGTTCTTTTTGAGATTCGATACAGCTTTGAAGGCTTCCTCGGCAATCGACCGGACGATCGCACCGGCGGGTCGCACATCGTGCAGGATCCCGACACCCTGACCGGCATACATCACCATGGCTTCCACATCGCCATCCGCGCCGATGCACGGGCTGTCGGAGCTGTATCGCGCAACCGGCTCACCGAGTTGATTGGTGCCGACGATCTCCCTCTCGCCTGGTCGATTGCCTGGAGTCGGGGAACCCGCGATTTCCCAGTTCCGCACCGTGCTGTTCCGAAGAGCGCGCAACGGAGCTCGCGGCCACCCGCCATCGAAGAGTTCCGAGTGAAGGGTGCTTGTCTCTGAGGCCGCCAGGAGTTTCTCGCGATAGAGTGAGTGCGCCGATGCCTCCTCGCTGAGCAGAAACCGCGTGCCAATCCAGGCGCCTGACGCCCCGAGCGCAAGCACTGCCGCCAGTCCGCGGCCATCGACAATCCCTCCGGCAGCGACCACCGGGGTACCGGGGACGGCGTCCACCACACTCGGAATCAACGGCAGGGTCGCAACATTGCCCCAGACATGGCCCCCAGCTTCCCACCCCTGTGCGACGATCATATCAACTCCGGAAGCCACTGCTTTCCGCGCTTCTTCGGCTGAACCGACGGTGAATGCGACCTTGCTTCCGGCGCGGTGAATCTGATCGATGTATGGCGAAGGATCCCCCCAGAAGAATGAGACGAGTGGTACACCCTCCTCGAGTGCAATCGCCAATCGCTCGGCTGGATCCCAGGCCAATACCAGATTGACCCCGAACGGAGCGGATGTCAGCGCACGGGTCGCGCGAATATCGGACCGGGTTCGATCAAGACTCTTCCAGGTGATGCTGAGCATGCCGAAACCACCGGCATTACTGACTGCGCTAACCAGCGCCGGTGTCGCAATTTCGCCAACTGGCGCCTGCATGATGGGAATGTCAATCCCGAGAAGTTCAGTCAGTTCTGTACGGATTCGCATTCAGGCCTCCCTGGTTTCGGATTGGTTGTTCATGCCTCGCAGTAACCATCTGGATCGCTCCCAGGTCACCGCGTAGTGCAGCGCGGCAACCGTCAGGAATGTTTCCGCCGCCGCCCGTGACCACGATACCCAGATGCCGTAGGCACTGATTCCGAAAATCGCTATCTCAAGAGCAAACCGAAACCAGCCCGGCACGGCCACCACCGGTTTGCCTCGTCCGACTTCCCCTGCAACTCCGAAGACCGCCCATATGGCACCGGTCGTAAGAACGAACACGGCAGCCAGGAGCGCGCCAGCGATCCCGCTCGAACCGACATGCCAACCCCAAATCGCGAATCCGGCGAGTCCTGTCAGTTCCAGGGTGAATCTAATCCCGGCGTGCAGAGTGGACATTCCGCGAGGAGCATCTTCGATTTGGGATGTGATCTCTTCACTCATGCGGATCGATGTGGAGCGGCGGTCGGGAGATCACCGGTATTTGGAGTTCCGATCGGTTCGATGAGCAGCAGATGTGTCTCGATTTCGGCCACGGGCCGGTGCTCGACACCACGCGGAACGATGTAGATATCGCCCGGTCCCAGCGAAACTTCCCCGTCGCGAAGCTGAATCGTCAGGCGTCCAGAAACGAAGAGAAAAAAGTCGTCGCTCTCGTCGTGCGTATGCCAGACAAATTCACCAAGTACGCGCACGACCATCACGTCGTAACCATTGAACGTAGCGATCGTAGGTGGACCCCAGAAATCGGTGAACGTCGTGAGTTTCTCTCGCAGCGAAATCGCCTCGCCCATCGACGTTGCCATTACTCCGGCGCGCGACCGAAAACGAGGCAGGCGTTCTGTCCACCGAGTCCAAACGAATTTTTCGTCATCACATCAAACGCGATCTCGCGCGGTTCGCCATGGACGATATCGAGACCGATCTCTTCATCGGGCGTGGTGTAATTCCGGGTCGGAGGAATTTTCTGCTCGGCAATCGAGTAGACCGCGACCACGGACTCGATCGCCCCGGCAGCGCCCATACAGTGACCGATCGCACCCTTGATCGATGTCACTGGAATGGAGGGACTGCGATCACCGAAAATTGCCTTGATCGCATTTGCTTCGGCCGGATCGCCCATTGGCGTCGATGCCGCGTGCGCCTGCACGTGACCGATGCGATCGGGGTCAACTCCGCCATCTGCGAGCGCATCCGCAATCGCTTTTGCCGCGCCGAGCCCATCGGGTCGCGGTGCGATCGGATGGAAGGCATCATTGGATGATGCGAAACCGAGAATCTCCGCATAGATCTTCGCGCCACGGGCACGGGCATGGCCGAGTTCTTCGAGAATCAAGATGCCACTGCCCTCACCAAGAACGAACCCGGCGCGGGATTTGTCGAATGGCCGACTCGCCTTATCCGGATCGTCGTTGCTGTCGGACGCCAACGCTCCCATCACCGCGAATGCGGCGATGAACATCGGCTGAGAGTCGGATTCGACTGCGCCGGCAACCATCACCTCTGCCTTCCCGAACTTGATTTGATGGAAGGCCTCACCGATCGCCTGTGACCCGGTGGCGCAGGCGGTGTTGACAGTGTTGCTGGGACCCTGCATTCCGAATCGCTGATGAATGTTGTATGAGGCCAGATTGAGCGGAAACATGACGTGCAGTCTGGGCGGCACCCGATTGGCGCCTTTGGACAGAAACGTGTCGTAGGCAGGAAGCAAATCATCGTGCGTTCCACCGACACATGTGCCGATGACCGAACCTGCATCGGTGAGATCTATCGTCGGTTCGAGCGATGCCTCGTCGACCAGACCGGCGTCGATCAAGGCTTCGCCGGCTGCCTCAACGGCAAGCCTGGCGAATCGGGAAGTGTTACGCGTAGTTTTTGCATCGAGAAAGCGATTCGGAACCGTGGCATTGTCGACATCTCCGCGTACGACACAGGCGAACAGGGCGGGATCGAGCGATTCCACCCGGCGAATACCCGTTTCGCCGGCCAGGACCCGCCGCCAGGTCTCCGGGGCACTCGGACCGAGCGAAGAAATAGCACCCAGACCGGTGACGACAACTCGTTTCGGGTGAATGGAAGGCGGAGCGTCGACTTCGAGCGAAGCACCGCAGCTCATGCAGAAATTGGCGCCTGTTGGAGAAATGGACCCGCAACGTGCACAGCAGGCGGTCAATGGTGTGGTGGAACTCATAAGAACCTCGTTGTCTGGTCAGCGGCGACCCATGGGCCGATTGATCGGAAATCGGCCGCGGCAGCGGGACCGCACGATTAAGTATAGCCATGGAAGAGGCAATTCGAACTTCTCATCCTCGTGACTGTACGTTCTAGGCCGATTGGCAGCGGTCAGTTTGGACCTCGGTAATGGGTTGCTCTCTGGAGTCGAACCCTCGAATCGCGGATAAGTGAATGGTTGCCAAAGAGAGGCTTGCCACCGTGCGAGTTCCTTTGTAGCTGCGTCAGAGGAGAAGCTCGAAATGCTCAAGCGACGCATCCTGATAGTTGATGATCACCCGATGTTCAGATCGGGTCTTAAGCGCATCCTGGAAATGGATCCGCGACTCACCGTGGTTGCAGAAGCGACCAATGGCCATAGCGCCCTCCACGAGGCCGATATTCATCGACCGTCACTCGTTATCATGGACGTGCAACTGCCAGGCGTGACCGGTCTGCAGATCGCGTCAGCGTTACGACGCGAGCGCCCCTCGACTGCGATCATGTTCCTCTCAATGCATGTCGACGACGATCGACTCTTTGCCGCCATCCGGGTTGGTGCGGCCGCATTTCTGACTAAAGATGCAGATCCTCAGAAAATTGTGGAAACCGCTCACGCTGTTCTGCGAGGCGAAAACCTGCTTCATCAAGCCGTTCTCACGAATCCTGAATTGGCGCGCCGTGTACTTGGCGAATTTCGCACATTGAGCGAAGGGCAAGGTGCGAACGCGCCGGAAGTCACGCTCTCTCCGCGGGAGCTGGAAGTGCTCGATTGTCTGGTCATGGGTCGGTCGAACAGAGAGATCGGGGATGCGCTGTTTATCACCGAGCAGACGGTGAAAAACCATATGACGTCGGTCCTGCGAAAACTCGAGGTTGATGACCGGGTCGCTGCGCTCCGCTATGCGGTCTCCAAAGGATGGGCGGAAATTGGTCCGCAGCCATATGCTGAAGTTGACCGCCCAATCCCCAGCAGTGCGAATTCTGGCTCAGGGACTACCAGCGCCGCATAACGTAATCAGTCAACAAGCATTCGTTGATCATCAATGCCCGGGTGGTTTCTATGCCGACCGGGCGTTTTCATTCTCGGGATGGCGATCAGTCTTCACCCATTATGATCTCTTCTTCTCGACCATTCGCCACTGCTTTGAGCGCCGCCACCAGGTGATTGACCTCACCGACGGTCAGTCGCAGTCGTGTCTGGGCAGGTCCGTCAGCGGGACCGAACTCGACGAGTAGCATTCCATTGGGATCAGGGCGGACAACCGCCGCGCCAATCGGTCTTGAAATGGCTTCACCGTCCAGGAATTCCATACGCATGACGCCTCAATCTCCTCTTTGCGCTACTGCCGGGCGGATCGTTGAACGGGCACGTCTGCCCGGGCACCCCATTCACCCCAAGATGGGGCGTAGTTTTTGACCACCGGAAATCCGAGTTCCTTGAGCACAATATAACTGTGCGCGGCGCGATATCCTCCGCCGCAAAAGGTAACAACGGCTTGCGTTGCTTCTGCCGACATCCCACAGGAGCGATAAAGTTCGCGCAGTTCTTCTTTTGGCCGGAAGTGCCCTGACGCTGTCAGATGGTGTAACCACTCCAGATGAATCGAAGTGGGAATTGTTCCAATTTGATGTTCCAGATCGGACCGGGTATCAAGAATAGTCACTCCATCCAGTCTCCCGGACAACCCCTCAAGGATCTCTGGCGCCAGGGCAAGCAGCTCGGATTGAATGTTTACCGAAGTGTTTCCGGCCTCGACTGAGGTGGATTGCGTTGAGAGTGCTCCCCCGCCGCTGACCCACGCGGAGAGACCACCATCGAGCATTGCGCCCCCTGGAATCCCCAGATAATCGAGTAGCCAGACTCCGCGGGCAGCACTCGCGCCGCTGAAGTCATCGTAGAAAATCACTCGATCGCCGGTTGTGAGCCCGACTGCGCCGAGACCTTTCGTCGCATCCCGTTGAAAAGCGAATAGCGATTGCTCCGATGAATTCTCCAGCCGAAGGAGGTTCATATCCCAGTTGACCGCGCCGTCAATGTGTCCCTCGGCAAACTGGGCGGCAGATCGCGCGTCGATCAACCTGAGGCGAGGTGAACCCGCGAGCGCGAAGAGCCACCCACTACTCACGATCTGGGTGAACTCGGTTCCTGTCGACGAATGATCTGACATGGGTTTCCTTTGCATTCGGCCGTACTCTCCGTGAACAAAAGCATACGATTCCCAGCGTCCAGATCCTACCTGACGATCATAGTCGAAGGGAATGGCCCTGCCGGAACTGGCATCCGCGATGGCACGTACTGGAAATGGGTGACCTTCAACCGTTCTTGCGTAGGCGTAAGTGAAACGATAGACTTGCAGCCTTAGCGCATAAAGCACTACGTCTTGAAATCAGTTTTGGCGTGCTAGGCTGGCTGATTGATCGTAGCGTGTCAATTTTACCGAAGAAGGTGAGGACAGGACATGAGTCAGATCGACACGATTGATGAGCGCATTCTGGCAGAACTCCAAGCAAATGGACGACTAACCATGAAAGCGCTGGCTGAGCGTGTGGGTCTTTCCAGCCCTGCCATGATCGAGCGAGTCCGGCGGCTCGAAGACCGGGGCGTCATCGCCGGATACCGGGCGATCGTCTCACCTGAGGCCCTGGGTCGGCCAGTTTCGGCGATCGTAACCGCCACTGTGCAACGGGAACACTACGATGATTTTCTCGATGCAATCAAGAATGATTCCGGAATCGTCGAGTGTCATCGGGTTACCGGAAGTGCGACATTTCTCCTGAAAGCGCATGTATCCGATATGGCCGCGCTAGAAGAGCTTGTCGACGGATTGAGCGACGCCGGAGCAACCTGTGAGACCGCCATCGTCTTTTCCTCGCCATTGCCATGGCGTGAAGTGACGCCCCCGGCGGGGTCGACCCAGCAGCGAGCGCGGCTGACACGCCGTCGCCGACGCGGAGCAAGCACTGTCGAAGAGGAAGCAGGCGGCGGAGCCCCGCCGAAGCGTCGTGGACCGGGGCGCCCGCGTGGCACCAAGGCGCAATCGTGACCATGGAGGAAGCACGCAGGTTCGGTCGTCTTGTTTTGACCTGTTCGATCACTGCGTCCCTGCTCATGCTTGTCGCGTTGTTCGTGTCTTCTCAAATCGTGAGCGCGCATCGTCCCTGGTTCAATCTTGAGGGTTCACAAAACCCTGCAGAACCATATGTGCTCAAGGATGTCACCGTCTCGCAGGTTGTCTATGGTGGTATCTCTGAACCGGGGCGCGTCGACTATTACCTGCTAACCGCGACGGAAGCGTTCGCCGCGGATATCCAGATCGTTGTGCCGGATGTTGCGAAATGTGCCGTGTTTCGACCCTCATTTGTGATCGCCGGTCCAGGACTGGACATCACCGGACCGCTGCCCAAAGCCATCAAGTTCCCGGAGGAATGGTCATCCAATTCTGATATCGGGTGGACAATTGTGAAGGGCGATGAGTGGGGGCTCTTTTTCGAGCCGTTCACTCGCTCGACTTACGCTACCAGTCCGCGCTTTGTTGAGACGCTCGTCGGCGGGGACTATCTGATCGCGGTTGTCGAGCCTGAAGGAGATGCCGGAACGTACGGCCTCGCACTTGGAGGTTCAGAGCGGTTTGGTGGTGACCCAGATTTCCTCTCGTTGATCGGGTCGATTGACAGTTGCGAACCTCCCACCATTGTTGCTTCACCGGCCGCAACCCCCTCAACGTGATTGATCCCGAGTACGTGCTCGATGAAATACAAAAGCGGCGGTCAAAACTGACCGCCGCTTTTGTATTTCTCACCTAACAGTTCAAATTTCTACGAATTGACACAGCGTAGCCGCGTTCTGATCGATTCAGCAGATCTCTTTTACCTCCGTTTCCGGCGCTGATCCGCATACGAGCCAATCGCAATCATCGCGATCATTGCCAACATCAATGCGACCAACGTTCCGATGATACCGCCACGCTGACCACTGAAACCGGAACCAGTCCCTGGTAGCTGACTGACACCGTCATTCGCTACCGCAGTTTGGGTTCCGGATGGTTCATCGGTTTCGCCTCCAACCGCGGTTCGCACCGGAGTCACGGTCGGAGTCGACGTCGCTGTCGCGGTATTTGTTGCCGTTGGGGTATTGGTCGTCGTTGGAGTATTCGACGCGGTCGGCGTGTTCGTCGCCGTCATGGTCGGCGTACTCGTCGCGGTTGCGGTCGCAGTAGTTGTTGGCGTCAGTGTGTTGGTCGCAGTCGGCGTGTTCGAAGCGGTCGGCGAGCTGGTCGGAGTCCGTGTTGGGGTCGGAGTTCTTGTCGGAGAGCTCGTCGCGGTCGCTGTCGGCGTCCGCGTCGGAGTATTCGTCGGTGTGCTTGTCGGTGTTGGGATGACATGTACCGCCAAAGGTTCGGTGCCGCAGACACTTGCTGCTTCGTTGTTGTTGATGTCTCCAGAATAAAACGCGCGCCACTGGTAGTTGCCGGGCGTGTTGAACTGATAACTCGGCGACCGGAAGACGACATTTCCGAACACTGGTACAGGTCCGAGTCGGGCGATCTCACTCTCGGGAGCGCAGTCATCTGAGGAATAGACAACATAGGTCACTGAGCCGCGAGCGTCGCTGAGGACGCCGTCGATCTCTGCCGTATCGTAGACACGTCCGCCAACATCGATCGATTCCCGGGAGAGCAATGTTGTGATCGTGGGATTGGTTTTGGCGATGACCACCGTTTCGTCGCCACAGGCACTCGAGGCGCCGAGATTGTTGGCGTCACCGAAATACTGGGCACGCCATTGATACGTTCCGGCTGGGAGAATGAGATACGACTTGCTTGGTGGCACGATCCCGTTGATGACCTGCTTCTGGCTGGTAGCTAGTGCCGAGCCGGAGCAGTCACTGGTCGCATAGTAGTAGTACCGGACGAATCCACCCGCGTTGGAGGTGACGCCGAGAAGGATTGCGGTGTCGTTGATCGGTGTCCCGGCGACGACGCTTCCTCCGTCAGGAATCTGTGTCGTGCCATTGGCCATCAACTGGGTAACGATCGACGGGTTCTGCGTCTTGATGATCGCTACGGTCTCATCCCCGCAAGCGCTCGATGTACCTTCATTGTTCTCATCACCGGAATAAACAGCTTTCCACTCGTAGAACCCGGTCCCGACATAGAGCAGGAATGCGTCACTTGGCGGAACGATCCCATTCTCGACAGTCTTGGTGCTTGAATTCAACGGAGACCCTGAACAGTCACTGGTGTTGTAATAGGTATAGGTAACGGTACCTCCAGCATTCGAGGTCTTGCCCGAGAGGAGCGCCGTGTCGTGAACAAGCGTTTCCGCAATGATGGCGTCGTCCAGGATGTCGGACGAGCCATTCGCCTTCAATTGGGTTGTGATCGAGGTCGGCCGTTTCTTGACTGCGACTGTTTCGTCACCACATTCGCTGGTTGACCCGACGTTGTTGACATCGCCGGAATAGACTGCGATCCACTCATAGGTGCCCGTTCCGACAAAGAGGTCGAAGGCCGCGCTCGCGGGAACGTTGCCATTCGTAACCGTTTGAATACTCGTGTTCAGGGCGGGTCCGGAACAGTCACTGGTCGCGAAATATGTGTAGGTGACCGTTCCGCCGGCATTTGACGTAGCGCCCGATAGCACCGCCGTGTCATTTATGGAAGTTTCTGCGAGAACGCTCTCGCCGTCAGCAATACTTACCGTTCCATCGGCCTTCAGTTGCGTTGCGACCGAGGTGGTGCGCTTCGTGATGGTCACCGTTTCGTCGCCGCAGTTGCTGGTGGTGCCCTCATTGTTGGCGTCACCAGAGTAGACAGCCTGCCACTCGTACGAACCATTGCCATAGAAGAAGGTGAAGGGATCGCTCGGCGGTACGACTCCGTTCGTCACGGTTTGCACGTCGGTATTCAGTGGCGTTCCGGAACAATCGACTGAGTCGTAGAAGGAATACGTGACTGTTCCGCCAGCATCCGCGGTCGCTCCGCTCAGCAGAGCAGTATCGTTGACCAGGGATTCGGCGAGCACGCTTCCACCATCGACGATCTGTGTCGACCCGAGTTCGAGCTGAGTAGAGATCGACGGGTTCTTCTTCTCGACGGTGAAAGGCTCGGTCCCGCATTCGCTGGTTGCGGCTTCGTTGAATGCGTCGCCACTGTACGCCGCCTGCCATTGATACTTGCCTGCAACAAGAAAGATTTGATCGGCGGAATTCGGAATGATCGCGTTGACGACGTTCACCGAAGCCAGGGTGTACATGGGAGTGCCTGAACAATCAGCTGTGTCATAGACGGTGTAGGTGACTGTGCCTGATGCGGTGGCGGTCGATCCGGTCAACGTCGCGGTGTCGTGAGCCGCGCTTTCGACCGTGATCGTATCAGTCGAAAGCAGCGTTTGGATGGTCGGGGTCTTTTTGCCGACGAGCAGAGGTTCCGTACCGCACTCGCTGCTCGCGCCTGTATTGTTGACGTCGCCACTGTAAACCGCCTGCCATTGGTAGTTGTTCGGGATAGCAAAGAGCTGTGAGGCGGAGTTTGGAACAATGCCGTTGACGACATCGACTGGTCCGAGTTCGAACACCGCCGTGCCGGAGCAATCGATGGTGTCATACACGAAATAGGTGACCGTTCCGCTCGCATTTACCGATGCTCCGGTCAGAGTCGCCGTATCGTTGACACTGTTTCCAGGAAGAATGAAGTCACTCGAAAGTAGCGTCGTGATCGTCGGCGTGGCAATTTCGGCTACGAGCGACTCATCGCCGCAGATGCTCATCGCGCCCTGATTGTTGGCGTCGCCGCTATAGACCGCCTGAAAGTCGTAGGACCCTGGAGGTGAGATGGCAAAGGAGCTACCGGCTGGCAAAACCCCATTCGTCACATTCTTTGTACTTGTGGCAACAGGTGTCCCAATGCAGTTTGAATCGGCCTCATACAGGTTGTACGTCACCGTTCCACCAGCGTTCCCGGTTGCACCGGTAATCGTGGCTGTATCGAAAACGGGTGTTCCGGCCGTTACTGGATCGCCATCCGGGATATTGTTCGAACCCGTTTTCGCCTGAGTGGTGATGCTGACAGGATTTACGTCGACAAAGAAACTCTCTGACCCGCAAGGGCTGACTGAGGGTTTGTTGAACTGATCGCCACTGTAGGTGACCACCCAGTTATAGGCGCCACTCTGTGCAATGGTGAATGGCGGTGAGTCCGGGGGAGGACTGCCGCTGGTGATAGTCAGCGTGTCGGTAAGGACTGGCGATCCCGAGCAGTTGTTCGAATTGAAGAGTTCGTACGTGATCGTTCCTGTCGGGCTGATCGTGCCGCCGGTCAAAGCCGCCGTGTCATGGACGATTGTGCCATTCGTCAGAATCTGGTTCTGGGCAATTGTGGCGTTCGCGGAATCTTTCATCGTGGTGCGGAGCACAGGAACTCGCAAATCTGAGTTGCAACCTGCGGACGCTGTTCCGGTTACTCCGTCCGGCCACACTACATCGACGCTCATGAATCGCCAGGAGGTTCCGGTGAGGAGCCCTGTCGCGTTGTTGCTGTCGTAATAGTGATAGTCGAAGGTAGTCAACGGCGTCAGGTCATCGCCGAATGGGTGAACTGTGATGAGCAGATTCGGATCGGGTTCGGGGTCCGAATTGTCGAGTTTCGGAACGCGAACGCGATACGATGAGAGTTTGGTGTTGACGGAATAGCTGCAGGTGATAGGAATGTTTCGGGCAATGGTCGAGATCGCCTTGATCGTTTCACTCCCGCAGACACTTGTCGAATCGACGTCTGTACCATTGTATGAGTAGGTGACCTGCCAGTTGTACGTTCCATAACCTGGAAGGACGTACGCGTCGGATTTCGGTGATTGGGTACTGGTAACGCCGGTTTTCGTGCTGGTGAAGACAGGAGTTCCCGAGCAGTCATTGTTCTTGTACAACCTGAAAATGGTTGTACCTCCGGCAAATTCCTCGGTGCCACGGATGGTAGCGGTATCGGTCACGCTCAATCCGGCGTTGACCTGTCCGCCGTCCGCGATCACCGTCGATCCCTGCTTCATGGTTGTTGCGGTGATAAATTTGGTGGCTGACGTCACGGAGAACGATTCTGAACCGCAGGTGCTGGTTGCCGGGCGGTTGTACGTATCACCGCTGTAAACCGCCTGCCAGTCATAGCTTTCGGTGTAAGCAGCCGTGAAGTTTGAGGAATTTGGCATGAGCCCGCCGGAAAGGTTCTTAGTGGATGTGAAAACCGGAGTGCCCGTGCAATTCTGGTTTGATCGATAGAGGTTGTAGACAACGGTTCCGGTCGCAGCCGCGGTCGCGGTGTTCCCAAAGCTCGCGGTGTCTTTCAGTACGGTATCAAGTACAACCGTTTCGCCATCTGCCACGACGGCATTCGCGGCAGTTTTGAGCGTCGTGGTGACGGTGGGCTGAAGCTGGCCGATGATGGTTTCCGTGCCGCACGCGCTGAACGACCCGCGATTGTTGATATCTCCTGAGTACGTCACTTTCCAGTTGTGAATGACCGCTGTGTTGATTGTGGCGGTCGCGGATTGGACGCCGACGAGACCATTCGTTACGGTCGAGGTGCTTGTGGAGATCGGCGTTCCCGAACAGTCGATCGTCGCGTAGAGGTTGTAAGTGATCGTGCCGCCAGCATCCGACGTCGAACCGGCGATGACGGCAGTGTCGTACGCCTGCGTGCCGACCAAAACCGACGTGTTGTCGGCCAGAATGGAGTTGTCCGAGGCATAGTGCATGGTGGTTGTGACACGTGTGAACTTCCCGCCGACATTGAGTGTCTCTTCGCCACATTCTGAG
>Ga0105048_10014192_pt1 | contig 12416 bp, 10 predicted proteins | sample MAT05_FD_78382 | JGI IMG/M metagenome (GOLD analysis project Ga0105048, IMG submission 78382) | Freshwater microbial communities from Lake Fryxell liftoff mats and glacier meltwater in Antarctica - MAT-05 | ecosystem: Environmental > Aquatic > Freshwater > Ice > Liftoff microbial mat | place... | reverse complement strand
GCGAACAAGCCCTGAAGTCACAAGATCTCGACGACCCGAAGCTGTACACGAACATGCCCGATGGCCCGACCAACCCGAATCACGCCCACCGCCGCGAGACGCATGCGGGTGGCCCGCCGACCGGTGACGAGCTGTTGGCGCTGGTCGAAGGAGAGGCCCTGGCCCCGGAGCGGGCTCAGATTGTCGCCACGGCGCTGGCCAACGACACGCGGCTTCGCATGTGGGTTGAGATTCTGACCGACGACCGCAAGGGTTTGCAGAGCCTTGGTAGCGCTGACGCGAGCCTCCGCGCACCGGCTGACTTGCTTGAGCGCGTTGAGGCGCAGGTTGAGCGTGAAGCACTGCTGGGCCTGGTGCCCGCCGGCGCACCAACCGCTGATGAACTGCGGACCTACGAGCGCCCGCGGCGCAAGCCGGGCGTGCTCGCAAGCCCATGGTTCCGGTTCGCGTCGATTGCCGCGGGCGTGGCCTTCGCCATGGGCGGGACGATCGTCGCTTTGCAGCTTGCCCGCACGACCGTTCCGCCGATGCTGGCTGAAGGTGACGGGCGCGTAGGCGGGGTGCTGGTCATGCCCGCGCAGCACGGCGCGGCGAGCGGCGCTGCGGGCGTAGCGGGCAACTCTGGCACAATGCGTGGGGATCTGGCAGACGCCGCGGGCGTGACCCGCGCGCAGCGCCGAGCCCGAACCGTCATTCGGGTGACGACCTCTCTTCCGACCGAGCGAATTTTGGCGGCCCTCGAGCGTTTCGACGGGCAGAACGGCTCGTTGGTGGCGCTGCGTGTTGACGCCAACGCAGGCGTCGCCCCACGGCCCGGGATCATGCCCTTTGCCGACGCCGACGCGGCCCGCGAGGGCGTGCTTACGCAGGTCCGCACCGCGCTGGCGGCGGTGCACGCGCTGGATGTGGCCCGCGCACCCATCCCAGGTTCAGCCATGGCCCGCGGGGGCTCTGGCACGCACGGCTCTCAACAGCGCTCAAGCACCCAGCACGGCGCGGCGGACGCCTCGGGCACCCCTTCGACAGCGCAGCCCAAGGGCCTCATGCCGACGATCGGCTCAGCTTTGCCAAGTGCTGGCGCGGTGGGCGAGCCGACCTCGCGTGAGGTGCTGATTGTCGCCGTACCCAGCGAGGGTGATTGGATCGAGATCATCAAGCGGCGTTTGGCGATCGACGGGGTCAAGCTCGAGCTGGTCGAGGCCGACGGCCCGGTGACGGTGCCCGCACCAGCAGACCTGATGAGCGTGCTGTGGTGGGAGCAGCCCGTGGCAACCTGGGGCCCGCGCGTTGGCGTGCCGGTAGTCATTGAGCGGCGCTAACCGCCCTAAGAAGTTGAAACCAGCGTTGATATCCGCCCGCTGAGCTGGCGAGTGTGCGTGCTCGCACGAAGCTCACGCGAGTTTAGAACGCTCTTCCGGGCGTTCTTACCGCCAGCCACAGATCTGCGCTTTTCGCCAGACATTGGTCGTGCTCATCGTGAGCCGCTGGCGCGGGCCAGGCGTTCCTCGGCCTTGAGCTTCTGACGCAGCAGAAAGTCCTTCCACTGCGGGTCAGTCTCGGCGTACAGCGCCCGGCGGATGTTCTGCAGCGTTGTGTCGCTGTAGCGGTCCAGAAGCTGGTCAACCTCCACGCTCTTGCGCAGCGCGGGCAGGTACGTCTGCTTGCGGTCCAGCGCCATGCGGTAATAGTCGCCCGCCTCGGCGTAGTGCAGCAGGTCCTGGGCAAGCAGGCCCAGGGCCGTGTGCGCGCGCGGGTCGGTCAGGTCAAGCTCCGCGGCGGTCGCGAGGGCGGTGGCGGCCTCGGCGTTGCGGCCCTGCTTCATCAGCAGCAGGCCCATGTTGTACCACGTCGGCGCGTACTGGTCATAGGCCGTAATTGACTCCTGATACGCGGCGATCGCTTCGTCAGTGCGGCCCTTGCGGGCCAGCTCCTGCGCCTTGGCGCCGACCTCGAGCCCGCGCATCAGCCGCGCGGACGCGTCCTCACCGCGCGCGGGCGGGCCGGCGCACGCGCCAAGGCCCACCAGCGTGGAGCCCGCGAGGGCGATCAGGGCACCGACAACCGCCGCTGAAACTCTGGCGTGCGTCATAGCTTGCGCTCCCATCGAGTAAACACCACATCGACCTTCCACGCGGGCTTGCCCTCGGGCGTGCCCTGGTCGGGCCGCATCTCAAACCTGCGAACCTGCACGCCCGGGTGCTCTGCGCCGACCTTCTTGAGCCAGCCCAGCACACTTTCCGCCGGCTGGTTGGCCAGCATGAATGTGTATGTCTTGCGGCCCACGCCCTTGGGGCTCGGGCGCGAGTCGTCGCTCTCGGCCTCTTGGTTCACCGTCAGGCCCGCGTCTTTGGCCAACTGGCTGAGCTTGCCAAGCAAGCGCGGGTCGGGGGCGAGACGCTCAGCACCGCCGAGCATCGCCTCAATCGACTGCGCCTCGCCAAGCTCGCCGACCTTTGCCGCCAGCTGCGTGTTGAGGGCCATCGTCGTGTCAAGCTCGCCAGCGAGCACGCTCCGCTCCCACAGCCGCGCCAGCGCGAAGCCCGAAGCGAGCACCAGCGCCAACGCCCCGGCGTACACCAAGTAGCGCGGGCGGTTGGCCCGCTGTGCCGAGGCCGCCGACGCAACCAGCTCCTCACGCACGTCGTCGCCAAGCATCGGCGGTCGCTCGATCATGGCCGGGGCTCCGGGGTCGGCGACGTCGGCGTGCCAGTCGAGGTGCCATTTGGGGCGTCGGTTGGGGCGCTGGGCGGCGGACCCGACGGCACACCTGTCGCGGAGCCAGCGGACGGATCACCTGCGGGCCCAGGGCCAGAAGGCCCAACCGGCGTGGTCAGCGGCGCGACCTCCAACACCTTGCGCTGCGCCGGCGTCGCGTCTTCAAACTTGCCCATGACATTGAACTGTCGGCGTGTCCCTTCAACGCGCAGCGTCCGCCCGTCCCACCTTGCTTGACGGGCCAGCCCGGTGCTAGATGCGCGCAGGCGGTCAAGGATCGTCGGCCCCTGGTCGCCGCCGCCGGGGACCATGAGCTCGGCGGTCGCCAGGTTCTGGCTGCTCAGGCTCAATGAGCGAAGCTGAACGTCCGGCACACCCTCAGCGGCCTTGAGGAACCGCACGGCCTCGGCCAGCAGCGGGTCTTCCTCGCGCATCTCCTTGCGCTCGTTCTGGATCGCGATGATCCGGCTGGTGATCACCGCCACCGGGTCCGGGCTATCAGCCGGGACCTTGGCCCCCAGCGCGCCGGCCTTGCTCATCAGATCTACGCGGTTCTCGCCCGCCAGCTTCAGGCCCAAGCGAAGATCACCGCCGCTGCGACCGATGCGCCAGCCCAGCACGCCCACGCCTACGGCCGCCGCCAGCAGTGCCAGCCCGCCCCAAAGGTGCAGCGCACGAGAAGACCGCCCGGGCCGGGCTGAAAGATCTACCACGCTCAGGCGCGGGTCGACGGCCATCGCCGCCCCGGGTAGACGCTCGGCCTCGGTCTCGGCGCTCACCAGCACGCGCAGCATGTCACCGAGCGGGTCAGCGCTCAGGCCGGCCTGCACCGACGCGCCGGGCCAGGCCTTGCCCAGCCCAGCGGCCACCGCCGCGACCCCCGCCATCTCGGGCAGATCAAACTCAAGCCCGCTGCACGTGACGGTCGGCGTGCCGACGACACTGATGCGCTGCGGGCTGACGCCCAGCTGCATTGACCAGCCCATCCAGTCAGCGACCAGGCGGCCCACATCACTGCGGGTCACCTCGAGCACGCTGGATGTCGCTGCCGCGCGGTTGCCGTCACGACCGCCATCACGGCCAGAGCTGGCACGACCGCCGCCGTCATGACCATCCTCCGACCTGTCGGGGTCGCCGTCGGGCGCGCCAGAGAGTCGCAGCCCGCGCGCGCTGGCCGCGGCATCGCGCTCTTCGGCACCGCCCTGATCGATCGACTCCCGCAGCTGAATAGACCCGGCGCACAGCAGCCCTGGCCCGCTGGCCCAGGCCCACAGCAGACGGCCCTGCGGTTCCAAGAGCATCACACTGGCGCTGGCGGGCACCGTGTCCTCAGCCACCACGCCTGCACCCTCAGCGCGGTCGCCCGCTGATGCCGGCGCGTTGACCGCCGCCATCGCGTGCCAAACGCTGGTCACACGCCGCACCTGCACGCCCAAACCGTCGAGCTCATCCAGCAGCAGGCGGACGGTCAGATCACTTACTGCCAGCAGCCCCAGGCGCTGGCGTTTGCCCGCTGACGAATCGTCGCGCACGCCCCGGGCGGGCTGTGCCACGTCAACCAGCGCTTGCACGCTGGTATCGCTGCCGGGGGTCAGCCCGCTCATCCAGCCCAGGCTCGATGCCGAGTCGTCTTCGTCGGTGCTCAGCGCGTCGCGCACGGCGGCCCGCACCACGCGCTGCTCGCTGCTGTCAGTGCTCAGCCACCCGCAGGCAGACCCGTCGGCGTCGAGCACCATCAGCACATCGGGCTTGCCCGGTGAGGCGCTCACGCGCTCGCTGATCCAGCGCGCCAGAGCAACGATGACTTCGCGGGGCTGATCAAGGGTCCGCGCCAGGCTCGGCGCGTCCCACGTGCGCTCGCCGCGCAGATCAACAAACCGCGCCGCGCGCAGCGCCGCGCCGCCGGCGTCGCGCTGGATGAAGCAGGCCGCGACGGTCACTTGGGCTGGTCCTCCTGCTGGAGGCCCTTGGCGCCGTCGGGGCCAATGACGCCCTCGACCTCGCCCTGGCCCGCACCGCTCTCGATCATGTCGCGCATCTTGGCGGCCTGATCGTCGTTGACCCGCCCGTTCTTGAGCATCATGTCCACGCGCTCGATGCGGGCCATCTTGTCGTCAGACCTCCCCGACTCCTCGGGCGAGCGGTTGAAGTGCTTTAGACGCGCCGCGGCCTGCTCGGGCGTCAGGCCCCCACGACCCTGCATGGCCCGCTGGTTGGCCGCCTGCGTCGCCATCTGCGCGGCCATCTCGGCCTGCATCTGCGGGCTCACGCCCGCCGCACTCGATGACGCGCCGGTGACAATCCGCAGCGCGCCGGACTGCCGCGGCGCAAGGTCGATGCGTTTCTCGCTGTCGCCCTCGCGGATCGTGATCTGCTTCTCACTGATGGCCAGCAGCTCGGTCTGATCGACCTTGTCGCCCACGCGCAGCATCCGCTGCTTGTCGTTGACCACCACGATCGCCAGCGATCGCTCGGGCATGAACAGCCCGCCGAGATACTTCCACACCGGCGGCGGCGGCGGGGGCGGCGGCACATCGATCTTCGGCTCATCCTTCTTCACCACCACCGTCACCGGCGGGGCGATCGATTCCAGCACGCCACCCAGACGCGAAACGTCTAGCTCCACGCTCGCGGCACGCTCGACCGCGGCCTTGACCTTCGGCTCGGGCACGCGCGCGGGCTCAAAGCCCGGTGCCGCCACGGGCAGCACCGCCGCGGCGACGGCTCCGATGCCGATCACGCCGGCGACGGCCTGCACCCGGAGGATCAATCGTTTCGCTTGGTCTCGGTGCATTTGACACACTCCGCGCTTAAACAGCCCAACACTCAAAGCCCCTGCGCTCAACACCGCGATCAAGAAGGCGATCAAGACTCGAATCAACGGTGCCCGCACGCGCAGCGTACGCCCTGTGCTGGCATTGTTCGCCGCTTGAGCCCGCGAGTCGCGTCAATCGTCCCGGCAGAGCGTGTACCGGGACGGGCCGGCCCCGCTGCGTGCCCCGCGCCGCCGCAAGCCGGATTCAGTTGGCCGCCGGCGGCCGCGACGCCCGCTGGGCGTTGGACTCAAGCGCAGAGGCGAACGGGCGCCCGCGCGGCAGGTCGGTCCAGAACTCAATCACCCACGCCCCGCTGGAGACGCCAAACCCAGGCGACAGCGCGCCGCTGGCGAACCCGCCCTGACGCATGATCTCTTTGCCCTGGCCGCTGAGCACCCGCGCCTCGATCCACCAATAACTCGGCTCCGCGGCGACGACCGCCTCGAGCAGCTCAAGGCGCGCACCGGCGACCTTGGCCTTGCTCGCCAGCGTCCGCACGTCGGCCTGGCCGATGTTCTTCTCCGAGCGCGCGTCGATCACGGCTCGGGCGAAGGCCGCTCCGTCGGCGTTCTCATCAACCCCGCGCGCCACCGCCGCCAGCACCGCCGCGGGCGCACCGTGCAGGCTGACGCGCGGCGGGCCAAAGACGCGCAAATGGTCCAGGCTCGCCAGGCCCTGCCCCTGCAGGTCAAGCCCCGCACGGGCCATAACGCCCAGACGCACGCTGGTGACGGCGTCGGGGCTCATCAGCACCGCGCCGCCCAGGTCTTTCAGGCGGACCTCCATCTTCAAGTCCTGGTCAAACTCAAGGTCAAAGCCGATGACCCCGCCAGCGAGCGTCGCTTTGTCGCTGCGCTGGCTGGTCTGCAAAAAGATCGGGATGAACTCGCGCAGCCCGGCCTGGATGTGGTGGCTCACGTACGCGTCGGACTGCTCGCGAACCGCCACCGTTGAAGTCCCGCGTCGCGTCAGCAAGATCGTGACAAGCGCCGCGGCGAACAGCGCCAGCATCAGCACCAGCACCAGCGCGTAGCCGCGGGCCACCCTCACTCGTCACCCCCGCCGCCGCCACCACCGCCAGCGAGCTGCTGCAGCAGACGGTTGAGCATCTCGAAGGCCTCGGCAAGTCGGCGTGCTTCGTCTGCGGGGTCGCGCGGTGGACGCCCGTCGCCCCCGGGGCCGTTGCTGCCGCTCGGGCCGCCGCCGCCGGCCCCGCTGTCGGACCCGCGCGGGTCGCGAGGTTTGCCGCTGCTGTCGGTGCGTGGTTCGGCCGCACCCGTGCCCTCCGGCCCGTTCGGGCCCGACTCGGCCCTGAGCCTGTCGAGTAGTGCTATGGGAATATCGCTGTCACCAGCGCCGGCGGTCCCGGGCATCCTGCCGCCCTGAGCCGCGACTTCGAGCATCCATGAGGCCCTCTGCCCGTCGAGCATCTCGACGTTGACCTCGACAAACGCGGGGATGTTGTTCCAGTCAGTGATCTCGCCGGTCTTGAAGCGGTCAAGCTGCTTGTTCTCGCCGGTCTTGGCAAACGCGATATCCAAGCTTCGCAGCCCGCCTGAGACCAGCATGCCCTCGGCCGTCCCGTCGGCCCCGGTCCGCGCCGCGCGTGTGCCCGGGGGGTAGGGCGTCCACCACAGCTCAAGCCCGTCGTCAACAGCGCGCCCGCCGCGCGTGCGGGCCGGCGCCTGTCGCAGCTCAAAGGCCCCGGCCATCGGCGTGTGACGGCTGGTCGGGTCCATCGGCTTCCCGGCGATCAGCCCCAGCACGGGCGGGCGCATGAGCGTCAGCTCAAAGCGCGGGCCGTGGGCCGCTTCCATCAGCGCGATGCGGGCCTGGCGGGTTTCGTCACGCTTAGGGGGGGTGTCGTCCAGAAGCATCGTGCGAACCGCGCGCTGCAGCGCCCGGTGCACGCGCGACATATCAACGATCGCCTCGGTCCGCTGACGGCTGATGTCATCGGCCCGCGAAATAGTCGTGTACAGCCCCACGCACGCCGCCGCGATGATCGCCGAGAGCGCCGCGGCCAGCACCAGCTCAACCAGCGTGAAACCACGCCGGCCAATTGCACGGCCATGCGCACGGACATGCGCACGGCCATGCGCACGGACATGCGCGATCGCGGGGCCCTGACCGCCAAGCATCACACGCTGATCGCTGCATTGCACGCTCACCTGTCGCTCCTGGAACCTGATGACCCGCTCCGCCGCGTGCCCGAGAAGGGTTGGCTCCGCGAGCCACTCCCGCCGCCCTTTGAACCAGCACCGGAGCCTGAACCGGAACCAGATCCCACGCTCCCGCGGCCCTGCTCAACCATCTGCAGCAGCAGCTTCAAAAGCTGGTCCGGGTTGCTCGTTGCACGTAGCAGCACGTCGGGGTTGCGCGTGATGGCGCTCATCGGGTTGTGGACCCGCGCCAGCGTCGCCAGCTCCTCACCTTGGGCATACCCGCCCAGCCCGTCGGGCACGCCGGTCCAGACCGTGACACTCAGCAGCACCGTCTGCTCCAGCACGCGCGTTGAGGTTGCCCCTTCACGCACAGTGAAAACGCTGGCGTCGGGGAAGTCCATCCGTACCGGGGTCTCGCGCAGGGCCCAGCGGTACGCGCCCATGCCCTGCATGATGTGCGCGCTGGAGGCGGGCATCTTCTCTTTGTCGTCAAGGAACTGCAGCAGCAGGCGGTTGGCCAGCTCCAGCGCCTCTAGCCGTTGACGTCCGCGCATGTCCGCCAGCGTCACGTTCGAGACCGTCGAGACGATCATCGTCACCACGATCGACAGCAGCAGCGCCGCCAGCACCACCTCGATGAGCGTGGTGCCCCGGCGCAAGCGCGTGATGGTCCGTGGCCTTGTCAACGTTCTTCTCAGCCCTGCTCAGTCCTGCTCGCCCGCCGATGGCCGCGCCAGCGGCTTACTTGCCCTGGTCAACCGTCCAGATGTCAATGTCGTCCAAAGAGTTCAGCAGCCGGTCACGCCCGGGGCTCTTAAGGTCGTACGGCCGCTCCGCGTTCCCGCTCGTGCCCGGAAAGGCGTAGAAGAACGCGCTCTTCCACTCGTCCAGCGGGACGCGGTCAAGCTGCTTGCTCACGCCCGTGGCCAGCGGGGTCAGGCTCATCTCGGTCGGCGGGTACGTCCCGTACTGGCCAAGGTACCCCTCCAGGGCCGTCTTGATCTGCTTCATCTTCGCGGTCGTGGCGGTCTGGCGGACGGCGTCGGTCTGCCCACTCATCGAGATGACCACCACGCCCATCAAGATGCCGATGATCAGCACCACCAGCATCATCTCAAGCAGCGAGAAGCCGCCCCGCCCGCGCGTCCGCGAACGCCCGACCAACGTGTTCCGCCCCAGCTTGTTCGCGCTCATCACGAGAATCTCCTGTCTGCTCTAAGTTGCCAGCATTCGTACGCCGCCGGCCCTTTGCAGTTGCGGGCCAGGGCGTGAACACTCTGCAAAGCCAATGACCCTGCGGCCAGGCGGTTTGATGAACTCTAGCGGCACCCGCGCGCCGCCCCGCCCCACAAACCCTCCAGACGCGCCAACTCATCAGACGCACCAGCCCACCAGACGCGCCTTGCCACCCGCCCCGCTCACACAAACGGCCCTGAATTGCGCCCGGCGTCCGCCACCCGCGCTTATCGGGCCGCCCCGACCGCCGCCCCGACCGCCACCCCTGCCCCCCACTGCCCCCCACTGCCCCGCACGGCCCCCACGGCCCCCAAAGGCCTCCCATTGGCCCCAGCCACCATTGCACCGCGTGCGCAGCCGAACAGACCCCGCGTGCGACGGCGCGGGCACTCCGCCCCGATTGCGATCTCTTCACGCACGCGCCTTGGGCCTCGCTCGCGCACGGTCGATACCATCCGGGCCTTCGAAAATCGGCATCCTCCGGCAAACCACCCGCGAACAACGCCCGAGCCCTGTCAGGATCAGACTCAACGGACCCCTTCCACCATGTGCGGCATCTGCGGCGTCGTCAGTTCGGTTCCACTCGGCCCCGCCGAGAGAGCCGCCGTACGCGCCATGAACGCCGCCATGTTCCGCCGCGGGCCCGACGGCGAAGGGACCTACGAAGATACCCACGTCATGCTGGCCATGCGCCGCCTGTCGATCATCGACCTCGCCGGCGGGTGGCAGCCGCTGTACAACGAGGACAAGTCCATCGCCCTGATCGCCAACGGCGAGGTCTACAACTTTGTCGAACTGCGTGCCGAGCTGGCCGCGCGCGGGCACCGCTTCCACACCAAGAGCGACTGCGAGCTGCCCGCCCACCTCTACGAAGAGAAGGGTGACGCCTTCGTGCACGACCTGCGCGGGATGTACGCCATCGCGCTGTGGGACAAGCCCCGTCAGCGCCTCACACTGGTGCGTGACCGCGTGGGCGAGAAGCCTTTGTTCCTCTACGAGCACAACCTGCCCGGCGGCGGCAAGGCCATCTTCTTCGCCAGCGAGATGCGGGCCCTGATGGCCTCGGGCCTGGTCAGGTTTGAGCTCAACCCCGCCAGCGTTGACGACTTCATGCACTTCCAGTGGGTCCACGACCCGCAGACCGCCGTCAAGGGCGTCCGCAAGCTTCCGCCCGCGACGATCATGACTATTGACGTGGACCACTGGCGCGTCAGTGAGAAACGCTACTGGCGCCTCGAAGACGCACCGCCCATCGACGCCGACCCCGGCCCGACCATCCGCACCGAGCTCGAGCGCGTCGCCGAGCTGATCATCCGCTCGGAGGTCCCCGTCGGCGTGGCGCTCTCGGGCGGCATCGACTCATCGACCATCGCGTGCCTCGCCGCCGCCAAGTACCCCGGCATCATGCGGGCCTTCAGCATCGGGTGGACCGACAAGCCCGCCAACGACGAGCGCGCCAGCGCACGCTCGCTCGCACGCAAGCTCGGGATGCCCATCCACGAGGTCGAGATCCACCCGTCCGAGGCGACGGCGTTCTTCCCGCAGCTCGCCGTCCTCATGGACGACCCGATCGCCGACATCACCGGGTACGCCTACTACGTGCTCAACAAGCTCGCGCGTGAGCACGGCTGCCCGGTCCTCCTCCAGGGCCAGGGCGGCGACGAGCTGTTCTGGGGCTATCCCTGGGCTCGCCGCGCACTGCGAGAGTCACTCTACAAAGCCGCCCATGGCAGGACGCGCCGCACCAGCCTGCGAGAGTCGCTGCTCCCGCGCGACCTCTCACGCGGGGGGCTCGTTGAGCTCGCCTTCCGCCTCGGCGGTGCCGTGCATGGCTGGCGCCCCCTCGGGCTCACCCCCAACACCGATACCAACCGCCTGGTCTTTGAGGACCTCAACGAGGCCTTCCAGATCGGCCGCTGGGCACGCTCACGCGTGTACACGCCCGAGTTCAATCAGCGCGTTGACGGCTACGACCCCGCCGAGAGCTTCACCTTCCGCGAGCCGAGGCCCTCGTTAGAGGTCTTGCTCACCAAGCTGCAGTGCGAGGGCTATCTGCTCGAGAACGGCATCAACCAAGGCGACCGCCTCTCGATGGCCAACTCCGTCGAGCTGCGTCTGCCGCTGGTCGATTACAAGCTCATCGAGACCGTCGTAGGCCTTCGCAAGACTCGCCCGGGCGACCACGAGCTTGGCACCAAGGCCTGGCTCCGCATGGCCGTCCAAGACATCGTGCCGCCCGAGATCTTTACACGCCCCAAACGCGGGTTCAACCCGCCCGTGACGCAGTGGGCCAACAGCCTGCGCAAGCGCTACGCCAATGACCTCATCGATGGCTACCTGGTTCAGACCGGCGTCATCCGCCGCGAGGCCGCCCAGGCCATGACCCAGCAGACCAGCCGCCTGGCGGCCTGGAACAATGTCTTCTTCAAGTGCCTGACCCTTGAGATGTGGTCGCGCGGCATGAGTGCCGCGGCCCGCAACGCCGCCGTCCCGCATCACGCTACCTCACTGCAACTGACCTGATCTCAACCACACCCGGCGCTGGCCCCGTAACCCGCGCCGCCGACCACCAAGGCCCACCACTGTGACCGACCCAACGACCGCCAACCAGAACCCCGCCAAGGGCCGCCTGCTCATCACCGGCGGTGCCGGCTTCATCGGTCGCTACTACTTCGAGCTGCTCACCGAGCAAGGCGTTGACTTCGCCATCCTCGATCTGGTCAAGCCGAGCTGGGATATCAAGGGTGTGCCGTGCTACGTCGGTGACGTGCGTGACCCCGCCGCCGTCCGCGCCGCCCTCGCCGGGTGCACGCGCGTGCTGCACCTGGCCGCCGCGCACCACGACTTCGGCATCGATTACAACACCTACTTTGACGTCAACGAGAACGGCGCGAAGGTCCTGTGCCAAGAGATGGACGCCGCTGGCATCACCGACTGCTGCTTCTACTCCTCCGTCGCGATCTACGGCGACGCAACGCCCCCGATCACCGAGACCACACCCTCGCTGCAGAAGCACCCTTACGGCGCGAGCAAGTACGCCGCCGAGAAGGTCTTTCAGCAATGGGTCGCCTCCGGGGGCGGGCGGTCGTGCCTGGTCATCCGCCCGACGATCACCTTCGGCCCGCGCAACTTCGCCAACATGTACTCGCTGATCCGCCAGATCGACTCGGGCAAGTTCGCACGCGTGGGCAAGGGCGAGAACGTCAAGAGCCTCTCGTACGTCGAGAACATCGTCCGCGCCACGCTCTTCCTGTGGGCCAAGCCGGTCATCGCTGGTTGCACAGACCCCGCGCTCGGCCGCGCGCCCATCGACGCGTTCAACTTTGTTGAGAAGCCCGATCTGGCCAGCGCCGATATCGCCGGGCAGATCTACCAGTCGCTGGGCAAACGCCCGCTGCCGTTCGCCGTACCGCTGTGGGCCGCGCTGGCGATGGCCGTGCCCTTTGACGTGATCATCAAGGTCACAGGCAAGAACCTGCCCGTC
>Ga0105048_10014189_pt1 | contig 12418 bp, 7 predicted proteins | sample MAT05_FD_78382 | JGI IMG/M metagenome (GOLD analysis project Ga0105048, IMG submission 78382) | Freshwater microbial communities from Lake Fryxell liftoff mats and glacier meltwater in Antarctica - MAT-05 | ecosystem: Environmental > Aquatic > Freshwater > Ice > Liftoff microbial mat | place... | reverse complement strand
TCAATTTCTAATTAAATAATAATTTTAGTGTATGAAATCGAAAATGATAATAGCCACCGCCCTTGCCACAATTACGCTCGGCGGTTGCACCAAAAAATTTGATCGGATTAATACCGATCCAAACAATCCGACATTGGATAATCCGGCGGTAGCTGCTGGTGCCACCAACGCACTTTTTTCCAGCGCCATTTCAAGAGGGCTGATGGAAGCAGGAGAATTTCAAAGAGTACAAGCATTGTATGCCGACTTATATGGTCAGCATTTTGCTACATCCCAGGGGTACTTCTTCAGCGACCGCTACCAAATTAATCAGAGCTGGTTAAATTTTGGATGGGATCTTTTCTATCCACGGGATATTAAAAATCTGGTTGACATCATCAACAGTTCCAATGCGAATAACAATCAAAAGCAAATTGCCCGCATTTGGAAGGTGTTCCTTTTTCATAGAATGGCTGACTTTTATGGAGATATCCCCTACTTTAGTGCGGGTGATCCAACAAAAACTGAAAAATTTGACAGCCAAAGAGATATATACTATGATATGTTTAAAGAGCTGGACGCTGCGGCAACGGCTATTGATGCGGGACCATCTTATGATGCAAAGGATGTAATTTATGCAGGCAATACAGCAAACTGGAAAAAGTTTGCACAAACATTACGCTTACGTTTGGCCATTCGCATTAGCATAAAAGATCCTGCAAAGGCTAAAACAGAAGGTGAAGCAGCTATTGCAGCAGGAATTTTTACCAGCAATAGCGAGAATGCCAATGCAAGGGTAAACAACATTCTTCCGAATGCGTACAACCAAATTAGTGGTTGGAATGAATTCCGGATGAGCGCTACCAGCGAAAGCATTTTATTGGGATACAAAGACCCAAGAATAGGCGAATATTTTTCACCTGTTGATGCCGGCGGTGATGCGGCTTTTATTGGTAGGTTTAACGGTATTCGTAATGGATCATCTGATTTGAATGCAAATCCTGAAAATTCGTTTAGAAATAATTCAAATGTTGGATCAAGGTTTACCGTTGCTAACATGAACGCGAACCCCCGCATAGTGCTTACGTATGCCGAAGCCTGTTTTTTAATGGCCGAAGCAAAAATGCGGGGTTGGGCAGGTTCTGGCGATGCAAGCACCTGGTATGGATTAGGTGTTAGTGCCAGCATGAAACAGTTTATTCCTGCTATTGCAGATGCAGCAGTTAATGCTTATCTGACCAATGTTGCAGATTTGCCAACTACCCCAGTTAATGCAACAAGGCCAATTAGTACCCTTCCTGTTAGGTTTAGCGCCACTGCTGCTGAGCAAATGGAACAAATTCAGATTCAGAAGTGGATTGCTGTTTATCCTGATGGATTTGAAGCATGGGCTAACTTTCGCAGAACAGGGTTCCCCAGGTTATATGCTCCGGTGGCGTACGACCCAAGCTCCGATGTGCCAGCAGGCCAATTCATTCAACGTATTCCTTGTACCGACAGAATGCGCCAACTAAACGCCAACGGTGTAAAAGACGCTGAAACCCGCATGGGTGGAGTTGGTCAAAATGTGAAGCTTTGGTTTGCCGGTGGTAACTAATTGGTTGTATAATTTTTATAAAAAAGAGCAGGCTGCCCATAAATTAGGGGCAGTCTGTTTTTTTTTACATCAATAGCGTAACGTTGGATGGTACCAATTGTCAATATCTGGTTTGTCAGTCAATTCTCGTTCAATGCTTGTAGAATGTCTGTAGTAGCCATGTAGGGCAACGGCAGTTGCGCCAATTACTACATATTGCACCTGGTATTTTTAAAGCAATCTGCAAATGTTCATTAAGCTATTTTTAAGATTCCCCTCCATCTGCTATGGCTTAGGTTTGGTTTGCCTGGCCTGAAGCATTTTATCAGACCTGATTTTCATAATGACTTTTTCGAACGCATGAGGTTTTTTCAAGCCCGATGCAGATGTTGAAGCCTTGCTTTCACAGAATTTCAATTCGTCAAATGTTGTAAATTTTTTAACTGTATTCATCATTGATAAGGTATGTACGCTACTACCGTTGCTGTTCGTGTCATTCCGGGCCAGGTATAACATACTCATGCTGCCTGGTACGCCAACCCCCTGTAGATTTAAGATGAAAGTTATACAAAAAGTTCAGTAAAGAACGTCAGCCAGGGCTGGGGTGAAATTCAATTGCAGATTATTGCTGAATAAAATGCCCTGCAAAGCCCCACTTTTTAGCCATTGATGGCTGACACCAACCTATGCGCAACTTTATGGGTGTGGTAATGCCGCAGACGCTGCAACTATTTTAGGCAATCCATTGGCTAACGGAGGGGCCATTAGTGGTTCTTTATGTAAGCTGTACTCAACTACAACCTTGGACGAAACAGGTGGATGGAGACAATTTTTTTTTGGGGGTGGTAGTTGTTGGTGAAAACACGCAACAACGGTGTAGGTGATGCAAATGCGGGGTAGTTGATAGTATGGGGAACACCAACGTGGGTAAAAAATATGGTGCATGGTATTGCGGGTACAAACCTAACCGCCGCACCAGTTGGTTTGTAACCTTCGATAAAAAAGGGGAGCGTTACATTATTCGGAACCTGATTAATAATCATACTAAAGATTACCCAGCATTTATCAGGGGATTGTAAAACATCAAATTTTATCTTCTCCATTAGATCGCACTGTAAACTAAAATACTCGCAGCCTTGGGCAGGTAATCTCCCCCTTAATCCTGAGCAGTTTTATTTTTAGCCATTGGTGGCTTACAGAAAGCTAAGCAAAAGTTTTTTGGGTGTGGTAGTTGTTGGTGAAAACACGCAACAACGGTGTGGGTGATGCCTATGCGGCGTGGCGGATAGTGTGGGGAACACCAAGGTGGGGGAAATGATCAATACTTGTTAGGCTTCTTAAAGTTGGAGCCGTGGTCGGTGTCCCCACCGACCACCACCGGAGGATGAAGTCTTGAATTACCAAAGTAATTTAATCCGTTTGCAAATAATATTTGATCATAGCTGCCATCCGATTCAGTGGTCGGTGGGGACACCGAACACGGCTTCAAAAATCAACCGCTATAAAATTTTCAATCAAGTCACACCAAAGCACAGGAAGCCAGCCCACAACCCCATGCCTCATTCCTGCCCAAGTATGCAACTCTTTACCGCGGCATTAGCGTTAGGGATTCCCGAAATTATCGGGACACGTGCAGTGGAAATCTTTTTTGGGCCGGTTTTTTGCCCAAAAAAATTGGAACGGAAAGCCCGGCCCCGGCCTGTATTTGCCGCGGCAACGCCCAAATTCAATCGAGATCGGTCACATTGTGCCGGTTTGCCCTAAAAACTTCGGTTTAAATCGCTCATGCCTTATTTGATTTGAAAATATCAACCACTATAAACTTTTCAACCAAATCATACCCAGGCAAAGGAAGCCACCCCACAACACCACGCCTCATTCCTGCGCCAGTACCCGAGCAAATAAAAACCCTCTTACTTAAAAGCGGGTTTTATCAAAATCAAGTAATATCAACATTTACTTTATAGCCATATTAGACGAGGCAGATTTATTGATTGTAAAATCTATTGCGTACCGTACAAAATCATTTAACGTCATATTTTTTGTAGCAGAAACAATAGCTGCTTGCCTGTGTAAATCGGCAGGGATGCGTACATTAAAACTACCCTTAAATGTTTTGTCGGGCTGCTTTCCTAATTCAGCACAGATTTCTAAATAATCGTCAACAGCTTCTTTAAATGCCGCTTTGAGTTCTTTCACGGTAGTGCCTTCAAAATTCACTAAATCGTTAATGCCAATGATTTTCCCAAAAAATACATCATCCGATGCATTATAATGTACAGATGCGAAATACCCGTTGTATTGCAAAATGTCATTCATCTTTAATTTTTCCTTTTTCTTTGATATGTTCTACCACATCTTTTAATTGATACTCCTTTAATATTTCTTTAGGGTGAGGCTTGTGAAGGCTGATAATATTATTGCTTTCATCTGCAAATTTTCTTCTTAAACCACCAGTTTTTCCGCCCTTTAATTCTATGTAACCAAAATGACTTAACACCTTTGTCAATTCTTGCCATGTAAAGTCTTTTGGAAGTTGTGCCGCATTTAATCTTTCGATTAATTTTTGGATTTGTGCCATTGATTTGGTTTAATACTTGTGTTTTGCGATTTCATATTTTGCAATTTTGAAGTTTTTAATTGATTTTTAAATTTTGTAACTAATATTTAGTTGCAAAGTATGTAAATAATTTTTCCCTGCTTAATATTTTTAGCTGCCCAAATTAGATTCGTCCCATTCCACTGCGGTGGCAGCGTTAGGGATTCCCGAAATTATCGGGACACGTGCAGTGGAAATGTTTATTGGGCCGGTTTTTTGCCGAAAAAATTGGAACGGAAAGCCCGGCCCCGGCCTGTATTTGCCGGAGCAACGCCCAAATTCAATCGAGATCCCCCATTTTGAGCCGTTTTCGCCCAAAAAACTTCCCCCTCAAACCCTTGCCAGTACAGCATAAAGCCCTACTTTCGCATCCCCGAAATAATTAATCCCTTCGGGTAATTTTATGAGCGACGAACAAATTGTTAACCCAAACGCAGATGCACAGGAGAGTGCACCGGTGGCCGAAACAGCCGCTGATGTAACTACTGCGACAACAAATGCACCTGTAGCTGAGCCTACGCCAGCACCTGTGGAAGATCCCACGCCTGCACCGGTTGAAGAACCAACACCAGTAACACCTGTTACGGAGGCTGCAGCATCGGTTGAACCAACACCTGCACCTGTGGTGGCTGAAACTGCGCCAGTTGTAGAAGAAACCATTTCTGACATGCCTGCCGAAGAAGCCGCCCCCGTGGTAGCTGAACCACAGGTGCCGGAAGTAGTGGCCGCCCACGACGATTTCGATTGGAGCGTGGACAAGCGTAACGTTATTGCTTACACAGACGAAGAGCGTAACAAATACGACAAAGTGTACGACGATACTTTTAAGAGTGTTGCCGACAACGAAATGGTAATTGGTCTTGTTGTAGGTCTTACCAAAACAGACGTGGTTGTAAACATCGGTTTCAAAAGCGATGGTTTGATTGGATTGAACGAATTCCGCGACATGGCCGTGAAAATTGGCGATGAAGTGGAAGTGATGGTGGTAGAAAAAGAAGACAGGCTCGGTAACCTGCACCTGAGCCGCAAACAAGCCCGTACTACACGTGCCTGGGAGCGTATTGTGGATGCACACAAAACCGGCGTTATTGTTACTGGTACTGTTACCAGCAAAACAAAAGGTGGTTTAATTGTGGATGTTTTCGGAATGGAAACCTTCCTGCCAGGTTCGCAGATAGATGTGAAGCCGGTAACCGATTACGACCAGTTTGTAAACAAAACCATGGAATTCAAAGTGGTGAAGGTGAACGAAACCATCAAGAATGCCGTAGTATCTCACAAAGCCCTCATCGAAAGCGATATCGAAGCACAACGTGCCGAGATAATGAGCAAGCTGGAGAAAGGACAGGTATTGGAAGGTACCATCAAGAACATCACGGACTTCGGTGCGTTTATGGATCTTGGCGGACTGGACGGTTTGCTGTACATCACCGATATTAGCTGGGGCCGCATAAGCCACCCAAGCGAAGTATTGAAACTGGATCAACGCTTAAACGTGGTGGTGCTGGATTTCGACGACGACAAAAAACGTATCAGCCTTGGTTTAAAACAACTGACGCCGCACCCTTGGGATGTGTTGCCTGAAGGTATTGGCGAAGGAAATGTTGTAAAAGGTAAGGTTGTAAATATTGAAGATTACGGTGCATTCCTTGAAATCTACCCTGGTGTAGAAGGTTTGGTACACGTAAGTGAAATTACTTGGGCTAATACTCCAATCAACGCTAAAGAATTCTTTAAACTGAGCGATGAGTACGAAGCCAAAATAGTAACCCTTGATAAAGACAGCCGCAAAATGAGCTTGTCTATCAAGCAAATGACCAACGATCCATGGAATACGATTGAGGATAAATTTCCAATGGAAAGCCGTCATAAAGGAACCGTTAAGAACATCACGCCTTACGGTGTGTTTGTGGAACTGGAGCCTGGCATTGGCGGTATGATCCACATCAGCGACCTGAGCTGGTTGAAGCGTTTGAATCACCCAAGTGAGTACGTTAAAACTGGCGAAAGCATTGATGTAATCATATTGAACATTGATAAGGACGGTCGCAAACTGCAATTGGGTCACAAGCAATTGGAAGAAGATCCATGGAATGCGCTTGGTGATACCTTCCCGATTGGAAGTGTACACGAAGCTACGGTTACCCGCCGCGACGATAAAGGTGCTATTGTTGGTTTACAATATGGTATCGAAGGTTTTGTACCGAAGCGTCATTTAATGAAAGAAGACGGTAAAGAAATTGCTGCAGAAGAAACTGCACAGTTTATGGTTATCGAATTTGATCGTAACGAAAAACGCATCGTTCTTAGCCACACCCGTCTTTGGGAGCAAGCACAGCAGGAAGTAGTAGAAACAGAAAGGAAAGTAAAAGTAGCTGAAGCTGAAAGCACCAAAAAAGCGGTGAAGAACATTCAGGCTAAAGTAGAAAAAGCAACTATGGGCGACCTTGGCGCTTTGGCTGATCTGAAGAAGAAACTGGAAGACGAAGGAAAGTAGTATTTAGATATTAGTATTTAGTACAAAGACAGAGCCCGCCGATTAAGTTCGGTGGGCTTTTTTAATTTCAGTATGGCTTACCCTTCGCAATTTCATTTGTATTTTTTTTGCCTGCTCCGCTTACTACCTTGGATGGTAAACGAAAGCGGTTCTCGAAATAATCTGTTGCCACATAACAGCGTAATTGCCCGGCTCCAAAAAAAAATCTATTCCGTAAAATCTTATAAACTCATAATCCCAACCATCATAGTCCTTCTCTTAGCTACATTGCAATTCTATTTGTTACATGCGCAGCTATTCGTTTAAAATAAATACCCTTTTGGCTTTGTGCCTTTGCTTCCATGGCATTGCCAACGGGCAATATATGGTGCAATACCAACCTACAGATAGTATTGCCATCAAAAATATTAGCCGGTTTAAAACCAATTTTCCATTAAAAAAAATGGCGGGGGACTATATAGCCACGCTGTCGGCTCAAATGGCGGCGCTGGGCTATTTTGCAGCCTCGGTAGATTCGGTGGCCTTTGGCAAAGACACGGCGCAGGTACAAATTTACCTTGGCAGTGTATTTTCTTTTTTTGCCATACGGCCAAATGAAGAAGCAAAAAAAATTATAGCCGCCAGCGGTTTGGTATGGAATAAAAAGCCCTTGCCCGCCGACCTGGAAAAACTGAACAATCAACTGCTGGACAAATACGAAAATACAGGCCACCCTTTTGCGGCCATACTGCTGGATAGTATGCAATGGATAGATAACAACCTCAACGCCTCCATGCGCATAGACCCTGGCCCGCCGTATAAAATAGACAGTATGCACGTTATGGGCAAGGCCAAAATAAGCCCCGCTTTTTTGCAGCGTTACCTTCGCATACCCAATGCCTCACTTTATAATAAGCAAAGCCTCGACCAAATAAGTCAGCGTTTGGCCGAACTTCCTTTTTTGCAGGAAGCCCAACCCTGGCGGCTCAGTATGCTCACCGGCGGATCGGTCGTGAATCTTTATCTGGAACCCAAACGCAGTAGTCAGATGTATGTATTAATTGGCCTGTTGCCAGCCAGCGAACAAAGTGGCAGCAGTAAATTTACCATAACCGGCGAAGCCAATATCAACATGAAAAATGCCCTTGGTGCAGGCGAAAGCATCGGCATTAATTGGCAACAGATACAATATAAGTCGCCCCGTGTAAACCTGCAGTACCAGCACCCTTACATCTTAAAATCGTCCTTAGGGTTGGATGCAGGTTTCGAACTTTTTAAAAAAGATACGCAGTGGGTAAACATTAACGCCAGGGTAGGAGTGCTGTACGAACTGAGTGCCAGGCAAACCGGTAAAGTTGTGCTGCAATCGCTGCAAACCAATGTTACCTATGTGGATACTAACGCTGTTAGAAACAGCAAACAACTGCCTTCGATATTGGATGTGAGCAGCATGAACTTTGGCGTAGATTATGCCTTTAACAGCACCAATTATCGCTTTAACCCACGCCGAGGGTGGGACATTTTGTTGCAGGTAAATGCCGGCACTAAAAAAATAAAACGCAGCAATGAAATCGTAAAATTAAAAAGCAGGCAAGACCCTACATTTAATTTTGCCAGCCTCTACGATTCATTAAAAACAACTGCTTATCAGTTTCGGCTAAAGAGCAGCATCAATTATTATTTGCCACTAGGCAGGCAGGCGGTTTTAAAAACAGCCCTCCAAAGCGGCTGGTACCAAAGCCCCAATATTTTTCGAAATGAGCTGTTCCAGATTGGCGGCTACCGCTTGCTGCGGGGTTTTGACGAGGAAAGCATCTATGCCGATTTGTACAGTGTGCTAACGGCAGAGTTTCGTTACCTGATAGGCACCAATTCTTTCTTTTTCGCCTTTAGCGATGGCGGCTATGCCCATTATAAGCAACAGGCTACGCAATTTTCGCACAGTTATATTGGTGCTGGTTTTGGCCTAGCTTTTGAAACCGGCAATAGCCTGCTGAACATAAGCCTGGCCGCTGGCAAACGGAACGATTTACCCCTAAACCTGCGACAGTCAAAAATCCATATTGGCTTCGTGAATTTCTTTTAAGGTTATTCTTGTAAAAACTTCTGTCCACTGGCGTAATTCGTACCTCAATCTCCTTCGCCTTATATATTTTCGCCGCATGAACAGGTTTGATATAATTATTTTTTTATTGGTATTGGTTGCAGTTTCATTCAACTCTACCTTTTTATATGCCCAGCCACCCAAGCCAAAGCCTGCCATTACAAACCCCACCGCAGATAGTTTGGCAAAAAAAGCAGCCCAATCTGTGGCTATTTTACAAAAGGATACGGTGTCTCTTTTTCCAAATGCAAATGTTTGGCTATTATACACGAACGCTGCTGGTAATACCGTACAAGACCAATGGGTAATCAGTAACCCCGTTCAGCACACTTCCACCGATTATATTTTTTATCTGCTGGCCGGGCTCATTCTCTTACTCGGCTTTGTGCGGTTTATGTTCCCCAAATATTTCAGCGATTTGTTCGGTTTGTTTTTCAGGGTAACTTTTAAGCAAAAGGCCATACGGGAAAGATTGCTCGAAAGCACCCTGCCCTCTATGTTGCTAAACGCTTTGTTCTTTGTTTCTGGTGGCTTTTTTCTCAATAATATTTCGGGTTATTACCAATGGCAAATCAGCGATAGTTTCTGGTACGGGCTTACGTTTTGGACCGTACTGCTCATCGTTATCTATGGCCTTAAGTGGTTGCTATTAAAAATTATGGGGTGGGTGTTTCAAATGCAGGAAGCCAGCAGCACCTATACTTTCATTGTTTTTTTGGTAAACAAAGTGCTTGGTGTAATGTTACTTCCTGTCGTGGTGTTAATGAGCCTTGGCCCGGCATCATTACAACCTGTTTTGGTTACGGCCGTGTTATTTTTATTGGCAGCACTATTTGTTTACCGCTACATAATCTCTTATCCTTCCATTAAGGCAGGTGTAAGGGTTAATCAGTTTCACTTTTTCCTCTACCTTTGCGCTTTCGAAATAGTACCGCTCCTTACTATTTATAAAGGTTTGGCGATGCGTTTGTCGGGTGCAACAGGATTTTAAAAGTTTACTATACTATACATGACCAAAAAAGTCGCTAAGCAAAACCCATCTCTTACAGGAAGTTTAATGAGGATACTTATTACCCAACCCAAGCCCGAATCTGAAAAGTCGCCCTATTTCGATCTGTCGAGCCGGTATAAGATAGACCTCGATTTTCATCCTTTTATCAGGCTCGAAGGCATAGCTGCCAGGGATTTCCGCAAACAAAAGATAGATGTGCCTTCGTACACTGGCGTCATATTTACCAGCCGTAACGCCATTGATCACTTTTTTAGAATGTGCGATGAAATGCGGATTACCATTTCTCAGGACGAGAAATATTTTTGCATCAACGAGTCGGTGGCTCTCTATTTGCAAAAGTTTATCCTCTACCGTAAAAGGAAAGTTTTTTATGGTGCTGATGGTACCAATAAGAGTATGTTCGATGTGATAAACAAGCACCGGGAAAATGAAAGATTTTTGTATGTATGCAGTGAAAACCAGCAGGATAATGAAATTGTAAATTGGCTTAAAAGTCATAACTGCGAGTTTGCCACACCCTTTATGTACCGCACCATTAGCGCCGATGTAAAAGGAGTGCTATCCAGCAAGGAGTATGATGTAATTTGCTTTTTTACGCCGAGTGGCGTAAAAAGCCTTTTTGAAAATATGCCTATGTACCAGCAAAACGGAACAGCGATAGGTGCATTTGGAAACAATACCTCCAGAGCCATAGAAGAGGCCGGTCTTCAAATATCAATAAAGGCACCGCAACCTGCGGCTCCCAGTATGGTGGCGGCTTTGGAGAAGTTTTTAAAGGAGAAAATTGCGCAGAAGATTGCAGACAAGAAATAAGTGTTCCGGTTAGGGAAACAGGCAGCAGTTGAATTGAAGCTCTTTATATTGTGGAGTTTATTTTCTGGTAAATTTTTTTAAGTTGAAGTTGATTGTTATCAATGGTTACTTCATCATTTGTATTACTAAAATCCTGACTCAACCACATATTTGGGATTTCAGAACGGATATCACTTTGGGTATTCATTGTCTTTAGGCTCACAAATAGTATTTGCTGTAAGCTGGGCAGGTGCAAATACGCAGGCAACTTTTTTGGTAAATCAAAATTTGTGGTGGATGCTTATAATACCTCTAGTATTAAGTATGAGTTGGTTATAAATGAATCTGAACTGGTCATAAAATTTGGCAACCCCTTCACTATAACCAAATCCGGCAGGAAATACCCACCTTCGAATTTAGGGATGTGTACGCCAACATTGCTGCCTAAAACATCAAAATTTGCATCTTTCACAAATATGGTTTTAAGATTGAAACTTAAACTGGCCACCAGATATTAATACGTGTAGGAAAATGCACCCGTGGTAATGATGCGTAAATCAAGATATTCTGTTTTAAAAAGGGATTTTGGAACCTATTTTCAATTAGTCTTGTTCTGGCATAGGAATGGCTACGGAATCATTAGTCTTTAGTTGTTCCAACAAAGAGTTGGTTATATGTTCTGAGATTACCACCACATTTAGAATTTCATCAAATATAAATTCAAAACTAGTTGAATCGCCTCAGTAATCAAACCAGCCCCTACCTGTTACAGCACGCCCACAACCCAGTGAATTGGTATCCATGGGGCGATGAAGCATTGCAGAAAGCCAAGGCTGAAAACAAACCCATCATGGTAAGCATCGGTTACTCTGCCTGCCATTGGTGCCATGTAATGGAAAGAGAAAGTTTTGAAGATGAGGCGACGGCAGATTTAATGAACCGGCATTTTATTAATATAAAAATAGATAGGGAAGAAAGGCCGGACATTGATGCTATCTATATGGATGCGGTACAAATGATTACAGGCAGTGGCGGATGGCCGCTCAATGTGTTTCTTACCCCTGATGCGAAACCATTTTTTGGGGGCACATATTTTCCACCGGTTAGGGCTTATAACCGTTCAAGCTGGAAAGAAACCCTGCATGCCATCCATCTTGCCTGGCAGGAAAAGCCTAATGAGCTAATAGCCCAGGCAGAAAACCTCACAGAGCATATCCGCACAAGCAGCATGTTTGGCAACGCAAAACCCGGGAACGAAATTTTTACAAAAGTTCAACTGGAAACAATAACAGCCAACCTGCTCACCAACGCAGATAGGGTTTGGGGCGGCTTTGGCAAGGCACCAAAGTTTCCGCAAACGATGAGCATCCAGTTTTTGCTGCGACAATATCATTTTACAAAAAATGAAGCCGCTTTAAACCACGCATTACTGAGTCTCGATAAAATGATATGTGGCGGCATGTACGATCAATTGGGGGGTGGTTTTGCCCGGTACTGTACCGATAACGAATGGCTGGTGCCACACTTTGAGAAAATGCTATACGACAATGCCCTTCTGATATCCGTTATCAGCGAAGCGTACCAACTTACCGGCAAAGTAATCTATAAGCAGACCATTGAGCAAACCATGAAGTTTATAGAAGAGGAATGGCAATCGCCGGAAGGCGGTTTTTACGCTGCTTATGATGCGGATAGCGAAGGTGTGGAGGGTAAGTTTTATGTATGGTCTAAGGATGAAGTGGATAATATATTACAACTGGATGCGCAATTGTTTTGCCAGTATTATGATATTACCGGGGATGGCAATTGGGAGCATATCAATATACTATGGGTGAAAATACCCTTACCGGATTTTTGCAAAGAAAACGGGTTGGATGAAG
>Ga0105048_10014187_pt1 | contig 12419 bp, 10 predicted proteins | sample MAT05_FD_78382 | JGI IMG/M metagenome (GOLD analysis project Ga0105048, IMG submission 78382) | Freshwater microbial communities from Lake Fryxell liftoff mats and glacier meltwater in Antarctica - MAT-05 | ecosystem: Environmental > Aquatic > Freshwater > Ice > Liftoff microbial mat | place... | reverse complement strand
TGACGGGGCGGAACGTGGTGTTCCTGGTGGACACGTCCGGGAGCATGGAGAAGACCGACAGCGTGACCGCCGCGCCGATGAAGTGGCCGAGCGTGTGCGACACCATCGCCCGCGTCATGCGCAGCGTGGCGACCATCGAGCAGTTCCAGGTGATCGTCTTCTCGAAGGAGGCGCGGTGGCTGTTCGCCGGCGGCGAGTGGCGCCGCTACGAGGGCGAGAAGAGCGTGGCCGAGGTGCGCGAGGCGCTCGGCCGCATCAAGCCGGCCGACGGCACCAACATGCACGCCGGCTTCGACCTGGCGTTCGGCCTCCGCCCGCGCGGGCTCGACACCATCTACCTGTTCTCGGACGGGCTGCCGAACATCGGCCCCGGCCTCACGCCGGCTCAGGAGGCGATGGTGCCGCCGCTGGAGGAGACGCGGCAGGCGGAGATTATGGGCCGGTACATCCGCGACCGGCTGCGCTCGACGTGGAATCCGGGTGGCGCGGGGCGCGTCCGCATCCACTCGATCGGGTTCTACTACGAGAGCCCCGACCTGGGGGCGTTCCTGTGGGCGCTGGCCCGCGAGAACGACGGCAGCTTCGTGGGGATGAGCCGGCCGTAGGCGGCTGGTGTTCGCCGCTTGCGGCGGTGCAGGGCAAGCGGCGAAGCCCGTGCCCTCGTCCGCGCGATTCCCCGCCCCTATCCTGACCGCGTCCACCCCCGCACGGAGGCACCTTCGCATGGCCGCGGTTCAACCGGTGTCGGTCGGGCACTACGCGGTCGGGGCCGGCAACCCGCTCCTGTGGGTCTGCGGCCCGTGCGTCATCGAAAACCGCGACTTCACCCTCGGCGTCGCGCTGCGCCTCAAGAAGCTCGCCGACCGGCTCGCGCTGCCGCTCGTATTCAAGGCGTCGTTCGACAAGGCCAACCGCTCCTCCGGCAAGTCGTTCCGCGGCGTCGGCCTCCACGACGGGCTCGCCGTCCTCGACGCCGTTCGCAAGGAAACCGGCCTCCCCGTCACCACCGACATCCACGACGCCGCCCAGGCCGCGCCCGCCGCCGAGGTGTGCGAAATCCTTCAGGTGCCCGCCTTCCTCGCGCGGCAGACCGATCTGCTGGAGGCGTGCGGCAAAACGGGTCGCGTGGTGAACGTGAAGAAGGGGCAGTTCATGGCCCCCTGGGACATGAAGAACGTCGTGGCGAAGTTGGCCGAGGTTGGCAACCGCCGCGTGCTCCTTACCGAGCGCGGCACCACGTTCGGCTACGGGCTCCTCGTCAACGACATGCGCAGCGTGCCGTGGATGCAGCAAACCGGCGCCCCGGTGATCTTCGACGCCACCCACAGCGTACAGACTCCGGGGGCGCTCGGGGACCGCACCGGCGGCGACCGCACGATGGTCCCGGTCCTCGCCCGCGCCGCCGTCGCCGCCGGGTGCGACGGGCTGTTCGTCGAGACGCACCCGACGCCCGACACCGCCCCCAGCGACGGGCCGAACATGGTCCCCCTCGACGAACTGGAAGCGCTCGTCCGCTCGTGCCTCCGCCTCCGGGCCGCCCTCGCCGCCGACGACTCCACGGGTCCGCCTTCATGAACCGGTCCGGCCGCCTCCTCGCCGTCGTCGCCGCGCTCGCCGTTGCCGGCATCCTCACCGCCCTCGCCGTTGGCGGCTGCTCCAAGCCGGACCCCCGGATCACACAGTCGCAGACCGGTAATCAGGCCGCGAAGGCCGACCCGTGGGAGGCCGCGGCCAAGCGGCTGGCGAAGGAGACCGATCCGGCCGGCACCCGCGGCGCGCTCAACAAGCTCGCCGAAGACCTGGCCGCCCGGACGGACGTGCCCTCCCCGCCGGGGCTGACCGCCGACGCCGAGAAGGCTCTCGTCGCGCTCGCCCGGCTGGCGCCCGAGGACGTGGAAGTCGTCCGCCCGGCCGCGTACACCGCCGGCGACGCGGTCTACCTCGCCGAGTGTCTGTACCTCCGCGACGCGGCCCGCTCCCTCGACCCGGTCGGGCTGCCGCCGGCCGAGCAGGCGCGGGCCGCGTTCGCCTGGGTGTGCCGGCAGGTGTACCTCCGCCCGTGGCTGACCGACGGCCGGTTCGTCCCCGCCGTGCCGCCGACCTACGTCCTCCGCCGCGGCTGGGGCACCGGCCTCGAGCGCGCCACCGTCGCGCTCGCCCTGTTCCAGCAACTCGGCCTCGACGCCGGGCTGGTCGGCCCCCCCGACGCCGCGGACCGGTCGGTCGGGTACGCGCCGCCGTGGCTCACCGTCGCGGAGTCGCCCGCCGCCCCCGGCCCGTTCTTCGCGGTCGCCGTGCGCGCCGGGGCGGACGTGCTCCTGTTCGACCCGTTCGCCGGCCGGGCGTTCCCCGCGCCGCTCGCGCAGGTGAAGGCGAACCCCGACCTGCTCAAGCCGTGGGCCGACGACAAGGAGCACCCGTGGAAGGTGCCGGCCGACGTGGTGAAGCAGGCGACCGTGTACCTGTCCGTGCCGCTCCCCTCGCTCGCACCGCGGATGGCGACGCTGGAGGAGCGGACGAAGGCCGAGCTCGGCGCGGTACTGGCCGTGGACCTGAAGGCGGTGCGGGACCGGTTCGCGGCCGCGCCGCCCGCCGGCCCCGGCCTCGCCGACGTGAAGGTGTGGAACCCGCCGGGCGACGGGCTGGCGTACCCGCGGGTGCTGGCGTCGTTCCTGCCGCCGGACGAGGGCGGCACCGACCACCGCCCCCAGGGGCAGCGGCTCGTGGACCTGTACCCGACGACGCGCATCCCCGCGCGCGAAATCCTGTTCGGCCCCGGCGTCCTCCCCGACGGACTGATGTTCCCGGCCGTGGCCGACCGGCTCCGCGGGGCCGCCGGGCACGGGTACGAGGCGGCGTTCGTGACCCCGCCGGCCCCGCTGGAGCGGCTGCAGCGCGGCCAACTCCAGGACGCGACGCGGATGCTGACGGAGCGGCAGGATGGCTTCGCCCGCGGCCTGGAGCAGATGCTGAACGTCACCCCGGAGCAGCTCGACGCGTGGGTGAAGACGGCGAACCGGGTGTACGGTGCTCTCCGGCAGGCCGAGTACCCCGACCCGACGCAGGCGCGGCCGAACCCACCGACCGACCCCGCCGTAGCTGCGGCACGGGCGGCCGTCGAGGAGTTCTGGCGGACGACGGGGCCGGTGGCGCAGGGGGTTGCGGCGCGGATCACCGCGCGGATCGGGCGGGCGGAGGCGTCGTACCTGCTGGCGCTGGCGAAGCACGAGGAGGCCGAGCGGCAGCAGTTGCGGGCCGAGAAGGCCGGAGAGGGGGCTGCAGCACGGGCGAAGGCGACGGCCGCGAACTCGTGGGCGGAGGCGGCGAATACGTGGCGGTCGTACCTGGACCAGGGGGCGAATCTGCCGGGACTGGAGCTCCGCAACGCGCACGCCCGGCGGCTGGCGGCGCGCGCGGAGTTGCTGGCCCCGAAGCCGGGCTGATTGAGGGGCCGGTTTCCGACGGCCCCACGGTCGCCCCTTGTGCTGCGGCGGCGGTGATGGAACAATCGAACTCCCCGACCGACGAGCGAGCCGGACCCGATGCGTGCCCGACTGGTTCCCGCCGACGGCGGCCCGCCGATCGAACTGGTCAAGGACCTGTCGCTCGTCGGCCGCGGCGAGGACGCCGACGTGCGTCTGGATCACAAGAACGTGTCGAAGTGCCACTGCGTGCTGGTGAAGACCGACGGGCTGTTGCTGCTGCGCGACCTCGGCAGCACGAACGGCACGCGGGTGAACGGCCAGCGCGTGCGGCGGGCGGCGCTGCTGCCGAACGACGCGGTCGGGTTCGGCACGGTGAAGTACAAGGTGATGTTCGGGGCCGACCTGGACGCGGCCCTGGCCGCCGAGGCGGCCGGCGGCGGAGCCGCGCCGCCGGTCCGCCGCAACGCGCTGCCGGACGTGTACCGCGAGGAACACACGCCGCCGACCTAGCCGCCGGTCTTCGCCCGCAGCCGCCGCACCTCCATCGGTCCGAACTCGGCGCGAATCTCAAACGTGCTCTTCTCGCCCTTCGCCTTGTCGGTGCGTGCCGTCTCGCCGTTGATCTTGAACGTCGTGGTGCCGCCCGCGGCGGTGATGTCCATCGTGTTCCACTCGCCGACCTTCACCATCTTCAACATCTTCGGGTTGATGTCGAACTTGCTGCCGAGGAGGAACAGGTCGTTGTTGCATCCCTCGCCCGGCCGGAAGTCGAAGCGGATGGTCGTCTCCTTGCCGAACTCCTGGGCCGTCTCGATCCGCACGTCGCCCTTCACGGCCGGGTCGATGACCAGGGTGCCTTCGTTCGACACCTTGAACCGGCCCTTGTAGGCGTCGGTCTTGCCGTCGAGCGACTCGCCAGGCTTGCCCTTCGTCTTCCAGCCGGTGAGATCCTTGCCGTTGAGGAGCGTCTTGAACCCCGGCTCGGGGGTGAAGTCGTCGGCGCCGGCGGGGACGGCGACGAGGAGGGCGGCGACTGCGGCGCAGAGAAGGAGGCGCATCGGCGGGCTCACGCGGGTGGGAGGGACGCGGTCAACGTACCACGGCGGTGCGGCCGGGTGAAGGGTTTGACCCTTTCGGAGTCGGCACTCCCCCGCCAAGAGTTTTCGCCGCACGATGACAAACCGATGACGCACGATCCGGACAAAATCGTGGTTCGGATCGTGCGTCATCGGTTTGTCATCGTGCGGCGAAATGTCTCGACGGGGGCGCGACCGCTTGCCCAGAACCCCAGTTACACTCACCCTTTCCCCGGCCGGCGGCGGCGGGTACGTTAATTTCAACTCCCAGGCGACCGCCCACCGATGTTCACCCGCCCCCGGATCGACGCCCTCCAGGCCGCCCTCGGCGACGACCTGGTCCGGTTCCTCCCGGAACTGGTCGTCTGCGCCGGCGTGGTGGTGCTCCTCCTCGCCCGCCTCGTCCGCCAACTCGACCGCAGCCACCTCGGCGGCCTCGCCGTCGCCGTGCTCGCTGTCGCGCTGTACGCCGCCGTCGCCGGCTACCCCGCTGCGACCGGTTCGGCGCGGCAGGCCAGCCTGTTCGCCGGGATGCTCGTGGCCGACCCGTTCGCCGGCTACGTCCGCGTGGTCGTGCTCGCGTCTGCAATCATCACCGTGCTGCTGACGCGCCTCACCGGCCTGCCGGACGCGGAAGACTCGGCCGACTTCTACGCGCTGCTCCTCGGCGGGGCGATCGGCATGATGCTGATGGCGTCGGCGAATCACCTTCTCATGGCGTTCATCGCCGTGGAGATGGCGAGCCTGCCGAGCTACGCGCTGGCCGGCTTCCTGAAGGGGCGGCGGACCGGCGGCGAGGCGGCGCTGAAGTACGTCGTCTTCGGCGCCGGCGCCAGCGGCGTGATGCTGTACGGCATCAGTCTGACGGCGGGGACGTTCGGCACCGGCTACCTGCCGGACGTCGCGTCCGGGGCCGCGTCACGGCTAGCGGGGCAGGGCGGGTTCGACCCGCTGCTGCTGGCGGGCGTGGCGCTGACGCTCGTCGGCCTGGGATTCAAGCTGGCGGCGGTGCCGTTCCACTTCTGGTGCCCGGACGTGTTCGCCGGCGCCGCCGCGGAAGTCGCAGGCTTCCTGTCGGTGGCGTCGAAGGCGGCGGCGGTGGCGCTGGCGGCCCGGCTCGTGTACGCCTTCCACGCCGCCGCCCCGGACCCGTGGGTTGTGACCAAAACGCTCGGCGTCGGCCTCGGCGTCGTCGGGGCGGTGACGGTGACGTTCGGGAACCTGGCCGCGTTCGCGCAGACCGACCTGAAGCGGCTGCTGGCGTACAGCACGATCGCGCACGCCGGGTACATGCTGATCGGACTGTCGGCGCTGAGCCTGGGGGCGGCGTCGGCGGTGCTGTACTATCTGGCGGCGTACCTGCTGATGAACCTCGGGGCGTTCGCGGTGGTGGCCGTGGTGCGGAACGCGACGGGCTCCGAGGACGTGGCGGCGGTCCGCGGGCTGGCGTGGCGGTCGCCGACGGCGGCGGTGGCGATGGCGGTGTTCCTGTTCTCGCTGCTCGGCTTCCCGCCGCTGGCCGGGTTCGCCGGCAAGTTCCAGGTGTTCGCGGCGGTGTACGACGCCGCCCGCACCTCCCCCGGTTGGCTCGGCACCGCGTTCGGCGTGTTTCTCGCGGTCGGGGCGGTGAACACCGCGGTGAGCGCAGTCTACTACCTGAAGGTGGTCCGCGCCATGGTGCTGGACGAAAGCCCCGAAAGCCCACCCGTGGCAACGGGTGGGCCGGCGACGCTGTTACTCGCCATCCTGGCCGCCGGCGTGGTCGCCCTCGGCGTGGTATGGAACCCGCTGACGACCGCCGCCGACGCCGCCGCAACCACCATCGCCCGTCCGGGCGCGCCGGGGGTGCCGACGCGATGACCCCGGCCGACGCCGCCCTCCTCCAGGACGTGTACCGCCGCGAGGGCGTGTCGCTGCTGCGCTACGCCCGGTTCGCCGCGCCCCACGCCGCCGGCGCCGACCGCAAGCGCCGCGACGACCTGTTCCGTGCCGCCGACGAAGCCGCCGCGGCGCTCGAGGCCCTCGGTGCCGTTCTGGAAGCCGCCCGCGTTCCCCTGCCGCCGACGGGGCCGTTCCCGGTGGTATTCACCGACCTGAACTGCGTCGCCGTTCGCTACCTCCAGTCGAAGGTGGGCGCCGACCGGACCGCGGCGGCGACGGCGCTCGAAGCCGACCAGACCGCCCTCGTCGATCCCGCGGCGCGGGCCGCGGTTCAACTGCTCCTCGACCTTGCCCGCCGACACCGGGACGCGCTTGTTTCTGGCTCTCACCCGTAATTCATCGGTCGCGTGCCAGACTGAGTTCCGTTTCAGATGGTGTGGGGCCGCATTCCGGCCCCGTTCGAACGGAGTGAACGATGACGCGAATCCTCTCCCTGGTGTGCGGGCTGGCGCTGGCCGGCTCCGCCGCCGCCCAGGACCGCCCGAACCCGCCGCGGCCCACGACGCCCGACCGTCCGAAGGCCGACGGCGGCCGTGACCTCCAGGCCGAGGTCGAGCGGCTGCGGGCGCAGTTGCGCGAGTTGGAAGCCCGGCTGCCGCGCGACGGCGACCGTCGCCCCGAGGCCGGCGAGAAGAAGGAGGGCCGCGACGTGGCCCCGATGCCTCGGCCGAAGGGCGACGAGCGCGGGCCCGCGCCGAAGGTGGAAGGGCGCGGCCCGGCACCGAAGGTGGAAGGACGTGGCCCGGCCCCGAAGGGCGACGAGCGCGGCCCGGACCCGAAGGCCGACCGCCCCGCGGGCGGACGCGACCCGGCCCCGAAGGGCGAAGGCCCGATGGGCGGTCGCGGCGGGTTCGGTCCGCAGGGCCCCGGTAGCGGGTTCGGACCCGGCGGCCCTGGGTTCGGGCAGGGCGGGTTCCCGCCGTTCGGCGGACCTGGTGCGCCGGGCGGGATGGGGAAGGGTCCGGGGTTCGGCCCCGGCGGGTTCACGCCGCCGGCCGCGCAGGGTCGCGGCACGGCCGGCCCCGGCGCCGGCCCCGGCGCCGGCCCCGGCGACGTGGAGCAGCGCCTCAACCGCATCATCGACGAGCTGGAACGCCTCCGCGACGACCTGCACCGCGGCCGGCACCGCTGAGTCGAGCGTCTGAGCCGGCCCCGTCAGGGGTCGGAGCGTTGTGATCGCTCCGACCCCTGACGGGGCCGGCTCAGAGCTTTAACGTCAGTGTCCCGCCGTCCGCCGGCCGCGGACGCTGTGCGGGAACAATTCCTCCTGAAGCAGGTTGCCAGCGGCGTCGAACGGCAGCGGCCGCGGGCTGCCCACCATCTCCAGGTGCGCGTGACCCTTCGCCTCGGCCGCGAGCGCCGGCGACACCCACAGTTCGACCACCTCCAGCGTGTTCGGGATCACCGCGAACTTCACCTGCTCCTGCACCGGCTGCCAACACGTCTCCACGGCCGCGGCGACGACCTCGCGGTCGGTCGGGAAGCTGATCGGCAGCTTGCTCCGCCACAGGAACCGCGCCGTCAGGTTGTTCATGCGGAACGGTCCCGGTTTGATCGCCGCCAGCGCCCGGTCCGTCGTCAGGTCGGCGATGCCGATGCCGGTCGCGTTCCCGTCGCTCTCCGGCGACACGTCCAGCACCGCCATCCGCGTCACCCGGGGGTTGTTCGTCTCGGCCTCGGGGCTGGCCTCGATCAGCATCCGGCCCACCACGTTCGGGTCCATCCCGGCCCCGCTGTAGTTCTTGCCGCACTCGCCCACGATCAGCACGTCGAACGCCGGGAACGGTAGCCGGCCCATGATCCGCCGCGCCTCCTCCAGCAGCACCGGTTCGCGGTCGAACAGGTCGTCGCGGTCGATCACCTCGACCTTCGCCGTCTCCTCGTTCGCGTTCTCCAGGATCGCCAGCCCGCCGACGAATGGCGTCTTATCGACGATGACCCGGCACGACTCCGGCATCATGTCGCGCAAGCCCCGCGTGCCGAAGCTGTGAACCTGGTCGGCGCCGTGCCGCTTCCCGAAGCCGATCACCAGCATCTTCACGACGCCGCTCTCGAACACCCCGCGGAAGTCGGTGTGCGGCTTCACCCGCGACACCGTCACCACGGCGTCGCACGCCAGCGCGTTCTTGTCCCACCACACCGGCTGGCCCCACGAATTGGTGCCGATGTTCACGGCGTCCATGTCGGTGAGCACGGGGACGCCGAGGTGTTCCTCGTCGATCTTGTACTTGGCGAGTTGTTCGCGCTGGCCTGGCGCGTTGGCCTCGCCGTGCGAACCCATCGCGGCGATGACCACCGGCTCCGCCCCCAACTCCTTCAGGGCGTCGATCGTGGCCTGGGCGATCATCCGGTAGTTGCGGATGCCGCGGCTGCCGCAGCCGACGCCGACGCGCATGCCGGGCTTGATGCGGGCGGCGGTCTTGCTGTCGAGCCAGGCCCGGCGGACGGCGGCGGCCACGTCGGCGAGCTGCTGCTGGGGGGCGGTCTGGCGGACGAGTTGAACGAGCGGGATGTCCACGGTCGGGCCTCGGGGGAGGGAATGACGCCAGTTTAGCCCGCTCGCCGGGAGCGGGGTAGGGAGGCTCATTCTGCCCGCGGGCATTGTGTCTGGTCCACCCCCCCGGGGGTTCACCAGACGCATTGAGTCGGCCAGACGAATTAACGTTGGAGCGACGCCGTGGTCAGGAATTGTCCACTTCACGCCACCGCGCCCGAACCTGTTCCGGCGTTGCGGTCCCGGTGATGCCGATTTGTTGGATCGTGATCGAAGCGACGAGGTTGCCGAACGCCGCCGCCTGCTCGTGCGTCAGCCCGCTGACCACCGCCGATGTGATCCCCGCCGAGCAGCTGTCGCCGGCCCCGCAGATGTCGATTGGGCCTGACACGGGGTAGGCGGGGATCATGTAACCCCCAGCGCCTACACCGCTCGTGCGACGGGTGAAGAAAATGCCTTGATCCCCACCCGTGCCGAACACGACTCGCTGTGTGTGAAGCGTCGCGAGTTCGATGCACCGGCTCTGGAATAAGCCCATCTCGTCGTCATCTGGCGTGTCCGGTCGCGGGACTGCTTTACGGCCTTCATCAGCATTAGGCTTCACGCACACGTTGCGGAACTTCCCGATCTGCTCGCGGCTGTCGGCCAGGACGAACTTCGACGGGTCGCGCTCGCCCAGCTCGGCGAGGTGATCGCGGACGCGGGCGGTCACCACGCCGCAGTCGGCCTCGCTCACCTGATCTAGCACGATCAGCGCGTCCACCGTCGGCCACACGGCGTCGAGCCGCGCCAGGATGTCGTCCTCGACGGCGACCGGCGTCGGCGTGCGGTTCTTGATGTCGAGGCGGTTCAGCTCCTTGTCGCCGTACATCGGCTTCGTGTACGCCGGGGTGCGGCGGCCGGGGGCGGCGAAGACGTGCGTCGCGTCCACGACCGGGATGCGGCCCAGCGCCTGGCGCAACTCGTAGCCCTCGCCGTCGTCGCCGATCGCGGCCACGGGCACGATGCGGCCGACGCCCAGCGCCGCGAGGTTGTTCAGCACCGTGCCGAGCGCCCCGGGGTAACTGCGGACGCCGACCACCTGGTACGCCGTCAGGCCGGTCTCCACCGACGGCTCGTCGCGGGTCGGGTCGATGTCGAGGTAGCGGTCGAGGAACAGGTCACCGAGCAGGCCCACGGTCTTGCCGGGGATCGTGCGGAGAACCTGTTCGACGAGGGCGGTGGTGAGCATGGTCGAGCCGGGGAGAAGAGAATGGCCGCAAAAAAGCACAAAAGACACAAAAAGGACGAATCAAGAATTCAAACCGAACCTTGCTTTTGCTCTCTCTTCATTTTGTGTCTTTTGTGCCTTTTTGCGGCCAATCGCTCGGTTACACGTTATTCACCGGGTACGGCAGCGGTTCGCCGCGCAGCCCCGCCAGCAGATTGTCCGCGCAGCGGTTCGCCATCGCGTCGCGGGTGCCGACGGTGGCGCTCGCCACGTGCGGGGCGATCACGCAGTTCGACAGCGCGTACAACTCGTGCTCCGGCGGCAGCGGCTCCGGGTCGGTCACGTCGAGGCCGGCGGCGAAGATGGTGCCCGCCCGCAGCGCCGCCGCCAGCGCCGGCTGGTCCACAAGCGGCCCGCGCGACGTGTTCACGAACACCGCCGTGCGCTTCATCTTCCCGAAGGCGTCGGCCGCGAACATCCCCTTCGTCGTGGGGTTCAGGTCGGCGTGAACCGATACGTAATCGCTGTCGCGCAGCAGTTCGTCGAGCTCGACGCGCCGGGCGGCCAGCTCGGCGTCGGCGTCCGGCTTCGCCGAGCGGGCGGTGTACAGCACCTTCATGCCCCAGCCGTGGTGCAGCCGCTTGGCGGTGGCGAAGCCGATGCGGCCCATGCCGACGATGCCGAGCGTCTTTCCCGCCAAATCCTGGCCGAGCCAGCCGAGGGGTTCCCACGTCAGCCAGCGGCCCTCCTTCGCGTCGGTGGCGCTCTCGCCGAGCCGGCGCGCGGCGGCCAACATCAGCGTCACGGCGATGTCGGCGGTGGCGTCGGTCAGGACGCCGGGCGTGTTGCCGACGCGGACGCCGCGGGCGGTGCAAGCGGTGATGTCCACGTTGTTCACGCCGACGGCGAAGTTACTGACGACCTTCAGCCTCGGGGCCGCGTCCAGCAGCGCGGCGTCCACGCGGTCGGTGAGGAGTGACACCAGGCCGTCACAGCCCTTGACGCGCTCGCGGAGTTGGTCGGGGGAGGGGGGGAGGCGGTCGGGCCACACGTCCACGTCGGCTGCGGCGGCGATGCGATCGAGCCCGGCGGCGGGGATGCGGCGGGCGACGAAGACTTTGGGCATAGCGGGGCCGGGGGTGGGGGGGTCGGGAGATTGTAGGACGGGAGAGACGCCCAGCGGACACCGGGTACGCCGCCCGGGGTTGTCACCCCGGGCTAGCGAAGGCGCCCTCCCGGGCTGAAGCCCCGAGCCGGGTGCCCGGTTTTCAGCCCGGGAGGGCGCCTTCGCTAGCCCGGGGCGGAAGCCCCGGGCGGCCTACGCGGACAAGTCGGACCGTTCCGCCTACCGTAACCCCGCCCCCGAGAGGAACCCCCGTGCCCCCCGACGACCGCCGCGTCCCCGTCACCGTGCTCACCGGGTTCCTCGGGGCCGGCAAGACCACGCTCCTCAACCACATCCTCACCGCCCACCACGGCAAGCGGATCGCCGTCATCGAGAACGAGTTCGGCGAGGTCGGCGTGGACCAGGACATCGTCGTGTGGACCGAGGAGGAAATCTTCGAGATGAACAACGGGTGCATCTGCTGCACCGTCCGCGGCGACCTGATCCGCATCCTCGGCAACCTGATGAAGCGGCGCGACAAGTTCGACTACATCCTCGTCGAAACGACCGGCATGGCCGACCCCGGCCCCGTCGCCCAAACGTTCTTCATGGACGACGAAATCCAGCGCAGCACCCGCCTCGACGCGATCGTGACACTGGTGGACAGCAAGCACGTCCACCAGCACTGGGACAGCCACGAGGTGCAGGAGCAGGTGGCCTTCGCGGACGTGATCCTGCTGAACAAGCTCGATCTGGTTGCGACCGACGAGGTGGACGAGTTGGAGAGCCGCATCCGCCAGATGAACCCGACCGCCCGCGTCGAGCGGACGACGAACGCGGTCGTGGCCATGGACCGCATCCTGAACGTGAACGGGTTCAGCCTGTCGCGGGCGCTGGAGGTCGAACCCGAGTTCCTGGAACCCGAGTACCCGTTCAGCTGGGGGGCGCTGTACGATCTCCCCGCCGGCACGCACGAACTGGTCATTCCCGAGCGGACGAAGACGGCGATCACGGTCGCGGTCGTGGCCGGGTCGGAGCTCGTTGCCGCCGCGAACGCCGCGGTGGCGGTGTTCTCGGGCGAACCGCAGGCGGTGCTACCGGGCGGCACGCTCGCGCCGGCAGCGGACCCGTTCGCGTTGCAGTTGCCACCGGGGCCGCAGCGCTTCGG
>Ga0105048_10014186_pt1 | contig 12419 bp, 9 predicted proteins | sample MAT05_FD_78382 | JGI IMG/M metagenome (GOLD analysis project Ga0105048, IMG submission 78382) | Freshwater microbial communities from Lake Fryxell liftoff mats and glacier meltwater in Antarctica - MAT-05 | ecosystem: Environmental > Aquatic > Freshwater > Ice > Liftoff microbial mat | place... | reverse complement strand
GTTCACTGAAGCGGAGTTCGACATCATGTACAACGAGGGAATTTCCAGCACCGGATCGCTCATTGATCTCGCGCTGGAAAAGAATGTCATCGAAAAACGCGGTTCCTGGCTCAGTTATAAAGGAGCCCAACTTGCCCAAGGCCGCGATGCCGCCAAGGAAGTTCTGAAAAATGACGCCGCCCTTTACGCGCAGATCGGCGACGAAGTGCGCGCCGCTCTCGAAGCGGATAAGAAGTAAGAGCGCGTACGCAGGGGTTCTTTAGCCACAAAAGAACACAAGGATCTCAAAAAGAGCGGGAGGATGTCGGCGCCAAGGGATCAAAATTGGAGGGCGGCAGGCTCTTGCCGCCAAGGGATCAAAATTGGAGGGCGGCAGGCTCTTGCCGCCGGGGATCAAAATTGGAGGGCGGCAGGCCCTTGCCGCTCTGAAATCTGGAGGGCGGCAGGCTCTTGCCGCGCCCTTGAAATCTGGAGGGCGGCAGGCTCTTGCCGCCCTGAAATCGGAGCCCTTTGGCGAATCAACCCGCATCCCTCCATTTTCTTTGCCTGACTCGAAAAATCCCTGTCGGGGTTCAATCCGTGTTTCCCGAGATTCCCGGGCTGGCTTTCAATCCTTGGCAAAAAGCATAGCTCCAGGATACTGAAAGGAGAATCCGGCTGATATTTTTCAGGCTGGCCAACTTTGCAAGGATAGACAACCGGAAGGGCATTTGGGAATCTGCAGGTATGTTTGCTTTGAAAAAACGAGGTGCGGTCGGGCGCGCCAGGCTACCCACGGGAGCTTGGCGCGGGATCGTGCTGGGCTGCCTTGCGCTTGCGGCAGGGGTGCAGATGATGGTTGTGGGCCCTGTCATGCATGAGGCCGACCAGGCTTCGCTGGTTGGAGGGGCGTGGAAATTGGCCGCGGCGGACTCGGGGATTTATTGTCCGGGTTTCTATAACTATGACAAGCAGTATGGATCCTATTGGCTGCTTGCGGCAGCCTTGAAATTCGGTCCGGCAGTGGATCCGATTCTCCTGACGAATTGGGTGTCTTTCGGGCTTTTCTGGCTGGCGGCAGGGATTCTTTTTTGGACACGACCGCCCAAATCATTTGCCCAGTTTATGGTTTGCCTCGCCGTCATGCTGGCTCCTGCGCTGTGGCAGCATTCGGCATTCGCGGCCTCCAACTTCCTGGCGGCGGGTTTTTTGTTTCTGGCCTTTTCCTTCTGGCGGTCCGGGTTCTTCGTGAGAGAGTTGGGCGGAGCCTTGCTTTTTGCCATGGCCGTGGCTTCGCGGGGCGATGTTCTGGCCTTGCTCCCCGCCTGTGTTTGGGCGCTATCGGTGCGGCAGTCTCCCTTGCGCTGGACGATGTCCCGGGCTGTGCTTCTGGTCGGAGTGCTTGGCGCGGCGGCTTTTCTGGCCGGACGCATCCTCTCCAACGGTGAGTCCATTGATTTTTACCCGCCTTTTTTCAATCCGAAAATTTTTGCGGCCTATGTGATTTTTGGTTTGGGGGCGGCTTCGTTGGTCTTTGTGGGATGGATTTTTCGATGGGGAGTCGTGGCGTTCAGGCGAGAGCAGATTTGGCAGCGGGTCTTTTACATGGCTGGGGCGCTGGCTTTTGTGCCGATTCTCGGTTTTTACAGCATCCAGATGTTTTCAACCCGTCACTGGGTCACGGCTTTGGCTGCGCTGGCGGGATGTTGTCTTGTCCGTCGCACGGAGCGCGTGTTGCGGGTGGCACCGCTGCATTTTCTGACCGCGGTTGTTCTTATTTTGGCAACCGGTTTGCCGCTGGTGATTGGTCTGCGGCTGCCCTTTCCGGATTCTCCCCGTCTGGTTTTTGGGGAGGGGACGGCTTTTCCCACGGCCGATGGGACGGTTTCCATGGGTGGCTACGTGCCGAGAATCCTAGCCATGCGCGCCAGCGGGTTTCGTCACGACCATAACCAAGCTGTATGGGAGGCGGCACGCGATGCGGACTACCAGCCGGGCGCAGATGGCCGGGTGGCTGTTTTAGGAACTTCCATGGGGTCTTATTATGAGCTTGCCTTCACCTTTCGCGGCTTGGCCATGAAGGAAGCCACGGAGTCGGATCCAGGATTCTATCTGGATTCGCGGAGTGCCCTCCGCGGGATTCGGGAGTTTGGGAAGGAAGTCGGTGTGCAGCCCACCGTGGTGCTTCTGACCCGAAAGACCGGGGAGGTGTCGCAGTCTTTCGACGGGATTTCGATGCTCTACAGCTCGAGGGGTTCTCCGGTTGCCGGATTCGTGCGGCTGGCGGCGATCAGCCAGATGTTCAAGGGTAACGAATTCCGCCGGTTGCCCGATCCCCTTGATCTGCTTGCGCCGCAGTGGCACGGCCATGCGGCCCTGGTGGTTTCCGACCAACCGCTTCCTGATGGGGGAGGGGGCGAACGCATCTCCTTTGTTCCACCGGAGGGCGGCGAAAAAACCTACGGGGTTCGAATTCCAGCCCGGGAAATTGATGAGTCGCTTCGGGCCTGGTTGAAGGTGTGCGGGGATGCGGGCGCGGAAGGAGTTGTGAGCATATTGCCGGAGTACATGGCCGTGGAACGTTTCTGACCCCACGGGTTTCTGGACATGGTTAATGGCTGGAATAAACCGCGAGGCCAAGGGACAAAGCCGCCAGAATCAGAAGTACAGGGTCGTGAAGAAAGCCCTGCAAGGGGTCGTCGCCCTGCCCGCTGGCGGAATTGCGAATCCAAAAACGCACGTTGCCGATGGCGAAGAGTGCGGCCACGATACCCAGGAAGTGCGGTTTGTCGTAGAGCAGGGTTGCGCCCGGCGACCAGGCATAGGCGGCCAGGATGCCGCAGGCGGCAAATCCCATCGAAACACCGACCCCGTTGATGATTTGTAAATGGTGGGTCCGATAAAACCGGCGGCGGGAGCCCCCGTCTCCTGCCGTGGCCCGGAGCCGCAATTCCGAGGCCCGTTTGGCCAGGGCCAGCGTAAGAAATCCGGCCAGCGCGAAGGAAATCAGCCAGGGCGTAATGAGGATGGAAACTGCGGCTGAGCCTGCTTCCAGGCGGATGAGATAAAAGCCCGCCAGGGCGATGAGGTCGAGGCCGGGCCAGCGTTTGAGATAGAGGCAATAGAGGAACCCCAAAACGGCGTAGGCGGCAAGCCAGGCGAGGGGTAGAACCCCGGCCATGGCACCGGCCGAAAAAGCCAGGGCAACGAGAATTCCGCAGAGGCGCAGCGCGACCCAGGGAGAAATGCGACCACTGGCGAGCGGGCGATGGCGTTTTTTGGGATGGACGCGGTCATCATGGAGATCGAGCAGGTCGTTGAAGAGATACGTGGCCGAAGCCAGCGCGCAAAAAGCCGCAAAGAGAAAGATGAGCCGGATGGCCTCGGGTGTTTCCGGGAGACGGTGGCCCGCGAGGAGAGGTACAAAGAGAATGAGGTTCTTGAGCCAGTGACGCGGTCGGAGCATCTGGAGATACCGTCCGGGTGCAGGGGCGGTTCCCAGGGTTTGCAGGGGAGTTCCGACCCGCTGCGCACTGGCCAGCAGACTCCTGCCGGGGGCCACCACCCAGGCGGTGTTCGCGGCCTCCCACACGGCGAGATCCGCCGGGGAATCCCCCACATAATCGAAACCCTTGCGACCATATCGTCGAACAAGCGCAGCGGCTTTTTCGGGGCCCTTCAAGTTTATGGATTCGTCGCTGGCGAGGATATCATCGAAGCCTCCGAGATGGGCAGAGACCGCTTCGGCGACTGAACGATCAGCGGCTGTGGCAAGGATGACGGGGCGTCCCTGCGCGCGCGCCGCGGCCAGCAGGGCGAGAACTTCCTGGCGCCACGGCAGCTCGGCCAGGTCGAGAGGGGGGGCCTGACGGGCAATCACCATCTTGGCACGTTCAGGGCGGGTAAAATTTCGCCCCAGCGAGAGGGCCGCCACAAAGGGTTTGTTGTGAGCGAGTGCGAGAAACTGCTCAAGAAAAAGGTCGCTGGCTGTCAGCGTGCCATCAAGGTCAAAAACAAGAGGTCGGGAGGTGTTTCCCCCGCCGGAATTTGTGCACAACGGATTTCCCTTTGGAGTCAGATTCTGCATGATGAATGGAAATGTCAGAACCCCGAGCGAACGTCCTGGGAGTCGGTCTCAGCGCCATCAATTTGGAACAGGCGGTGGACCATCTGGTCTCGTCGGCCCGTCAGGGTTTGCGGGGCTACGTGTGTGTGACGGGTGTGCATGGGGTGACCGAGGCCCGCAACGATCCCGCATTCCGGCAGATTCTCAACCAGGCTTTTCTCAATGTCCCGGATGGGATGCCCATGAGCTGGGTGGGATGGGCGCAGGGGCACCGGGCGATGGACCGCGTCTATGGGCCGGATCTGATGTTGGAAATTTTGCGCCGAAGTGTTCCGCTGGGACTGACCCATTTCTTCTACGGCGGGAAGGAAGGGGTCGCTGACCTTCTTGCGGAGAAAATGCAGAGCCGGTTTCGCGGGCTTCAGGTGGTGGGAACATTCTGTCCGCCCTTTCGGGCGTTGACCGGGAACGAGAGAGCGGAATTGCAGAGTCGAATCGCAGAGCGGAAACCGGATTTCTTTTGGGTGGGCCTGAGCACTCCGAAACAGGAACGCTTCATGGCGGAGTTTCTCCCGCTGCTTGATGCCAAGATCATGGTGGGAGTGGGTGCGGCGTTTGATTTTCATGCCGGTCTGGTTTCGCAGGCACCCGGCTGGATGCAACGGGCGGGTCTGGAATGGCTTTACCGGTTGGGCACGGAGCCCCGGCGGCTGGGGAGGAGGTATTTGATCAATAATCCGCTCTTCATCTGGCGCATCGGGCTGCAGCTGAGTGGACTGAGGAGTTATCGGGTGGAGGAGTCAGGCGGGCAAGCGCCTTTCCCGCCGATCAAAACCGATTGACGACGGAATCCTTCGAGGCCCCGCTTTTCATCTGGTCGTAAATCCAGGCGTAGGTTTTTTCCATGCCCGCGCGGAGGGAAATGGAGGGTTCCCAGTTGAGCAGTTGGTTGATGAGCGTGTTGTCGCTGCTGCGGCCGCGCACGCCTTTCGGGGCGTCGAGTTTGTATTTTCGCTCCAGCTTGAGTCCGGCGATTTCCTCGACGATGTCGGCGAGTTGATTGATCGAGACCATCTCGGCGCTGCCCAGGTTGATGGGTTCAACGATCGCACTCTGCATGATCATCCGGGTGCCCTTGGTGCAGTCGTCAATGAATTGAAAGCTGCGTGTCTGTCGGCCGTCACCCCAGATCTCAAGTTCGGTCGCGCCACTCAACTTGGCGGCGATCACCTTGCGGCACATGGCGGCCGGTGCCTTTTCGCGTCCGCCGTCGAACGTGCCATGGGGTCCATAGACATTGTGATAGCGTGCGATGCGGGTTTCGATGCCGAAATCCTCCCGGAAGTGACGGCACATCCGCTCGCTAAAAAGTTTTTCCCAGCCGTATCCATCCTCCGGATCGGCGGGATAGGCATCGGCTTCTTTCAAGCCGGGATTATCGGTTTCGCGCTGCTTGTAGCCCGCATAGACGCAGGCGGAGGAGGAGTAAAACAGCCGGGTGGCTCCGCATTGCCGGGCCGCCATGAGCAGATGGGTGTTGATCAGCACGCTGAGCATGCAGAGTCCCTTGTTCATCTCGATGAACCCCATGCCGCCCATGTCCGCGGCGAGATTATAGACCCAGTCGCAGCCATTGACAGCCTGCACACAGGCATCGCGATACTCCAGATCGAGGGTGAGATTTTCCGCTTCGGAAAAACGTTGATACCACTGCCACTGTGGTTTTTTGTCAACCGCGCGGACGCGGCAACCTTGGGCGAGGAGTTCTTTGACCAGTTCGCCGCCGATGAATCCGCCGGCGCCGGCTACGAGGATGGGATGCTGTGACATGAGGAATTAGGAATTAGGAATTTGAGCTGGGAGCTGGGAGGGCGGGAGAGTTTTGGAAACGGGCGGAGGTATTGCCACAAAAGAACACAAAGATCACAAAAAAGGAAAGAATCTCACGCGAAGGCGCGGAGGCGCGGAGGGGAGCAGGGAGGTGGGAGGGCGATTTTTTTATGGTAAAACGTCGAAGTTGCCAGCCCTGAGTGACAGTAGCCTAGGCGATATGGTGTTCACACGCGATCAGCTCCCACCACCTTGAGCACGGCCAATACTCGGAATGAAGTAAAGTTCTGATAGAAGCGGTCTCTTTCATTAAGAGCCTGTCTGAAAAGTCGCTATGGGAGGGCGGCAGGCTCTTGCCGCCCAGGGATGCGAGGGCCCGCATCCCTCCATTCTCCTGTCTTAAGACAGGCTCTAAAGGATTTAAAACGCTTGAAAGGGAATTTTTTGACCACGGATGAAACGGATGCTCACGGATAAAGGCAGAGAGGATCGGGCGTCGTCTCCCATCCGTGAAAACCCGTGGTTCTCTTTCCGTGGCCTCGCGGGAGTTGACCAATCGAATGTTTCATCCCGGAGTTACAAGACCAGGAGGTTGGGAGATTGAGCGGTTCGCACGGCTGCGATTGTGATCCCTTGGTCGAAAGTCACCAGACGGCCGCCATGAGTTGTGGCCAATGCCAGCAGGTAATGGTCGGTGAGATGTCGCGGGGTGAGCATGAGGGAATGGTCGAACGTCAGGGCTTCGCAGAGACTGATGGAATCGGCCCAGAAATGATGATCAGCAGCGGAGATTGCGTGATGAAGTCGGCGTGAAATGTTGGAGACGGTCAGTCTTCCGGGATACGCAGACTGGGAAATGATGCGGATGCAGGCATTTTGCGTGAGCGGACAGGTGGCCCAGCCTTCCTGGCGATGTTGGCTCATCCACGCGTGGGCGGCCTTATGGTGGACGTGAGCGGCATCGAACAGCGCGATCACCATGTTGGCATCGAACAGAGAGATCACGGTCGCTCGGATTCTTCCATAAGCTTTTGCACGAGTTGTGAAGTGACGACACGGTCCGAGGCGGGAATGATCTCGAATCCATTGACCGAAGGAGAATGACCTTCCGGGCGCGCGCCATCGGATACGAGGGCGGTGCGGGCCAGTTCGGACAAAATTTGACCCGCTGTTTTTTTTGTCCGGGCGGCCATCTCTTTTGCCGCTTCTAAAACATCACTATCCAGGTCAAGAGTAGTCCTCATCTGATTACTAAACCCGCATCTGATGTGAAAATCAAGGTTTGATGATAAGAGGTATCGTCTGAGCTTGGGGCTCCCTCTTTGCCCAACGCGTTCCCTTGGTTACCAGTTTTTCCGGGCGATACCGCATCAGGCTTTCACCGCCACATCCTCATGGAGAATGGTAACGGCGAGACGATTTCCGCCGATTTCGAGGACATTCATTTGCGCTGCGACGGTGCGGTCGGGTTGTTCGCGCAGGCAGAGTTGGAACGCCTGTTTCTTGCCGGAGCCACTGTCGAGCAGATCGAAATAATCCTGGAAGCCCTGGTCTCTGGTCGGAGCAGCCAAGTGCGAAAAGAACGGGGTGCCCACGATGTCGTCTTGGTCGCGCTGCAACAGGTCGCTGGCTTTTTGGTTGCAGAAAAGCACCACGCCATTCCAAGCCGAGACCACAATGGGAAGGGGAAGCTGGAGAACAAATTCCACCAGAGTGTCGTGGCTCCCCGCCACTTTTTGTCTTTGATGACTGGCAAACATGGCCACGGCGCCGCCCGCCAGGAGAGTGAGCAGCCTCACGGCCACCTTGGTGTAAGCATCGGGACGGGCCATAAATTCGGGGTCCGACAAGAGGGAGGTCGCGAACAAGACGCAAAACATCGCACACCAGAAGAGCAGCCAGAGCGGTCGCATGAAAAGCGCCAGGATTCCCAGCGCCAGGATCGAAAGGAGACCGGCCACATTGGCCTGAGGAATCAGATAGCTTGACGAAACGATCGCCGCCACAAAGACCAATGGCAGAAATGCGACTGGTTGCCACCGGGGGCTTTGGATGCTCTTGAGGAAGGTTGTCACGGCCTGGGAAATCTGACATTAGCAAAGTTCGGGCTATTTTCCAATCTATTCGGGGAATTGCGGGGCGAAGAGCTTCAACCAATCGTCTTGGAAGCGATCCACGGTGAAATGATCTTCGTAACGTTGCCGGTTCATCCGGCTCCAGGTCGGCCAGTCCTTGCGGGAGTCCAGGGCCTGCCTGAGAGCTTTGTGTAAAGAGGATACGTGGTCCTCACCTGGTTGATACAGCACTCCGCCGCAGGGAGAGCCGACCACCTCGGAACTCGCGCGCCAATCGGCCACGACGAGGGGCAGGCCCCACATCATCGCCTCGGCCAGAACCAGGCCGAAGGATTCGTAAATGGCGACACTGGGAAAAGCCAAAAGCGAAGCCGAGCGATACTGGGCGTGCAGGGCCTCGCCGCTGAGTTCGCCGAGCACCTCGACCTGATGGCTGATTTTAAGCCGGGCGAGATCCTGTTTGAGTTCGCGAGTGGAGTAGGGAGAAATGCATTCGCCCACCAGCCGCAGGATGAGGTCGTCGGAGCGTGCGGAGAGCAAGGCGAAGGCCTCAAGCAGGGCCACCGTCCCTTTCGCCGGACAGAGGTGGCCGACATGGAGTAAAACGGCGGGGCCAGCCTGGTGCTGCGGAAGGAGAGCTTCCGGGTTGTCGTCTTCCACGGCATTGGGAATGACCGCAATGTTGGTGATGCCTGCAGCCAGAGCATCGCGTTTTCCGAACTCGGTCAGGACGACCGCGCCCCAGCACATGCCGTACGCCCAGCACACGAGGCGGCGCAGCCACCAGGGCAGCCGGGGGATTTTCTCGGCGATGCCGGCGGCTTGGAAGTGAATCACGAGACGAGGCGAAAACAGCCGGGTGAATGGCAGCAGCGCAATGTCGCGCAGGATGGGCGTGCGATGAGGGCCGCCACTGGGATACAGGATCCAGTCTGGACGGCCGTGACAGCGAATGGCCAGAAGCCTGAGCGCGACCCGGAAAAGTTCGACCACCTTGGTGATCTGGATTTTGCGAAACGAATTCGCATCCTTGGAAAATTGGAAGTCCCAGTGTTGCACCTTGCAGACGCCGGAGGCGGTCAGCAGATTGTAAATGCGTTCGATGTTCAGCGTCTGGCCGCCGATGGGAGGAGGCATCTGCCCGGCGATGACGACATTCGGGCGGGCCGGCCTGGTCGGGGGAGAGAGCAGGAAGGACTCCCAGCGGGAGCGCAGGATATCGAGCGTGTATTTGGAATCATAGAGACGGCGATTGATGACGCCCCATTCCTGCCATTGGGATTGCTGCTCCAGCGCGCGCTGCAAGGCGCTGGTCAAGGCGGCGGGGTGATCGGAGGTGGGGTCATAGAGGACACCGCCGCAACCAGCGGTGACCTCGCGATTGGCGCGCCAGTCGCTCACGACCACGGGAAGGCCGAATTGCATGGCCTCGATCAGCACCATGCCAAAGGATTCGTAGGGTGCCACGCTGGGGAAAACGAAAAGCGAGGCGCGCCGATATTCATCGAAGAGTTCCTCCCCGGTTTTGAGTCCGGCGATCTCCACCTGGCGGGCGATCCCCAGTTGAACGATTTGGGCGTCCAACTCTGCCTGGGAGAAGGGGGGAAGCACCTCGCCGACCAGACGAAGGACAAGCCGGTGGCCGCCATCCCCGGCGCTGAGACGGGCGAAAGCTTTCAGGAGGGCCGGCGTTCCCTTGTCTGCACAAAGATGGCCCACCCCGAGGAGGACGAGCCGGTCGCGGTTTGGGGAGGAGTTTTGCGCCGCTTCCTTCCGTTTTTCGAGACCATTGGCCACGGTGACGATGGTTTCGAGACCAAGGGCGGCGGGGTCCTCCTTTCCGAAATCGGTGAGCGAAATTGCCCCCCAGCAGTGCGAATGGGACTTGCGCAGGAGGAATTGGAAGAAGGCGGGCAGGGTGGGGAGCTTGCGGGCGATGCCGGCGGCGCGGAAATGCACCACCACCCGCTGCCCCAGACAGCAAGCCCAGGGCACCAGAACCAAATCCCGCAGCATGGCACTCGTGTGCGGGCCCCCGGTCGGGAAAATGATCCAGTCCAGCGGACCGCTCCGGCGGAGCCGGATGAGGTGGAACAGCACCTTGAACAAGTGGAAAATCTTGTCGGCCTGGATCTGCCGATAGTGGCGCACATCGCGGGAAAAATCGAGATCCCAATGCAGGACTTCCAACCCGGCGATGCCGCTGAAAAGGCCGTACAGCCGCCTGATGTTGATGGTTTGCCCGCCGTAGGGCGGGGGCATCTTGCCCGCCACCACGACCCGCAGAGGCCTTGCGCTCATTTCCAGACCTCCTGGCGCAACCAGTCGGTGGTTTGTTTCACTCCCTCACCCAGAGAAAAGGGCGGCTCCCCCAGGGTGGTGAAGGTGGGCTCGATATCGGTCAGATAATCCTGAGTCATGCTGCGCAGCCGGGACGAGGTGATGTAAAAGGGTTTGCCGGTCAACCGGCTGATCCCATCGCCAGCCACGGCCAGCGCCTTGATCGCCGGGAAGGGAATCTTCAGGGGATCCCGACCACGGATTTCGCGGTGAAACGCGTAAATCCATTTGTCGATGGAGATCGGCCGGTCCCCCACGTAAAAAACCTGCTTGTTCACCATCGTGGGGGGCAACTCCAGAATCCGCATGATTTGCCAAACGATATTCCCCACGTATCCATAGGCGCGGGTGGGCGACGGCACGCCGGGGTGAAGATAGAGTCCCTTGTGCACGATCTTCCAGAATTCCCGCGTGTAGCGCTGATGCCACGGACCCCAGATATTGACGGGTCGGATCAGCGTCCACGTGCAGGGCAGATCCGCCGCGCGGGTGAGGCGTTCGGTTTCCACCTTGCTCCATCCGTACACCGTGTGGGGAAAATAATCCTCATCGCCCTTGGGCAGGCGGCCGGGCCCGGCCACATACTGGCTCGAAGTGATCAGGGCGCGCTGAATGCCGGGGGTCGCCTTGATGGCGTCCAGAACGTTTTGCGTCCCGTCCGTGTTGGCCCGGTACCCATCCTTGACCGTGGTAGTTTCGTCGCAGTCCGTGCGGGCGGCGAGGTGGATCAGATTATCGGGTTGAAACGCCGCAACCGACTGCCGGAGGCTGCTGGCATCCAGAATATCCCCGACTTGATGGTGGGGCCGGTGGGCCGGTTGCAATGGCGGCTGCGGGTCGTAGTTGCAAACCTCGCAGCCTTGTTCGAGGAGGCTTTCGATCAGGTTGGTTCCGATAAATCCGCTGCCGCCCGTGATAAAGACCCGCCGGGCGGTGAGCGATGGGAAAGGGATTTCAGGCATGCGATGGAAAATGGGTCGGCAAGTTTTGAGTCAGCGCAGTCCCCTGTCTCGGCGGGATTGGCACGAAGTCAAGGCGAGTTTGGGAGGACCTACCCTTACTCCTGAACCTACCCCTACTCGCCGCTCTTCATGGGGTAAGTGCAGGTTCAAGACAGGCGCTCAGACCAGAGATCGATAGATTCCCAGGAGTTGCTCCACATGGGTTTTCCAAGAAAATTTTGCGGCCCGGAGCAAGCCGCGCTTCGTGAGACTCGTGCGCAGGTCGGCGTCGTTGGCCAGGGCAATCAAGTGCTCTGCCGCGCTTTCGGCGTCCAAGGGATCAAAGAGCAGCCCGGCCTCACCAGCCACCTCAGGCAGGCTGGTCGCATTGCTGCAGACCACCGGGCAGCCTGCGGCCATGGCTTCGATTACGGGCAAACCGAATCCCTCAATCAAAGACGGCATAAAAAAAGCGTGTGAAAATCGATAAAACGCTGCCAGCGTGGCATCGGAAACACCGGAAAATTCACGGAAGTGCCCGGAGCCGATCAATGCGGTGATCTCGTCTTTGAGAGACGGGGGGAGCGGGGCACCGACTCGAATGAGGGATGGTTTGATGCCGGCTTTGACCATCCGGGAAAGGACGCCCGGGATACTCGAAAGATTTTTTCTGGGTAATGTCGAACCTACGCTTAAGATCCGGAAGGTGTTTTCCATTCCGGCAGGGAGCTCAGGCAGTGGGCCGGGGTTGCTGAAGCGCTCCACGTCAACTCCCATGGGGTGAAGGTGCAGCCGGGTCTCGGGAATCTGAAGATACCGCACCGCATCCTCAGCCGAAGCTTGAGAGACACAGAGAATCAAGTCGGCCGCCCGAAGATTGAGAGCCGAGCGATAAAAGCGGCGAACCTGCGACGGCGAGAGCGTGCCCGGGTCTCGCAGAGGGGCGAGATCGTGGAGGGTCGCAACCAGGGGGGTGCCAGAGGGAATCGCGGGAATCAGATAAGCAAAACTGTGATCCAGCAGGTGGGTGACATCGGCCTTCGGAAGCATCCGGCATGCTCTGGGATACCCAACCTGTTTGCTAATAAATCGGCGGACCCGGCCGGCGCGTCGTGTCGACTCCGGCGGGAGTCCCAGAGGGCAGAAGATCTCAAGGTCTCCGGATTTCACCAATGGATCGGCCTGCCG
>Ga0105048_10014185_pt1 | contig 12419 bp, 7 predicted proteins | sample MAT05_FD_78382 | JGI IMG/M metagenome (GOLD analysis project Ga0105048, IMG submission 78382) | Freshwater microbial communities from Lake Fryxell liftoff mats and glacier meltwater in Antarctica - MAT-05 | ecosystem: Environmental > Aquatic > Freshwater > Ice > Liftoff microbial mat | place... | reverse complement strand
GCGCCGAACAGGATCGTCTGTCGCCGCAAATCAGCGCCGACATCGAGGTGGCACGATCGATGCTGAATGCGCGCAAGGAAGTCGTCGGCGTTCTCGATTCGGGAAAATTCGGCAATACCTCGGGATTCTCGGCAATGATGAGCGGCTTCGCGCGGCAAACGCAAAACGATCTGTGGCTGACCGGGTTCAGCTTTAGCGCCGGGGGTGAGGAAATCGAGATCCGCGGACGCCTGCTTGATCCGGGGCGCTTGCCGGCCTATGTGCAAGCGTTGAGCCGCGAACCGGTGTTCCAGGGCCGGCGCTTTGCCGCGCTCGAGATGCGCAGCGCCGAAGCAGAAGCCAAGACCGGCGAAGCGCTCCGCGGCGACGCGACAGGCGCGGCGAAAGCCGGTGTGCTGATGCCGACGCTGTCCGCTCCGTCGCCGCACGTGTTCGAGTTCATCCTGCGTTCTGAAAACGCTGCGACTGGACGCGACGAGGTGAAGCGATGAAGCGCGGAACGCCAAAATGGGTTGCCCGCTACGACGCGCTGGCCCTTCGTGAACGCTGGCTGGTCGCCGTGTCGGTGCTCGCGGCGATCGGCGTGATGGGCTATGGCGGCCTCATCGATCCGGCGTTGAAGCGCGCGCGCGCGGCCGAACTGCGCACCCTTGAACAGCAGACGCAGCTTGCCAGCCTGCGCGCGCGCGGCACCGATGTGCGGGCAACGCTCGAGTCGCGCGACGCGGCGGCGCTGGCCGAACTTGCGAGTTTGCGGAATCAGTTGAGCGAGCTTTCCGGCCGGCTCGTCGTCATGGAACGTACGCTGGTGCCGCCGCAGCGCATGGCGGGGCTCCTTGAAGACATGATCGGCCGTACCGGTCTTGCCTTGATCAGCCTGCGGACCTTGCCCGTCGTGTCGCTGGAGGTCGGAAAAGCGCGTGCCGACGAGAGCCTGAAGGCCGGCCAAAAACCCTCCGCCGACACCGCCGGGCTCTTCAAGCACGGCATAGAAATAAAGCTTGAAGGCAGTTACCGCGATCTCGTCGTTTATCTCGAACGTCTCGAACAATCGAAATTGAAGCTTCTCTGGAGCAGCGTTACGCTGTCCGCCGAGAAGCATCCCAAGCTCGTATTGACGCTGACGGTCTACACCTTGAGCCTGGATCGCACATGGTTAATCGTCTGATCGACCGCCGCCTGCCGCGGCCAGGCACACGCGCGGGCTTCGGCTTCGGCGTCGGTTGCGTGCCGCTCGTCGCGAGGTGCATCGCCGTGCTGGCGGTATGCTTTGCAGCGCCCGCGACAGCGCAGAGCGAGCTTGGCGATCCAACGCGGCCGCCGATCGGCGTCACCAGCGCCGCCGAAGACCGGCCGCAAGTCGCGACGGCCGTACTGCAATCGGTGCTCATCCCCGAAAAAGGCAAGCCTTCGGCGATCATCGGCGGGCGACAGGTCAGGCTGGGCGAACTGTACGGCGAAAACCGTCTGACCCGGCTGACTGAACGCGAAGCGGTTCTCGTCGGGCCGGACGGCACGACCCGCCTGCTACTCATACCGGGCGTCAGCAAAAGCGAAACGCCGGCGCGAAAACCAAACACGATATCTGCCGGCAATACCGTGCGGAAAGGGAACCGATAATGAACGATCGCTGCGCACTGATGAGCGTCCTGCTCGCGCTCTTGATGGGCGGATGTGCCACCGCGCCGAAAACGCCTGGCGCGACCTTTGATCGCATCGGCCAGGAACTGCAGGGCGCCGCCGCAGCCCGGCCGAAGGCGCGCGACGAAGCGATCAGCCAGGCCATGTTGCCACCCTTGCAACTCGAGTTGCCGGACTCGGCCAAGAACGTCGATCCGCGTTTTGACCTTGCCGTCAGCGACGCGCCGGCCAGACAGGTGTTCATGGCGCTGGTCAGCGGAACGCGCTACAGCATGCTGGTCGGTCCCGAAGTGAGCGGCAACGTGACCGTCAACCTCAAGAGCGTGACGGTACGCGAGGCGCTGGAAACGCTGCGCGACCTTTACGGGTACGAGTTCAAGTTCCAGGGAACGCGCATCCATATACAGCCGAACAGCCTGCAAACACGTATTTTCCAGATCAATTATCTGGCCGGCAGACGCCAGGGGCAATCGGATATCCGCGTCACCTCGAGTTCGATCACCTCTACGGGAACGCCGCAGGCCGGCGGCGCGCCGTTGCTGCCCGGAGCGCAGCCGGCGAGCAGCGGGTCGGGAATTGCCGCCGGCCCGCCGAGCAGCCAGATATCGACGACGCAGAACAATGACTTCTGGAAGGACCTCTCGCTGGCGCTGGCCAGCCTCGTCGGCACCCTCGACGGGCGTGCGGTGATCGTTAATTCGGGTTCGGGAGTGGTCGTCGTCAAAGCGTATCCGGCCGACCTGCGCGCAGTCGAGGAGTATTTGCGTCTGACCCAGTTGATCGCCGAACGCCAAGTCATGCTCGAGGCGAAAATCATCGAAGTCGGGCTCAATCAGGAATTCCAGGCAGGCGTCAACTGGAGCCACTTTGGTGGCGCCAATAACCGCTTTTCTTACGGCTCGGTAAAGAGCGGAACCGTCCTCAATACCGTCGGTCAGGCCGGCTTTGACGCGACCGGTCGGGCGCAAAGTGGCGCTGCCGGCGTGACCTCGTCAGGCGCCAGCATCCTGCCCGGTGTGGGCGGGATCGCCGCAGCGACACGGCTCGGCAGCGGCTTTTTCGGGCTGGCATTCCAGAGCGCCAACTTCGCGGCACTGCTCAACTTTCTTGAAAGCCAGGGCAGTGTTCAAGTCCTGTCGAGTCCGCGCATTGCCAGCATCAACAACCAGAAGGCCGTGCTCAAGGTCGGCTCCGACGAGTTCTATGTCACCAACATCAGCTCGTCGACGACGGCGACCGCCGTGAGCAATGTGACGACGCCGGCGATCACGCTGCAACCGTTCTTTTCCGGCATCGCGCTCGACATCACGCCGCAGATCGACGGCGATAACAATATCGTCCTGCACGTTCACCCGTCGATCAGCGTCGTGACCGAGAAACAGAAGATCATCGACTTGGGTGCGCTCGGTCAATTTACGCTGCCGCTCGCCAACAGCTCGGTGAGCGAAACGGACAGCGTCGTTCGCGTTCAGGACGGCAACATCGTCGCCATCGGCGGGCTGATGAAGCAGGAGCAGTCCAACAATGCCGACGGCCTGCCGGGAACGACGGCGTCGTCGGGCGTCGGACTACTCTTCGGCACACGATCCAACTACACGCGCAAGCGTGAACTGGTGATCCTCATCAAGCCGACGATCATTCGCAACGAATCGAGCTGGAAGGAAGATCTTTTCGAAACACAGGGTCGCGTGCAGGAGTTCGATCCGCGTCTGGCGCGTCCAAACGGCACGTGGTGATGGCAGTTTTCTAACGGAGCCGGCCGTGTATCTCAGACATTTCGGACTCACCGAGCTGCCTTTCCGGATCACCCCGGATACCAGCTTTACCTACTCGATCCGCTTTCACCAGCAGGCGCTCAATACGCTCCTCATGGCGCTCAATGCGGGCGAGGGTTTCGTCAAGATAAGCGGCGAAGTGGGCACCGGAAAAACCCTGCTTTGCCGGCTGCTGCTACAGACGCTCGACGACAGTTGGGTGACGGCGTATCTGCCCAACCCGAACCTCGACCCGGACACGCTTTTTCTCGCGCTGGCCGAGGAACTCGATATCGCCAATGCCGCTGGTCTCGATCAATACCATTTGATGCGCGAAATCAACCACGCGCTGCTCGATATCGCGCGCGCCAAGAAGCGCGTCGTCTTCTGTATCGACGAAGCGCAGGCGATGCCGGTCGAGACACTCGAGGCCTTGCGCCTCATTTCGAACCTTGAAACCGAGAAGCGCAAGCTCGTCCAGATTGTTCTTTTCGGACAGCCCGAACTCGATCAGCGGCTGCAGCGCCCGGAAGCGCGCCAGTTGCTGCAGCGCATCGCGTTTCATTACCGTCTCGGCGGAATGAACAAGGACGAGATCGAAAACTACGTGGCGCACCGCCTGCGCGTCGCCGGCTATCGCGGTGAAGGGCTTTTCAGCCGGGCCGCCTTGCGCGGGCTGTATCGGGCGAGCGGCGGAACGCCGCGCCTGGTGAATATCCTGGCGCACAAGTCATTGCTGTCGGTTTTTGGCGAGGGACAGCAGAGCGCCAAGCTGCGCCACGTGCGCCTCGCGCGCCGCGACACCGAAGGCGCGCGTCGGGTCAGCTGGTGGTGGCAATAGCGAGCGCGCCATGAGTCTGATCAACAAAATGCTCCAGGACCTCGATACGAGGCAGTCGGAGAACGGCGTCCGGTCGCGGCTGCCTAATGAGGTGCGCGCTTTGCCGCAAGGGCGGCGTTCGCGGCTGCCACTCGTTCTCGCCGGTATCGCCTGTCTCGTGCTGGCGCTGCTCGCCGCGGCCGGCGTCGCCCGGCATGCCGACGACAGTGGTCCTCCCGCCGCGCCAGTCCTGACGACGCTGCTGCCCATCGCTCCCGTCACGCTTTATGCCGAGCCGGTTAATGACAGCGAAGCTGCCGCGCACGCTGACTCGCCGGGAATAACCGGTGGCGCCGACGCCCGGTCGCCGGATGCCGACGATTTCGCGGCCGCGCTGCCCACGCCGGCGCTCGAGTTTAGTCTGCGCTTGTCGGAATTATTGCCGCTGCCCGAGCCCAAGAAAGTTGACGCAAGCGCTGCGCCGAAGGTCGCCCGGGCTGGGTCGTTCGTCGAACCCGTACGGCGGCCCGCTCCGCCGGCGCAAGCGGTCGCTGCGCTGGCACCGCCGGCTGCGGTTCCCGCCGCGTCCGCTGCGACGGGCAAGCCGGCGCCCGCCGCGGCGATCGAAAAGATGGAAGCGTTCGGCTCGCCCCACGAAAGCGCCGAAAGCGCTTATCGCAAAGCGATCGCCGCGCTCAATCAGGGACGCCTGTCGGAAGCGCGCGATGGCCTGCACACGGCCTTGCGCGCCGACGCCATGCACTTCGCCGCGCGTCAGTTGCTGTTCAAAGTGCTCGTCGAAGCCGGGCAGACCGATGAAGCCATCGAGCTGCTGCGGATCGGCCTGCACGGGCAGCCGGGGCAACTCGGCTGGGCGATGAATCTCGCGCGCCTGCAGCTTGAACGCCGCGATCTTGGCGGCGCCTGGCAGACGCTCGACCGTTCCCTGCCCGCGGCAGCGCGCAACGCCGATTACCAGGGCTTTGCCGCACACGTCCTGCAACGTCTCGGGCGCAACAAGGAAGCCGTCGATTATTTTCAGGCGGCGGCGCGCCTCGCCCCAAGTGAAGGCCGCTGGTGGCTGGGCCTTGGCCTCACGCTCGAAGCCGACGGACACGCGGCCGAAGCGCGCGAGGCGTTTGCCCGCGCCAAGTCAAGTGGGACGCTCAATGCCGAACTGGCGACGCTTGTCGAGCAGAAGCTGCATTAGGTGCGGGCACCGTCGGGCGCAGTGCGGCGCGCAGCGGCTCGAGCTGCGGATAGTCGGGCGACAATAACTCAAGCTGTTTGATGGCCGTCGCAACAAAAGTCGGATGACTGGCGGCCGCGCGGCGCAGGGCGATCAGCGCGGCCTCGTGCTGCTCGTCCAGAGCGAGCAGGTAAGCGAGCTTGAAGCTGATCAGCTCCGCCGGAGCGAAGCGGATCGCGCGTTCGGTGACGACGATCTTGTCCTTGAGTGCTTGCTTGTCGATCACCAGAAGTTCCGCGTAGCCCATTTCTACGTAGTGCGCAAAGAGTGAGCCGCGATGCAGTTCGCCGAGCACCGCGATGGCTTCGGGGACTGCGCGCACGCCGCTCTTGCCGTTAATGCGCATGTTGAACGCGCCCTCGAGCCTGCGGTAGTCGCTGGCCAGCGTAAACAGCGTCAGCGCGCCGAGCAGAACAATGCCGGTGAGCAACAAGCGGCCAACCGAACCGGCGTGCGGCCGCACGCCGCCAGCGCTGCCGGCGCCGAGCGCAAGTGCGGCAATCCCGAGGAAAAACGCGTACCAGAGCGGATATTCGAGCTGGCTGTGGGTGGACAGGACGAGCAGCACGGCGGCAATCCACCAGTCGGCGACTGACCAGCTTTGGCGGACAAAGCCCATCCACCAGCGCAGACCGAGGACGAGGACGAGGACGACGGCGATCGGTCCGAATTCGCAGAGCAGATCGACCAGCAGGTTGTGCGCGTGCTCACCAACGAGCATATCCGCAGACGACGGGTGCGCACCCATGAGCAGGTAGGCGTTGAACGGAAATTGTCCGACGCCGGCGCCCAGCCAGGGATGCTCCAGAAAAATGGTCAGCCCGGTGCGCCACAGCTGCAGGCGCTGCGAGCTTCCGCTGACCCCGGCGAAGAAGCGCTCACCAGAAAGTGGCGCGCGCAGCGCGGCGGCGTAGTCGAAATGCGCGAAAGCCCATTGCATGAACAGGGTCGCGAGCAGGACACCGAGTGCCAGTCGGGCGACCCGGCGCAAGGGCGGCTGGCGAAAATGCCAGGCGCCCCAGGCCGAGAGGGCGGCAAGGCCGACGGCGTAAAGGATGACGCTGCGCGATCCGGTGAGGCTGGCGGCAGCGATCTGCACAACGACGCACAGCGCGAAGATAGCGCCGCCCAGCCGACCCTGGACGCGCAGGCAGATGGCCGAACAGACGCCGAGCCAGAGATAGTTGGCCAGGTGATTGGTCTGCCCGAGATTGCCGCTGCCGCGCGCCACGGGGAATATCCAGGCCGCAGGGAGCCCGGCGTCGGTCAATTGCAGTGCGAGAACGACCGTGGCGGCCATCGTGCCGCAGACGATCGCCGCAGCAAAGCGGGCGACGAGTGGCTCAAGGCCGATCTCCTCGCGCAGTGACCGGCCGAGCGCGAGGAGCAGCAGCGCCCAGAGCAGGTACAGGGCGAAGAGCAGGGCTTGCGTCGGAAAGACGATCAGGCCAAAGCCAAGCTGCAGCAGCAGGATGCCGAGCAGCCCGAGCGGCAGCAGCGCCATGCCCGGCAGGACGAGCCGCTCGAGCAGCGTCTTCCTGAGCAGGATCGTTGCCGCGAGGATGCCGAGCGCCGCCGCGCTCAGTTCCTGATAGAAGGTCGGAATCGGCTGATAATGGTGCGCGCTGAGAAAGGGCAGGATCAGCATTGCATCAAGCGCCGCGAGGCTGAGCCTGACGTGCCATGAGCGCGTCGCTGCAGGCGCAGCGATGAGCGCCGAAGAAGCTGTTGTCATTTCGTCATCAACCCGTGCCGGCGATCCCGCAGCTTATATTACGAACAAGCTTTCGGGTGTACTCAGCGACGTCGGCTTTTGCACGCCAAGCCTTCCCCGGAATGCGAGCATCGGGCTAGTTAATTCGTGAACAGTACGACCTTGTGAACATGAATCGGTTGTGTCGGCGGCCCAGGCTTGTGAAGATATGTCGATAAGCGATACGCCCATTCAACGAGGTCGTGGCTGCGCCCGAAAAGCTTTTCCAAACCGTGTTTGATTTTCCGGGTTCAGACCGTGCAGCATCTGCCGAGGCCTTTACACAGAGGTGACGAGATGAACAAAGTAGCCGATATCGACAACAGCCTGCTGCGCAACCTGCGCGAGATTTCTGGCAAGCAGAAAATTTCTCCGGCGCTCGCCGAGCACCTGGCACACTATTTCGCCGACGCCGACGCTGCCAGCTTCGGCGACGCCAGCCCCGAAGAGCTGCACGGCGCCGCGCTGCAGCATTACCGGCTCGGCGTTCTGCGTCCGCCCGGGCAGGCCACCGTCGTGTTCTACACGCCGGACTTCGATCGTCACGGCTGGCACTCGCCGCACACCGTCATCGACATCGTCACCGACGACATGCCCTTCCTTGTCGACTCGATCACGATGACCGTCTATCGTCACGGGCTGGTGATTCACAAGCTCATGCACCCGCTGCTCGGCATCGCCCGCGACGCGGCCGGCACCCTGCAACAGAGCGCCGCGCGCGGCAGCGCGGGAACGCGCACCGAATCGTGGATACACCTCGAAGTCGACCGCGTCGGCGACGCGCTGCACATCGACGCCTTGCGCGCCGAATTGCTCGAGGTCCTCGCCGACGTGCGCGCCGCCGTCGAAGACCACGCGGCAATGCGCGCCAGCGTCGCTTCGGCGCTGGCCGCTCTGGCGCTCACGCCAAGCCCGGAAAACCGTCAAATCGGCGAATTTCTCGACTGGGTTGCTGCCGAGAATTTCGTTTTTCTCGGCTCCACGCACTACGACGCCGACGCCGCCAGCGGCCAGCTCAGGCGCGAAGCCGGCGGCGGCCTCGGCCTGCTGCGGCGAACCGACCATCCGCGCTTTGGCCGCTGCCTGGCCGGAATCCCGGGGGGCCTCCAGGAAATCGACCGCCTGCCGTCGTCGCTGACGCTCGTCAAGGCCGACTGCCGCTCGAACGTGCACCGTCCGAACTACCTCGACTCCATCGGCGTTCACCACCGTGACGCGGCCGGCAACATTGTCGGCGAACACGTCTTCGTCGGCCTTTACGCAATGCACGTCTACCACGTGTCTACGGGCGACATCCCGGTCGTGCGCAGCAAGGTCGCTGCGGTCCGCGCGGCCTGCGGCTTCGCGCCGGGAAGCTACCGCGACAAGGCACTGATCAACGTCCTCGAAACGTATCCGCGCGAAGAGCTGATCGAAATCGCTGCCGACGACCTGCAGCATATCGCCGCCGGAATCGTCATGCTGCAGGAACATCCGCGCGTTCGCGTCTTCTTGCGCAACGACAGCTGGGGGCGCTACGTTTCGGCGCTCGTCTATATGCCGCGCGACCGTTTCGATACCACGGTGCGCCTGCGCATCACCGAGTTGCTCGCCGAGACGCTGCAGGCAGACAGCATCGACTTTTTCGTGCTCGTCGGCGAGTCGCGCTTGGCCCGCCTGCACCTCATCGCGCGCGTGCCGGCCGGCACGCGCTACACCTACGACGCTCAGCTCTTCGAGCGCGAGGTGGCGCGCATCGTGCGCGGCTGGCACGACGAACTGCAGCACAACCTCGTCGAGCACTGCGGCGAGGAACGCGGCAATGCGCTGCTCACCCGTTACGCGCAGGCGCTGCCACTCGCTTACCGGGACCAGGTGCCGCCCAGTTCGGCGGTCTCCGACCTCGAGCAACTTGAAGCTGCCGAAGCGAGCGGGCGCGTTGAAGTCAAGCTCAACGCACCCTACGGTGATGACGGCTCACACCAGCACATCAAGCTCTTCGTGCGCGGCGATGCGCGGCCGCTATCGGCCGTCCTGCCGGTATTCGAGAACCTCGGCGTGACGGTACTCTCCGAGCAGCCGTTCAAGCTGGCTGGCAGCAATCTGCACATCGCGGATTTTGCCGTCCGCCTGCCCCGCGCGGACGCGCTCGACGATGAAGCGACGCGCGGCGCTTTCGTCGAATTGCTCGAAAAACTTTTGCGCGACGAGGCCGAGAATGACGGCTTCAACCGCCTCGCTCTGCTCGCCGGACTCGACGATCGGCGCATCACGATTTTGCGCGCGTACAGCCGCTACCTGCGCCAAGCTGGCCTGCCGTTCTCGCAGGTTTATATCGAGCGCTGCCTTGCCGCACAGGCGCACAGCGCACGACTGCTCACTGACCTTTTTGCCGCGCGCCTCGCTCCCGAGAGCGACGAAGCCGCCGCCGAGTTGATCAGCGGCGCGCTGCGCGTCGAGCTGGCGCAGGTCAGCAACCTCGACGACGATCGCATACTCTCCGGGCTGCGCACGGTGATCGAGGCGACCCTGCGCACCAACGCCTGGCAGAACGCTGCCGACGGCCAGGCGAAGGCTTACCTGTCTTTCAAGATCGAGTCAAAACGCGTTCCCTTCTTGCCCAAACCGGTACCGCTCTACGAAGTCTTCGTCTACAGCGGGCGCATGGAAGGCATCCATCTGCGTGGCGCCCGCGTCTCGCGCGGCGGGCTGCGCTGGTCTGACCGCATGGAGGACTATCGCACCGAGGGCCTGGCGCTGGCCAAGGCACAGACCGCGAAAAACGCCGTCATTGTCGCACTGGGCGCCAAGGGTTGCTTCGTCGGCAAGCGGCTGCCGCCAGCCAGCGAGCGCGACGCCTGGCTTGCCGAAGGCATCGCCTGCTACTCGATCTTCATCTGCGGCCTGCTCGATCTTGCCGACAATCTCGTCGCTGGCAAGGTCGTGCCGCCCGCCCATGTGCGCCGCCGCGACGGCGACGATCCCTACCTTGTCGTTGCTGCCGACAAGGGCACGGCGAGTTTCTCCGACATTGCCAACGGCATCGCCATCGAATACGGCTACTGGCTCGGTGACGCCTTTGCGTCGGGGGGGTCGGCCGGCTACGACCACAAGAAGATGGCCATCACGGCGCGTGGCGCCTGGGAAGCCGTCAAGCGCCATTTCCGCGAACTCGGCCGCGACACACAGAGCGAAGCCTTCACCGCCGTCGGCATCGGCGACATGAGCGGCGACGTCTTCGGCAACGGCCTGCTGCGCTCGCAGCAGACCCTGCTGCTCGCCGCTTTCGACCACCGCCACATCTTCCTCGATCCGAACCCGGACGCCGCGACGACCTTTGCCGAACGGCAGCGGCTCTACGATTTGCCGCGCTCGTCGTGGGACGATTTTGACAAGTCGCTGATCTCCGCAGGCGGCGGTGTCTGGCCACGCACGCAAAAATCCATCCCGCTCGCGGCGCCGGTGCGCGAGTGGCTCGGCGTCGATGCCGAGCAGATGGCGCCGACCGAATTGATCAACGCGATCCTCAAGGCGCCGGTCGACCTGATCTACAACGGCGGCATTGGCACCTACGTGAAAGCGAGCAGCCAGAGCCACCAGGACGCCAACGACCGCAGCAACGACGCGCTGCGCGTCGACGCCAACGAATTGCGCGCCAAGGTCGTCGGCGAGGGCGGCAATCTCGGCTTGACGCAAAAGGCGCGTATTGAATACGCGCTGGCCGGCGGTCTGATTTACACCGACGCGATCGACAATTCCGCCGGCGTAGACTGCTCGGATCACGAGGTCAACATCAAGATTCTGCTCTCCGGCCTCGTCGCCGCCGGCGACATGACGCTCAAGCAACGCGACGCACTGCTCGCTTCGATGACCGATGAGGTTGCAAAGCTTGTGCTCGCCGACAACTATCAGCAGACCGAGGCGGTTTCGCTCGAAGCGTTCGCTGGCCCCGAGTTGCTCGGCGTACACGCGCAACTTATCCGCAACCTCGAGGCCAAGGGCGCGCTCAACCGTAGCATCGAGTTTCTGCCCGACGACAAGGGTCTCGCCGAACGCGCGCAGATGCTGCGCGGGCTGACCGCACCGGAGATCTCGGTGCTGCTCGCTTACGCCAAGATTGCGCTCAAGGAGGAGTTGCTCGCTTCGGCCTTGCCGGACGCCGCCGAACTGCAGCAGTTGCTCGTCGATTACTTCCCGCAGCCGCTCGTTGGTCAATGGGGCGACCAGCTGGCGAAGCATCCGCTGCGTCGCGAAATCATCACCACGCAACTCGTCAATCGCCTGATCAACCGCATGGGAACGAGCTTCGTCACGCAGGCTGGCGACGAGAGTGGCGCCAGTGCCGCTGAGGTCGCCGCGGCGTGGTACGCGGCAAGCGAACTGCTCGGCGCTGAAGCGGCGTGGCGCGAAATCGAAGCGCTCGACCTGGAATTGCCGGCGCCGCAACAGTTCGCGCTGATGAGCCAGTTACGCGAGATGGTCGGCGCCGCGACCCGCCAGTTACTCGCCTCGCAAACGGCCGGCAGCGGCATTGCGACAATGGTTGACCTGTACGGCGCAGCGCTCGAGCAGGCGCTCGCCAGCGCCCGCGCCAAAGGCGACGGCGTAGCGCTAACGGGGGCGAGGGCGGGCGTCGAACACGTGCTGTCCGCACGGGCGCAAATCGTCGGTGTTTTTGAACTTGTCGATCTCGCGCGCGCCAGCGGCAGGCCGCTTGCCGATGTCGCCAGCGCGTGCGCCCGTCTTGACGCCAGCCTCGAGCTGACTTGGCTTGCCGACGCGATCGGCCGTCTGCCGGCCGGCAATCGCTGGCAGGCGCGCGCCCGCGCACAGCTTGCCGGGCAGTTGCGCAAGCTGCGGCAAACGCTGCTGCAGCCGGGTAATGACGAGAACCCGGCGACCGCCAGTTCCGCACGTCAGGTGGTCGACGAACTAAAACGCAACGCGCCGCAGGATCTCGCGATGCTTTCGGCGGGCCTCGCCGAGATCAAGCGCCTGCTCGTCGCGGAGAAGTAGGGCGGCTTGATCACTAAGGCACGCAGGCACGAAGTCACGCAGGCACGAAGAATAGCAGCGCCTCAGCGGCAACCCCGCGCTGGGGCGTTCGCCCGAATGCTTGGTTCCGGTTACTTCGGGAAACGCTGAATTATTCGGTTTTGTCGTTCCCGCGCAGGCGGGAACCTGACCAACGGGAATGCAAAGCCAGGAAAATCAACGCCTATC
>Ga0105048_10014183_pt1 | contig 12420 bp, 8 predicted proteins | sample MAT05_FD_78382 | JGI IMG/M metagenome (GOLD analysis project Ga0105048, IMG submission 78382) | Freshwater microbial communities from Lake Fryxell liftoff mats and glacier meltwater in Antarctica - MAT-05 | ecosystem: Environmental > Aquatic > Freshwater > Ice > Liftoff microbial mat | place... | reverse complement strand
GACAATGAGGATTTTGGGCACGAGTGGTGGTCTCCATTTGGAACGTATCCGGTCAAAAGTTCACCACTAATCTACTCCGTCTGGCGAGACGCCCTGACATGGCGGATAACGACCACGAGTAACCACACAGCGCGCGCGACGAAGATCACGATGACGCCGAGCGGTATGCCCACGTTCCGCAGCAGATTCACGGTCGGCAGGATGGTGCCGAGCGGATTCACAGGCGTGGCGACCACCGTGACCGGGGCGGGAGTGGAGGTGGGCTGGCGGGTCGGGGTTGGCGCGGGAGTGGCATCCGCCCGCCGGTAAATGCGGATCCAGTCGGCGAGGTCGCCCATGGGGTTGAGAGTTACCTCGGGCACGCTCGCGGTCACCGCCGCGTTGGCGTCGATGAGGCCGAAACCGTAGATCGCGTCGGCGCCCGGTGTGCCGGCATCTTTCGCCGTCGCGACCACGCGGTTGATGATGTTGGCGGCATCAAGTTCCGGGTGGGCTGCGATCACGAGCGCGACGATGCCGGCGACGATCGGAGTCGCGCCGCTGGTGCCGTTCCAGATCACATGGTCTCCGCCGGGTACCACCCCGACCAGGTCTTCGCTGGGCGCGGCGACGGCGATCGTGATGCCCTGCGACGACGCGTCGAAGCTAGCCTCACCGTTGGTATCGACGCCGGCGACGGTCAGCACCCCGGGCATTGTGGCCGGCGCACCGACCTCGGTCGTGCCCGATCCGCGGTTGCCCGCGGCGGCGACCACAACGACGTCATTTTGCATCGCGTAGAGAAAGGCGTCGTCCCAGCTCTCGGGCCAGTCGAGCGTGTTGCGGGTCAGCGACATGTTGATCACATCAGCTCCGTTGTCGACAGCCCAGCGCACGGCCTCGGCAATTTGGTCATCCGAACTCTTGTCACCCTCACCGAACCCGATGGAGATCGCAAGGATATTGGCGGCGGGCGCAGCCCCAATCACGCCGTTGTTGCCGCCGGTGCCACGGCCGGCCGCGAGAGACGCGACCATGGTGCCGTGCTCAGATCCGTCCGAGCCCACCGGGGTCTGCCCGTCTGGGGATCCGAGCCCAGAGAAGTCCGCGCCGCCGACCACAGCGCCGTTCAGCTCGGCAACGTTGCCGTCGACCCCCGTGTCAATCACGGCAATTGTTACGCCCGCGCCCTTGGTGGTGTTCCAGGCCTGGGTAATCCCGTACTCGTCGAGCCAATACTCGCGGTTACGCACGGCATCCGCGCTCGCCGGAGTTGCGATGATCGCTCCGGATGCCACGATCCCCAGCACAACGGCCGATGCAACCCACCGCTTCATGACGCCCCCCCACTCGAGTAATCCAGGCATTCGCAGACGAGCGGACTCCACGCTGCCCGCTCCAGCGCCACATCCCCGATCGGATTGACACCGGACCCGGCGGCCAGCGCGTGGCCCACCAGGGCGTGCAGGCACTTGACGCGGTCGGGCATCCCGCCGGCCGAAATGCCATCGATCTGCTCGACGACCAGCACGGCTTCGCGGTCGGCGATGTAGGACTCGTGGGCGCGCGCATAGGCGGCCGCAACATCGCCGACAAGCAGGGCCGCCATGCCGGGCATCTCGCCCTCGGCTTCGAGGGTGGAGACCGCGGCGGTTGCAGCGGGGTGGGTGAGGTAGTAGAAGGTGGGGAACGGCGTTCCGTCGCGCAGGCGCGGGCGGGTGGAAACGACGGTGGGGGCTCCACAGACACAGCGTGCGGCAATGCCCACCACGTCTCGTGCGGGGCGTCCGAGTTGACGGGATACCGTCTCGACGTCCAGTTCGGTGGCGGGGGTCACGGTGCCACGCCCTGTGTGGGTGCGACGAGTTCGTCGGCGGGGGCATCCGTGAGTGCCGCAGTGAACACTGACGACACAAGCGAGTGCACCCAATCGATCTGGGTGGTCTGAATCTGGTCGCTGATCGGGAGTCCATCCGCGGTGGTCTGTTGCTCGGCTTCGCCTACGACGAGGTAGCTGACGTCGCCCGGGAAGACGTAAAAGAGTCGCTCGCGAGCCTGGGACTCGATGTAGGCGGGGTCGCTCCAGCGGGCGACATTCTCGGTGAGTTCGTTGACCGAGCTCTCGGTGTCGGCCACCTTCTGTTCGAGCGCCGCGATCTGTTGGCGCTGTTCGATCAGGATGCGGAGGTTCGGCGCAAGAACAATCACCCCCAGAATCAGCAGGCCCAGCATCATCAGCGTGAAGCCCGACATGCGGATGGTGCGAAGCCAGCGCTCGGGAGCGGTCTCTTCCCGCCCAAGCGCGACGGCAACCTTGCGGGTGCCGTCGCGCTTGCCGGTGGTAGCCATACGCTTGATCTTAAGCAGTGAACCTCGGGAATGCCGATCGACCCGCGTAGACAGCGGCGTCGCCCAGCTCTTCCTCGATGCGCAGCAGCTGGTTGTACTTCGCGACGCGGTCGGAGCGAGCCGGCGCACCCGTCTTGATCTGGCCGGCGTCGGTGGCGACGGCGATATCGGCGATCGTGGTGTCTTCGGTCTCACCCGAGCGGTGCGAGATGACCGCGGTGTAGCCGGCGCGCTGCGCGAGGGCAACCGCGTCGAGAGTCTCGGTGAGCGTACCGATCTGGTTAACCTTGACGAGGATCGAGTTGCCGACCTTCAGGTCGATGCCCTTCTGCAGGCGGGTCGGGTTGGTGACGAACAGGTCATCGCCCACGATCTGCACCTTGCTGCCAAGCTGCTCGGTGAGGCTGACGTAACCCTCCCAGTCATCCTCGTCGAGCGGGTCTTCGATCGTGGCGAGCGGGTAGTCGTTGACGAGCTTCACCCAGAACTCGGTGAGCTGCTCGGCGCTCAGCTGCTGCTTCTCGAACGTGTAAACGCCGTTCTCGAAGAACTCGGACGCGGCGACATCCAGTCCAAGACCGAAATCGCGACCGACCTGGAAACCGGCAGAACCGATCGCCTCGACGATGAAGTCGAGCGCGGCACGGGCGCCGGGCAAATCGGGAGCGAAGCCGCCCTCGTCGCCAAGGCCGGTGGACTGGCCACTCTTCTTAAGCAGGCTCTTGAGCGCGTGGTAAACCTCGGTGCCCCAGCGCAGACCTTCGGCGAAGGTTTCGGCGCCGAGCGGAACGATCATGAACTCCTGGATGTCCAGCGCGGTGTCGGCGTGAGCACCACCGTTGATGATGTTCATGAGCGGAACGGGCAGCGTGTGCGCATTCGGTCCGCCGAGGTAGCGGAAGAGAGGGAGATCGGCCGAGTCGGCGGCGGCCTTGGCAACCGCGAGGCTCACACCCAGGATCGCGTTGGCGCCCAGTGCCTTCTTGTTGTCGGTGCCGTCGAGTGCGATCATCTCGGCGTCGATCAGGCGCTGGTCGGCAGCGTCAAAGCCCTCGATGGCGGGGCCGAGCTGGTCGAGCACGGCGTCGACTGCCTTGAGAACGCCCTTGCCGCCGTAGCGCTTCGGGTCTTCGTCGCGAAGCTCGTACGCCTCGAACGCGCCGGTCGATGCTCCCGAGGGAACTGCCGCGCGCGAGACGACACCGTCGTCGAGCAAAACCTCGACCTCGATGGTCGGGTTGCCGCGCGAGTCAAGAATTTCGCGAGCGCCTACAGCCTCGATCAATGCCAAGGGATACTCCTTATAAAAGTGGTGGGGTTTCGCCCTAAAGCCTAGTCCCGAGCCCCACGGCCGCTTCGCGCGTGGTGAGCCACGTGCGTAACGATCGGTTGAACAGTTCGACGTCTTCGATGTTCCATTGGTGGTGAAGCCCGGGCGCCGTCGCAACGATGCTGCCCCGGATGCCCGCCGCAATTCGACCGAGAGAGGTGCTGGCAATGGCTGCCGAGTCCGCTCCGCCCGCCACCGCTATCGTCGGGGCCGACACACGGCTGAGCACCGATTCCGCAGTCCCGCGGGCGACCTCGTCGAGGATCGCGCGAGCCGTCTCTCGCCGGATGCCGAGGCCGGTCTCAACGAACAGCGCCGCGTCCTCGCCTGCGAGCCCGTAGCTGCGGGCGAGCGCAGTCCAGAACCCGCGCTGGTTCCAGAACAGCAACATCGCGCGACCGATAAATACATCGCGCCGCGCCGGGGGTGCGACCTGAGCGCTGGCCAGAAAGAGGCTCTGCACGAGTTGCGGATGCCGCGCCGCCAGCTGCAGCGCGACACTCGAGCCGAGCGACAGACCCACCACATGCGCGGGTCTGGTGTCGAGCAATGCCGCCACGGCATCCGCCGCCGCCGCCGTGGACTCCCACTGCTCGTCGCTGCTGGCGCCGAAGCCCGGAAGGTCGGGAACCAGCACGCGGTACTCGGGGAACGCGGGCACCTGCTGGCCCCACATCCACCCGGCAACGTTGCCGCCGTGCAGAAAGATGAGTGTCTCGGTTGCCGAGGCGGGGCCAAACTCGAGGTGCTTCACCGGACACCCACAATGCGTGTGCCGTTCGCGATCAGGCGGTCGAGCTGGGCGGCGAGGGCTGGCTCGTCCACGCCGTCGTCGAGGCCGCTCTGGTGATCTTCGAGGCCAGCCCAGGCGGTGTCGACGAGGGTGGCACCAGAGGGGGTCAGTGCGATCACGTGCGCGCGGGCATCCGTGGGATCAGGGTTCACCGAGACGAGCCCTCGGTGCGCGAGCACCGACACCCGCTGGGTGATGGATGCCCGCGAGACCCCCAGGTTCGCCGCGATCGCCCGCTGGCTGGGTTCGCCGAGCACCCGAATCATGAGCAGCACGAGGAACGGCGCGTAGTGAATTGCGTGCACCCGCACCAGGTACTCGTCGGCCAGTCGGTCGATGAGCAGGGTGGCCTGATGCAACTTGAAGGCGGTACTGCTGCGAATTGAATCGATCATATTGTTAAGTAGTTAACAATATTTGCGCAGCGGCGTCAAGCCTCGATCGCGCGAAACTCCAGCTCCGACGCCACCGACGAGGCGCCAACGTACGCAAACTGCGCGAATCCGGATGCCGCAAGCTGCGCGAGCAGCGGCGCGATATTCCTGGGCTTGCGCTCCAACCGCACCCGCCGGCCCTGCGCGATGAACTCGGCCTGCAGTGCCGCGAGCCGGGCGGGCGGCACGTCAGCATCGTGAACGAGTGCCAGGGCATCCGCGTCGCTCGTGTCGGGGAGCTGGGCGAGGTCGACGATGCGCTCGAAGCCGAGCGAGAAGCCCGCCGCCGGCACATCGGTGCCGAGGAAGCGGCCGATCATTCCGTCGTAGCGACCACCGCCGCCCAGCGAGTAACCGAAGTCGGGGTGCACAACCTCGAAGATCGCCCCGGTGTAATACCCCATTCCGCGCACCAGCCACGGGTCGTACTGCACGATGTCCCCTGCCACCTCGTTGACGGCAAGGCCGATCGCGGCGAGTGCAGTTACCGCTCCGGCATCCACACCCTCGGGCAACCGCGCGCGGATGGCATCCTCACCAAACGGCAGTCGGTGCGAGGTTGCCGGGCGGCAGAAGAACGCCTTGAGCGCGGCGACCGGCTCCTCGGGGAAGGCGCGTTCGCGCAGTTCGGCGATCACGCCGTCGTGGCCGATCTTGTCGAGCTTGTCGATCGTGATGAGCACGGCATCGTGTACGTTCGCCGGAAAGCCGAGCAGGGTGAGCGCGCTGGTGAGCAAGCGGCGATCATTGAGGCGGATGCTGGCGCCACCGATTCCGAGCGCTGCAACCGTGGCCGCGGTCGCCGTGATCAACTCAACTTCGGCGATCGGTCCGGACTCCCCGATGATGTCGATGTCGCACTGCACGAACTGGCGGTAACGGCCCTTCTGCGGACGCTCGGCGCGCCAGACCGGCGCTATCTGAATCGCCCGGAACACGGCGGGCAGCTCGGCCCGGTGGCTCGCGTAAAACCGCGCGAGCGGAACCGTCAGGTCGAAGCGCAGGCCGAGGTCGGCGAGATCGAGTGGCTCGCTGGATGACGCCAGGTCGTCGCTCGTCAGTCCGCGCTTCATCACGGCGAAAGCCAGCTTCTCGTTGTCCCCGCCGAGGCCCGCGTGCAGGCGGTCGCTGTCTTCCATCACCGGGGTCTCGATCTCGTCGAAACCGTGGGCGCGGAACGTGTCGCGGATCACCGACAAGACCCGCTCACGCCGGGCCTTGTCGGCCGGAAGAAAGTCGCGCATGCCGCGCGGAGGGTTTACGGGCGAAGCCATGCGTCGATTCTGTCAGGCCCGCGGCCCGGTTCGGTCAGGCCCGCTGCGCGGTGAGCGTTTCGATCCGCAGGCGATGCTGTTGCATCGCGCGGTCGAACGCGGCCGTGGCTCGTGCGGCGTCGCGATTGACGGCGAGACCCACCTGGATGCCGTAGAACGTGTCGACGAGCAGTTGGCTTTCGAGCGTGGCATCCTCGACGGTCAACCCGAGCGTCATCAGCGCATCGCGGCCCGTGTTTTGCAAACTTTCGTGCACCGCTCGGGTGACCGCGTTCTCGTCGTCTTCGAGCGCCTGCAGCATCTGGGCCTCGAACTCAAGCCGTTGCAGCGCGCGGTTGCGGGGATGGAGCGTCATGTCGAAGGTGCGCTGCATCGCCGCAAAGTAGGTGTCGACTGTGATGTCTTCGTCAGGCACGAAGCCTTCGAACCCGCGCTGGCGCTTGGCGACGGCAGCGATAATCTCACTCACAAGCTCAGCCCGCGTGCCGAAGTGGTAGACGAGCGTGTAGGTGCTCACGTCGAGGGCGGACGCCAGGGTGCGGAAGGTAAGCGCAGACAACGGCTTGTCGATGAGGTGTTCGACTACTCGTTCGAGCAGGGCTGGCTTCTTTTGCGTGTCGGGTTTGCGAGCCATTCCGCAATCATACGCTGCTGATAACGCTTGTTTTATATTACGAGCGTTTTCTAAAACGTTTGTTTGCCGTATCACGAATTGTGTGCAAGGCTATGAGCAAGAAGTTCCGCAGGGTATTCGTCGCGGGGCCTTTCGATACACATGACGCCCCTCTATTCGGGTTGGAGGGGCGTCGTTTCGCAAAGTCGGGCAGGGCGCGAAGCCGTCGGGGGACGGGGGGACTTCGCGCCTCATGTCACGTTGCTCGCGAAAGTTGAGTACGTGCTTCCTCTGGTTGTCGGCGCGGCCGGTGATGTTGGCGGTTTTGTCTTTCGCGAGGGCGATGAGCCGGGTCTGGATGACAGTGATCTTCCGGGTCAGCTCGGCCGGGTTGGTGGCCTCGAATAGTGCTGCGAGTTCGGCTTCAACCGCACCCGCACCAGCTGGTAGAGCTCGTTCAGCAACGGGCGCCTTTATCGATCTGTCCCGCTATCGCCTGACGGCGGCGCCGGTCACCTAGCCCACCTGCGCTCGGCGTTTGTTCTTCAACAACAGCAACCCGGCTCCGATGAGTAGCACCATCGCGCCCAGCACGCCGCCTAGAAGTGGGGCTACGGCTCCGGTCATTGCGAGCCCGGCGGGTAGCACTACGAGAACTCCCCGGTAATACGAGGTGTCGCTTGAGGTGACGGCAGTATCGCTCAACACGCCGGTTGCTGCGACGGTGGCTGTGTTTGTGTACGCATTGAGCCCGGCTTGACCAACGATGAGGCAGGTCATTGATTCACCGGGCAGCAGTGTTGTCGCCGGACAACTGGTGGCACCCCTCACATCGTCTGTGACGGTGACGCCGATGAGGCGATCGTTTCCGGTATTCGTCACGATGTACGTCCACGTGACCGGGCTCCCGAGCGGGAGCACGGGAGCGGTAGCCGCATTTGCCACGTGGATACCGTTCGTGAGTAGGGAAATGCTCACCGAGGGCACCGGCGGCGACGCGAGGTAGTAGCCGGCGTCTGAGGCAGACACAGCCGTGTTCGTTATCGAACTTGTTGCCCCAACAGTGGCAGTACCAAGCACCAGGCCCACGGTCGCCACCGTGTCGAGTGAGCAAACGATGGTTGCGTTAGGCGCAAGCGGTGCTGTCAACGCCAAGCCGTCAGCTCTGCTGCAGTGGGCGGCATCGAACAGCAGCCCGGGCTCATTGTCGTCAACAAGGCTGGAGATAACCACAGGTTCAAGACCGAGGTTCGTGACCACATAGCCGAGCGTCACAGTAGCACCGGTGGCCACAAGAGCAGCGGTGGCTGAGGTGTCAGACGGCGAACCGTTCACCGACTTGGTCACCCCAATGGAGGGGGCTGGGTCTACCGTCACGATAGCGATATCCGTTGCAGAGACGGGGAGGCCTGTTGGCACGAGCAGTCCTAAGACGCTATTCGCTGGCTGCCCTGTCACCGATGCGGTGTTGGTTGTGAGGCCGGTAGGCCATCCGCCGGTCCACTCGCAGTCGACTGTCACGGTAGCGTTCGGCGCGACGGTGAACGGCGCTATTACACAGTCAGAGCCGAGCTGCGGGTCGGAGATGGTGGCATTCGCTATCCACAGGCCGGTTGGGTTTGTCACCTCATAGCGGTAACGCACCGGCTGGCCGGCGGAGTAGATACCAATGCCTGCAGCCGCGTTGTTCGCGTCGATGTAGACGCCCGAGCCGCGTGTTGACTCAACCAACAGTTTCAGGTTGACAGCGCCGCTGATTACTCCGTTGTAGTACGACGTATCGCTCGCCGATATCGACGTGCCGCTCGCCGCTCCGGTCGCCGTGACAGTCGCTGTGTTCGTGTAAGGACCGCCTGTGGCAGTACCAACGATGGTGCAAGTCATGGATGCACCGGGCAGCACGGTCGTCGAGGGGCACGTAGCCGCGCCTTCAGGTGCGTCTGTGACAACTACACCCGTCAGCGTATCGTTGCCATTGTTCGTCACGACGTAGGTCCACGCGACGCTACTTCCGACCGCAATGTCCGGGGCCGAGAGTGCGTCAGCCACCGCAATTCCGTTCGTGAATTTCGCCACATCCACGGAAGCTACAGCTGTCGCCGCGAGATAGTATCCGGGCCCCGTGTCGAAGACCGAGGTGAGTGAGGTGACACCCGAACCCTGAACCGTCGCGGTGCCGAGCACGAGGCCGAGAGTCGCGACAGTGTCTAGCGAACACACAATGGTCGCGTTGGATGCGAGTGGTGCGCCAAGCGCGAGGCCGTCGGCTCGCGTGCAGTGCGCCGCGTCGAACACCAGCCCGGGTTCATTGTCGTCGACCAGGCTCGAGACGACCACTGACTCGAGGCCGCGGTTGGTGACCACATAGCCGAGCGTCACAGTTCCACCGGTAGCGACTGCAGCAGCGGTCGCTGCGGTTTCGGCGGCTGCGCCGTTGACTGTCTTGACCACCTGAATTGCGGGTGGCGGGTTTACGGTGACGATCGCTATATCGCTGGCCGTCACCGGGTTGCCCACTGGGGCGTAATAGGGTTGTCCGGGGAAAATTTCAAGGCCGGGTTGTGCGGTCACCGATGCGGTGTTGGTGGTGAGACCGGTAGGCCATCCGCCAGTCCACTCGCAGTTAATCGTGGCAGTGCTGTTCGGTGCCACGTTGAACAGCGCCGGCGTGCAATCCGAACCCAGCTGCGCGTCTGTGATAGTCACATCGGTCAGCCAGATGTTGGTGGGGTTAGTCACCTCGAAGCGGTATCGCACCGGCTGGCCGGAGGAGTAGATGCCGATGGTCGCTGCTGGGTCGTTAGCGTCGATGTAGACACCCGAACCGCGGCTCGACTCGACGAGGGTCTTGAAACCGATAGAGCTCGCCACGACCGGGATGTTGGTGATGCTTTGGGCGCAGTCATCCTCGCCGACAGTCGTCAGGGTGCAGTTGCCCGGCGTCGAGTTGACATCGGGTGCTCCCGTCTGACTGAGCACCTGAGCGAAATTGCGCTGGTCGGCCATCGGGGCCGTGGCAGTGGCCCGGATATCCAGAGAGAAGCTGTCGTTGACTCTGACGTCACCGATAGTCCACACCCCGGTTGCCACGTTGAATGTAGTTCCGGGCGGGGGTTGGACGGGGGTGACAATCGTCCAGCCGGCCGGGAGTATGTCTTCTATGACCACGTTCTTCGCTGTGCCGACCGCGATTTGGCCAGTGCTACTGGAGTACGAAACGACGCCGTTAGCATCAATTGACGATGTGGTTCCATGTTGCACATCAATAATCCAGCGCGCCGTGTCTCCAACTACCAGCGCTGTCTTCACCTGACGCTTCGAGAGTTTGACATCAGAAAATGGGTTACCGAGTCCAATTTTAGGGGTCTCAGCGGGCAGCAGGGTCGTCACACCGGTGGCGTCGGTTGCGAACGCCGCCGCGGTGTTCCACGCGATATTGTTCGGCGGCAGGTTCGGGGTGCTCACCGGATAGGTGGCCGTGATGATATCCCCAATGGCGAGAGTCGGCACAATCAAACGAATGGCGCGCACCGCAGACAAGCCTCCGACGGCGGCGGGGGTCGCTCCCCAGTTGGTGTCACAGCCGGCAGGCGGTGACGCGTTCACCTCGGGACGGCACGGGTTTGTGCTCGCCGAGTATTCAACAGTCACACCAGCCGAAGCTGTCACCGGCCCGGTGAGGGTGGCTGCGAACTGCGAACCGCGTGAGGAGGAAGCGGTAGCGCCTGAGATACCGGTATCACCGACATAGGGCAGCACGTCGTAGACCACAACGTCGTTGAGCACCTTGCCGCCGTCGTTCAGGTACCGAAGCCTGAAATCTGCGCTTCCACCGACATCGCTCACCGTGGCAACAGCGGGGCTTGCTTTGAAGCCGGCGTCGAGGTCGCCTTTCACCGACTTGAGGAGAGCGAAACTGGCGAGCAGCTTGGGGAAGATGTAGAAATCGCTTGTACCTCCACAAGCGAACTCGTTTGTGACGCCGTTACCGTTTATATCGTCGGTGTCCACGCGAGGTGCGGTTGCGCAGTTGGTCAGGTCGGGGCTCGTCAACGCCGCCGACACCGGGTAGGCGGTGTAGGGTGCCGACCCGGTGTAGTTGTTGAAACCTACGGGCTTGAAGTCAACCACGAGGGCAATATAGTTGACTCCAACCAAAGCGGAGGCCGGAATCGTAACCCGCACAAGTTGGCGACCCGTACCTTGGTAGTTGTCGATGGTCTCGTACGTTTGCGAATAGTTTGTGTAGCTCACAAACGGCCCGCCGACTGAGATGCCAGCAGGTAGCAGCGAACCAAACACGAGGTCATTGGTGAAAGCCGTGCTGGTAAACGCTGTGCCGGAGAGCTGGCCGGTAGCCTGGGCGGGGTTACCGTTGCCCGAGTACAAGGAAATGCCTGCCGAACCTACAGCACCCGGCGCGATAATCTCGATTGACGCTGATGGGGTGTCGAAACGCAAGCCGGAGACCCCCAAAGCGAAATCGGCGGTGTTGGTCAGAATCGAACCGACCGCAAGAGATGCATCACCGTAACCACCGATGGTGGCAACCGTCCACGTACCATTTCCTGACACAGTGAGAAGCGGGTTGGCCGGGAACACTACACTGACGGCGACGACGCCGACGGGAACCGTCCAGCGGGAGTCGGAAGAACTGCCTGTATCGGCTGGCAGCATGTCTACGAGAGCGCCCGAAGGGGTTCTCACCTGGGGAACCCAGCCGCCTTGCAACAGCGCGCCGTAGGTCGGGAACGGGGTGTCGATACGCTCGATGTGAAAGGCGGGGTTCTGACAAACCGGGTCTGCTGCCGTGGGTGAGGTGTAAGTCGGCCCTGAGCCGACAAGGCAGGGCATACGGTCCTCGAACGCGTACGGCATCGCTACAGAGGGATTCGACGCTTGCAGGCTCAACTGGTAAACGCCCTCGGGGTACCTAGCGTCGGCGTTCCAGTTACCCGCGTATGTCGTCGGGTACCCGTTAGCAGAGGCTCCCGTGCCGCGAGCGGACGACGCCTTGAAAAGCAGCGACGGGGTCGGAGGTATTGAACCGACGATGACGGTGTCAGCGGTGGCCGACGCAGTCAGCGGAATCGCAGCTCCCAATCCGGTAGCGGTGACGGTAGCTGAGTTGGTGACAACCGTGCCAATGGGGAACGTGGCGTCAGGGAACGACACGTCTACATACCACTTGTAGTTGCTGCTCGGGTTGTGGGTGCTGCAGCCCGTACCCGAGAACACTGCCGGGTCAAGCGGGAACGTCACGGTGTTAGCCACGGAGTCGTAAACGCCGCCGGCCGAAGATCCAACATAGACCACGTCCGCCGGGAGGGTGTCAACAATCTGGCCCGACGAAACGGTGAGGTTGCCCCCAGCGGATCGGAGTGTCGGGTTGCAGGCTTGCAGGTACCAGCGGAACGGGTCGGTACCGGCAGCCGCCGACGATGCCTGGGCCTCCTTGTTGATGCTGAGGTCGAAGCTGGCGTTAGCGGTCGTCACGGCTGGGGTAGGCGCTGTGGATGTCGCAAAGTTCGTGCCGGTAACTGTCGGCAGCAAAGACCATGTCGTGCCGTCAGTCGTGGTGTAGTCCGGAGGGGTCACGACGAGCAGGATCTGGGAGCTCGAACCGGCAGGGATACTGGTCACGAGGT
>Ga0105048_10014182_pt1 | contig 12421 bp, 9 predicted proteins | sample MAT05_FD_78382 | JGI IMG/M metagenome (GOLD analysis project Ga0105048, IMG submission 78382) | Freshwater microbial communities from Lake Fryxell liftoff mats and glacier meltwater in Antarctica - MAT-05 | ecosystem: Environmental > Aquatic > Freshwater > Ice > Liftoff microbial mat | place... | reverse complement strand
TCCTCAAAATTGACACGGAAGCTGAAAAGTCTGATTTTCAATGAACTGAAAAAATATTTCGCAATGCTCTGATCTTCGATATTTTGCTCTGAAATTCCACCCTTAAAAGCTGCAATTTAACGGACGAGGCTAAGTGCAGGCGGGCAATTGGGAGCAATCAGCTTTCAACAAGGTATAAACATGAACGAAGGTACAAAATTTCAATTCAGTACTATCTGCCCGATTGCATTTAGCCTTTGTTGGCAACTGGGCGTTCTTCTGTCTGCGTGTCGTGGCAGGCAGGCTCTTTGGCAAGTTTAGGTTTATGCGGTTGGCATGTGCGATTTGCCAATGTGCATGACTGCAAAGGGTAGGCATATTGCTATTCTCGATGTTTAAAAATACCTTTAATCGGTTCAAGTATCCTGTCAAAGAAACGTATTTTTCCTGCTTGTATTTCAGCTTTTACTTCAATTGTTCCATCGATTTCAATATTGTTTCCTGTTTTAGATGTTTCATTTTCAGATACATAAAAATTGGATAAGTAATAACCGCCTTTTGCTGAAACATGAATATTTTTAGAAATTTCAGGAAGTACTGTAACTAGTTGATGACCATACATATTGGGAATATTGTCGAAAAATAGTATTACTTTTTGCCCTTTTTTTATTTTTCCTACCTGATTAACTGGTATTTTTATTTGAATAAGTATTGAATCACTTTGATCTGAAATAACTGCTGTAGTTTTTATTGTATAATCGTATTCGAAAAAATAAGTGCCAATCAAAACAGTTACAAAAACAAAGAAAATAACAGAAATACCGATTCTCATTAATCTTGGCGGTATTTGACCGATAATATTCCGGACTTTTTCGCTACGAAGTTCTATGTTCTCCTTTTCGGTTGCCATTTCAATTCCCAAGTTCTAATTGGTTTTTAACTAAATTATAATAAGCTCCTTTTAAAGCTGTAAGTTCCTGGTGTGTACCTTTTTCGACTAATTTGCCTTTTTCAAGCACAACGATCTGATCGGCATTTTTAACTGTACTTAGGCGGTGAGCTACTACAATAACCGTTTTCCCTTTATAGAACTCTTCGAGATTCTCAATTATTTGTCGTTCGTTATTGGCATCTAATGCGTTGGTTGCTTCATCGAGGAAAATAAAAGCGGGATTACGGTAAACAGCACGAGCAATCAAAATGCGCTGCCGTTGGCCTTGGCTTATGCCTTGCCCTTCCTGCCCTATAACGGTGTTGTATTTTAGCGGAAGCGAATCAACAAATTCGTGGATATTTGCTGTACGAGCAGCAAAAAGTAATTTTGATGCAACAATTTCTTCATTTGAAACGGCTATGTTTCGGGCGATAGATTCTGAAAATAAAAATCCGTCCTGCATAACCGACCCACATTGGTTGCGCCACCATTTTGTATTAAAGGTTTGCAGGTTATTGTCTCCAACCAAAATATCACCTTTAATTGGTACGTAATATTGCAATAGTAATTTTATTAAAGTGGTTTTCCCGCTTCCACTGGCACCAACTATGGCAGTTATTTTGCCTTCCGGAATTTGCAGAGTAATGCTGTCAAGTGCTTTTGGTGAATGTAGTCCTTCGTATTGAAAAGTGAGGTTGTTGATAAGAATGTGCTGATGTGCTAATGAGGTAATGTGCTGATTTTTTATTTCACGATTGATGTTTTCGTCTTCTTTGTGATGGATTTCGTTAATACGCTCCAGACTGATTCGTGTATCCTGATAATCATGGATAAATTGAATGGTTTGTTCGATAGGTGCATTTAATTGACCGATAATATATTGCACTGCCAGCATCATTCCAAGTGTAAGTTCACCATGTATAACGGAGGTGGCTGCTATGATGGTGATTAGAATGTTTTTGGTTTCGTTAATAAATACGTTGCCTGCCTCCTGATATTGTTCCAATTTGAGCGATGAAATATTTACTTTAAATAAATCAGCCTGCACATCTTCCCATTCCCAGCGTTTGCGTTGTTCGCAATTTTGCAGCTTTATTTCCTGCATACCATTTATTAACTGATATGTTTTACTCTGATTAATAGAGCGTTGTTCAAAGTATTTATAATCGAGTTGACGGCGTTTTTTCAGGAAAAGTAAAATCCATGAAGTATATAGAATACTTCCAATCAGGAATATAAAGAAGATTTTTATGCTGTATATCCAAAGTACAACACCAAAAATTATAAAATTGACTAAAGAAAACAGCACGCTCAATGATTGAGCGGTTAAAAACCGCTCCACCCTGCGGTGATCGTCAATACGTTGCAAGAGGTCGCCCATAAGTTTGGTATCGAAAAAACTCATTGGCAGATTCATAAGTTTTATAAAAAAATCGGAAACCAACGATAAGTTGATGCGTGTGCTTATGTGGAGTAATATCCAGCGCCGGATAAAATCAACGCTCATGCGGCTAAGCATAAGCACAAGTTGAGCTATTAGTACTAAATAAATAAAACCAATATTTTGATTTTTAATGCCAATGTCAACAATGGATTGAGTAAGGAATGGAAATATTAACTGAAACAAACTGCCTAATAATAAACCGAGTACCAGTTGACCAAAGAACCGTTTGTAACGCAGAAAATAGGTAAACAGGAATTTGAGGCTGTTGCGATCTTTGGTTTCGTTTTTTTGGTTATAGAAAGCCGCAGTTGGCTCTATTAATAATGCTACTCCTTTGTCTAAACTATTTGTTTTTGTGCTTAGCCAATTTTCCTTGAATTCTTCTTCGGTATATGTAATCAGGCCTATTCCCGGATCAGCAACATAAACTTTTGTGGTATTTTGAAAGAAATTCTTTTGCTTGATTTTATATACTACTACAAAATGTTCTTGCCGCCAGTGGACTATGCACGGCAAGGGTGCTTCGTTGGCAAGTTTATCAAATGTAAATCTACCTCCAAGTGTTTTAAACCCAATGTTTTCGGCTGTTTCGCTAATGCCCAATAGTGATACGCCTTCTTTCGAAATATTGCATAAATTCCTTAACGTGTCTAAACTAAAATCTTTCCCGTAATGTTTTGCAATCATACTGAGGCAGGTAGGGCCGCAGTCCATGGAATCGGGTTGAGAGAGAAATGGGAATTTTCCAGAAATACTATTTCTCATCTTTTTCCATATTTAATTCTCTTACTGTATTTTTTAACGGTTTACCCTTTTTAAAGAAATAATTAAACCTGATTAGAATGCATTTAGAATCCATTTTACCAGATGTATTCTCCAAATACTCATTATTCCACCTTTTTTCATTGTAGTTATCGGATAAGAAAAAGTTTAACAATGAAATACTTAATTCGCCTTTATCTTTTAAAATACTTTTACCCAAGGTGATTTCGTCTATTAAGGGGCTTTGTACATAATTACCATCATAGTCAAATTCTTTTCCTTGGATAGAAGCATCAATGTTCAGATATAAATCCAATGGAAGTGAAAATTCAGTTGAAATCCATGATTTATATGACCAGCCATTATATTGTTTGTCATTAAATTTATTGTAATAACATTCAAAATATAAACTTGGATGAACAAAGCCTAAAACGAGTGCCTGTGTATAAAAATATCCACCAAATTGTTTAGATTGTGTAATGTTACCGTACTTCTGAAAAATAATATTTTCATTTGATAATTTGGTTTCAATACCGATTAGATTAATTTTTTGCTTATAATTCAATGAAAATGATATAAAAGTACTTTTTTTCTTGTACGAGTAATTTATTTCAACATTTCTAAGTTTTTCTGGTTTTAAAAATGGGTTTCCAGTTGAGATTGTCATTGAATCACTTGAATAATATGTGTACGGTGAAAGCAGCTGATAGCGGGGGTAGTTTAAGTATTCTTTGTACAATATTTTAATTTTACTTGCCTTACTTAAGTTGTAAAGGGCTGAAAATGAAGGCATGTAATTCCATTGATTGAATTTAACCGAATCGAAGAAATTTATAAAAAAATTTTCGCCGCGGATGCCAATCTGCGCAGAAAATTTGTTTTTGTTATAGGTAATGGTACCGTAAAAAGCTGTTCTAAAGTCCTTATATTTAAAAAATAGGGAATCTGTGTTAATTACCTGATTACTCGTAATTGTCCTTTGGTACAAATTAATACCCGTTTCGGCATTCAATAGTTTGCTAATAGGATGTGAATAATCAAGTTTTGAATTGACAGAATTATTTTGGTTAATATCATAAATATTCCGTGTGGAAACAGATTGAACCGAGTTATCGGGATATAGGTATTCCGTATTTTGATATAAATCTTTATCACGCTCCATTAAATAAATATTGGTGTTGAATGTAAGTTTTTGGTCCTCGCCGCTAAATTTTCTCTTGAAGAAAAGTGTATAATTTTGAAACCGGTTTGTTCCATTATCGTCATTAAGAGCATTAGCCTTATATATCAGAGTGTCATTAATACTATATTGCGAGATAGCACTCAGATCGCTATTGTTTTTGTGTATTTCAAAATTTGCAGTCAAATTTATCAATGTTTTTTTATTTATCTGATAATCAATCCCATATTGAAAGATATTACCAATATGAACATTTTTATTGTTATCGCCAGATGTATCTGATATTCGATTTGAAGCTCCGTTAATATTGGTTAACCTTTCCGATTGAAATTCTGAATGTGTAGAGTGACTTGCATTTAGTTTATACATCCCGAAAATCCTGAATTTTGAAAATTCATAGTCTATCTGTATGTTCGATGTATTGTGTTTGTTTTGAGTAAAATATGTTAAGTTGGTTGATATTTTTAAGCCTTTTTTGCGTTCTTCTTTTAGAATCACATTGATTACACTTGAGACATCAGAATCATATTTAGCTGAGGGGTTATTGATAATCTCTATTTTTTCAATGTCAGTTGGTTCTATTGCATTAAAATTTCTATTGCTGTACGAGCCATCGATTAGCAAAAGCACTTTCGAGTTTCCCATTAGTTTAATGGATTGGTCAGCTTTACTAACTGTTACCCCAGGTGCTTTGGCAAGCAAATCAAGACCTGTAGCCGAATTTTTCAAGCTCAGAGAATCAGGAATAAACACAATTTTATCAACCATCGTTTTCACACCTGATTGTTCTCCTTTTATAACAACTTCCTGAAGTTGATATTCATCTGGTGCAATAGATATGTTTAAAAAAAAGGAACTTCCTTTTGCAAGAATTTCCTGATTGAACTTTTTAGTTTTATATCCAATACAACTTACAACTATTTTATACCATTTACAATCAACTATAGGAATAAAAATCCTGCCAGTACTATCCGAAATTACTCCATACATTAATTTCCCCGAAATGCTATCGATTAGTTGAACCGTGGCATATTCAATCCCTTTTTTACTGGTGGAATCTGATATTTTCCCATACACATCACTTTTTCTCACTTTCTGGGAAAAGCAAAAACTGCTGAAAAGTGTGAATACAGATAATAGTAACAAAATTCTCATTGTGGTACTTTGCTTCGTTTAAAAAGATTGTTTATCTCCTGTTCATTGCTAACATTTAGGCCACGGTATTGTGCTATAATATTATTTTTAGCATCAAAAATGTACATCTGAGGACGTAATACATCAAATTTGCCTTTAAAATCACGAAAATTATTATCTTTTACTATATTCGGGGAATTATAAAGAAAATCAGCTAATGCATTGTTTACATCGAGATAAAGCGGAAAGGAAAATTTTTTTTTATCCGAAAATGACTGAATTTTTTTGTAATATATCATATCTGAATAGTTGCACACAGCTACAATTTCAACATCAAAATCTTTTTCCCATGCCGCTTTGTTTTCTTCGAGAAATTTCAATTCGTACAGGCATGGTTTGCAATAAATCGAAAAGAAACAAATGCAAGTGAACCTATGGCTTAATGTTACCGATATAGTATCGCCATTCATGGATAAGAGTGGGAAAATAGCCTCAGGCTTTTTTTCAATTGTTTGGGCTACACCCGAAAATACACCAATATTGAGTAGAACGGATATTGCGAACCTAATTAATTTATATGACATAGGTTGTAACGTTTTAATTCAAATTCATAAGATGAGATTGGAGGACACAAAATATTAAAGATGCATTTATTGCATGGAGAGACTTTTGACCTTGTTAAAAACCAGCTATTGCCATTCTGGAATTCAGCATCAAGTATTTCTTGAATAGAGTTAGTGGAAATATTTCCCAGAGAATCCTGCAACATATTTGCATAAACATCTCCAATAGCATTAATAATCAATTTGCCAAAATATTTAGAGTTAATATTCATGTTTTTAAAAACCTCATTCTGAGTTGGTTTAAATGATAACACGTCATTTTTATTGAGAAATACATTCTCCTCAAAAAAATCGAGATTTGATCCATTGTAGGAAGGAATATAATTTATTTTTCTATTCTCAATTTGAAGATCGTTGTATTTTTCCGCTTCATCTATATTCTCAATGTAACAGTTGAACTCAATGTTTTTACCGGAAAGGTATCGATTAATAGTATTCATGTGGCTTTTATGGTTCTCATCTCTCAAATTGAATATAAATTTGGATTTTGGTAATTCCATTAATGCAATGAGTTTATTAAGGTCGTTCAAAACATCTAACGTATTAAAATTGAAGCATATTTGAGTTCTGTTAAAGAATTTATATAACATGGCAATCAAATCATCAAAATGCTTATACTCAAGAATATTGTATCCATTGAGATTTATTCTATGAACTGATTCTGACAAATATAAAGGATCAATAAAATTATTAATCAATTGATAATCTACACTGTAAGTTTCAGATTCAAGAAGTAAGTTTGAATTTCCTTTTCTATTTTGTTTTAAATCTTCGTATGAATATTTAGCATTTAGTACGATTGTCAATTCTCTAAGATTTAGAAATGAATTATATGAATTATCTTTTGACACTTTCTTTTGTCCATATTCATTTTGAATGCTAATTACTGGAGCAAATTGAATTGGTGCTACTTTGTCATAAGAGACAATTATCCCAATTTTCTTCTGTTCAACCTCATCAATAAATGATTTTACCCAATCTAAATGCAACAAATTTTCCTCGATTTTAATTATATTGTAATTATTTTCTCTTCTTGAAAATGTTTTGATGATTTTATTATCAGAAGTTATTATTTTTTCTCCATTAAGTGAATTGTAATATAATACGTGCTTATCTCTGATTTCAGTAAAAACATATGGAGCTAGGATTATCTGTTTCATTTTTAAAGTTTTTAAGAAATGGATGTTTCAAGAATTATTTTGCTAAAAACCTCTGGATGATCCTCAAAATAGGTAATAATATTACTTAAATAAGTTGAAAAATCCAAACTATCCATATACCCATAACAAGTTATCGAATCATCATTTAGGTTCAATTGAAACATACATTGAGTGCAGTTGGTGATTCGAAAGCAATTCTTGCACATATTTTCCATTCTTTCCAAATAACCTGAATAAATTTTTGCCAGATTATTGAAATCAATATTAACGCCATCTTTTGTTACTGTTCCGAAAGAATATTTGTGAGATACATTTTCACATGGCAATAATTTACCGTTTGCTGTAACAAATATTTTTCGTGAGAATGGCAGACATGTGCCTGATGGTTTGATCGACCGTTTACGATTAAAATACAAATCACTATAATTGACGAAAACTAAATTTGTCTGATTAAATATGAAATACATTGCTTCTTTAAAATCAGGAATCTCTTTTAAGTTTTCTTTGTGTAATAAGTTATAGTAATCTTCTGATTGCTTTAAATCTACATCTTTATTTTTATAAAGATGTTGTAATTCGGCCTTTTTTTCAGATATTAATCCATCAGAAGATATTTCTGCTATCATAGGAGACTTCCCAAATTGCTCTTGAATGAAAGTGCTTATTTCTTCAACAGAATTTCTGTTGTGCAAAACACTGTTAAAGTTCAGATATTCTGCAAAATACTTAGGAAAATTATTTTTGATTGATGTTAGGTTAGAAACGACTTTGTTAAACGAACTTGTACCATCCTTGAACACCCTGTATGAATTGTTATGATGATTTCCATCTAAGCTAATTAATAATCGGAATTTGAACTGAATCAGAAAATCAATATATCTATTTATTAGAGTTGCATTTGTAGTCATTGAAAAATTAAAATGAATACTCTTGGTTTCAATGCTCTTTGCGAACATTGTTATATCTCTAATAAATTTAAAATTCATAAGAGGTTCACCGCCATAAAAACTAATATTTATCTCATTTATTACAGATGTTGAATAATTTGATCTACAATAGTCGTAGATATATTTAACTACTTGTATGCCAGCTTCAATATCTAACTCATTATTCTTTCTTTGGTCATGACCACTGTAAAAATCACCGTATGTACAATATTTGCATTCTAAGTTGCATTTTTCAGTTACTTCGAAAGCAATTTGTGGGAAATTTGACAAATAGAATTTTGCGACCTCACTTTCTATCTCTTTCTTTATTGGTGTCTGTATAGCATTCAAATCATTGTTTGAGATAAGAATATCTTTAAAATATTGTAACTTATTCTCACTAATATGTAAATCATTTTGCTTTAGAAGAGAACAATTTAATTGATGAAGATGCATTTTTTGTTGTTGTGCAAAGGCCACGATGTTATATATGTCATCATCTATATTATGTATAAGCTTTTCATTGCAACAATACAAATATTTATTTCCATTCTGGCTTCGAGTTAGAATTATATTTTCCATAAAATTAAGTTACTAATAATAGGAGCAAAAACATATCGCTATAACACCAGCCTTTGGTAATATTCAGCAGTAAATTTTTACCCCTACTATTAAGCTTAAGTAAGATTTAATTATAGATTCAGTTTTCGCATTGTGTTGAGGCAGCATTTTTATCTGTACAACGACAAGTGCTTGTGTTTAAACTTGAACGATTGCAGGCTCTATCAGGATTGCAAGTGTCGCAGCAGCAACTACAAGGGCAGCTACACCAACCAAAGATCCCGCCCCCGTCTTCACCTCCTCTTAAGGCAGTTAGTTCATCATTACTTAGTTTTTCTTTTTCATTAAAGTCAGATAATTTTAGATTTAGCTTTTTCATGACTGTAATTTATTTATATTGATGGGCTGCATTTATAGTGGCGTCACCCTCATCACTTGTTTAGCATTATGGCCATTAATACTAAAAACGATTGCTAAGGTAAGATGCAAAATCAGTGTTTCGACAAAGTGGTCATCTTAATTCCCAAGTGGTCGTTTTTAGCTCACAAATGGTAATTCGAAGTTATTTTTTTGTTTCTTGCTTACTGAAAAACTGTTTGATGTTGTGCCATCTTCTTCGTGAAACGATAAGACATTGACCAGTATTTAATTGAATTTCATGTTTTTTTGAGCAAATGATTTCTATAAACTTCATATTTACTAATCTTTTCGGGCAGATACGCAAGAAGCCTATTCCTTCAAAATCTAATTCAAGTTTCTTAATAGTATCAGTGTAATGATATGGTTGCTCTCCATTAGTATGAAAAATGAATACTAAGTGCCCGTCGCATTCAAAATATTTAACAGTCTCAATATCAACCTGAATTGTTCTGGATTTTTCCACAATTATTATTTTCTTGTCTTTTTGTTTGCTATAATCTATTGTCATATATGTAAAGTTTTCTTGTGTGTAAGCCAAGAGCAAATGTGTTGCAAATTTTAGTGTCGGCAGGTGTGTCAGCAAAATTTGCAACTCATTTGCTGTGGGTAGGGGTTCTGTTTTTTCTACGCCTTGTTGCCAACTTGTTTATAACAACACAAACTTAGTACTTTTACTTGATTCCACCTTCATCTTCACGCTTCTTTTTTTCATCCATCAATTTATCCAGCGGACTCTGAATTTTATCAATCCCTCTTTTGGTTAAATGCGTGTAAATAGTAGTCGTTTTTATATTGCTGTGCCCCAGCAAAGCCTGTATAAAACGCAAATCGGTTCCTGCCTCAAGTAAATGGGTGGCAAAAGCATGGCGTAAGGTGTGCACTGTAGCCTTTTTCTGAAGATTGGCCGCTTTAACAGCCCTGCCCATCACATTCACCACACTGCCGGCACTATAAGGCTCTCCCTTGTATTGCCCTTCAAAAACATAAAGGCTGCTTTTATATAATTCGCGGTACGATAGAAGTGCCGCGACAATGGAATAAGGCAGTATAACCATCCGGTCTTTTTTGCCTTTACCCGACCTTACGTGAATTTTATACTCGTCAAACAACACATCGTCCCACTTCAGGCCAAGCAGTTCACCCCGCCTGAGTCCGGTGCCATAAGCCAACATAATTACTAACTTGTGCTTAACATTGCTTATCTTGTCAAAAATGGCAATACATTCATCCTGGTTGATCACAACAGGCAGTTTAAAATCTTTTTTGGGCCTGGGAAGTTCAATCTCAAAATGTGGAATGCATAATACTTCGCTGTAGTAGATTTTAAGGGCATTAACACAAGTATTGCCGCTCGAGGGCGAAAGCCCCTTGAGTATCATATTGCCAAGGTATTTTACTATTTCGGCACGCGCAATTGTTGCCGGATCGCGGTAACCAGTAAACCTCAGAAACGAGATAAATGCATGAGCGTATGATCTTATGGTACTTGCACTCTTGTTCGTCGCCAGCATTTGGTCGGTAAAGGCATCCACGTAAACCCGTGCATCAGGTGGCGTAAGATTTCTTACCTGATCCATAGCCCTGACCAGCTCAACCTTTCGTATTGAGGGTGTATAGCGCTTATTCAGATACTTCTCCGGCAATCGGTTTTCGAGTATCATTCCATGGTCTGACGCAATTTTTGCGAGGTTTTCGAAAACCAATGGACTGGCCGGCAAAAGGTAACACTCCTGCGTTTTACTATATCTGCTGCCTGCAAAGCGCTTAACGATTTGAATAATTGCCGAAATATTAGGTAGTTTTACCTGTATCATCCTTTTATCGGCCTCATGCATTTCGACAACAACAATATCGCTGCTAGAATTTGCGGTATTGTCATTCCAGTATTCTGAGGGCAATAAGCCAGGTTTCCCCAGCAAGGCTTCAACACGGGTTTTTACTGCAATATTGCGGTAAACCATGTAAGCCTTATACGAAGCATTCCAATAGATTCCCTTTACAGCCTTTAGCCCTTTGCTAACCTGCTCGTTATAGGGTACTTTTACAATCCAGTATTTCCCTGAAGTTGACAAATATTCAGCTTTAAAACCGGCATTTTCACCCGCCTGGCCAAAGGCTGACCTTTCGACCTGTGATGGATTATGTCCCGTGTCCGCTGTGGATGGGAGTGCGCTGTTGCCTTGTGGCAAAGCTATGGGCGCAATGTCGTGGCTGTTTTTCAAGCCAGGCGCCGGTGCCGGATTGTCTTCAACAACTTCGCTGATGATTTCAATTTCGGTAAATACTTCTTTTATTCTCTGATAATTATCTTTGTTATAATCAACATACCAGCACTTTTTCGACTGGCTCCAATGGGCGCCGATCTCTTTTGCACATTGCTTTAGTTTCTCATCGAAACCAAAAAAGATCCCGATTCGAAAAGCATCGCGGTGCATTATTTTCTGGATGCTGACCATAACTATAATTTAATCCGGAAAAACAGGTAAATATAAAAAATAAAAACCAAATTCATATTGGCAAATCATTAAAATATTTCCTATTCTAACGCATTCGCCACGTCGGTCACAAAAAACGACTAGATGTTATATCATAAAATATTGATGTAAATATACTGAAAAAATTCAGAAATCATTCCTGATTATTTTTTTTTCGTATGAAATGAGAATTTTTTTTTACACAAAAACGGTGTTGCTGTTTGAATGAATGCAGGAATATCTGCGACAAGCCAACGGTAAACTGCAAATAACGTGGAGGTTGCGATGTGCATCCTTTTCAGCCCGGTGCCGAAAAACATTTGGGACACAGACGCCCATATACCTTAAGAACCGCACTATGAAATTTACACCTTAGTTGAGCGATTTGATCTAAGCGAAAAAGCGCTTTACTTAGGTAAACCCCGATTTGGAAATTGTTGCAATTCACCTGAACTGTAAGTAATGTATTTCAAATCGCTCAATTTGGGTTACAGAATGTTGAGCTTTCGCTATTATCAGTTAGAAATTGGATTAATTTGAATTTGCCCTCCGATTGCTTTCAAAACTTTCATTATTGTAGCAAATTGAGGTTTGGCTCCATCAGACAATGCTTTGTTCAAACTCGGTCTGCTCAAACCGGTTTCTTCCGCTATTTTGGTCATTCCTATCGCTTTCGCAATATGTCCTATTGCATTGATTACATTGGTGTTATCTCCTTCTTCTAGAACAGTATTGAGATACTCGGCAATCATTTCTTTGCTATCCAGATAATCCGCTATGTCAAATTTTGAAGTTCCCATTCTTTCTATTTGTTCAATTTTTCT
>Ga0105048_10014181_pt1 | contig 12421 bp, 9 predicted proteins | sample MAT05_FD_78382 | JGI IMG/M metagenome (GOLD analysis project Ga0105048, IMG submission 78382) | Freshwater microbial communities from Lake Fryxell liftoff mats and glacier meltwater in Antarctica - MAT-05 | ecosystem: Environmental > Aquatic > Freshwater > Ice > Liftoff microbial mat | place... | reverse complement strand
AGCGCGAACTTTCGCTTCAACCCGACCGCGCTGGAGGCGAGCTTCTTGAGCGTCTGCGCGAAATTCTGGTCGCAGATGCTGCCCACCTCGCCCCCGGTCAGCGTGGAGAGCGCCTCGTACTTGAGCCCCGGCGCTGCTCCGCACGAGTTGCCCGCGGCGTCGCCCATGATGGCGGCGGTGGCGACCATGCCGTCGTTTCCAATGCCCTTCACGGTCTCGAAGTATCGATAGAAGTAGCGCGTGTCTTGGCTCGACTTGTCGTCTTCGTCGCTGACGAAGATGATGTACAGGTACGCGTTGGGCCGCAGAAACGAGAAGTCGGTGCCGGTCACGCAGTCGCTCGGGCACAAGCGCATCTCTTTGGGGCAGGCCTTTTGACAGGCTCCGCGTTGGTGCGTTTGTTGAACTCGAGCGCCAGGCGAGCCGCCTCCATGCCCACCTCGTAAGGCGTACCCTTGACCCCCACCATCACGTTGGCCGCGAAGGCTGCGCCGAGGTTGGGCGTGGCGGGCGTCAGCACCCGCGGCGTGCCGACGAACTGGCCAGCCTCTTTGAAGACATCGGTCGTGGTGATGCCAATGCGAAAGTCGACCGAGTTCGCGGTGAACTCAGAGATGAATGACTGAAAGTTCTTCGCCAGGTTCTGCTGCCTGGGCACCATCGAGCCGGAGTTGTCGACCACCCAGAGCACATCGATTTCAGAAGCCGACTGCTGCGTGTACGTGTCGACTCGCGAGTCTGGCGGCAGCGCAGCGACCAGCCGCTCTGGCTGACAGGCCACCGCGAGCAGTAAAAACAAGAGAGCACCGGCGAATCGAGTCATGCGAGCCACCTTCAGAAACACGCTGGTGTGTAGCGAATGGTCAGCGTTTGACCGATTTTGGGTACCGCGGTGTCGATCAGGGTGACGGTGTTCGACGCGGCGTCGTACGACCAGTCGGTCGCCGCCAGCGGCTGATCATTGACCAGAACTTCGACGGGCACTCCCGCCAAGTTCGGGTAGGCGCTGAGCGAGAACCGACTGGGAAAAGTGAAGACGGTACGGCCGATCTTATTCAGCGCCGTTGCCCAATCGGTGGTGCAGATTTCATCGGTGTGGCTACCGGTCTGATGAGGCTGACGGCCGACTTTCCGTTGTTGGTGAGGCTCAGCTCGAGGTCACCGGTTCTGGAAGGAGCGAACTTGCCGAAATCGAGGGTCGCAGGGTCACCGGCACTGCGCCGAACGACATCTGGGTGATGGGTTCCTGCGCCACCTCGCCCTGGCACTTCGACGGCTCGACGTGGGCCGACACCGGCCCGGTGCTCGGCGACTGCGGCACCATCACCGCCGTCTCGGCCAACGAGGCCTGGCTGACGCGCGGGAGCACCATGCTGCGGTGGAATGGCTCGACCTGGGCACCGAGCGATTCGGGGAAGCCGGATGCGGGCTGGGGCTTCACGGTCTATGCGACGCCTGGCTCGACCTGGGCCGGCAGCGCGAGCGACGTGTGGATCGGCCCGACGCAGCAAATCTCGTTTCTGCATTTCAACGGCGCTTCTTGGTCGTCGGTGCCCACGCCGCTGGGCCGAAAGCTCGGCAACTCGCCCATTTCCCCGCACGTCGCGCTGGGCGGCCCGGCTGCGAATGACCTGTGGGCCACCACCGAGAACCAGACGCTGTTGCACTTTACTGGCAGCAGCTGGTCTGAAGTGCCCTCGGGCATCAATGCGATTCGGGCCATCGTCGGTGCGAGCGCCAACGATGCGTGGCTGGTCGGCGACTATATGACGGCGCTGGGTGGAGGCGCGGTGCTGAACCGAAGAGGGCACTGGCACACCTCGGTCGCTCCGCCGGCCAACTCGCTCAACGCCGCTTCGATTCACGGTCAGCGCCTCTGGGCTGCCGGCAACGTCGGTCACTTCGACCCGAGCTCCGACGGTGGCGTGTGGTCGATGGAGAAGCGCGGCAGCGACCCGTACTACGGCGTCTACGCAGCGGCTGACGACGACGTGTACTTCGTCGGCAAGAACTTCGCTCAACACTGGAACGGCTTGAGCTGGCAGACCGCGTTCAGCGGCACTGCGCAGACACTGCGAGCCATTTGGGGTCTGAACGCGAGCGAGATCTGGGCAGTCGGCGATCTCGGCACGGTGGTGCGCTTCACCGGTGGCCAGGGCACCAAGCAGACCATCGGCACCTCCGCGCGGCTCAACGGGGTGTGGGGCCGCTCCGCGAACGACGTATGGCTGGTGGGCGCCAGCGGCACGATTCAACACTGGGTTGGCGCGGCCTTCGAGACAGTCAACGCCCCGCTCTCGAGCGTCGAGCTGATTGGGGTCTCCGGCACCGCCACCACGCTGTACCTGCTGGGCGCGACCCGGCTCTACCAGCTGACCGGCACCACCGTCACCGAGGTGGCGAGGTGGCGAGGTGGCGAGGTGGCGAGGTGGCGAGGAGCGACTTCAACACTGGCAGCTTCACCACCATCACCACCCTCGACGGCATCACCTTCGTCGGCACTGAGCGCGGGGTGGTGCTCAGCAACGCCGCGCTCTAGCCAGCTGCAGCACGTGAAACCCGGGTGAAACGTGCTCTTTCGGCGCGAACCACCGGCCCCGGGTGCGACGGGCACGCTCTTCCTTGCTCCACGGCACGTAGGCCAGCTCTTGCGCCAGCAGCGTGTCGTCGTCGTCGCCTTCAATCATGATTCGAGATCGAGTCGGGTGAGCGCCTCGTCGCCCCGGGCCCCTTCGAACACGTGCCACGCGGCGAGCAAATCGAGGTGCGCAGGCCCGACGCTGGCGAACACGGTGAGGTCTTCAGGCGCCACCCGACCCGGTTGACGGCCGCCGAGCACATCGCCGAGCAAGGTGGTGAACGGCACACCCCATTCGAGCGAGGGCGAGGTCGAATCGGTGAAGCGCTTCGCTCGACGGAGCAGCGCCGGCGGCAACGGCGAGGTCGTCGCTGCGTCGGCATTGAGCACTGTGACGTGCGCTCCAGGCCGCAGGTTGTCGGTCGGCAGGCTCACGTTGCCGGTGAGAATGATCAGGTCGGCGTTCTCGACCGCCTCTTCAGGCGAATTCGTACCGCGCACCGAGGTGGCCAGCGTCGACTGCAGCCTCAGCGCCAGCTCGGTGTTGGCCGCCGGGTCATCTTCGAACAACCACACCCGTTGAATGGAGCGCACCAACCGAATCGCCTTCAGCGCGCCGCTCGCGGCCAGGCCCGAGCCCAACACGGCCACGTGACGTGCGTCTTCTCGCGCGAGCACGTCGGCTCCCAACGCGCCAACCAGCGACGCACGCAGCGAGCTGAGATGGCCTGCATCCATCACCGCGAGCACTTTACCGGTCTTCGCGTCGTGCAGCTGCAGCACCGAGCGAGCACCGCCCGCGCCCGGCAGCTCGGTTCGAACCGCCACCGAGAACGCCGGCACCGTGGGCCAGACCGAGCGACGTACGCGGGTCACCACGCCATCGGTCGAGTGATCGAGCCCCGCACTGGGCGGGTTGGCATCGGCCGACGAGGGCAGGCTCAGCGCCTCGCGCAGCTCCCGAAGAAGATGAAGCGCTTGGAGGTGCCGCGACACATCGGCGCGAGAGAGAAAAGCGGTGAGCATCCGCCGCGATTCAACGCTGAGTCGGGCCGAAAGGAAATCAAAGACCGCTCAGAGGGCAGGCCACTGCGTTCAGCGAGGTTACTTGGGCAACGGCGCGATCCACGAGCAGCTCGAGTCGACCTGGCACGCGTCGTACCCGAAAGACTTGCCCGCGGAGCACTGCGATGCACCGCCGCCTCTCACGAAAGAAGACTTGACGACTGTGGCACAGGAGGGGCGCGAATGAGCGACGCCAGCGCTTCGGTCGTAAGTCGCCCGGCTGTTTCAGTGCCCGCCAGGAGCGAATCGACGAGCTCACGCTTCTCTGCGTGCATCGACACAATTTGTTGCTCAATGGTCGCTTCAGCGATGAGACGGTAGACGGTGACCGGTCTGCTCTGCCCGATGCGATGAGCCCTATCAGAGGCTTGGTCTTCGACGGCTGGGTTCCACCAGGGGTCTAAGTGAATGACGTAGTCGGCCGCGGTAAGGGTGAGCCCAGTGCCGCCCGCCTTCAACGAAATCAGAAAAACATCACCACCTTGGCCTTTCTGAAACAGCTCAACCCGTCGTTGCCGCTCGGCGACTGGCACTTGGCCATCGAGATACGAAAAGGTGATGCCTTCGTGTTGGCACGCCTGTCTCACGAGCGCCAAGTGCTTCGTGAACTGCGAGAAGACCAACACTCGATGATCGCCCGCAGCGAGGTCTTTCACAAGCTCGAGCAGGCGCGTCAGCTTCGAGGTTGGCCCTTGCCACGCATCGTCGATGAGTTTCGGGTGACAGGCGGTCAACCGCAGCCGAGTCATCGCCGCGAGTACCTGAAACCGCTTGTCTTCACCGAGCTCACCGTCGGCCAGGTCGGCCATCGCCGAGAGTCGCACATCGTCGTAGAGCGCCTTCTCTTCGGTCGAGAGGGGTATGACGATTTCGACGTCGGTACGCTCGGGCAGCTCGCGAGCCACTTGGCTTTTGCTGCGCCTGAGAACGAACGGTTGAATCAACACCGAGAGGGCTTTGAGCGCCTCTGGGCTCGAGGTGCCAAAGCGCCGTCGAAACGATTCTTCACTTCCAAAAAGTGAGGGCATCACGGCCCGAAAGAGGCTCCACAATTCACCGATGTGGTTCTCGACGGGGGTACCACTGAGCGCCACCTTGAACTGCCCCTTGACTCGTTGCGCTGCCCGAGCGCGAAGGGTGCCCGAGTTCTTGATGGCATGGGCCTCGTCGAACACCACGGTTGCCCATGACCTGGCTTCAAGTGATTCGATCTCGCGGGCCAACAGCGACCAGCTCACGACCCACACCTCGCCCGCCTTCATGCTTGAAACGTCGCGGCTTGACTCATGAAAAAGGCTCACCGAGAGCGACGGAGCGAACTTCGCCGCCTCAGCGCGCCACGTGTGGAGCACTGACGCCGGTGCGACCACCAGCGCCGGCCCCAAGGCCGCGCGAGAGACCAGCAGCGTCAAGGCCTGCAAGGTTTTGCCGAGCCCCATGTCGTCAGCAAGACAGGCCCCTGCGCCCCATTCAGCAAGCCGCGACAGCCACCGAAAACCTTCGACTTGATAGTCACGCAGGTCGGCCTTCAATGCCTTCGGCACGTGGAAACGCTTGTTGGAGGCGGCCGCCAAGCGCTCGGTCAAGTCGCGCCATTCGCGCGCCGCCTCGAGTGATTCGACCTGGCCCTCGAGCGAATCGATGAGGGGCATCGTGCCAAGGGTCAGCTCGATGCCCTTGCCGTCGTCGCCGAGGTGAGCGAGCGGCGAAAGCTTCTCGAGCAGCCCCTCAGAGAGCTCGGCGTAGTCGTTGTCACCCAGTTTGACCCAGCGACGCCGGTGCCGCGCTGCTTCGAGCAACTGAGCCAACGCGACCCGACGGTCATCGAGGTGAAGTTCGCCGTCGAGACCAAACCAGTCTCGCTTTTTTTCGATGCGCAGATTCAATTGCTCCAGGCGACCTGCCGCAGTGAAGCGCGGTGCTCTGGTTTTGTATTCGACTCCGACATTTTGGGCTTCGAGGTGGTGTACCCGACGCAACAGCTCGATGGTCTTGTCGGAGGCCTCGAGATGCCAGGTGTAAGGTTCAAAAGATGTCGACGCATCGAGGCCGAGTTCAGCCATCACGCGTGCCGCTTCAGAGACCTCGAGATCGAACGCGCGCTGCGCAAATCGGCGCCGGCGCCCATCAAAGGTCGCTGAGACCGAGACCCCCTGGCCCGGCAAGAAGACGGCACCGGCCACCAACGGCTCGCTTCGCAGTGCCAAGACGAAGCCATCGGCCCTTGAATCGATTCGAATAATGGCCCGATTCGTCGTTGGTACCTGGTCGCCCTTCAAGTCTTCAGGCAGCTCGACCGAAGCGCCCGCCTCGAGGCTTGGCAACATCTGCGTCAGCTCGGGTATCGCCTCTTTGGGAAAATTCGAACCGTAACGTCGAAGCGTGCTGCTCAAGCTGGCGACCTCGTTCGAGACAATACAGAGGCTGATCGTGCCATTCTCAAAGGCCGGCACGACCCGGCCGCTCGTCGATCGATACGAAAGGGCCTGCTCGCTCGACGGCCCGAGAGCCACAGAGAGATCGACCCCCTGGTCGGTGTTCTTGAACACCACCGCAGCACGCTTCGAGACCAGTGGGCTCGGCTGCGACTGACCTTCCCAGGTCACCCCGGGGTGGCCCTCAAGAAGCAGGAGCGCGTCACCAAAAAAAACACTGTGTTCGAGTCGATGACGCGACTGCGCCTGAGCCAGAGCCAAGGTAAACAGCTCGAGAAATCGTCGTTCGGCACCAGAGACTCTATTGATGTAGTCAGCCGGCCGATCGATTCGTTTCGGCTTCGCCTGGCGCCCTTTCAGCAGCTGCTTGCGAAACGAAAGCTCGAAGGCCCGAGGGCCAATGACGAACGCCAAAGTGCCTGCATCTTCGACTTCAGTCGCTTTGGGCGACGAGAGGGCCACGAGCGCTTGTTGCCATTTCGGAGCAAGACGGGCGACCAGTTTTTGCGCCATCGGCGAGCGCGGGTCATCGGTCGCATCGAGCATGGCTTCGAGCGCGACCACGACATGCACGCAGTTGGTCGACGAACAGCTGCAGCGAGGCACGATGGGTTCGCGCTCGGTGCCGTTGCCATCGAACGACACCGTCGCTTCAGAGGGTGAGAACGGGCAATCGACGCCCACAGAGAGCCCTTCATCGAGCAACGCGAGGTCGGCGCCGAAGAAGTGAAGGGGGTAGATCGCTCTTCGCGATTGCCGAAGCGCGGCTGCACTTACTCGAAATGCATCGAGCCGTGGCTCGCCGGTAAGCTCAGGAGCGAGCGGCCGCGACTCAGTGTCGGCTACTCTGGCGGCCCGAAGGTTCGTGATGAACGTTTCAAGACTCACGATGAGAGAGCGATACCGTGCCCGCGAAATCTCCCGCACCACAGCGAGGCCACCGATTGTTTCGGTTCTGAAAAAGGAGTTCTCTTCGTTGAGAAACTCGGTGCTCCACTTTCGAAAGTCGGGCAAGCCCGCAGCGAGAATCAGTTCATTGAGCGAGGGCTCGTCGACGCTCGGCTGCGATGCCGCCCAATGTTGAAAGGCCGTGAGCAGCGCGGGGTGGGGTATGACTTTGCCTACGGTTCGATGAAATTCTGATCGCTTCAGAAATGTGCCCACCGCAAGCGGCCCGAACGCTCGCAAGACCGCCTTCGCGCCGCTGGGTACCCGCAAGTGATTCGCGACCTCGGACATCTCAAGAGATGCCAACGGCGTGTCGATGAGAAAGTCACCGAATGCTTCGAGCGATGCGAAATGAAGAGGTATTGGCACGGGGACCGGCTGTACACGAATCGCACTCGCTCTTACAAGACGCGGCGGCTCGTTTCACAATACCTCGGCCCGCGGGTAAGCGGGCGTGCCGCCGGTCAGCGAGGTTACTTGGGCAACGGCGCTATCCACGAGCAGGTGGAGTCGACCTGGCACGCCTCGTACCCGAACAACTTGCCCGCGCTGCCGGCGTAGCGGCCAATCTGGTTGCCAAGCAGCGAGCCTAAGTCGAACTTCGCCTTGCGGTCGGGTATCGCAAACCCGTGGGCGCCCTGGGGCTTGAGCATCATGAACTCGACGCCCGTGACGCCATCAGGCACCGGTCGATACTTCGTCAACCGAAGCGGAGGCGTCAGGCGCGGCACGCCGTACCCATCATCGGCACCGGTAATCGACGAGAGGTTCTCGAGGTCCATCAAGACGCCGGCGCCGGTACCCTCCTGCTGATACCGCGACATGCGGCTCAAGCCCTCAACCGCCCATGAGTCGATCAGCTGCTGGTTCTGGCTCTTGCCGTACCGCGGGTCGACCTTGTCGAACTCGATAAACCCAGCGGCTCGGGCCAGCGCCACTCCGGTCGCCACGGGCACGCCGGTGTCTCCGACCGAGGGCATCATGATCACCCGGGTCGACACGGTCTCGCCCGTGCCGTAGGCCAAAGTGCGGTGCTGCTCCCAATACGGCGCGAAGTTCATCGGGTCACCAGACTCCAACCCCACCTGGGCCAGGCTCAGCAGGCGGCGAATCTCGGGCGAACCGCGGCGCAAACCGAAGCCGTCGGTGAACGCAATCATCGGCGTACCCTCGGCGAAGGTTCGCCCGCCGACCGTGCCCGCGCGGTCGAGTGAGTTGATGGTGAAGAGCGGCTCCACGCCAGCAGGCACGGCGCAGCCCGTGCGTTCTTCGGGGCGCAAGGTGCCGGCGTAGGCGCGAAGCTCGAGCGGGTCGCCTTCATCGCTCGACACCGCCACCCGGAACTTGCCGTCGGCTTGCACCAGACCGCAGCGGTGCTCGTGGGTCTTCAAGTTGAACGCCACCACCGTGTCGTTCGGCGAGAGCGGCGGCAGCGCATGCACCGCCAGGTTCGCCTCGTAGCCCTGTGCATCGGGGCCGGTGACGGTGAGCACGCCGCTCTCGTTGGTGATCAGCGGCGAGAGCAGCCGAAGCACCATCGCGTTGCGCACCCCGCCCAACGAAGAGCGGGCGCCGATTTCGCTCAGCATGCCGCCAGGAACGATCGACACCGCGCTATCGAACTGCGGTTCGACCCCTGAAGCGACCGCCGCGATGATGCCGCCCAGCGAGCCGCCTGAGATCTGCAGCGACTGGGCACCGCCCACGTCGACCTGCCCATCGGCGTTGAAGTCGCCCGCCAGTTCGTTCACGCCATCTTTGTTCACGTCGAAGTCCCACCGTTGCTCGCCGTCGAAGCTGCGCAGCACGCGCACCACCTGCATCACGTCGACCATTGTCTGGCGAACCATGTCGCGGGTGTGGAGAACGTACGACGTCCAGTAGTCGGCGCCTGAATCGAGCATGCCATCTTGATTAAAGTCGATGGCGCGCCCGGTGAGCAGTGCCTTGCCGAACCCCGCCAACCCTCGGGCGGCGAAGACCGATTCGACCAGCGGCAACAAGTCTTTGTCGAGCCCGACACCGTGGCTCGGCGCGTTGATGGCCAGGGTAGCGACGCCATACCGGGCGAGCGCGCCCGCGACCTCGAGACCTGAGTAGGTGCTCCCGCCATGGCCGTGCACGAAGATGCTCACCGGCGTCGGCCCGGTTCGATTCTTGGGCACGAAGAGCCAGAACTGAACGGCCTCAGTGCGAGGCGCCGCGTCGAGATTCCACAGCTGCTTGTAGAGGGGCAGCATCTTGCCGTCGGCATCGACGCGCGGGAAGAACTGGGGCGAGGCGATCTCGCCCAACACGTGGAAGTCGACGTACTTCTGCAGCTCGAGCAGGGTCTGCGCGTCTGATTCGTTGGCCTTGGTCGCCTCGAACAGCGCCTTGAGCAGCGATTCGACCTGGTCGTTGGCCAAGATGGTCGAGTTGATGCCGGGCCCGCGGGCCTTGAGGTCAGCAAGCTTCGAAATCGCCGCCGGGTAGTCTTTGCCCAAGTGCGCCAGCGGCCCCAAGCCATACAACCCGTCGCGCACCTTCTTGTAGTCGTCGGTGATGCTCTGGGTGGTGAAGCTCCAGGTGAACGAGACATCGTTCAGGGTCAGGCCGTAGAGGCCGAGGCACTCAGGGAGCTTGGCCAGCGCCTTGGTCTGCGAGGCGTGGTTGATGCCCTCGAACGGCGAGCGCACCTGGTCGCCGTTGAAATCGGTGAGCCGCTTGGTCAGCACCACCGCGTAGGTGGTCGCCTCCTGCATCGGCATCATCGGCTTCATGATCAAGGTGTTGGTCTCACGCTCGTAGAAGTCGAGCACCGGGTCGCCCGACAGGCCGCTGAGCGTGTTCGGGTGGTCGAGCACCCCGTCCATGTCGGTGTCTTCGCCGGGGTCGAGCAGCCCGTTGCGGTTCAGGTCTTCTTCAATCTCTTCGAACTGCAGCTGCTGGAGCGCCTGGCGAGGGTCTGACGAGTAGAGATTCAGCTGCGGCAGGGTCGCCGGGTAGTTGCCCTGGCCCATGTCGAGCGGCACGGCCTTGCAGAGCTCGTTCGAGCCGGCGGTGATGTCAATCACCAACACCGCGTCGTTGTCGTAGTTGAGCAGGTCGCCCTGGTGGCGGGCGATGATGTTTCGCAAGTCGAGCGGCTGTGTGAACTGCACCGAGACCGCACCCAATGTGCCCCAGCCTGAGAGCGCGTCGAGGCCGGCACGGGTCTGCTGCTCCCACTGGGTCGGAGCGACCTCGATGCTGGCGTTGACCCGCTTCTTGGTCGGCGAGAGCGCGTCGAACCGCGAGGCGAAGTCGTTCGGCAACGGCACGTCAGGCAAAGGCTTGTGAAAGACGTCGAACTTGACCTTGGCACCAGGGCCCACGTCAGCGGCTCTGAGGGCCTCGGGAACCGGAGCCGCACACGCTGCGAGGATCAACAGACCGGGTACAGCCAACGCTCGGCGTAGAACCATGGCGTGCGTGTAGCCCCTCGGTCGAGGCATTGACAAGGTGGCTCTTGAAGACGCACCGGGCGGAATTCTGCCCTCCAGGCACTGGTTGGCCCCTGAGGTGGGGGTTCCAATGCTAGATGCGATGCAAGTGAAGAAGCCGAAGCATTTCTCGATGTTGCGCAGCTTCGCCCTGGCTGACTTCGTCACCATCGGTAACGGTTTCGCCGGGGCGGGCGCGATTCTGGCCCTGATGCAGTACCTGCTGACCAGCAACCGCAGCCTCCTCTGGCTGGCGTTCTCCCTCTTTCCTATCGCGCTGGTGCTCGATTTCGCCGACGGTCGCATCGCCCGCTGGCGCCAAAAATCGTCTGCGCTGGGGGCCGACCTCGATTCGCTGGCCGACGTCATCTCCTTCGGCATGGCCGTCGCGGCGTTGGGGTTCGCCTGCGGTCTGCGGGGGGCCCTCGATGCGCCGATACTCTTGTTCTTCGTCGCCTGCGGCATCAGCCGACTCGCCCGCTTCAACGTCACTGCCAAAGACATGGCCGACGAGACCGGCAAGGTGAAGTACTTCGAAGGCGCGCCCATTCCCTCCAGCTTGTTGCTGGTGGGGGTGTTGGCGGTGTGCGCGGGGCTTGGCCGACTCAATGACTCGCTGCCGCTGGGCGTGGTCGAGGTGGGCTCGCTCACCTTTCACCCGCTGGTGATTCTCTACGCCATCGTGGGCAGCGCGATGATCAGCAAGACCCTGCACATTCCGAAGATTTAAGGCAGTTGCAGCAGCAGCCCTTGGCTCGGCACCGCTGTGAACCCGCGCGGTTCGGCCAGCCCCGGCGCCAGCTCGTTGGGCACGCGCCAGGTCTGCAGTGTGGTCTCTTGAATCACGGTGATGGCGTAGCGGCCTGTGGAGGCATCGACGCCGGGCGGCCGAAGCACCAGCATGAGCGCAGTCACCGGTGTGGGGCCTGTCTTCACCTTGCCTTCGGCATCGAGCAGCCGCGGCATCAGCGCGTCGAGCTCGAAGGTCGCCGGGAGCACCACCGTCTCGTCGACCAGCGGGTTGGCGTCGGTGACCTTTCGCACCACCACTCGCGGCCAGAACAGCGGCCGACCGTCGCTGCCCAGGTCAGCCACGCCATCGCCGTTGGCATCGACCAAGTGCGCCAGAAACACCGGTTGGCGCTGGGTCGCGAGTGGAGTGCTGCGCAGCTCGAGGCGCGTGTCGACTGAGCGCGAGAGCGTCACGGCGCTGCCAGCGTTCACCTCGAACGCGGGGCGATCGACCGGCACCCGACTCGCGTCAGAGAAGCTCACCGTCACCTCGAGCACCGGCCTCGGCACGCCCGCGTCATCGACAGTGACCTCGACCGGAGCGCCCGCCCCGCCCGCGATGTCGCCCGCGTTCACCTCGGAGGTCACCCCGTACCAGGGCACGAAGTCGGCATCGGCGTCGATGAAGCCGCGCACCAGGTAGCGACCGGGCATCACCAGGCTCAGCGAAAACGGCGCGGTGAACGGGCCGGTGCCGACCGCGTCGCCGAAGAGCTGCTCGCGGGGCACCACGGTAAAGCTGACCGCTCGACCCGCGGTGGTGGCGTCGAAGAGCGAGACGATGACATTGCCTCGCGCGGCGGTGCTGACAATGACCTGCCCTTCGATGCGCGCGGCCGCGGTGTTCTGGCGCTTGTCGGCAGTGGCGAAGACCGGCGGGCCCTCACACGCGCTGATCAGAAGTACGAGGGCGAGCCTGTCGAACCATGTGCTCATGGCGTCACCGTGATCTGCACGAAGACCCGGCGGCTGACGTCGTTGCCGAACGGGTGCTCCTGGTGGTTTGGCCCCAGCTGCGAGCCCACCAACGCCAGCGTCAGCCGGTCGTCGAGCAGGCGGTACGCGACCCTCGCGTTGATCACGGTGTAGGCGGCGAGCGGGTTCTGCACATTGGCGATTCGCGTCGGGTCGCTGGCGTT